>Ga0194132_10003001_pt1 | contig 30689 bp, 24 predicted proteins | sample TA2KigOf80mmetaG_FD_148612 | JGI IMG/M metagenome (GOLD analysis project Ga0194132, IMG submission 148612) | Freshwater microbial communities from Lake Tanganyika, Tanzania - TA2015054 Kigoma Offshore 80m | ecosystem: Environmental > Aquatic > Freshwater > Lake | place: Tanzania: Lake...
AGGCGGTACCCGCGGCGGTGCCTGCGGTACCCGCGGCGGTCGCTCCGGCAGCTCCCGGACGGGTCAAGGCCTCGCCCCTCGCCCGGAAGATCGCCGCGGACCGGGGCCTCGACTTGGGCAGGGTCCCCGGCACCGGACCCGAGGGCCGCGTCATCAAGCGGGATCTCGAGCGGGTCTCGGCGGCGGCGGGACGGCTAACGACAGCGGCCAAGGGCGGTCCACCGTTCACCGACGTCCCGCTCACCCAGATCCGGAAGACCATCGCCAAGCGACTGGCGCAGTCGATCGGTCCGATCCCGACCTTCTACCTGACCACCGAGATCGACATGGAGCGGGCGGCCGATCTCCGGGACCAGATCAAGGTCACTCAGGGCGAGACCGTCAAGGTCTCCTACAACGACCTGGTGGTGCGCGCCGTGGCGTTGGCCTTGGTCAAACATCCGGCCTGCAACGCCTGGTGGCAGGATGACAAGATCCGCTATTGGAACGAGGTCCACGTCGGGATGGCGGTGGCGGTGACGGACGGCCTGATCACCCCGGTGATCCGCGACGCCGACCGCAAGTCGCTCCTCGAGATCGGCGCCGAGTCGCGGGAGCTGGCCGGCCGGGCCCGGGAGCGGAGGCTCAAGCCCGAGGAGTACACCGGCGCCACCTTCTCGATCTCGAACCTGGGGATGTACGACATCGAGCATTTCACCGCGGTGATCAATCCGCCGGAAGCCGGGATTCTCGCGGTCGGCTCGATCGCGGAGGTGCCGGCCGTGGTCGCCGGGGCGGTGGTGCCGCGGCGCCGGATGCGGGTGACGATGTCGTGCGACCACCGGGTGATCGACGGCGCGACCGGCGCCGAGTTCCTCCGGACCCTGAAATCGTTGCTGGAACATCCCGTGTCCCTGGTGTGGTGAAGACGCCGGGGCCGTTTCAACACAACCGAGGATTATCGTGGCTACGTTCGACGTCATCGTGTTAGGCGGCGGGCCGGCCGGCTACGTCGCCGCCATTCGCTCCGCCCAGCTGGGACTCTCCACCGCGGTGGTCGAGAAAGAGAAGCTCGGCGGCGTCTGCGTCAACATCGGCTGCATCCCGACCAAGGCCCTGCTCCACAGCGCGCGGGTGGCCAACCTGGTCGCCCACGAAGCGAAAGCGCTCGGAGTCGAGGTCGGCGGGGTGAAGACCGACTACGGCGTCGCGATGAAACGCTCCCGCCAGGTGTCGGAGCAGAACGCCCGCGGCGTCGAGTTCTTGATGAAGAAGAACAAGATCACGGTCATCAAGGGGCTCGGAACGATCCTGGCCGGCAAGAAGGTGAAGGTCGGCGCCGAGACCTACACCGCCACCAAGGCGGTCGTGATCGCGACCGGTTCGCGGGTCAAAGGCATCCCCCAGATCGGGCTCGAGATCAACAAGACCACGGTGATCAGCTCCGACGAGGCGCTCTTTCTGGACAAGGCGCCCGCCTCGATCGCGATCGTCGGCGCCGGCGCCGTCGGCTCGGAGTTCGCCGATGTCTTCAGCGCCTTCGGCTCCAAGGTGACCTTGATCGAGGCGTTGCCCCGGATCGTGCCGCTCGAGGATCGCGAGTGCTCGGAGGCGCTGACCAAGGCCTTCAAGAAACGCGGGATCGCGGTCTGGGCGGGCGCCAAAGTCCTCAAGGCCACGGTCGGCGCGGCCGAGGTCCGTCTCGAGCTCGAGGTCGGCGGGAAGACGGAGACGGTCACCGCCGAGAAGGTGCTGATGGCGGCTGGGCGCGCGGTGAATACCGAGAACATGGGGTTCAAGGAAGCGGGCATCGAGCTGACCGACCGCGGGTTCGTCAAGGTGAACCCCGCCACGCTCGAAACCACCGCGAAGGGAGTCTATTGCATCGGCGACGTCGCCGGCCCGCCGATGCTGGCGCACAAGGGGAGCCGCGAGGGCGTCTTCGTCGCCGAGCTGATCGCGGGCAAACAGCCCCACCCGATCAAGTACGACAACGTACCGAGCGTCACCTATTGTCATCCGGAAGTCGCCAGCATCGGCCTCACCGAGGATCAATGCAAGGAACGGAAGCTCGAGTATCAGGTGGGCCGGTTTCCGTTCAGCGCCAACGGCCGGGCTCGGGCCTCCAACGAGACGGACGGTTTCGTCAAGATCATCCGGGACACCAAGTACGGCGAGATCCTCGGCGCTCACATCGTCGCGGGGCACGCCTCGGAGATGATCCACGAGTTGGCGGTGGCGCGGGAGAACGAGTACACGGTGGAGGAGGTCGATCTGGCGATTCACGCCCACCCGACCCTGTCGGAGGCGATCGCCGAGGCGTGCCTCGACTCGATGGGACGGGTGATCCACACCTAGGTCGGATGGGAGATGCCCCGAACGCCATCCATGTTCGAGCCCGACCGTCATCGGGAGATCGTGTCGCGGCTCCGCCGCCTCGGGCCCGAGAGCCCTCGCCGATGGGGAACGATGACCGCGCCCCAGATGGTCGCCCACCTCACCAGCACGCCTTGGGCGACGTCGTTCCAACCGCGACGCGAGGCTTCAGGCGTAGCACCGGCCGGCGGAGTTGCAGGTGAGGCGAACGACGGATTGCCGAGCGCGTCGGAAAAGGCGCGGGCGGTGTCGAACCGATCGGCGGGGATCTTCTCCAAGGCCTTGGTCAGCGCGGCCACGACGTTAGGCGGTATCGACCGGCGCAGCTCGGCCGCCGGCCGGGCCGGCTCGGCGATGATCTTCATGATGATCTGCTGTGCCGAGCCACCCAGGTGCGGCGGCTCTCCGGTCAGCATCTCGTAGAGCACGCTGGCCAGACTGTAGATGTCCGAGCGGCCGGTGATGGCCTTGTCGGCCGTGGCCTGTTCCGGCGACATGTAGTGCGGCGTGCCCAGCGACATGCCGGTCTCGGTCATCCGACCGCCCGCCGCGGCGCTCACGGCCAGCGCGATCCCGAAGTCCATCACCATCGCCCGCCCGTCGTGGAGCAGGATGTTCTCCGGCTTGATGTCGCGGTGGATCACGCCGTGGCGGTGGGCGTAATCGAGCGCGTCGGCCACCTCGCGGGCGATCCGGACGGCGTCGTCCACGCCGAACTGGCTCTCGCGGGTGAGCCGGTCACGGATGGTCTCGCCCTGGATGTAGGGCATGACGTAGAACAGGAAGCCGCCCGCCTCCCCCGAGTCGAACAGCGGGAGGATGTGCGGATGGCTCATCGCCGCCGTGGTCTTGATCTCCACCACGAACCGCTCGGCGCCAAGCACCGCCGCGAGTTCGGGCTTCAAGACCTTGATGGCGACTTTGCGGTCGTGCTTCTGGTCCAGAGCAAGGTAGACCGTGGCCATGCCGCCGGCACCGAGTTCGCGCTCGATGCGGTAGCGGTCCGCCAGGGCGGCCGCGAGGCGTGCCTTCGGGGTCTCAATGCTCATGGGTTGCGAACTCGAATGGCCGAAAGATATCACCGACCTCCGGCCTTCCGGCCAATCCAACTGGCCGTCGCTTCCCTACCCCATGGCTGGGGCGTATGTTCCCCGTCTCCCTCAAGGGTGGTCAATGCAAGTTGCCTTCCTGGCCCTGGCTCTCGCCGCTGCGCATGCTCCGGACTCCACCGCCTACACCGTGCTGAATCATGGCCGGCGCGCCGGTGAGATGCGGATCGTCAGGACCGGCGACTCGGTGGCCGTGAACTACTTCCACATCGATCGCCAGCGGGGACCGCGCATCGAAGGCTACTATCGCATGAGCGGCGGCCGTCCGGTTCGTGGTGAAGTGCGGGCCAGCGGGGCCCAGGCGGGATCCGACATTTCGGGCAGGCCGATCGGACAAACGACCGAGCACTTCGACATCCGCGGCGACGTGATCCGTCATTGGACCGGTAGCGACACCACCTCCGTCGCGGCGCCCGCCGGCGCGGTCTACCTCCCGACCTCGACCACGCCGTTCGACAACGCCGTGCTGGCCGCCTATCTGCTGCGGCGGCCGGATCGGTCGGCGCCCACGGTGCCCACCGCGACCGCCCGGGTGGAGATCGCGGCGGAAACCGCCGTGCCGGTCGGCGGCGTGTCGGTTCGGGTTCGCCTCGCGGCCATTCATGGGATCGGGTTCGCGCCGACGTTGGTTTGGCTCGACGACGACGGCGATCTTTTCGCGAGCAACGCCGGTTGGTTCATCTCGATCGTCCGTGGCGCCGAGGCGGTCCTGCCGGCCTTGAGGGCCCTGGAGGTCCAGTATCTCGACGAGCGCGACTCGGCGCTCGCCGCCCGGTTCGCGCCGAAGCCGGCGCCGGCCCTCGTCATCCAGAACGGCGACCTGTTCGACAGCGAGACCGGAACCGTTAGGCCCAACACGACGGTCGTGGTGTCGGGCGAACGAATCGTGGCGGTGGGACCCGCCGCGTCGACCCGGGGACCCGCGGGCGCCACGGTCATCGACGCGACGGGCAAGACGATCATCCCCGGCCTCTGGGACATGCACACCCACGCCTTCATGGGCAGCGCGGACGGTGTCATGCAGCTGGCGGCCGGCATCACCACCGGCCGCGACATGGCGGCCGACATCGACGTGGCCACCTCGCGCCGAAACCGCGCCGACCGCGGCACCCTGCTCAGCCCGCGACTGGTCCTGGCGGGATTCATCGAAGGGCCGGGCAACTGGGCCGGGCCCAGCGAGGTGCTGGTTCGCACCGAGGAAGAGGCCAGGGCATGGGTCGCCCGCTACGACTCGCTGGGATACCGGCAGATCAAGCTCTACAACCTGGTCCATCCGGACCTGGTGCCCACGATCGCGCGGGAGGCCAAGGCGCGGAGCATGCGACTGAGCGGGCACATCCCTCGTGGGATCGACGTGACCACAGCTGTACGCCTTGGTTATGACGAGATCCAGCACGCCGCGTTCCTGTTCTCGACCTTTTTTCAGGATTCGCTCTACCTACCGAGGATGCGGGCATACTCGGAGGTCGCCACCATGGTGTCGCCCACGTTCGACGTCGAAGCCCCGCGGGTCACCGCGCTGATCAGCTTCCTGCGGGAACGCGACATCGTGGTGGACGGGACTTTCAACATCTGGCAGAATCGGTCCCGGTTGCTCCCCGACGGCACCGATCCGGTGTTCGGCCCCACCATCGACTGGCTGCCGCCATTGACGCAGCGGGGGCTGCGGGCCGGCCGCGGCGGAGCGTCCGAGGCGGTCGCCAGAGCGGAGGCGTCGTCGGCCGCGTATCGGCGGATCCTCAAGCGCCTCTTCGATGCCGGGGTGACGATCGTGCCCGGCACCGACAACGTGGCCGGGCTCTCGCTGCATGGCGAACTCGAGATCTATGAGCGAGCCGGAATCCCGGCCCCCAACGTGCTCCAGATCGCCACCCTCACCTCGGCGCGAGTGATGAAGGAGGAACGCGACTACGGCAGCATCGCGGTTGGAAAGGTGGCGGATCTGGCGATCGTGGCCGGCAAGCCCGCGAGTCGGATCACGGACCTGCGCAAGACGGAGACCGTCGTCCGAGCCGGCCGAGCCTACCAGAGCAAAGCGCTCTACGAGGCGGTCGGAATAACGCCGAGCAGCACGACGGCCGCTAGGCCCGTCAGGTGACCAAACTCCTCAGCGTTACGCTCGCCCTCTCGGCGTTGGTCTCCGCGCCGACATCCTCGTTCAGCCAATCCGGCCGCTACTCGCCCGCCGATCTGGACCGCCTGAAGAGCGACATTCAGGCGATCCTGAAAGAGGCCGGCATTCCGGGCGCCTCGATCGCGCTCGTCACGGCCGACGAGGTGATCTGGGCTGGCGGACTAGGCAAGGCCGACGTGGCCGGCGGCGTCGATGTCACCGACAGCACCCTGTTTCGGGTCGGCTCGATCTCCAAGTCCTTCACCGCGCTGGCCATCCTGACGCTGGTCGAGCAGGGCCGCCTGCCCCAATTCGCGAATTGGTGCCAGACGTGGCCCACAACAACCCGTGGGCCGACACCCATCCGATCACCGTGGCACACCTGTTGGAGCATACCACCGGATTCGACGATATCCACTTCGTCGAGATCGGCAAGGACGACCCCGATATCACCCTGGAGCAGGGCCTCGCCTTCCACCCGCATTCACGAGTCAGTCGGTGGCCGCCCGGAACCCACATGTCATACGCGAACTCGGGACCGCCGATCGCCGCATTGGCACTGGAGCGGATTGCCGGGCAGAAATTCGAGGCCTATGCCGGGACCCAGGTGTTCGAACCGCTCGGCATGCTCAACAGCACCTTCCGGTTTCCCGCGGATTCGCATCTCCTCGCCAAGGGATACGCGGCCGACGGAAAGACCTCGACCCGCTACGATCACATTCTGCTGCGACCGTCAGGCGCGCTCAATACCTCGGCGCTCGACATGAGCCGATACCTTCGGATGATGATCAACCGGGGCCGACTCGACGGGCGGCAGCTGTTGCGACCCGAGACCATCGCGCGAATGGAACGGCCGGCGACGACGCTGGCCGCGCGAGCCGGCCACCAGTTTGGCTACGGGCTCGGGAACGAGGCCTCCATCGTAGCCGGGCACCAGTTTCACGGCCACGGCGGCAGCACCGCCACCGGGTTCATCTCGACCAGCGCCTACTCGCCCGAACTCGGGGTGGGGTACTTCGTATCGACCAACATGATCAGCGGCAAGCTGCCAGCGATCGCCAAACGCATCGTGGAGTTCTTGGCAGCCGGCCGAGTCGCGGCCAAAACCCCCGCGATCACCCTCGACCCCGCGGACGTCGAGCGGGTGGCCGGATACTACCAACTGGCGACTCCGCGCAACCAGTTCCTGAATTTCCTCTACCGGTTCGCCTACCTGTGGCGGGTCTGGGAGGAAGACGGTCGGTTGTTCCGGAAAGCCCTCTTGGCCGGCGGGCGGACGGAGCTGATCCCCGTCAGCAACGACAGTTTCCGGACCGAGGATGAGCCGGTTGCGACGCTGTTTCTGGTGAGGGACGAGGAGGGAGCCATCTTTCTGCAGAGCGGCTTCGAGGGCCAGATGGCCAAGATATCCGCGTTGAAGGCGTGGATTCAGCCGGTAGCCGCCGGCCTCGCGTTGCTGCTGATGCTCGCGTCGATACTGTTCGGTCTTCTCTGGCTGATTGCGCGACTATTCGGCAAGATGAAGAGGGTTCCTGGCGGTCAGGTGGTACCTCAGTTTCTCGCAGCGGTCAGCCTGTTTGGTGGCTTCTTCCTGACAGCCATCAATCTCAAGGTCATCGATGACCTCGTGGGCCTATCGGTTGCCACGCTGTCCTTCTACCTGGGAACGCTCGCGTTCGCCCTGCTCTGCGCCTATCTAGCCTTTCGATTGGTTCGCCCAGCGCCGACACCGGCAGGCCCAGTATTGCGATCCTGGTCGCGCCTGGTGTCGATCGCCTGTATCGGCACCGCGGTGTTCCTGGTGAGCGAAGGGGTCGTCGGGTTGAGGTTGTGGGCCGACTGACCTCGAGAAGGATCAGCGATCGAGCCGGGATCAGTTTCGGTCGGCGTTCGCGATGAAGAGTTCTACCTGGAGCTTTGGGTGGCGTGGCCCTAGCCCGTGGAGGCAAACAACTCTGTCATCGTCCGTCCGATTCCCGTGCTGGCGCCGGTGATCAGAACCGCCTTCGGGGCGGTCGTGGTGATGGCTCTGGCCGCCAGTCGCTTGCGGAACCTGACAGAAGACTCCACCATTGAACGACGCGAGTCAACCGACAACGGCACTCCTCTCGGAGGCTCTCATGCCGTTGGCCACCATTCGCCGGATCATCGCCGCCTCCCTGCCCTACCCGATGGCTGGGCTCGTCAGGCTCTCGCCAACCACGAAAGGCATGCCATGACATCGATCATCCCATCGTCCCTGGTGGCCGCGACCCTCTGGCTCGGATTCGGCGGGGTTCCCGCCCGGGTGCCAACGCCCGGGCCGAGCCGTCCGACCGCCAGCGTCTCGCCAACCAGGGCCGAGATCGATTCGAAACTCTGGGCGGCCGTCTCCGCCGCGGTGGCGAACCACGACATCGTCGCTTTGGGAAGGACCTACCACCCCGCCGCGGTGCTGGTTTCGAGCACCGGCACCAAGCCGATCGCGCAGGCTTTGGCCGAGTGGGGCAAGGACATGGCGGCGGCCAAGAAGGCAGGGACCCGGGCTTCGGTCGCCTTTCGATTCGCCCAGCGTCAGGACGACGCCGAGACGGCGTTCCAGTCGGGCATCTTCCGGTATGCCACGACGACGCGCGCCGGGGTGGAGACCCCGGTCCATATCCGGTTCGAGGCGCTCCTGGTCAAGAGCAGCGGCACCTGGCTGATGCTGATGGAGCGCCAGCTCGACACCGTGTCGGAGCAGGAGTGGGCCGCACTGAAATAGGTTGGCCACCTCGGTAGCCGGCTCGCCGGGTGGGGCCGCCTAACGCCAGGACTGGGTCGGAACGGTGGGGGGGAGGGGCTGCGACCGCAAGTAGGTCACCAGTTGCCAGATCGAGACCTCGCTGACCACGCCGCCATAGGCCGGCATCCCCCGCGGCCGACCGTAGAACACCGAGTGGAACAGCGCCGCATCCGCCCCGCCGTAGCGCCACCGGCCATCGACCAGACTCGGCGCCGCGAACCCCGTGGCGCCGCCGCCGTGGCAGCCATCGCAGTTCATCGCCCCGAACAGCTTCTCGCCCTGGGCCGCCGCCTCGGCGCTACCCGCGACCGGGTTGGTAAGGGTGTCGCCGGCCGGGGTGCGGGTCCCGGCGACGACGTGCTGATCGTAGCGAATCGCGGCCCGGGACGAACGAGTGACCCCCTCGGGTTGGCGGCAGGCGGCCGCGACGAGCAGCAACGCCGCTACCGGGCGAAGACCCATACCGTTCCTCCCTGACTGGTGTATCGAGCCAGGTCCGGCGCGAAATCCGCGGGCGGCCGCAGGTCGGACGGATCGTTGGAAACGATGTCGCCGGAGAGCAAGGCCCAATCGCCCCCGATCCCGGCGTACACGGCGAGATACTGTTTCCCGTCGGCTCCGGTGAAACTGATCGGTGCCCCGACCACGCCCGACCCGACCTTGAACTTCCAGAGCGGCTTGCCGGTTCGGGCGTCGGCCGCCTTGAACCAGCCATCGAGGGTGCCGTAGAACACCACGTCGCCGGCCGTGACCAGGCTGCCGCTCCAGAGCGGGAATTTCTCCCGAATTTCCCAGACGCGCCGGCCGGAGGCGGCGTCCCAGGCGATGAACGCGCCGAGATAGCCGCCGGGACCCGGGGTGTAGGGAATGGTGGCGCCCACGTATGGCGTGCCCGGGATGTAGATCGCCTGGGCCGATGTCCAGTTCATGCAGAGGTTCACGGTCGAGAGATAGAACAGCCCGGTCCTCGGTGAGTAGGCGGCCGGCGAGGCCGGGCTCTTGCCACCCTCGAGGCTGGGACAGATCCGTTCGATCTTGCCCCGCGATGCCCCAGTCAGCTTGGTCGAATCCACCACGGGCCGCCCGGTGGCCAGATCCACACCCTTGGCCCAATTCACCAGCACGTACGGCTCGGCGACCAGGAGCTCGCCGGTGGCCCGATCGATGGTGTAGCCGAAGCCGTTCTTGTCGAAGTGGACCAGCACCCGGCGCATTTGGCCTTTGATGGTCAGATCGACGAGGATGTTTTCCGCGTTGGCGTCGTAATCCCAGTTGTCGTTAGGGGTGAATTGGTACGCCCACACCAGGGAGCCGTCGCCGGGGCGACGCGCCAACACGCTCGAGGTCCACTTGTTGTCGCCCGGCCGCTGGTCGGCGTTGTAGGGACCTGGGTTGCCGGTGCCGTAATAGAGGAGATCGAGCGTCGGGTCGTACGAGAGCCACCCCCAGACCGGCGCGCCGCCTCGGCGCCAGGTGTCACCCGGCCAGGTCCGTTGCGCTTGGTCCGGGCCAGCCCCTCGGTCGTAGAACGGCCTGAAGGTGGCGGGCCGAGCCAACACCATGCTGTCGGGTCCGGTGTTGCGCCCGGTCCAGACGATTCGGCCGGTGGCCAGGTCGAGGGCGTCGACCCGTCCGTGAATCCCGTATTCGCCGCCGGACGGTCCGACGATCACCCGAGTGCCGATCACCAGCGGCGCCATGGTGATGGTCTCGCCTCGGGCCAGATCGGCGACCTTGGTCTTCCAGAGCTCCCGGCCGGTGGCGGCGTCGACCGCCACGGTATGCCCGTCGAGAAGATTGTAGACGATCCGCCCGTCGGCGTAGGTCGCGCCCCTGTTGACCGCGTCGCAGCAGGCGATTCCGGGCGAGGCGGGGTCGACCGGGGGACGGTACTTCCACTTGAGCGGGTAGTCCTCCCGGCTCAAGTCGAAGGCATAGAGGACGTTGGGATAGGGGGTGACGACGTACATGGTCCGGTTGACGACGAGCGGCTGCCCTTCGTGACCGCCTAACACGCCGGTCGAGAAATTCCACACCGGCCGCAGTCCGGCGACGTTGGCGGCGGTGATCCCGGCGAGGCCGCTATACCGAGTCGCCGCGAAGTCCTTGCCGGGCCGAGTCCACTGCCCGTCGTCCTGGGCGCTGGCTGGCGGGACTGTTGCCCACCCCGCGGCGACGACGATGACGACCGCGGTCCGGGAGACCAGCGAGCAAGCCCAGGCCATGGACGCAAAGCGGAGGGCGAAGGCGCGGCGCGGCACGGTGGTTCCGAGGTGACGGATGGTCGAATCTACCGCTCGCCAGCGCCGGCGGCGACTGAGAGGGCGGCCAGGCGTCGGCGGGTAGCGGCCTTACCGCTTGCGAGGCTCCGCCTTCGAGCCGAGCGACCACACGATGCGGCGATCGGGCCCGCTGGATCAGAACCGAATCCGGGCTCGAGCGGTGACTCCCTGATAGCGATAGACGGACCCCTCGCCAAACCCCACGCTACTGGTCGACGCGACGTTGGAGAATCCGTAGTCGACGGCGAATTCGTTCCCCGGCCCCGGCCGAACCACGATCCCCACCGCGACCCGCTGGGTTCCGTTCCAACCGCCCGGCGCCGTGAACTCGACATATTGCCTGCCGAGCCCGCCGTCGAGGTAGCCCGACCAGCCCAGTTCGCGACGGGGCTCGAATCGGATCGCCAGCTCGCCGTGCCGGTACTGCCGCGGCGAGAAATAGCCGTCGCGAGGCGAGGCATCGTAGCGGAGCTGGCGTCCGGCCAGAGCGACCGACACCTTGCGATGAGGCCGCCAGCGCGACCGCTGGCAGCGCGGTCTGATGGAAACGCTAACCCGGCACCGGGTCATGCTGCTCAATCCGAGGTACGGGCGAATCGGGATGGTCGCCTTCCCGTACTTCGTCTTCCTCGAGATGCTGGCGCCGCTGGTCGAGGTCACCGGCTACCTGACGTTCTTGATCGCGGCGCTGCTCGGTCGCTTGGCCCCGGCGTTCGCCCTGGCGTTCCTCACCCTGGCCATCGGCCTGGGCATCGGGCTCTCGGTGACCGCGGTGGCGCTCGAAGAGATGGGCTTCCGGCGCTACCCGAAGCGGAGCGACCTCTACCGGCTGTTGGTGCTCGCGGTGCTGGAAAACTTCGGCTATCGGCAGCTCACGATGTGGTGGCGGCTTCGCGGGATGATCAACATGATGCGAAAAACCAAGAGCTGGGGCCGGATGGACCGGCAGGGCTTCGGCCCGACGGCGCCCAAACCAGCCGGCTCCGCCCCGGCGGTGTAGCTTTCGCCGGTGACCGACGTCGATTCCACCCACCCGCTCGGCCCCGATGCCCCCCGGGAGGACCACCTCGGCCTGGCGTTCGGGGGCTTGGCCTTCGGGGTCGCCCTTGGCATCGGGGTCAACGCCCTGGTCGGGTTTGCCGTGCGGACCATGCAGGCCAACCGGCCGCCCGCCACCGGGCTGACCCTCGACGACCCGATCGCCCTCACCCTCTTCCTGGGGACGCTCGGGGCATGCCTGGTCGCCGCGGTGGCCACCTGGCGGGTCATGGCGCCGGTGCGCAATCCCTACCGCCAGGGCATGTTCGCCATGGTCAGCGGTTTCGCGAGCTTCATCGCCTCGCTGCTCGGGATGGCGGCGGATCGGCTGGCTGGCCGGATCGGGATGGTGATCCTCGCGGGGTTGGCCTTCGGCGCGGCGCATTGGGTCGGCCGGCGGCTCAACCGTTCCGCGGCGTGACCGCGCCGGCTCCGATCCGCGTCATCGACCTCGGGCGGCGCCGGTACGGACCGGTGCTCGAACTCCAGCGCCGACTGTGCCAGGAACGGATCGCGGGCCGACAGTGCGACGACCTGCTCTTGCTGGTCGAGCACGACCCGGTGGTGACCTTGGGTCGCGGCACCAAGGCGAGCAGCCTGCCCCTCGGGCCGGACCAGCTTCGCGAGCGAGGACTCGAGGTCTTCGAGGTCGAGCGGGGCGGCGACGTCACCCTCCACGCGCCAGGGCAACTCGTTGGTTATCCAATATTTCACCTGGAGCACCATCGGCCCGATCTGCACTGGTATCTCCGCCAGCTGGAGGAGGCGCTGATTCGAGCGCTGGTGCCATTCGGGATCGCGGCGGAGCGGAGCGCGGGGCGAACCGGGGTCTGGACGAGGGATCGCAAGATCGCCAGCATCGGGATCCACGTGAAGCAATGGGTCACCTTTCATGGATTCGCCCTCAACGTGACCACCGCACTCGACTGGTTCGACATGATCGTTCCCTGCGGCCTCCATGGGGTCACCATGACGAGCATCCGTCAGGAGGCCACCGGTCTCGACGGCGTCGATCTCGAACCGGAGACCAAGGTCCAGGTTGCCGCGGCGTTCGAGCGGGTGTTCGAGCGGCCGATCGCCTGGACCGATCCCCGCGCCGTCGACGGGGAACCGAACCCGGTCTGAGCGCGTTATCCTCGTCCGGTCGTCTCGTCTCGCTGGAGTAGTCGTGTGACACCACCGTCCGAACCGCTCGACGCCCGACCAGGCGCCAATCGCCTTCCACCCGGTCAGATCGCCACCAAGAAATGGCCGGTCTTGCACTACGGGCAGGTACCGATCATCGCCCCGGAACGGTGGCGGTTTCGGATCTTCGGCGCGGTCGAGCATCCGTTCGAACTCGGGTGGAGCGACTTGACGCGCTATCCTCGCCGCGAGGTGCGCTGCGACATCCACTGCGTCACCCGGTGGAGTCGCTTCGACAACACCTTCGGCGGCGTGGCGGTGACTGACCTGTTGCGGGATGCCAAGCCCCGGCCGGGCGCGGTGGCGGCGATGATCCACGCGGCACCGGACTACACCACCAACCTGCCACTCGAGGACCTCGACCGACCCGCCAACCTCCTCGCGACCGACCACGACGGCGCGCCGCTGACGCCGGAGCACGGCGGGCCGATCCGGCTCCTGGTGCCCCATCTCTATCTGTGGAAGAGCGCCAAGTGGGTGACAGGCATCGAGTTGTTGGCCGAGGACGAGCCGGGGTTCTGGGAGGTCAACGGTTACCACATGCGGGGCGATCCCTGGTCGGAGGAGCGCTACGGGAGTGACGACGTCCTCCGAATGCGCCGGGGCGGCAGGCGATAGCCGGGGGACCGCCTTATCTTTCCGATCATGGTCGACTCGTCGCAACGCCACAAGCTGGACGCCGAGGCCGCCGCCAAAGTCCAGGACATCATGCGGGCCGCGACCAGCTGGTCTGAGGAGGCGCCGGCCGCGCTGACCCCGGCGATCCGGGCGGTGTGCGTGCGATTGGCGGAGATGGTGGCGGATCAGCGGCACTACCTGGCGCCACTGCCCGAGCCGCAGGAAACCGAGCGGAGCGCGCTGCTCGTGGCGATCGCCGACCGCCTTCGCACCACCGCCGCGACCGAAGGGATCGAGCGGTTTCTCGACCAGTTGAGCGAGCTCGAACTCCGAGCCACGGCATCGTGGTCGCTCAACGCGGCCGCCCAAAGCGAGTGGATCGCCACGGCCGTCATGTTCCTGGAGCGACAGTCCGCCGAGCTACCGCCCGACCAGCGGCCGGATCCGTACTGGGCCGACGACGTGGTGGCCGGCGTGGTCGCCAGCATTCGGGCCTTGATCGGGGTCGACGAGCTGCACGCCCGCACCGAGGCCCGATACTCGGGAGCCCACCGCCGACCCGAGTCGTCGCCCTCCTAGGCCGGCGTCCCCAGCAGCTGGTAGAACCGCCCGAAGACCCGAATCCCGTCCCACAACTGCTGGAGATCGAGCTTTTCGTTAGGCGAGTGCAACCCGTCGTCCGGAAGCCCGATCCCGGTCAGCATGATGGGCGACCCGCTCCTGGCCAACGCGGTGACGATCGGAATCGACCCCCCGGCCCGAATCGCGACGGTCCCCCGCCCCACCACTTCCTGGAAGGCCGCGTCCAGCACCTGAAACGGGCCCGCGGAAACGTCGACCTGGACCGGCTCGCCCCCGTGGAGGATCCGGACCTCGACGTCGGCATGTTTGGGCGCCAGCCGTTTGGCGGCTCGAGTCAGCCACTTGGCGACTTTCTCGAACGACTGTCCGGGCACCAACCGAAGGCTCACTTTCGCCATGGCCGCCGCGGGGATGACGGTCTTGGCCCCTTCCCCGACGAAGCCACCTTTGATCCCGTGGATCTCGAAGGTCGGCAGGGCCCAGGTCCGCTCGAAGATCGAGGCATCCTCGATGCCGGTGACGGCCCGAGCGGTCAGCTCCTCCTTGAGGTAACGTTCCTGGTCGAAGGGTAGCTGGCGCCAGGTCTTGAGGTCCTTCTGCGACGGTTTTTCGACCGCCTTGTAGAGCTTGGGGATGTTGATCCGCCCCGAACGGCTCTTCAACCGGGCCAACAGCCGCACCAGCGTCTCCATCGCGTTCGGCGCGACCCCGCCATAGGTGCCGGAGTGGAGATCGCGTTGCAGGGTTCGGACGTGGATCTCGGCGTAGCACATGCCCCGCAGCGCGGTGTAGACGGCGGGCCAGCCCACGTCGAAGTACGACATGTCGCAGATCAAGACCGCGTCCGCCTTGGCCCGCTCCGGTTCTCGAGCCAGGAGGTCGGTCAGGACGTGGCCCCCACTCTCCTCTTCGCCTTCGAACAGGAAGCGGAAATTCACCGGCGGCTTGCCGTCCGGCCCCCGAACGGCCTCGAACGCCTTGATGAGGCAGAAGACCTGGCCCTTGTCGTCGGCCGCGCCGCGGGCGTAGATCCGGCCGTCGCGGATGGTCGGCTCGAACGGGGGTGAGTTCCACTCGTGGATCGGGTCCACCGGCTGGACGTCGTAGTGCCCGTAAATCAGCAGCGTGGGCGCGCCGGGAACGGCGGGGCCCTCGGCCCAGACCACCGGGTGACCGTCGCCCTCGAGGAGTTGGGCCGAGCAGCCCAGTCGGCCGAGTTCATCCTTGAGCCACTGGGCGGCCCGCCGGCAGTCGGCGGCGTGAGCGGGCAGGGTACTGATACTCGGGATGGCAAGGAACTCGGTCAACTCGCGGAGGAGGCGGTCCTTGTCCCGGGGGATCGATGCGGTTTCCATGAGGCTGGCGCGACGGTAGAGGGGAGACGATTCTACCACCGGGCCGCTGGTTTGGCCACTCAACCGTTACACAACAATCGTTATATTCCGACATGCTCCAGCCCGCGATCGCCAACCTCGCCTCCCGGATCGGCCAGCCGATCGGCAGCTCCGACTGGTACCTGATCGACCAGGCCCGAATCGACGCCTTCGCCAAGGTCACCGACGACCCCGACCCGATGCACGTCGATCCGGACTGGTGTGCCAGGGAAAGCCCGTTCCGCACCACCATCGCCTTCGGGTTCCTGACGGTCTCGTTGTTGACCCACCTGAGCCATCAGGCGTTAGGCTGGCTCAGCTCGACCGGCGCCGACGACGGCGGATACGCCCTGAACTACGGGTTCGACTACCTCCGTCTCATCGAGCCGGTCCCGGTGAACAGCCGGATTCGAGCCCATTTCGGGCTCCGGGAGTTCGCCGAAGTGCGGCCTGGCGAATACCGCTGCTGCTACGACGTCACCGTCGAGATCGAAGGGCGGGAGCGCCCCGCGTTGGTGGCCCACTGGCTCGGGATGTGGGTCACCGGCGACGGCCATCGGCGGATCGTGGCCAAGCATCAGTGAGCCGGTCGCGCCCTCACCAGCCGCTGCCGGAGCCCGACCGGGCGCCGCGGCTCGCCCGGCTGGTCGACTACCCGAGCTACTGGGCCGCCTCGGCGCCTGACCGGGAGGCGGTGGTGTTCGGGGCGGAGCGGTGGCGCTACCCGGAGCTGGCCGACCGGGTCGCGGCCGCCGCCAGGGCATTGCTGGCGGCGGGGGTGAAGCCGGGCGACCGGGTAGCGACGCTCTCGCCACCGCATCCGGATTTCTACCTCACCTTTCTCGCCACCACCGCGATCGGCGCCATCTGGCTCGGCCTGAACCCGCGTTACCAGGAGCGCGAGTTGCGTCATCCGGTCGGCGACGCCGAGCCGGTCCTGATCTTCGCGCGGACGGTGATCGGGAGCCGCCGCTATGACGCGGAGCTGACCGCGCTCGCCAGCGAGGCGGCGGCCGGCACCATCGTCCTGCTCGACGCCACCGCTCATCCGGCGGTGCCGGAGGCGATCGGGTGGGACCGGTTTCTCGCCCGTGGACGCGACCTGCCCGAGGCGGCGCTCCGCGACGCCATCGCGGCGGCCGATCCCGCGGCGCCCTGCCTCATCGTCTACACCAGCGGAACGACCGGGACCCCGAAAGGGGCCCTGATCAATCAGACCAGTCTGATCCAGGTGGCCCGGGTTCAGCACGCGATCTGGCCGGTCGAGCCGCTGCGGATTATCAACAACCTCCCGATCAACCACATCGGCTCGGTCGGCGACATCAGCTGCGACACCCTGATTCCCGGCGGGACCATCGTGTTCCAGGAACAGTTCGACCCCGACGAAATGCTCCTGGCGGTGGAGCGGGAACGGCTGACCATGTTCGGGCACGTTCCGACCGCGCTCCAGCTGATCGTCGACTCGCCCCGGTTCGTCGCCACCGATTTCTCGTCGGTCCAGCTCGTCATCTGGGAGGGGGCCGCGGCCCCGATCGAGCTGATTCGCCGCCTTTGGACCAAGTGTCCCGATCTCGCCAACGCGTACGGGATGACCGAAACGGTCGGCAGCGTGACCTTCACGTTCGACGCGGACGACCTCCAGACCCTGGCGGACTCGGTGGGGTGGCCGGTGCCCGACTACCAGATCCGGATCGCCGGCGGCGACGGCGCGGTTGCCCCGGGAGAGCCGGGCGAAGTCCAGGTCCGGGGCAGTTTCGTCACGTTAGGCTACTGGCGCCGACCCGAGGCCACCCGCGAACTCTTCACCGCCGACGGTTGGCTTCGGACCGGCGACTTGGCGGTCGAGCGCCCCAACGGCTCCCTCAAGCTGATCGGCCGACTCAAAGAGATGTTCAAGTCGGGCGGCTACAACGTCTACCCCCGGGAAATCGAACAGGTTCTCGAGGAGTTTCCCGGGGTGGCGATGGCCGCGGTGATCGGGGTCCCGGATCCGCTCTATCAGGAGGTCGGCCACGCGTTCGTCCTCGTGCCATCCAAAGCGCCCATCGCGGCGGCCGACCTCGAGGCTCATTGCCGGTCGCGGCTCGCCAACTACAAGATCCCGAAGCGGTTCTCGGTGGCCGCCGAGTTCCCGATGCTCCCGATCGGCAAGATCGACAAGCACGCGCTCAGGGCCGCGACGCGGTAGATTCGGTCGATGGCCTACACCCTCGACGACAAGTACCTGGCCGACCGGGGCACCGTAATTCTCTCCGGTGTCCAGGCGCTGGTTCGGCTGCCGATCGACCAGCACAAGGCCGACCGCGCGGCGGGGCTCGAGACCGCGACCCTGATCTCCGGCTATCGGGGCTCGCCGCTCGGCGGGTTCGACTTCCTGCTCCAGGCCAATCGACGGATCCTCGCGGAACACGAGGTCCGGTTCCTGCCAGGCGTCAACGAGGACCTCGGCGCCACCGCCGTCTTCGGCGGCCAGCTCGCCAATCTGATGCCGCGCCCCAAATACGACGGCGTGCTCGGGATGTGGTACGGTAAAGGGCCCGGCGTCGATCGATCCGGCGACGTGTTCAAGCATGCCAACCTGACTGGGGTGGGGCGGAACGGGGGCGTCTTGGCCATCGCCGGCGACGATCCGGCGTCGAAGTCCTCCACCGTCCCGTCGGCCTCGGAGGTCGCGCTCTACGACGCCCAGATGCCGGTCCTCTTTCCGGCCGACGCCCAGGAGGTGATCGACCTGGGGTCGGCCGGGTTCGCGCTGTCGCGCTACTCGGGTCTCTGGGTCGGCTTCAAGATCACCACCAACGTCGCGGACGAGTTCTCCACGGCGGAGGTGGACTCGGAGCGGCGTCGCTGGGTGCTGCCGGAGTTCGGGTTTCGGGGAAAGCCGTGGCAGCCGGTCCAAAGCCACAACCTGTTCGCGCCTTACAACCTCCAGACCGAGCAGGAGGTCTGGGAGGGTCGCCTCGAGGCCGCCCGGCGGTTCGGGGCCGCCAACCGGCTCAACCGCGTCACGGTCAACCCGAGCGACGGGTGGCTCGGCATCGTGGCGGCCGGGAAGACCTACCTCGACGTTCGGGAGGCGTTAGGCCGGCTCGGGCTGGCCGACGGCGACTTGATCCGATACGGAGTGCGGCTCTTCCGGGTCGGGATGCTGTACCCTTTGGAGCGGGCGTCGCTCCGGGAGTTCGCCCGCGGCCTCGAGGAAGTCTGTGTGGTCGAGGAAAAACGATCGTTCCTCGAGTTGATGGTCAAGGACGCGCTCTACGGGATGGCAGGCGCCCCGCGGGTCGTCGGCAAGCGGGATCAGCACGACGCCCTCCTGGTGCCCGGCCACGGGGAGCTCGACGCCGACACCATCCTGCCTCTGTTGACCGCGCGGCTGGCGCAACGGCTGCCCGCCGAGGTCACCACCGAGCGGCTGGCGCGGCTCGGACCGGCGGCCCAAGCCGCGATCGCGCCGATCGGGCCCGCGGGGCAGCGGCTCTCGTACTTCTGCTCGGGCTGCCCCCACAACCGCTCCACCGTGGTGCCCGAGGGCTCGATCGCGGCCGCCGGGATCGGCTGCCACGGGATGGCCGTGATGATGGACCGAATCGGCGCGGGCTTCACCCATATGGGCGGCGAGGGCGCCCAGTGGGTCGGCGCCTCGTTCTTCACCGAGACGCCCCACATCTTCCAGAATCTGGGCGACGGGACCCTGTTCCACTCCGGCTCCCTCGCGATCCGGCAGGCCGTCGCCGCGGGCGTCAACCTCACCTACAAGATTCTCTACAACGGCGCCGTGGCCATGACGGGCGGCCAGCAGATCGACGGTTGCCTCTCGATTCCCAACCTCACCAGGGAGCTGCTGGCCGAAGGCGTCAAGCGGACCCTGGTGCTGACCGACGAGCTCTCCCGCTACGACGGGGTCCACCTCGCCCCTGGCGCCGAGGTGTGGTCCCGCGACCGGCTCGACGAAGCCCAGCGGCAATTGCGGGACACCCCTGGCGTGACGGCGTTGATCTACGATCAACACTGCGCCGCCGACCTCCGCCGGCTCAGGAAACGCGGCAAGGCGCCGATTCGGCCGATGCGGGTGATCATCAACGAGCGGATCTGCGAGGCTGCGGCGATTGCGGGGTCAAATCGAACTGCTTGAGTGTCGCGCCGGTCGAGACCGAGTTCGGGCGGAAGACCCAGATTCATCAATCCTCCTGCAACACCGACTACTCCTGTCTCGACGGTGATTGCCCGTCGTTCATGACCGCCATCCCCACCGCGGCGCCCGGCGCCACCGCGTCCCGGGCTCCCATCGACCTGGGCGCGCTCCCCGCCCCGATGCCGACCGGCTCCACCGAGCGGGCCAATCTCTATTTCATGGGGATCGGCGGCACCGGCGTCGTCACGGTGAACCAGATCCTCGGTACCGCCGCCTTGCTCGATGGGAAGCAGGTGCGCTGCCTCGACCAGACCGGCCTCAGTCAAAAAGGCGGCGCGGTCGTCTCCCACCTCAAGATCACCGCGGTCAGGGAAGAGACTTCGAACAAGGTCGGGGTCGGCGAAGCCGACGGCTATATCGGCTTCGACGTGCTGACCGCGAGCGACCCCCGCCATCTCAGCCGCGCTCGCCCGGATCGCTCGGCAGCGGTGGTCTCGTCGAGCCACGTCCCGACGGGATTGATGGTTCGGAACCCCGCGGTGGCGTTTCCGGACGACGCTGTCTTGCACCAACGGATCGACGCCGTCACGGGGGCGGGGCGGGGCGCGATGTATCTCGATGCCGAAGCGATTGCCGAGACGCTGTTCGGATCGCACTTGCAGGCCAACCTGGTGGTGGTCGGTGCCGCCTATCAACGGGGGCTCATTCCGCTCACGGCCGAGAGCATCGAGGCGGCCATCGCGTTGAACGGCGCCGGGGTCGCCACCAACCAGGCGGCGTTCCGAGTCGGGTGCAAGGTCGCGGCCGATCCCGGCTGGCTCGCCACCCTGTCGCTCGACCGGCCCGGGGCGCTGCCGGCGTCCCCGACCGCCGTCTCGGCCGACGATCGGGCGGCGATCGCCGCGATCGGTGCCACCGGCGAGTTGGCCCGGCTCCTCGAGATCCGAGTCCCCGATCTGGTGGACTACCAGAACCGCGACTACGCCGACCGCTATCTCCACTTCGTGGCCGAGGTCCTGAAACGGGAACGACCGCTCGACCGGGGAACGCCGGTGACCGAGGCGGTGGCCCGGTCGCTCCACAAGCTGATGGCCTACAAGGACGAGTACGAGGTGGCTCGGTTGGCGCTCGACCCCGCGGTCGACCGGGCGGTGGAGCGGACCTTCGGCCCTGGCGCCGAGCTGAGCTATCGGCTCCACCCTCCCCTGCTCCGGGCGTTAGGCATGCGCCGGAAGATCGCCTTGGGCCGCTGGTTTCGGCCGGTCTTCCGGTTGCTCCGAGCGCTCCGGGGCCTCCGGGGCGGGCCGTTCGACCCGTTTGGCTGGGACGACGTTCGACGGACCGAGCGGCGGCTGATCGCCGAGTACCGGGCGATGATGACCGAGGCGGCGGCCACGCTCGGGCCGGACAACCAGCTGGCGGTGGCGGAACTGGCGGCGCTCCCGGACATGATCCGGGGCTTCGAGGACGTCAAGCGCCGGAACGTGGCGCGCTACCGCGAGGCGGTCGCCGCCCACCGCCACCGAACGGCCGACCGGCCGGTCACGGTGTGACGGCCGCGGCCTAACGGCTGCCGGCTCGTTACGGCGTGACGGCCGCGGGCGGATCGGTGGCCGGCTCGATCGCCGAACGGAGCCGCGCGAAGGCCGAGTCGCCCTCGATGCCGGCGACCAAGGTCCGCATCTGGGCCACCGCCGTTTCGACCGCGGCGCCCCGGGCCTGAAACCAACGCTCGAACCAATCGAGGTTGGTCCGGTAGAGCAGCACTCCCACCAGTTGGGCGTTGTTGATCGGTCGCTCGGCGATCCGGGCCACCCGGTAGGTCTTGAGCCGGGGCCCGTAGCGATTCTCCAGCTCACTCTTCGACCAGGCCGCGATCGCCTGGCGGCCCGATTCGAGCGCCTCGGCGGCCGGCTTGCCGTCATAGAAGGTGGTCAGGGTGTCGATCAAACGGCGGTAGTAATCGGCCAATTCGATCTCGTCGAGCCATCGATCCCGGGCCCGGTCGGCCAGGACGGTCTCCCCCCTGGTCCGGAAGAACTGTTCCGCCGCCCGATAGCCGATCAGCTGGGCCAGACTCTCGTTGAACGCGGTCGCGCTCTTGACGTAGATGGTGTTGTGGGCGATTTCGTGGAACACCAGCGCGGCCAGCTCCACGGTGTCGCGCACCAGCGCGGTGGAGAGGAGCGGGTCGTTGAACCAGCCTAACGTGGAATAGGCCGCGGCCGGCCTGAGCCACACGTCGAGCCCCTTGTCCTCGAGCTCGGCGGCCTCGCGCTCCGCCATCGCGGGATCGAAGAACCCCTTGTAGGGGACCCGTCCGACGATGGGGTACTTCCAGGTCACCGGACAAATGCAGTCGCGCTTCGATCCGGTCAGGCTCAAGAGCAGGGTATCGCGGCCGACGTCGGTGTAGGTGGTATAGGTCTCCTTGGCCTCGAGCCCGAGTCGGGCCGCGTATTCTCGGACCGCGAGGACCAGTTCGAGATAGCCGCGATCGGTGGCGGGGATGGCACTGTCCCCGAGAAGCTCGCTGAGCGGCCGCCGCTTCTGGAGGATGGCCGTCTGCTCGATCCCCGCCCGGGTGAGGTAGCGGACATCCTCACTGGCGAGGTAGGCCGCCCCGTAGCCGGTGAAGAGGGCCAACGCGACGATCAGAATCCCCATCCCAACGCGCCTCGCCCGGGTCACGGTGTCCAGCGGACCCCAAAAAGGTGAACGTTCCGTCCCAACGGACTCCTGGTCTGGTGAGCGTAATCGATTCGGGCCTTCCCCAACACCAGCGACCCGCCGTACGCCGTTTTCGCCAAGGTGCCGCCGACGTCGCCGGCCTGGGCACCATGACCGATCCGGCCGACCACGCCCACGCCGTAGAATACCGCCCCCGCCTCGAGTCCGAGCACGGTCCGCCGGGACTCGTTCTGGGCCCAGACCGTCTCCACGGTCGCGAGGAGCCGGCCGTTCGAATAGGTATCGAGGAGGTTGAAGCTGAATCCGAGGTGCCAACTGCGCGGCAGCTGCAGCCCGCCATTGGATACCCCCCAATCGCCCAGGTTACGCACCGCGATGACCAGGGCCGCGATGTCGAACAACGCCACCGTCGCGCCGAGGTCCGTGGTCATCGATCGGGTCACCACGCCGGTGGAGTCCTCCAGCGAGACGTACTTGGCGCTCGAACCAAGCGCGATCCCCCCCCGGCGATACACCCCGGTGCCCACCCAGGTGAGGTTGTCGACCACCGGACCGCGGGCGGGCAGCCGAAGGTACTGGTAGCCGCCGCCGAGATTGAACGCCCCGAGCCGAAGCGCCGCCGAGCCCATGGTGTAGGTGCTCCGGTCAGGGAGCCGAGCGAGCGTGCCCTCGAGGCTGAGCGACCGAATCGGGGCGAGACCAGACGGGTTGTTGAACACCGAACCCGCGTAGCCGATCATCGCCACGCCGGCACCCGCCAACCCGGCGGCGCGTACGTTGGCCGGGTAGCCCAGAATGGCCGGGATGGGCCGCGATTGTCCCGCGAGCGAGACCGTGGGGAGGAAGAGCGCCGCGGCCAGGATCCGTCTCACGCCGGAAATCAAGTCGCCCCGACGGCCGACAGCCAGGGCCGGCGCGGGTCAGCGAACCCGGACAACCCCGATTCGGGCCGCGAGCGCCGCGTCGAGCGCGGCACCGGTGGCGTCACGCACCAGCTGCACGTCGATGCCAGGGCCATTGGCCGCCTGGATCAGGCGGAGATGGCGCCCGCTGCCGCCGCGAAGTGTCCCGGCACGGCTGTAGGCACCGCCGGTCGAGTCGGGCTTGAGCGGGAAGCCACCGGGGAACTGTTGCTGGTCGGCCGGGTTAGTCCAGACCCCACGGAGCCCCCAGCTCTTGAGACGGAGCCGAGCGCTCGCCGGGGTGAAGCCGGGTCGGTCGTCGAGATACAGGGCCATCAGCCACTCGGGCACCAGCTGCGTCATCGGCGAGCCGGTCCGAGCGACGATGTTGTTGGCCCCGCGGCTGGTGGTCTGGAGCAGCGCCGGGGTCATGTCGCTCCCCAGGATCGAGTCGGCGGCGAACTGATCGACGACCCACCGCAGGAAGCTCCAGCTGGCGCCGCGCTCCTCGAGGGTACCGGTGGAGCTCTCCGGGTAGATCAGGAAGTGCGACTCCGGGTCGCTCAGATAGTCGTAGCTGTTGAAGATGTTTCCCGAGACGTACTGACTCCGGCACGAGCTGAAGCCCGGACACTCGACATCCGGGATCTGTCGCCCGGCCAGCTCCTCGGCGAAGTGCGAGAGCGCCTCGTTGAGCCAGGTCTCCTCGGAGTTGCCTCCCCGCACGATGACCCGCTGATTCCAGCTGATCATGTGCTGCAGCTCGTGCACCAAGGTCGCCTTGAGACTGCGGACCGCGGTGTTCCGGCTGTAGGCCGAGCAGTTCGCGGTGGCGGGGGCCGGCACCAGGGTGAAGAAGATCTCTGCCTTGTTGGAATTGACCGCCTGTGACCCGGTGGTGATCAGATCGAGCCCGAAGAAGTAGCCGACCACCCGGCCGCCGGTGCAGTTCGGCGTCAAGGCGTTGACCGCGTCGGTCATCAGGATGATGATCCGCTGGTTGGTGTCGATGTCGGACTCGGAACCGAACGCGGCCTGATCGATCGGGTAGAGCCGATTGTCGAAGGTCTGGCCCAGTTCCTGGTAATCGACCTCGAGCAGCGTGTCGGCCGTCGGAACGGTATTGTCCGCGAATACCGCGGCCTTGGTCCCCACGAAGCGCGCCGTGGCCGCGACATCGACGAACGACGAGCAGGTCAAGTTGCCGCACGCCTTGAAGGTGCGGACCTCGCCGACCACCGGGGGCACCGCGAGGACCCCCGGCGCGGGAGCCGGGGCGGCCTTGACGCCGGGCTCGCGAAGCAACTCCTGCTCCAACGCCCGGAGCCGAAGGTGGAACGCCTCCGCGGCCCCCCCAGGCCGCTCTCCGCCTTGCGCTTCGGTCCGCGCGAAGGACGGGGAGGCGGTGCCGCCCGGATTGCCGGCTCGGAGCAAGAACGGACCGCTGACGCCGCTCGAGGTAACCAACGATGCCGTCGAGGCCGCCACGACGAGGTATTCGGCCCCTTGCCCCCCAGCCGCCGGCACCCGAACGCATCCCTGACTCTGGGCCGGATCGACGACCTGGTGCTGGCCCACGGCCAGCGTGAGCGGGGTGAAGTTGGCGCAGGCGGCCAACGTGCTCGGGGGCGGTGGGGGCGGCGGCGGGGTGACGACGTTTTCGCCGCCACAGCCGATCAGCAACGTCGCAACTGCTGCCGCCGCCGGCAGGGGACACCTGTTCAACCCACCAGTGCTCAACATGTCTCGACCCTGCCTCGGCTGTCGTAAGTTGTTGTCAGTCAATGGCTTTGACAAAGACGGTCTCCGGCTGATACCTTCCGGCCAGTGACGGGCTCCTTGGAATATCGGCACGGATGACGCTCGGCGTCGAGCCGGTTCCACACCCGACAATCAAACGACGTACCCACCCCGAACGGGGGATCGCGCTCGATCCCGCCCGACGGGCGGGTCGGAAATAGCGGTGGCCCGCTGGCCGCCGCCGGAAGGCGCCGATGGGCTTCGTACATCTCCACACCCACAGCGAGTACTCGCTCCTCGACGGGGCCAACCAGATTCCCGAACTGGTCGACCACGTCCAGAAGCTCGGCATGGATGCGCTGGCCCTGACCGACCACGGCAACATGCACGGGGCCTGGAACTTCTATGAAGCCGCCAAGGCCAAGAAGATCCGCCCGATCCTGGGGTTCGAGGCATACCTCGCCTACGGGGACCGGCGGTCGTCGCAAAAGCCCGCCGACGCACCGGCGCACTATAGCCATTTGGTCTTGCTGGCGCGTAACAAGACCGGCTATCGCAACCTGATCCGACTGACCTCGATCGGGTACGCCGAGGGGTTCTACCGGCGGCCCCGGATCGACAAGGAGGTGCTGGCGCAACACAGCGAAGGCATCATCTGCCTCGCGGCGTGTCTCTCCGGCGAGGTTGCCTACGGCCTCCGCCAGCAGCGCTACGAGGAGGCCAAGAAGTCGGCCCAGTGGTTTGCTCAGCTGTTCGGCCCGGATGGGTTCTGGCTCGAGATTCAGGATCATGGCATCGGCGAGGAGAAACTCGTCGCCGAAGGGATGATCGCGCTCTCGAAGGACCTCGGGCTTCCGCTGGTGGCGACCAACGACGCCCACTACCTGCGGCGCGAGGACGCCGAATCGCACGACGTGCTCCTGGCCATCGGCACCGGGGCGGACCTCGACGACCCGAAACGGTTCCGATTCAGCGGGGAGGAATCCTACGTCAAGAACGAAGCCGAGATGCGCCAGTTGTTCAAAGCGCATCCCGAGGCGATCGACAACACGGCTCGGGTCGCCGAGCTGTGCGAGTTCGACTTCGAGAAGCGGTACTACCTGCCGAGTTTCCCGCGGCCGACCCAATACGCCAGCGACGACGAGTTGTTGACCGGCCTGGCCACCCACGGCGCCGAGGCGCGCTACGGCGCCCCCCTGCCGCCGGCGGTGAAGGAGCGACTCGACTATGAGTTGGCGGTCATCACCACGGCCGGGTATTCGGGCTACTTCCTGATCGTCCAGGACTTCATCGCGGCGGCCCGCGACCGCGGGATTCCGGTGGGTCCCGGGCGAGGGTCGGCGGCCGGGTCGCTGGTGGCGTACGCCCTCCGGATCACCGACGTCGATCCGCTTCGCTTCGACCTCCTCTTCGAGCGCTTCCTCAACCCCGAGCGGGTCTCGATGCCCGACATCGACGTGGACTTCTGCTTCGAGCGGCGGGGCGAGGTCATCGAGTATGTCCGGGAGCGCTACGGCAGGGACAGCGTCGGGCAGATCGTGACGTTCGGGACCATGAAAGCGCGGGCCGCGGTCAAGGACGTGGCCCGGGTCCTCAAGATTCCGCCGGGGGAGGCGGACCGAATCACCAAGCTGATCCCCTCGGGCCCCGCCTACAGCCTCTCGATTCCGGAGGCGGTCAAGAAAGTTCCCGAACTCGCCGAGCTGATGAAGAGTTCGCCGGTGTACGGGCGGATGGCCGATCTGGCATCACGGATCGAGGGGATTTCGCGCCATCTCTCGGTCCACGCCGCCGGGGTGGTGATCGCGCCGGGCCCGCTCCCCGAGTACGTCCCCATCTGTACCGCGCCGACCAAGGGGGCCGGTCAGGGCGCCGACGGCGAGAACGCGATCATCACCCAGTACGGCATGGTCGCGCTCGAGAAGGTCGGGATGCTCAAGATGGACCTGCTCGGCCTGAAGACACTCACGGTCATCCACGACGCGGTCGCCGCCATCGGGGAGCGCCACGGCGTGGCGATCGACGTCGGGAGTCTGACCCTGGACGACCCCACCGTCTACGCCCTGCTCCGGCAAGGGCGCACGGCCGGGGTCTTCCAGTTCGAGTCCCCGCTGGCCACCGATACCCTCCGGCAGATGAAGTGCGACCGGTTCGACGATCTGGTCGCGAGCAACGCCCTGCTCCGCCCCGGTCCGCTCGACACCGGGATGCACCTGGTGTTCATCAAGCGGAAGCTGGGCCACGAAGTGGTCAGCTACCCGCACCCATCGCTCAAGGACGTGCTGGAGCCCACCTACGGCGTCATCACCTACCAAGAACAGGTGATGCGGATCGCCAACGTGCTGGCCGGGTTCTCGCTGGCCGAAGCCGATGTCCTCCGCAAAGCGGTCGGCAAGAAGGACGCCGAGCTGATCAAGAAGGAGTTGGGGAAGTTCGTCGAGCGGGGCGTGGCGTTAGGCCACCCCAAGCGGCTCATGGACGAGTTGGCCGCCCAGATCGAGACCTTCGGCCGCTATGGCTTCAACAAGTCCCATTCGGTGGCCTACTCGGTGTTGTCGTACCAGACGGCTTGGCTCAAGACCCACTACCCGGCCGAATTCATGGCGGCCCTGCTGTCGTCGGAAATCGGCGACACCGACAAGGTAGTCCAGTACATCAACGAGGCTCGGGAACTGGGTCTCGAGGTGCTGGCGCCCGACGTCAACGAGTCCGGCTTCAAGTTCACCGTGGTGGGCGACAAGCGGATCCGATTCGGGCTGGGGGCGATCCGCAACGTGGGTCGGGGCGCGATCGACTCGATCATCGCGGCTCGTCAGGAGAGGCGATTCGATTCCATCGCCGACCTGGTGGGGCGGATCGACCTTCGACTCTGCAACAAGCGGGTGGTCGAGTCGCTGATCGCGGCGGGCGCCACCGACGGCCTGGGCGGCCACCGCAACCAGCAGACGGCCGCCCTCGACACGATCCTCTCCGAAGCGCAACTTCTCCAGCAGGAGCGGGAGGCGGGACAAGGCTCGCTGTTCGGTGAGGCCCCGGAGTCGGCCCCGAAGTCGCCCGGCCTGCCGGAGGTGCCACCGTGGTCCGAGGCCGAACGACTGGCCCGGGAAAAGGAGCTGATTGGCTTCTTCATCTCCGGCCACCCGTTGGCCCCGTTTCGGCGGGAGGTGGAATTGTTCGGGACTCGAACCACCGCGACGCTGTTCACCTGGAGCGAAGCCCCGGTGACGATCGGCGCGGTGGTCACCGCGATCAAGCGGCAGATCTCCAAGAAGACCGGCAAGGAGTACGCTCGGCTGGTCCTCGAGGATTTCCACGGCACCGGCGAGGCGATCGTGTTCCCCGATGCCTGGGCCCAGCTGAACCAGACCATCACCGAGGATGCCTGCTTGCTGCTGACCGGCGGATACAGCCAACGGGATCGGGGCGAGGATCGGGCCCCGTTCGTGGTGGACTCGGCTCGGTTGCTGGCCGAATTGCGCCAGACCGGCGCGGTGGCGGTGGCGCTCCGCTGGGCTCGCCCGAGCGCGCCGGCGGCGACCGACCTCCAGGCGGTGGCGGCGCTCTGCGCGGAGCACCCCGGTCCCGCGCCGGTCTATATTGAGTGGTCGGATGGCAACGGCGAGGCGGCGCGAATGCGCTCCCGGCGCCTGCGGGTCAGCCCGACCGAAGATCTGGTCCACGCCCTTCGGACCGTGCTGGGTCCCGACGCAGTCCGACTCGTGAAAGCCTAACGATATGGCGATCTACACCCTGGATTTCGAAAAGCCGCTCCTCGAGCTGGAACGTCAGGTCGACGAGATCAAGCGGGTCGGCGAAGACCGGCAAATCGACGTCGGCGCCGAGCTGGCCGCGCTCGAAAAGAAGATCGAGACGCTCAAGGAAGAGCTGTACCGGAACCTGTCGCCGATGCAGCGGGTCTTCGTGGCCCGCCACAGCAAGCGACCGACCACCCTGGATTACCTGGGGTCGATCTTCACCGATTTCGTGGAACTCCATGGCGATCGCGCCTTTCGCGACGATCCAGCGATCGTCGGCGGATGGGCTCGCCTCGCCGGACAGTCCGTCATGGTGATCGGCCATCAGAAGGGGCGCGATACCCGGGAGAACATCAAACGCAATTTCGGGATGCCCCACCCGGAAGGGTACCGCAAGGCGCTTCGGCTGATGCACCTCGCGGCCCGGTTCCACACCCCCGTGGTGACCCTGATCGACACCCCGGGCGCCTACCCAGGTATCGGGGCTGAGGAGCGCGGTCAGGCCGAAGCGATCGCCACCAACCTCCTGGAGATGGCCTCGCTTCCCACCGCCATCGTGGCCTGCGTCATCGGCGAGGGGGGCTCCGGCGGAGCACTCGCGCTCGGTCTCGCGGATCGGGTGCTGATGTTCGAGCATTCGGTCTATTCGGTGATCACCCCGGAAGGGTGCGCCGCGATCCTCTGGAAGGACGCGACCCAACGGGAACGAGCCGCGGAAGCCCTCCGCCTCACCGCCCCCGATCTTCTTCGGTTCAAGATCATCGACGAGATCATTCCCGAACCGATCGGCGGCGCCCACCAGGATCCCGAGGCCGCCGGAGAAAACCTTCGAACCGCGCTGGCCAAGCACGTCGCCGAGTTGCGCCGGGTCCGCCCCGACAAGCTGGTTCGTCGCCGGGCCGAGAAGTACGCCGCCATGGGCGTCTTCGCCGAGAGCTGATGCCGGCCACCGTCGAGGTTCGGTTCAAAGGCAACCGGAAGGACTACTTCGCTTGGCCCGACGAGACCGAACGGCCATATAGCCGACTCCCGGTGATCGTCGAAGCCGAACGGGGCCTCGACTTCGGGCGGATCGGGGCGATCGGCGAACAGGCGGCGTCGAAGTGCGCCGCCGGATGCGGGGGATGCGCGGTCGGTGGCGACCCGCCGACTGCCGCGCGCGCGGTCGTCAGGATCGCCACGCAAGAAGACATCCGAACCGCCAACGATCTCCGTCGTTCCGAAGAGGACACCCGGTTTCGCGCCATCGACCGGGTCCGCCATCATCGGCTCGAGATGAAGCTCTCCGACGCCGAGTGGCAGTGGGACCGCAAGAAGCTGACGTTCTATTTCACCGCCGAGAAACGGGTCGACTTCCGCGACTTGGTCCGCGACTTGGCGACCACCTTCAAGACCCGAATCGAGCTTCGCCAGATCGGCGTCCGCGATGAGGCCGCGCGACTGGGCGGGGTCGGGCGCTGCGGCAAGGAGTATTGCTGTTCGACCTGGCTTCGCGAACTCGACCCGGTCAGCCTGGCCTTCGCCAAGGACCAACACCTCTCGCTCAACCCGGCGCAGATCTCGGGCGGCTGCGGGCGGCTCCTCTGTTGCCTCAAGTACGAGCACGAGTTCTACCTCGCCTCCCGGAAGCGATTCCCCAAGGAGGGCAAGACCATCCGCACCGCGCTCGGTGCCGAGCGGGTCATCGCGGTGGACATTTTCCGGGAGCGGGTCTTCCTCCGGGGCGAAGAACAGGGCGGCCGTTTCGTGTTGCTGGCCGACCTCCAGGACGAGCTGGCTCGCGCCGGCGACGCGCCGCCAGGCCCGGCCCTCGATTCGGTTTCGCGACCTCGGATCGCCGTTCCATCCGAGCGGCGACCCGCTCGCCGGCCTGGCGAGCGGCCTGGGCCCGAGGTGCCGCGCCCCGCTGCGGACGCCCGCCCCGCCCCACCGGCAACCGAGGCCAACCGGCCGGCCCCCGACCAACGCGAGGGCGGGGAGCGCCTCGAGGGACGGCGAAAGCGACGGCGGGGCCGCCGGGGACCTGCTGGCGGTGGAGACACCCAGG
>Ga0194132_10003002_pt1 | contig 30684 bp, 31 predicted proteins | sample TA2KigOf80mmetaG_FD_148612 | JGI IMG/M metagenome (GOLD analysis project Ga0194132, IMG submission 148612) | Freshwater microbial communities from Lake Tanganyika, Tanzania - TA2015054 Kigoma Offshore 80m | ecosystem: Environmental > Aquatic > Freshwater > Lake | place: Tanzania: Lake...
GGAGGACGCCGCGGTCACGCCCACCGGACCGTTGGGGACGGTCGCGCCCGCGACGTGCTCGGCGATCGCCATGCCCCCGTTGGGCAAGTTCCACATTACGCAGTCCGTCTTGATCACGTCGAACCAAGGCGTGTAGCCCAGCGCGTCGAGGAAGGACGCGCAAGCGTCCGCTGTCCCGGTGAACAGCGTCGCCTTGCCGGCCGCGAGGCGCGATCGCTTGAACGCGAAGCCGTCGGCGGCGACGACGTCGACAGCGGAGAACAGGACCTCGCTGCGCGGCGCGGGGACAGTGTGCGTGCGCGTCCGCATCGACTGCGCCGTCCAATCCCAAGGGCCGATCCGCGAGCGGTGGCAGCGGTCGCGGAACGCGTACGATTCGACGACGGTACCGCCGCGCGCCTGAATGCGGCCGCGAAACGCGTCGATATCGGGGATGCGGAAGCGGACCTCGGCCTCGTAGGGCGCCGTCATTCGCCGAACGCGGCGAGCCCCGTGATCTCGCGGCCCACGATCAAGGTGTGGATGTCGTATGTCCCCTCGTACGTGTCGACCGACTCCAGGTTCGTCATGTGGCGGATCGCGTGGTACTCGAGGGTGATGCCGTAGCCGCCGAGAATGCTCCGGGCCTCGCGGGCGATCTCCAGCGCCAAGCGCACGTTGTTGCGCTTCGCCATCGAGACTTGCGGATACGTCATCGTGCCGGCGTCCTTCATCTGGCCGAGCCGAAGCGCCAGCAGCTGCCCCGTCGTGATCCGCGTCAGCATATTGACGAGGCGCTCTTGGATGATCTGCGTCGCGGCGATCGGGCGCTGAAACGCGATCCGTCCCTTCGCGTAGTCGAGCGCCTCCTCGAAGCAGGCGACCGCGGCGCCCAGCGCGCCCCAGGCGATGCCGTAGCGCGCCTGCGTCAGGCATCCCAGCGCGCGCCCGAGGCCCACGGCCTTCGGAAGCTCGGCGTCGGTGGAGACCTCGACGTCCTCGAGCACGAGCTCGGAGGTCGCCGAAGCGCGCATCGACGCTTTCGTATGGATGTCGTGCGCGGCGAACCCCGGCGTGTCCGTCGGCACGATGAAGCCGCGGATCCGATCCTCGTCGTCACGAGCCCAGATGATCGCGATCTGCGACAACGAGCCGCTCGTGATCCACATCTTGTTGCCGGTGATCGACCAGCCCTTGGCTGTGCGCCGCGCGCGCGTCGTCATCGCCGCCGGATCGCTGCCGGCCGACGGTTCGGTCAAACCGAAGCAGCCGATGATTTCGCCGGACGCCAGGAGGGGCAAGTACGCTCGCCGCTGCTCCTCGCTGCCGTACGCGTAGATCGGGTACATGACGAGCGCGCCTTGCACGCTCGCGAACGAGCGGATGCCGGAGTCGGCGCGCTCGAGCTCCTGCATGAGGAGGCCGTAGGCGACGTTGTCCAAACCGGCGCAGCCGTAATCCGCGGGCAGGTTCGCGCCGTAGACGCCAAGCGCGCCGAGCTTGGGGACGAGGTCGGTGGGGAACGTGCCGTCGAGCCACCATCGCCCGACGTGGGGCAGGATCTCGCGATCGACGAACCGGCGCATCGTGTCGCGAGTCAGGCGCTGCTCGTCGGTCAGCAGCTCGTCGACACGGTAGAAGTCGGTGATGCCAAGCATCGTCTGCAATGCGTTCCTCCAGAGCGGTCGTTCGACTCACCGCGGCGCGGCGAGCACCCGGCGCGCCGTTGCTGCGCTGATGCTGGCCGGGCTACCGCCCGGCCAGCCGCTGATTCGTGGCCTGCAACGCCCGCGCCAGCTGCGTGTCGACGCCGCGCTCGATATCCTCCGTCGCCAGATCGACGGCGACATCGGGTTTGATGCCGTTGCCCTCCAGGACGTTGCCGGCGCCGGTGATCAACCGCGCGATCGACACACTCATCGCAGCGCCCTGCGGCAGCGGGAACACGACGCTGACGAGCACCGCGCCGGCCGTCGGCCGGCCGATGAGCGTGGCGCGCCGGTTCTCTTGCAGCGCCGCCGCCAGCAGCTCCGCCGCGGACGAGCTACCGTCGTCGATGAGCACCGTCATCGGCAGGGCGCGGTCGACGATCGGGTTCGTCCGCGAAACGAACGTGCGCTTGCCTTCGCGGCGCGTTTCCATGGTGTAGATGTTCGTGCCCGCGGGCAGGAAGTATTCGGCGATGCGGTTCAGCTCATTGAGCAGGCCGCCAGAGTTGCCCCGCAGATCGAGCACGAGCGCGCGCATGCCCTGCTGCTGCAGATCCTCCAGGGCCTGGCGGATGCGCGGCCCCGCCTGCTGCGCGAACTGCGAGAACCGAATATAGCCGATGCGATTGTCGAGCAGCTGGTACTCGACCGTCGGAATGACGATCGCTTCGCGCGTGATCGGTATGCTGATCGGATTCGCCTGGCCGGGGCGCTGTACGACCAGCGTGACCGTTTGCCCCTGCGGCCCGCGGATGCGCCCGGAAACGTCCTCGGAGGTCATGCCCTGCGTCGTCGTACCGTCGATGGAGAGGATGCGGTCCCAGTTTCGGATGCCGGCGCGCTGCGCCGGCGTACCCGAGAAGACGTGTTGAATGAAGAAGCGGCCGTCGCGCGTGAGCATCGAGATGCCGATGCCGGAGTAGCTTGCCTCGTTGCGTTGCCGGCGGATGTCCTCGGCGCGTCGCTCCGGCGAGATGAAGCCGGTGTGCGAGTCGTCGATGAACCCGGCCATCCCTTGGCTGGCGGCGTACTGCAGTTGATCGGCCGTCACCCGGCTCTGCCCTTGCTGAATGGCGAGCTCGAATCGATTCTGGAACTCGGCCCGCGCCCGCGATTCGGTCGTCGCCGTGAGGTCGGGCAGGTTCGGCGTGACGCCGGCGCGCGTCAGAGCCCGGCGCAGGCCGTCGACAGCCGCCCCAAGGAGCTTGATCGGATCCTGCTCTTCGTAGTGATTCTCGCGAATCGCTTGCAGCGCCGCGAACACGATCGTGGCGCTCGGCGCCTGCGCACGCGCCGCGCCGAGCGGCACGAGACCGCCGACTGCGAGCGCCAAGATCAGCAGCGCGATCACCGTGCCTCTTCCGATGGCGGGGTTCTTCACGGATTCATGCCTCCATGCGCTTCGCCCGAAGCGCCCCTTCATTCTACGTCTTGAGGAGCTTGCCAAGGCTACGCGGGCGATCGTTCCCTGGATTGCGCAGGCGCCGGCGGACATCGCTCAGCATGTCGAGTGCCAGCGCCGTTCCCTGAGGGTCAACGCCGGCCGCGACGATAGGATTCCCGCACGACCGCGCTGCTCATCGACCCTTCGCGGCGGGCTCCGGCTGGCAGCGAGCGCACCAGAAGCCCGGTCGACCGGCGATCCGCGCGGTCATGATCGGCGCGCCGCACACGGCGCACGGCTGCCCGCCGCGATCGTAGACGCGCAACGGAAACGTGCCGGCCTTGCCGTCGAGATCCAGGAACGGCGGGTAACCGCCGCGCCGGATCGCCTCCCGCATCGTCTTGCGGATCAAGTCGGCGATCGCGCCGCGTTCGCGGTCCGAGAGATCGGTGCCCTTCCTGCGCGGGTCGACGCCAGCGCGAAATAGGATCTCCAAGGCGTATAGGTTGCCCAGGCCGGGGAATCGGTCCTGATCGGAGAGGAGCGCTCGTACCGCTCCGCGCCCATTGAGCGCGGCCGTGATCGAGGTAGCCGGCATCGTTAGGGGATCCGTGGCGACCGCCACCGTCGCGTCGCGGGCGACGAAGTCGAGCGTGCTCAACTGCAGCTCGCGAAACTCCAAGGTCGCTCCCCCGTCGAGGCGCCAAACGAGGGCGGTCAGGCGATCGGGCTCGACCGCCGTGATGCGCCAGAGCAGCACGCCCCAAAGCTTGAAGTGAAAGACGAGATCCTCGGGACCGTCCAGCGCCACGACGAGACGCTTGCCGGCGCGGCGAACCGCGTTGACGCGCCGACCGACGAGCCGCGCCCGCACTTCGCGGGCATCGAGGCCGCCGTAGCCTCCGAGCTTGAACAAGTCCACCGCGACGATCCGCCGGCCGGCGAGGCGCGAAGCGAGGCCACGAGCGACGATCTCGACTTCCGGCAGTTCCGGCATCGGCTACCGCAGCAGCCGCGACAGGCGGCGATCGGCGAAGACCTTGCCCTGGGCTTGGCAGGTCGGACAGTAGTACGTCTCCCGCTCGGCGTAAGCGACGAAGCGGATGACGTCGCCCCAGCGCGGGCACGGTTCGCCCCCGTGATGGTGCACGCGGTACAGCGCGATGGGCTCTCGGATCGGTAACGCGTCGCTGAACTCGGCGCGGTTCTCTTCGACGCCGCGCCGCAAAACGCCCTGGATCGCCGCGTGTAGCGCCGCGATCGCCTCTTCCGTCAGCGCCTCAGTGCGCGCGAACGGGGACAGCCGCGCTTCCCACAGTATCTCGTCGCCGTAGCCGTTGCCGATGCCCGCGATCGGCCGTTGCTGCGTGATTAAATGCTTCAGAGTCGCGCGGTCGGCCGCGAGCGCGGCCCGCAACGCGTCCAGCGTGAACGCCTCCGAGAGCGTCCCCAACCCAGGCGCGCCAGCGGCTCCCGGGATTCCAACGCGGCCGTTCGTTCCAAGCGCACTGACGCGCGTTTCTTCGGCCCGGCCTCCGTCAAGTGGAGCGCGGTGCCGCCGTCGAAGCCAATGACTAGGGACACGTCGCGTCCCGGTTTCTTGACCGCTTCGAAGGAGCGCAACCGCCCCACCTTCATCAGTTGGATGACGAAGCTCAGGTCGCCGGTAAGGTCGTCGCCGAGGTACTTTCCGCAGCGGCGCACCTCCGCGACGCGCTCTCCGAGAGCCGCCTCCAGGGGTGGTTCCACGGATTTCAGGATGTACACCTGGCGGACCTCGACACGGTCGACGCGGCGTCCGGAGAGAAGCCTCTCCAGGTTCTCGCGCGCCACCTCGAGGAAGGGGATCTCAGGCATTGGCGGTGGTCTCCACCAACCAGACGCGCGCCCGCGCGATCGCCGCCGCCGTCACCTCGGACGGGACGCTGCCTTGCGCGAAGGTGGCATTGCCGCCGCCGCGACCCCCCAACGCCTCGCAGGCACGGCGCAGGAGGGCCGCCATGTCGCCCGCCGCGTCGGCGGCGCGCGCGAAAACGAGGTGACCGTCCGAGCCCAACAGCGCGGTCGCGCCTTCGGCTTGGATGTGGCGCGCCGCCGCAAGCAAAGCGCCCGCGTCGCGGCCGCCCTCTTGGTGAGCGACGATTCCGTCCGACGCCGACGCGAGCCAACGATCCGCTTCCAACGCGATGAGGCGCGAGCGCGATGCCTCCGCCTCGCGCCCGCTCTCCTCCGCGCGCTGGCGCAACCGCGTCAGCGCGGCGTCGAGTTCGCGATCGGAGACCGACAGCGTCTGGCTCCAGCGCGCGACGAGCGCGTGCTTGGCGGCGTAGTCGGCGAGCGCGCGGCGGCCGCAGCAGAATTCGATGCGCAGGCCGCCGCGGCGGCGCTCCCATCGTAGGAGCTTGATCGGGCCGATCTCGCCGGTACGCGCGGCGTGCGTGCCGGCGCAAGCCGAGACGTCGAATTGGTCGATGGTCACGACGCGCAGGTCGCCGTCGCGTTTTGGCGGGCGGCGCAGACCGAGCGACGTGGCTTCATCGCTGGATACGACGCGGGCGTCGATCGTGCGGTTCTCGAGGACGATGCGATTCGCCAGCGCTTCGATCGCGGCTGCTTGGTCCTCGTCCAACGACGCCAGATCGAGATCGAGCGTGCAGCGCTCCCCGATGTGCACCGACAAGGTGGCCGCGCCGCAGACCTGGAGGCAGGCCGCCGAGAGGACGTGCTGGCCGCTGTGCTGCTGCGTGAGATCGGTGCGGCGGTCGCGGTCGATCTCGCCGCGCACGCGCCGGCCTGCCCAGCCGCCGCCGTCGCCTTCGACGACGTGGACGATCTCGTCCCCATCGAGGACGTCGACGACCGGGAGTCCGCCGAGGCGGCCGCGGTCGTGAGGCTGCCCGCCGCTCGTCGGATAGAACGCCGTCGCGTCGAGCACGACGTTCGTGCGCCCGCCCTCGGCGGGCGACGCACGCGTCACCGTGGCCTCGAACTCGAGCAAGCGGGCGTCATCGTGGTACAAACGGTGCGTCGCGATCACCCGCCATCGTTCGACCCCGTCGCCGAGCGATCCTCGAACGCCTTCCGTGGCTCGCTGGTATTGGCGCTATCTATGGGATTCATTGACAGCCCGAAATCGGCTATGCTAGCCTCCCGTTGACGGAGCAGCAGTCGTATCGGCCTTCGTCAGCAATCGTTGGTACGGAAGGAGCACAGGTCTGATGGTGCAAGGCAAGGTCAAATGGTTTAGCGCGGAGAAGGGGTACGGTTTCATCGAAGTCGAGGGTAGCCGCGACGTATTCGTCCACTTCAGCGCGATCAACGCCGAAGGGTACCGCAGCTTGCAGGAAGGGCAAGTGGTCGAGTTCGAGGTCACGGAGGGCAAGAAGGGCCCGCAGGCCGCGAACGTCCAACTCGTGTAAACCGAGACCGCAAATTCATCACGAGAGCCCCGGCCACCTGGGCTCTCTTCTTCTTTCGCCGCACGGAAACGTTCGCCGCTTAGGATCGTTGAGGTGTGCCCATGTTCGATTTCGCGCGGCTCGCGAAAGACCTCTTCGCGCTCTACCAGCTCATCCTCCTCGGGCGCATCATTCTGAGCTGGGTTCCGGGCATCGACCGCCGGCACCCGGCGGCCCGGTTCCTGATCCAGATCACCGACCCGTACCTAGAACCGTTTCGCCGCGTGATTCCGCCCGTTGGCGGCCTCGACATCTCCCCGATCATCGCCTTCTTCGTGCTGAGGATCGCGCAGGAGCTCGTTATCGCCGCGCTCGGCGGTCTGTAATCGCCGCTACAACAACGCCAGCAGCACCGTCAGCGTCAAGAAGCTCAGAATCGTCGAGGTGAAAACGGCCGTCGCCACGAACCCCGGGCGGCAATTGAACTCGGCGGCGTAGAGGAATGCGTTCACCGCTGTCGGCATCGCAGTCTGCACGATCGCGACGTTGCGGGCCATGCCGCTGAGACCGAACGCGGGCGCCAACGCGAACGCGAGCAACGGCGACAGCAGCAGCCGCATCGCGAGCGCGATGCCGAGATCCGGTTCCAACTGCATGGCCTTCGCGCGTGACAATTGCACGCCGAGCGTCACGAGCAGCAACGGGATCGAGCCCGCGGCCAACACGGAAACTGGACGGCTGATCACCTCCGGCACGGTCCAGCCGAGCGTGGAAACGACGGCGCCGGTGATCGCCGCGTAGACGATCGGCAGCCGGACAACGTCGCGGACGGCGCGGCGAAAATCGCCGCCGCCGGCCCAGGCCGCGACGACCGCCGCCAGCCCAATGCCAATCGTGGCGCTCGTCAGGAAGACGAACATCGCCAGGCGGAATCCCTCGGCGCCGAAGGCGAACAGATTCAGCGCCAACCCATAGTTGCCGCTGTTCATCATGATGACCGACAAGATGAATCCGGCGGCCGCTTGCCGGCGCTGGCGGGTCGCCCACGCGATGGCGAGCGAGAGGCCGAGCAGGAGCACCACGTGGACGGTCGCGTAGAGGAAGATCCGCGCGCCGTCGCCCTCGGTCGCGCGGTACTTCACGAGGGATTCGAAAATTAACGCAGGCGTGAACAGGTACATCGACACCGGCGACAACGAACCGACGTCGACGGAGCGCTGGCGCCCGAGCCAGAACCCGGACCCGATCAGCAAGATCACCGGTACGATGATCGGCAGAATGACGGCGGCCAGCGAGAGGGTACGGTCGGTCAGGAGCGGCTCACCTCACCGTCCGCGTTCGCGGGGAGCGGGGCCGCGGCTCAGGACTTCCGTTTCCGGCGGCGGGCGGTCGCGGCCTTCGAAGCGGCCTTCGCGCGGCCCGCCGCCGGCGAAATGCCGAGCGCGGCCGTGTTCTTCGCGCCGTTGACGCCGGGCATGTCTTCTTCCCAAGTCACGATGCTATGGAAGTACACTTGGTCCCCTTCGTGCAGGCCGCGCGTGACCTCGGTGATGTGCGCGGTCTTCGCGCCGAGCTCGCGCAGCGCGTGCTCCACCGCGACCGTCGGGCGCGCGTCTTGCCCGCAAGTGAAGATGTCGAGCGCGACGTATCCGGTCTCGGGCCACGTGTGGACGGACAGGTGCGATTCGGAGATGACCACCACACCGCTGACGCCCGTCGGATTGAAGCGGTGAAACGAGATCGCCCAGATCTGCACGCCGGCCACTTCCGCCGCTTGTGACATGATCTGCTCGACCATTTCGACCTTGCTGATGACTTCGGGAGAACACCCGGAAGCTTCGACGATGTAGTGGCGCCCAACCGTGTCCAACCGCAGCCCCCTAACATGGGCATCCCCGGGTCGCGCCGCTGGCGCGCCCAGGGATGTCGATCCCCTCGATGCTATGCGGCGTATCCGGCAAAGTCAATTCGCCGCTAGTGCTTGACGATCCAGCGGAATCCGTGCGAGAGGCCGACGGACGCCGCCGTGACGAGCATACCGGCGACGAACACGCCGGCGGCCACGGCAAGCCACGCCCGCTCCCGCGGCAGCCCGAAGAGCCAGGCCAGCAGCGTGCCCGCATACGCGCCGGTGCCGGGGAGCGGCACGGCAACGAAGATCAACAGCCCGAGCAGCTTGTACCGCTCGATGTGGCCACGGCCGGCGGCACGCACGCGCTCCACGCGCTTCTCGATCCAGGAGATTCGCTTGAACCAGCGCTCATAGAACAGCTCCAACGCGAACCAGCCGGGCGCCGTGACGAGCGCATTCACGGCCGAGCACAACAAGAACGCCTGCAGCGGCGACGCGCCGCGCGCGATCGAAAGCGGAATCGCGCCGCGCAATTCGATCCACGGCACGAGACTGACCAGGACGATCCACCAATCGTTCATCGGGCTCCCTTAGCGCCGGCGCGTGGCGTGCGCAGGCCTCGTCTACTCTACCGGGCTGAAAGGGCTCGGGAAAGCCGCATGCGTTTCGATCCGCCGGTGGTCGCGCGTCGCGGTCGCCGCCGGCGCGGTGGCGGCGAGTTCGATCCTCGGCTGCTTCTCAGCCGCGCCCCAGGCGGCGCGCGCGGTCCGCACGCCGCGCTTCCGCCTCCTCATGCCGCCGCTTCTCGTCGGGCGTCGCGGGCGCGTACGGCGGCAGCGGGATCAAGCGGCCTGCGAGATCGACGTGGACCATCGTCACGAACGTGCTTCCGGCGTGCGCGGTGCGGTCCGCGCGCGGATCCTCAGCGAGGATGCGGACGCCGATCTCCATGGAAGTGCGACCGACGAAGTTCAAAGCCGCGCGGTACTGCACGATCTCGCCGACGCGGATCGGGTGCGCGAAGTCGAGCGCGTCGACGGAAGCGGTCACGACCGGCCCGCGCGCGTAGCGGCTGGCGACGATCGACACGACCTCGTCGAGGTCCATCACCAAGCGGCCGGCGAACATGAGGTTTCCGGAGATCGCGTCCTCGGGGAAGACGATGCGGCTGACGTCCAGCGCGTTTCGCGCTGGCGCCGCGCGCGGCGCCAGCGGTTGGTGATGGGCGGCGATCCGCGCCAGGCGCCGATGCCGGCGCTCCTGCGCCCGCGCGTGCAGGCGCTCCTCATCGGCGTCGGCCGGCTGGACACGCGCAGCGACGGGCCGCGGCGCGCCCGCCTCGTCCGTGGAGACGAACGCCAAATGCGCCGTCGTCGTGCGGCGGCGGTTCTCCCCGCGCGCGTTCTCCGCGTGCACGTCGACGTCGACTTCCATCGACGCGCGGCCGACGTCGCTGACGATCGCCGACAGCGTGACGACGTCGCTCTGCAACACGGGATGGAGGAAGTCAAGATCGTCCATCGCGCCGAGCACGACCGGGCCGCGGCTCAGCCGTTGCGCCGCCAGGGTGCCAGCGCCGACGATCCACGCCATCATGCGACCGCCGTACAAGGATCCCCGGGGATTGATGTGCTCGGGGAAGATGATCTGAACCATCACGGCGCGCGTATCCGCGACGCAGACGGTGCGCTCGATGGCCATGCGCTCAGCTCACCGTCACGTCGGTTCCCACGTGCGATTCTCGAGGCGGGCCCAGCCTCGATACCAGGACGTGATCGGCAGGCGCCGATCACGTCCGAACGCTTTAGCAGTGATCTTCACGCCCGGCGGCGCCTGCCGCCGCTTGTACTCCGCGCGATCGGTCATCTTCACGACGCGCGCGACCGCCGCCGCGTCGAAGCCGTCGCGGACGATGTCGTCGGGGGGCATGTCGCGCTCGACGTAGCGCTCGAGGATCGCGTCGAGCACGGGGTACGGAGGCAGCGAGTCCTGATCAATTTGGTTCGGGCGCAGCTCCGCGGTCGGGACGCGCGTGAGGACGCCCTGCGGAATCACCGGCGACATCGCGTTACGGTGCGCGGCGAGCGCATAGACGAGCGTCTTCGGTACATCCTTCAGCGCCGCGAAGCCGCCGGCCATGTCGCCGTACAAGGTCGCGTAGCCGGTGCTCATCTCGCTCTTGTTGCCGGTCGTGAGGACGAGCCAGCCGTACTTGTTAGACAACGCCATGAGCAAGTTGCCGCGGATCCTCGCCTGCAGGTTCTCCTCGGTAACGTCGCGCTCGCGTCCGGCGAACACCGGCGCCAACAGCTCGAGGTAGCTCTGGAACGGCGCCGCGATCGGAATCGTCGTCAGGTCGATGCCGAGGTGCGAGGCCAGCGCGCCGGCATAGTCGATGCTTACCTTCGACGTGTACGGAGACGGCATCGACACGCCAGCGACGTTGTCCGCCCCGACGGCGTCGACGGCGATCGCGGCGACGAGCGCGGAATCGACGCCGCCGGACAACCCGATCACGACCTTCTGAAAGCCGTTCTTGCGGACGTAGTCGCGCGTGCCGACGACGATCGCGCGATAGACCTCCTCGACGTCGGACAGCGGTTCGAAGCTGGCCGGCGGGATCGCTGGCCGGCGCGGCGGCCGCGGCCCGTCGAGGGCGATCGTCGGCGTGAATCCGGAGCGGTCGAACGCGAAGCGCTCGCTCTCGTCGACGCCGGTGCGGCGGGCGCGGACGCGGCGCGCCGCCTCGACATCGACGTCGCAAAACAGCAGCGTCTCCTCGAATTGCGGTCCGCGCGCCAGCAACTGACCGTCCTGATCGAAGATGAGGCTGCCGCCGTCGAAGACGAGCTCGTCCTGCCCGCCGACCATATTCGCGTAGACGACGATCGCGCTCATGTCGCACGCCCGCCTGCGCAGCATCTCCTCCCGCTCCTTGGCCTTGCCGCGGTGGAACGGCGAACCGTTGATGTTGACGATGACGAGCGCGCCGGCGCGCGTTTGCACGGGCGCGGGGCCGTCGGGGAACCAAATGTCCTCGCAGATCGTGACTCCGAACGGAACGTCGCCGAGCGTGAAGACCGTCGCGCGGTCGCCTGCCGCGAAGTAGCGCTTCTCGTCGAAGACGCCGTAGTTCGGCAGGATGCGCTTGCGGTAGACGCCGGCGACGCGGCCGCCGGCGCAGATCGCCGCCGCATTGTAGACGGGACCGTCGCGATCGACGAAGCCGACCACAGCGACGACGTCGCGCGCGCGCCGCGCGATCTCTTGGATCGCTTCGAGGTTCGCTTCGACGAAGTCGGGCTTGAGGAGCAGGTCCTCCGGCGGATACCCGGTTGCGGCCAGCTCGGGAAACGCGACGATGTCGGCGCCGCCGGCGCGCGCCGCGTCCATGAGCTCGACGATACGCCGGGTGTTGCCCTCGAGATCGCCGACCGTGGGGTTCATCTGCGCGAGCGCGAAGCGGAGCGTACGCATCATCCTCATCCTATCCTGAACGACCGGCCTGCGGGTGTCCGCGCCGCTCGGGCGCCGCGCCCCCGCTCACGACGTCAGGCCGACGCGTGACGATCAACGCCGCGTGCGGGCGAACTCGTGAAAGAACCGGATAACCGCGTCGACACCGTCCCACATCGCCGGCAGCTCGACCTTCTCATTCGGTGCGTGAAGGTTGTCATCGGGCATGCCGAATCCGGTGACGATCACCGGCAACCGCAGCGTGTTCTTGAACACGTCGACGATCGGCACGGACCCGCCAACGCGGATGAACTTCGCCTCCGCGCCGTAGGCGACCGTCCATGCCTGCGCCGCGGCGCGAACGGCGGGCTCTTCGGACGACACGACCCACGGTCGCCCCGTGCTGAGCTTGCGCACGTCGACGCGATACGCGGGCCGGACCTGCCGACGCACGAACCGATCGAGGCTCTTGAAGATCGCCTCCGGCTTCTGGTCGGGCACCAGGCGCATGCTCACCTTCGCGAGCGCCTTGGCCGGCAGGACCGTCTTTCCGCCGGCACCGCTGAATCCGCCGCCGACGCCGTGGATCTCCAGCGTCGGACGCGACCAACGGCACTCCAGGGACGTGCGGCCGTCTTCAAGGGTCAGCCCCTCGGCGCCGACCTCGGCGCGCAGGTCGGCGTCGCTTCCCGGCAGCGCGCGCCACATGCGGAGCTCTTCCTCGCTCGGCTCACGCACGGCGCGGTAAAATCCCGGCAAGCGCACGCGATTCGACTTGTCGTGCAGCAGCGCGAGGACGCGGACCATCTCGTGGAACGGGTTCGGCACGGCGCCACCATAGACGCCGGAGTGAAGGTCGCTCTTCGGTCCTTGGATCTCGATCTCCGTGTAAAGGATGCCGCGCAAACCCACGGTGATCGCGGGCACGCCGGCCGCGAAGAACCCCGAGTCGAGGACGAGGGCGCAATCGGCCGCGAGCTTCTTGCGGTGGCGCGGGACGTAGGCGTGGATCTCCTCGCCGCCGGATTCCTCCTGGCCCTCGACGAGGAGCTTCACGTTCACCGGCAGCTCGTGCGTCGCGATCATCGCCTCGATCGCTTTGACCGCGGCGAACACCTGCCCCTTGTCGTCGGACGCGCCGCGGGCGTAAAGGCGATCGCCGCGCTGCGCCGGCTCGAACGGCGGCGTCGTCCACAACTCCAACGGGTCGACGGGCTGAACGTCGTAGTGCCCGTAGAACAATACCGTCGGCGCGTTCGCATCGCGCGCGTGTTCGGCATAGACGAGAGGATGGTTGCGCTGGGATGGGATCACCTCGACGCGCGGGAGGCCAATCTCGCGTAGGTGACCGGCCAGCCATTGCGCCGCGCGCACGCAGTCGGCGCCGTGCTCTGGCAGCGCGCTGATGCTGGGGATCCGCAGCCAATCCCGAAACTGATCGAGGTACGTGACGCGACGCTCGCGGGCGTACGCGATGGCCTTCTGCATGAGCCCTCCTGTGATCGTTGCCGCCGATGCGCCGGCTGACCTTCGCCGTCGCAGGGTTTCGACGCCGTCGTTGCGAACTCTTTTTCGCTTGCAGCCCCCGCCTCCGCGTCCGGGATGGCTGGAGCTCCGGAGGTGGATCGTGACTACGAGATCCCGGATCGGCATCGCCCTATCGATCGTGCTGGTCATGTCGGGCGCGGCGGGTGCCGCAGCGCCCTACCCGCAGCGCCCCATCGAGATCATCGCCCCCGCAGCCGCAGGCGGAGGCTGGGACCTCACCGCGCGGATGACCGTGCGCGCCCTTCAGGAAGAGCGGCAGATCAGCCAGCCGATGACCGTTACGAACATGGTCGGCGGCAGCGGCGCGGTTGCGATCGCCCACGTCAACACGCGGCGCAAAGGCGACGCGCACGTACTGACCGTGATGGGATCCTCACTGACGGCGACCCTCGCGCGGCGGGTCGTCCCCTACACGTTCCGCGACGTGACCCCCGTCGCCGCGATCACGGGGGACTTCCAAGTCCTCGTCGCCCGCCGCGACTCGAACTTCGTCAACCTGCGGACGTTCATCGACGTCCTTCGCCGCGACCCGGCGCTGCTGACGATCGCCGGCGGATCCGCGTTCGGCGCGCTCGACCACCTCACGTTCGCCGCGCTCGCGAAGAAAGTGGGCGTCGACGCGACGAAGGTGCGCTACGTACCCACGAGCGGTGGCAGCGACGCGCTGACGCTGCTGCTGGGCAGCCAGGTGACGGCAGTGATGACGAGCGTATCCGAGGCCTTGGGCGCCATCGAGGTGGGGCAGATCAAAGTCCTCGCGGTGTTCGCTCCGGAGCGCATCGGCGGTCCCCTGCGCGGCGTGCCGACGGCGCGCGAGCAGGGGACCGACTTCGTGTACGTGAACTGGCGCGGATACTACCTTCCGCCGGAAGTCCCAACGGAAGTCACGGCGTTCTGGCAGCAGACGATCGACCGCATGGCCAAGAGCAAGTCGTGGGCGAAGATCCTCGACGAGACGAAGTGGGCTTCCTTCCTGCGATTCGGCGAGCCGCTGCGGCAGTTCCTCGATCAGGACATCAATGAGACGGCGTCGCTGTTGCGTGAGCTCGGCCTCATGAGGTAGCCGGCGGCATGGGCGATCGGGCAGCGGCGGCAGTCGCCATGGCGACTGCCGTTTTCTACATCCGCGAAGCGACGTCGTACCGCAACGCCGCCGTCGGCGACGTGGTAGGCCCGGCGTCCTATCCGATCCTACTCGGCGCGTGCTTGCTCGCTCTGGGCGCCGCCCTGCTCCTGAAGCCTGGAGGCGCGCCGGCACCCGATCAGGGACTGGCGGGGCCGCAAGCTATCCGCTTCGGTGCGGCCCTGGGCGCGTACGTTGCGGTCATCGAACCGGTCGGATTTCTGATCTCGACCTTCGTGTTCTTGGCGACGACGATCCTGATGCTCGGCGAGCGAAGCTTTGTCCGCGCCGGCGCCGTGGCGGCGGCCGCGACGATCTCGCTGTGGGCGCTGTTCGAGCGGCTGCTGAGCGTTTTGCTTCCCAAAGGCCTGCTGGGACCTTGGCTGTGAACGACATCCTGCAATTCCTTGCTTTCGGGTTCAGCGTGGCATTGCAGCCGCACAACGTTCTCTATGCGGCGATCGGCGCGTTCGTCGGCACGCTGATCGGGGTGCTGCCAGGCATCGGACCCGTCAGCGGCATCGCGCTGCTGATTCCCCTGATCGTGAGCCTCCCGCCGGCGTCGGCGATGATCCTTCTGACGGCCGTTTACTATGGCACCATGTACGGGGGGTCGACGACATCAATCCTGCTGAACGTGCCCGGCGAGGCTTCGTCCGTGGCGACAACGTTCGACGGATACCAGATGGCCCAGCAAGGTCGCGCCGGCCCCGCCCTCGCGATCGCCGCGGTGGGATCGTTTATCGCGGGCACCGTCAGCGTCGCCGCGCTCATGCTGTTCTCGCTACCGCTCGCTGGCTGGGCTGTGGCGTTCGGGCCCGCCGAGAACTTCTCCCTCATGGTGCTCGGGCTGTCGAGCGTCTCGATGCTCACGGGCGAGCACTTCGTGAAAGCGATGATCTCCACCGTCGCTGGCCTCATGCTGGCGACGATCGGCGTCGACATCGTCAGCGGCATGAACCGGTACACATTCGGGATGCCGCAGCTGTACGACGGCATCGACCTCGTGACGGGGGCGGTCGGACTGTTCGCGGTCTCAGAAGTGCTCCTTGCGAGCAACGGAATCACCGGGGCCGGGCGGGTCGCGAAGATCCAGCGCCTATGGATGTCCGCCCGCGACTTTCTCGACTCCGGTTGGGCGATCGTGCGCGGCACGGTCCTCGGCTTCTACGTGGGCATCCTGCCGGCCGCGGGCGCGACGATCGCCTCTTTCCTGTCCTACAACCTGGAACGCCGTCTTGCGAAGGATCCGTCGCGCTTCGGGAAGGGCGACATCCGCGGCGTGGCCGGTCCGGAGTCCGCGAACAATGCGGCGGCCGTCGGCAACATGATTCCGATGCTCTCGCTGGGGATCCCTGGGTCCTCGACGACCGCGGTAATGATGGGTGCGCTGCTCATCCTCAACGTCATCCCCGGTCCGACGCTCTGGACGAAGCACCCAGACGTCGTCTGGGGCCTGATCGCGAGCATGTACGTGAGCAACGCCATCCTCCTCGTGCTCAACCTGCCTCTCGTCGGGCTGTTTGTGCAGATCCTGAAGACGCCGGAGCGGATCCTGTATCCGATCGTCATCGCCGTGTGCGTCATCGGCGTGTACGCTGCGAGTCGATCGCAGGCCGAGCTGTATGTAATGCTCGCGCTTGGCGCCTTCGGCTACTATATGCGGCGCCACGACTATCCCCTGGGACCGGCGATCCTGGGCCTCGTACTCGGCGACCGGCTCGAGCAGACGATGCGGCAGGCGCTGATCATCAAGGACGGCAATTGGGCGGTGTTCGTGACGCGACCGCTGTCCGCGGCAATCCTGGCCCTCGCGGGTTTGTCCCTGCTCGGGCCGTTGTTCCTGAACTGGACCCGCGCGCGAACCTTGCGACGGTACGCGGCGGCGGAGACCGACTGACGAGGTGTCTCTTGGCCGGTGACCTGCACCAGTTGTTCCGCGACCTGACCGAAACCCCCGGCGTTCCGGGGTTCGAGGAGCCGGTCCGGGAGGTCATGCGCAAATACCTGCACGGCCTGGGCGATCCGATCGGCGATCGTCTCGGCAGCGTCGGCGCGCGCAAGCGCGGCGCGGACGATGAACCGAAGATCCTGTTCGCGGGGCACCTCGACGAGATCGGGTTTCTGCTGACGCGCATCACCGACGAAGGCTTCCTGAAATTCCAAACGCTCGGCGGCTGGTGGTCTCAGGTCATGCTCGCGCAGCGCGTTCAGGTGTGGACGCGTGGCGGACCGATCCTCGGCGTCCTCGGCAGCAAGCCGCCGCACATCCTCGGCGACGAGGAGCGCAAGAAGGCGCTCGAGCACAAGGACATCTACATCGACGTCGGCGCGCGGTCGCGCGAGGACGCGGAGCGCATGGGCCTGCGCCCCGGCGATCCGATCGTGCCGGTCTCGCAGTACACGGTGATGGCCGACGAGAAGCTGCTCATGGCGAAGGCCTGGGACAACCGCTACGGCTGCGCCGCGGTCGTCGAGATCTTGCGGGCGCTGCGCGACGAGGCGCACCCGAATACCGTGTACGGCGTCGCCACCGTCCAGGAGGAAGTCGGACTACGCGGCGCGCAGACGATCGCGAACGTGGTCGCGCCGGACATCGGCGTCGCGCTCGACACCGGCATCGGCGGCGACGTGCCCGGCATCAAGCCGGACGAAGCCCAGGCGAAGCTCGGAAAGGGGCCGGTCATTCTGCTCTACGACGGCTCGATGATCCCGCACGTGCGGCTGCGCGACCTCGTCGTCGACGTCGCCGAGCGGGAAGGCATTCCGTTCCAGTTCGATCACATCGCGCGCGGCGGCACCGATGCTGGGCGCTTCCACTTGTTCGGTCACGGCGTGCCATCGATCGTCATCGGCGCGCCGTGCCGCTACATCCACAGCCATAACGCAATCATGCACCGCGACGACTTCGAGAACAGCGTGCGGCTGTGCGTCGCTGTCGCGAAGCGCCTCGACGCGGCCACAGTCGCGTCGCTCGTCCGATGATGCGCGCGGGCGTGAACGCGCGATGAATCTGGATCGCCTGCAAACGCCGGAGGGTCGCGCCGAAGCCGGGCGCACACTTTTTCTCGGGTGCCTCGGCGGATTTCTGCTGACCGGGCTGTTCTGGGGATGGGGTCACTGGTTCTTCGCGCTGATGCTCTGGTTCGGCGGCGTGTTCACGCCGTTGCGCGTCGTCATGGAGGTTTATGGCCCGCGCGGGCGCCGCATCGCCGCCGCGTATCGCAAGTCACTGCCGGAGGCCGTGACGCCGCGCAACTTGCCGCTGGTCGCGCGGGCGCTCGTCGATCGCGAGGTGCTCATGCCGCGGATCGTCACGCCGCCGCAAGCGGCCAAGGTTCCCGAGGCGGCCGCAGCGATCGGCCGACGCACGTTTCAGGATCGCGATTGCGCCGAGGGGGTTCGCCTCGGCGCAATCCGCTTCGCGGCCGCGGTCGACGGCGGCATGATCGAGATGACGCTGCCCGATTGGACGGCCGCCGACGGACAGAACATCCAAGCGCGATGGCTAGGGATCCGTGTGCTTTCGACGATGGCGGCGACCGCCCGGGTGCTGGTGGCGCTGTACGAAGAGCTGACGCACCAACCGTTCACGACCGCCACCTTCGACGGCGACCGCCTTCGTGGTTTCCTCGACGAGGCGCTCGCCTATCTCGATCGCGCCGCGATCGATCTAGATCTGTCGGCGTTCACCGCGGCGCCGCTGGCGCTGTGGACGCCGGAGGCGAACGCGTTGCGCGACTCTTGGGCGGCCTTCCTCGACGTTCCGTCCCCAGCGCCCAGCCGCCTCGACGTAGTCCTGGAGCATGCGCTGGCGCCGGATGATCGCCCGCCTGCGGCCCCCGGCGGACCCTAGCCGCCCCGCGCAGCGGGCGCAGGGACACGCGCCGCCGCCGCCAATTAACCGATCATGCGGGTCTTCACCGAGGCGGGCGCGCGCGCCGCGTTGCGAATGCGTCCGCTCATCGACGCGCTGGCATCCGCGTTTCGCGGGCAGTCCGCGGGGCGCGTGACGAATAACCCGCGAACGCGCGTGATCGGCGGCGGCGGCGGAACCCTGCAATTGATGTCGGCCGGCTGGCGCGACGCCGACACCATGGACTACAAGGCGTACACGACGAGCGCGAACGGCGTCGAATTCCTCGTGCTCCTCTATGACGGCGCCGGTCGCCCACTCGCGACGTTCGAAGCCGACGCGCTCGGCGCGCTGCGCACGGGCGCCGCCAGCGGGCTTGCGACGCGCCATATGGCGCGCGCGAATGCGTCGGCGGTGGCGATTCTCGGAAGCGGCGCGCAAGCCCGCACGCAATTGACCGCCGTCTGCGCCCTGCGGGACGTGCGCCGCGCCACGGTGTTCAGCCGCACGCCGGCGAACCGAGACCGATTCGCCGAGGAGATGAGCGCGACGCTCGGCATCCCCGTCACTTCGGCCGCGACCGCGGCCGAAGTGACGGCCAGGAGCGACATCCTGTGCGTCATCACGACCGCGCGCGACCCCGTGTTGGCGGGTCGCTGGCTGGGCGGAGGGTACCCAAGTCAATGCCGCCGGGGTGAACCGCATCGACAAGCGCGAGATCGACGCTGACGTCGCGCGCCGGTCCGCGCGCGTCGTCGCCGACGACGTCCGGCAAGCGGGCATCGAGTGCGGCGACCTGGCGTTCGCGGCGCGGGAGGGCGCGTTCGACTGGGACGACCTCGGTGAGCTCGCCGAAGTCGTGGCCGGGCGCCTGCCGGGGCGGACGGCACACGAGGAGATCACATTGTTCGAGTCCCAGGGCATCTCCCTGGAGGACATCGTCGCGGCCAAGCTCGTCTACGATGCCGCCGAAAAGGAGATCGGAAGCTCATGAAGCTGGAGATCCAAACGCAGGCGCTCGAACAGGTCCGCGCGGATGCGCTCCTCGTGCTCGTCGCGGAGGGCAACGTTCTCGGCGCGCTCGCCGGCTTGAATAGGCTGACCGGCGGCAGCTTGGCAGCGGCGCTGGAATACAGCGGCTTCGCCGGGCGGCGTGACAAGACACTCTCCGTCTACCCGAGCGGCAAGATCGGCGCGCCGCGCGTCATCGTCGTCGGCATGGGCAATCCCGACAGCGGCCCCTTCTCCGCGGAGCACAACCGGCTGCATGCGATCCGCCGCGCCGCCGCCGCCGGCGTGCGCGAGGCCCAGGCGCAGAAAGTGAAACACGTCGGCGTGCTCGTCCCCTGGGGCGATCCGCAGATCTGGAAAGACGCGCGCGGCGCCGCGCTGCAAGCGGTCGCCGAAGGCGCCGTCCTCGGCGCGTACCGTTACACGACGTACAAGTCCGCCGAGACGCCCGGCATCGAAGCGGTCGACGTCATCATCGATCGCGGCGCGAGAAAGTCTCGTGACGCGGCGGCGGCGATCGAGCGCGGTCGCGTCGTCGCCGAAGCGACGTGCCTGACGCGCGACTTGGTCAACGGACCGCCGAACGAGGTCAACCCCGTGACGCTCGCCGACCTCTGCCGCAAGATGGCGAAATCGCACGGCTTGAAGTTCACCGTCTGGGGCCCGGAGGAGCTCGAGAAGCAGCGCATGGGCGCGATCCTCGGCGTCGGCCGCGGCAGCCGCGTGCCGACTCAGGTGATCATCCTCGAGCATCGTCCGGCGCGCGCCGCCAAGACCTTCGCGTTCTGCGGCAAGGGCGTCACGTTCGACTCCGGCGGATTGTCCCTCAAGCCGGCCGACAGCATGGAGACGATGAAGGGCGACATGTCCGGCGCCGCCGCGGTCGTCGGCGCGCTGCAGACGGCCGCCGCGCTCAAGGTGCCGCACCGCGTGCTCGGCGTCATCGGCGCGGTCGAGAACATGACCGGCGGCGCGGCCCTCAAGCCCGGCGAGGTGCTGCGCGCGCGCAACGGCAAGACGATCGAGGTTCGCAACACCGACGCGGAGGGGCGCCTGCTGCTCGCCGACATCTTGTCGTGGGCGGCCGAGCAGAATCCCGACATGATCATCGATCTCGCCACGCTCACGGGCGCTGCGCGCATCGCGATGGGCAGTCACACCGCGGCCGTGATGGGCAACGACGACGCGTGGATCGGCGCCGTCATCCGTGCCGGCGCCGCCGCCGGCGAGCGCATCTGGCAGTTGCCGTTGTGGGAAGAGTTCCTCGACGCGATGAAGGGCGAGATCACGGATCTCAAGAACACCGGCGGCCGCAACGGCGGCGCGCAGAAGGCGGCGGCGTTCCTCGGCGAGTTCGTCGGCGGTCGCCCGTGGGTGCACCTGGACATCGCGCCGGTCGCGTACATCGAGCAGAGCGAAGGACTGGCACCGCACCTGCCGCGCGGCGCGACCGGCTTTGGCGTGCGAACGCTGGTGAACCTGCTGACCGAGTAACGGCGGCTACTGCCAGTCCATGCGCCAGATCTCGCGCTGCGCCGGCAGCGCCGTGAGATCGGCGACGTGGCCGGCATCCTTCACGTTCTGACGATCCCGTAAGAAGGCCTGGCAGTCGCCGATCGGCCAATCGGGGTTCACTTCGCACTTGTAGTGCATGGGGATGACGACGCGCGGCGCGAGCTTCTCGATGACGCGGTCGACAGTTGCGAGATCCATCGTGTAGAAGCCGCCGACCGGCACACACAGGACGTCGACGCGGCCGATCGCCCGCGCGGTCGCGTCGTCGATCATGTGGCCGAGATCACCGGCGTGGAGCAGGCGGAGACCGTGGGCTTCAATGAGCATCATCGACGCCAGGCCGCGTTCCGATCCCTTCGTCTCGTCGTGGTAGACGGGAAACGACGTGAACGAAACGCCGTTGTACGACGCCGCGACGCCCGCGTGGCTTTTGCCTTCGTCGGCGAGCCCGCGGATCACCTTCGGCGCGCCTTCGGCCATCGCGACGTGGTTGTGGTCGAAGTGCTCGTGCGTCATGACGACGACGTCGGCCTTGAAGTTGCGGATGGGGTAACCTGGCGCTTCGTTGTACGGGTCGACTAGGATCGTCATCCCGTTCTTCGTCTGCAATAGAAGGCAGGAGTGCCCCAGGTACGTCACCTTCATGTCTTCACCCCCCCCGACCTGCTAGAACTTCCGTGTGCGCGCGCCCCGTTCCTTGCGTGAGACGCAAGCGCTGATCGAAGTCTCACGGGGCGAGCGCCCCGCCGATCTCGTGCTCGCCGGCGGCCAACTCGCCCTCGTGCAATCCGGAGAGATCCTCTCCGGGCGCGTCGCGATTCACGGGCGCCGCATCGCCTACGCCGGCCCGTCCGATCGCGGCGTGCACGCGGCCCATCGCGTCCTCGACTGCACCGGATGCGTACTCCTACCATGCACAATCGACCCGCACGCGCACCTCGCGCAGATGGCGACCCCGATCGCGTTCGCGAAAGCCGTGCTGCGGCGCGGCACGACGACCGTCGTCGCCGACACGCTCTTCTTGCTCGCGCTCGCCGATCTGATTCGGATCCCGCAGATCATGGAGGCGTTGCATCGCGGGCCGGTTCGCTTCCACTGGTTCGTCCGCGTGCACCAGCCGGGAGTCGCCGCCGCCGGCGCGCTCTACGAAGGCCAGACGCTCGCCGCGCTGCTGAACCTCCAGGCGGCCCGCGCCGTCGGCGAAGTCGCCCGATGGATCGATGTCTATCGCGGCGATCTGGGGATCCTGCAGGTCATCGAACGCGCGCGCCTCGCCAGCTTGCGCGTCGAAGGGCACAGCCCCGGCGCGTCCTTCGCGCCGCTCCAGGCGCTCGCCGCCGGCGGCGTGACGAGCGATCACGAGGCGATCACGGCGCTGGAAGCGCGCGATCGCCTGCGCAGCGGACTGTCCGTAATGCTGCGCCATTCGTCGCTGCGGCGCGACTTGCCGGCGCTTCTCGAGGTCGTGCGCCAGGCGGGACCGGCGATCGGCCGCCTCATGCTGACGCCCGACGGCACGCATCCGCACTACCTCCGCCGACACGGCTACCTCGACGACCTCGTGCGCATCGCGCTCGACGCCGGCATCGATCCGCTGACTGCGTACACGCTCGTCACCTTGAATCCGGCGACGTACTACGGCATCGAAGACGAGGTCGGGATGATCGCGCCCGGCCGCTACGCGGACATCGTCGTGCTTCGCGATCTGCGCGATCCGACGCCGGAGAGCGTGATCTCCAAGGGGCGGATCGTCGGCGAGGATCCAGCCGCGGAGCGGTTTCCGTCGATCGACTGGCGGGCGGCGTTTCCGCCTCGTTACGGAGCCGCGGCCGCGGCGCGGCCGTCATGGTTCGGCTGGCCGGCCACCGGAGATGCCACGCTGCCTGGTCTGCATCTGGATTCGGCCGTGATCACACGCGCGCGATCGATCGACGCTCCGGCACGCGACGGATTCGTCCGCTGGCCGGAGGGCGTGATACTGGCGGCGCTAGTCGACGCGCGCGGTCAGTGGATGGCGCGCGCGCCACTGACCGGGTTCGCGAACCGGCTGGGCGCAATCGCTTCGACGCACAACGTCGTTCACGACATCGTCGTCTGCGGGCAGAACGCCGAGGACATGTCCCAGGCCGTGCGGCGTTTGCAGGCGCTCGGCGGCGGGATCGTTCTGTGCGAGGACGGGGAGATCCGATTCGAGATGCCGCTCCCCTTCGGCAGCATGATGGGGCCGGCGTCGTTCGACGAGGTCGCCGACGCCGGCGATCGCCTGACTTCGCTCATGGGCGCGCGCGGCCATCCCTACCACGACGGGTTGTACAGTCTGTTGTTCCTGCCGTTCGACACGCTGCCGGACGTCGGCCTCACCGATCGCGGCTTGTGGGACGTGAAAGCCGAACGCGTGCTGCTGCCGGCGATCGCGCTCGCGTAGCCTAGTCCAACGACATGCCCTCCGGTCCCGCGACCGCGATCGCGTAGGGTCCGGGGAACCAACGGCGGAATGCCGCCATCACGGCGTCGCGCGTCACCGCGCCGACGAGCGCCGCCAGGCGTTGATAGTAGTCGAGGCCGAGGCCGTGATATTCGAGCGCGGCCAGCAGCGCCACTTTGCCGCCGAGCCCCGACAACGCGACCTGCAGCCAGCCGATGCGATTGTCGATCGCGTCTCGGACCTCCTCTTCGGACGGCCCTTCGTCGCGCATGCGCACGAACTCCTCGACGATCGCCTCGTGCGCCGCCTTCACGTTGCCCGACGCGACCCCGGAGATCGCATACCACAGACCGCCCCAGCGGCTCGCCACGAGCCCGCTCGTCGCGTAGTAGGCGAGTCCCTTCTTCTCGCGGACGTTGTCGCCGATCCGGCCCATGAGGCCGAGCTGGCCGAGGATGAGGTTGCCGAGCCACATCGCGTGATAGTCGGGATGGGCGCGGCGGAGCGCCGGCAGACCGAGCGCGACGTCCGCTTGCACCTTCCCATCGATCGGCACGATCTCGGTCCGACGGGCGGTAAGCACGGGCGGATCGCCGGGATCCGAGAGCGCTTCCCCGCCGGCGGGCCAGGTCGCGAAGCGACGCTCGACGGCGTCGGCGGCCGCGTTCGGATCGAGATCGCCAACGACGGTGAAGATCGTGCCGCCGGGCCGATAACGCCGCCGCCAGAACGCGAGCAGGCCGTCCCGTGCCAAACCGGCGATCGTCTCTTCGCGCCCCTCGACGGGCAGGCTGAATGGGTGCGTCGCCGGATACGCCAGACGCGACAGCGTCCAATCTGCGACGCGTCTTGTGTCCTTCGACGCCATGCGGAGGCCAGCGATCATCTCCCCGCGCAATCGCTCGATCTCCTCATCGGGAAACGTCGGCGCGCACAAGATCCCGTGCGCGAGGTCCAGCGTTGCCTCGAAGTCCTCGACGAGGCTCTTTCCGCTGATCTCGGCGGCTTCGCGCGACGTTCGCGCGACCAAGGACGCGCCGAGGCCGTCCAGTGTCTCGGCCAGCTGTTCCGCGCTGTGCGTGGCTGTTCCGCGCGTGAGCATCTGGGCCACGAACCGGGCGGCGCCGGGCGCGGCAACGCCGTCGCCGGCGAACATATCTGCCGATGCGCTGGCGTCGGGCAGCAGCGCACGGAACGCGACCGCCGGCGTCAAGGCGTCCCGCATCGCGAGCACGACGGCGCCGTTGTCGAGCACGCGACGTACGACCGTGTCCGGCCGTATCGGGACCGCCGCGTTTCCGCCGTGCGCCCCAGTTCCCGCCGCGCTGCGTCGGCGCGGCGCCGGACCGAACGGCGCCGGATCCATCTCGCCATGCGGCGCCGCGTGATAGAATTGCCGCCGTTGCGCCGTCGTCGTTGGCGCGTCGGCAGGGCCGCCGCCTTTGCCGTTCGCCGCCGGTAGGTACCAGCCGACGGTGCGATTCGACTTGCGGAGATACGTCTGCGCGACCCGCCTCACGTCGTCGGCCCGGACTGCGGCGATCCGGTCGTCCAGGGTGTCGAACCAAGCCGGGATGTCCGTCATCTCCGCGATTCCGAGCCACATCGCGCGCCCGGCCGCACCGTCCGTCGCGTACGCGAGCTGGGCCCGCAATTGCTTCTGAGCGCGCGCCAGCTCTTCCGCGCCGGCGACGTCGGATTGCAGGCGCGCGATCTCGGCGTCGAGCGCCCCTTCGAGACGCTCGGCCGTGACGCCCGGCTGAGCGCTCGCCGTGACCCAGAACAAACCGGGATCGATCGATGGAAAGACGCTCGTTTGCGCTGAAGCCGCGAGCCGTCCGCGCACGAGCGCGCGGTACAGGCGAGAGGACTTGCCCATGCCGCCGCGGTCGCCCCAACCGATCGGCTTGCCGCCGGAGAGGACCGCGTCGAGCACCAGCAATGGCACCATGTCGTCGTGTTGCGCCTCGACGACGTGATAGGCCATCTGGACGAGGGGCACCGCGCCGCCGGGACGTTCGACGACGACGCGACGCTCGCTGTCCTGAGGCGGCTCCTTCGCGAACGGCAGCCCCGGGATGTTGCCGCGCTCCAGCGCGCCGAAGTGACGGCGCAGGACGTCCATCGCCTCGGCCTGAGGCACGGCGCCGACGACGACGACGAGCGCATTGTTCGGCCGGTAGAAGCCGCGGTAGTGGGCGACGAGATCGTCGCGGGTGATCCGCTCCAGGTCCTCGCGCCACCCGATAACGGGGAGCCCGTAGGGATGGTTCTTGAACGCGATCGCCGTGACTTCTTCGTAGAGACGCGCGCCGGGATCGTTTTCGGCGATGCCGCGCTCCGACAGGATCACCGTGCGCTCGCTCTCGACGTCGTCCTCGTGGATCTCGGTGTTCATCATGCGGTCGGCCTCGATCTCCGGCGCCATCTCCCAGGCGGCGAGCGGTAGCGTCTCGAGGTAGGCCGTGTAGTCGTTGGCGGTGAAGCCGTTCCACGACGCGCCGCGCCGCGCGAACAGCTTGTCGAGGACGCCGGGGCCGATCTTCGGCGTGCCCTTGAACATCATGTGCTCGACCCAATGCGAGATTCCGGTCAGCCCCGGGCGCTCGCTGCGCCCGCCGACCTTGTACCAGACCCAAAAGCTGACGACCGGGGCGCTGTGGTCTTCGAGCAGGACGATGGACAGACCGTTGTCGAGCTGGTGTCGGATGGGTTTCATGGCGCCGTCATTATACCGCCCGTCCGCGGCCGCAATTCGCCGGCGCGGGGCGCGGCGACGGCCCGGAGGGATTTCCGCGCGGCCGGCAGAACCGTCCTGGGGATGGCGGAGGTTCGTATCGAGCAACTGCATACCGTTCCGCAGATGCGCCGCGTCGAGTGGCTCCAGATGGAGATCTGGGGCATGGGCGAAGCCGGCGCAATCCCGTTTCCGTTTCTCGTCGCCTCGGCGCACAACGGCGGCCGCATCCTCGGGGCCTACGACGGCGACGACATGATCGGGTTCGCGTACGGGTTCCCCGCGACACGTGACGGGCAGATGATCTTCTACTCGCACATGGCCGGCGTGCTGCCGAACGCGCAGCGCAACGCCGTCGGGTATGCGCTCAAGCTGGCGCAGCGCGAGTTGGCGTTGGGCGACGGCTATCGCCGAATGGCCTGGACGTTCGATCCGATGCAGAGCGTCAACGCCTACTTCAACCTCGGCAAGCTCGGCGTCGAGGCCACACGATACTTCGTCAACTACTACGGGGACATGATCGACGAGCTGAACCGCGGCCTGCCGAGCGACCGGCTCGAGGTCGACTGGTTCCTCGATTCGCCGCGCGTCACCGACCGCGTCGCCGGCCGTCGCCCCGCTTGGCCGGTCGACGAGATCCCGCTCGTGCTCGCGGTCGCCGGCGAGGAGCCGCGGTGGACGTCGCCGGATCTCCCCGACGCCGACTTGCTGCGCATCGAGGTCCCGACCTCGATCGCGGCAGTACGGGAACGGAGCTTGGACGCCGCGATCGCCTGGCGCTTGGCGACGCGCGAGGTCTTCCTCGCGGCGTTCGCCCGCGGATACGTCGCCCGCGACTTCGTCCGGCACGACGGCGGCGGCTACTTCATATTCGAACGCAGGAGGATTCCTTGAAGATCGATGCCGTGGAGCTGCGCATCGTCGAGATGCCGCTGCTGTTTCCGTTCGAAACGAGCTTCGGCCGCATGGAGAAGAAGACCGCCTTGATCGTGTCGGTGCAGTCCGAGGGCATGCGCGGGCTCGGCGAAGTCGTGGCGAATCCGAAGCCGGACTACAGCGAAGAGACGATCGAGACGTGCTGGCACATCCTGCGCGACTTCATGATTCCCGAGGTCTGCCGCGAACCGGTCGACCATCCGCGGGACTTCCCGCGGCGTGTCGCCGGCATCCGCCGCCATAACATGGCGAAGGCGGGCCTGGAAGCGGCGCTGTGGGACCTGTACTGCCAGATGCACGAGGTCTCCTTGGCGAAGGCGTTCGGGGGAACGCGGGACAAGGTCGAGGTCGGCGTCAGCCTCGGCTTGGAGCCGACGACGAAGCGGCTGCTCGAGCGCATCGAAACGTTCGCCGGCCTCGGCTACCGCCGCATCAAGATCAAGATCAAACCGGGCTACGACCTCGAGATGACGCGGGAGGTGCGCAAGGCGTTCCCGAACATCAAGCTGCAGGTCGACGCGAACTCCGCCTACCTGCCGGAGCACGCGCCGATCTTCGAGGCGATGGACGACCTGCGGCTGTTGTTGATCGAGCAGCCGCTCGGCGAAGACGACATCGTCGACCACGCGCAGCTGCAGAAGCGGCTGCGGACGCCGATCTGCCTGGACGAGTCGATCGTGCAGCCGCATGACGCGCGGAAGGCGATCGAGCTCGGATGCTGCCGCGTGATCAACATCAAGCAAGGGCGGCTCGGCGGCATCACGAACTCGATCGAGACGCACGACCTCTGCCAGGACCGCGGCATTCCCGTTTGGTGCGGCGGCATGCTGGAGACCGGCATCGGTCGCATCTTCAACCTGTCGCTGGCGTCGCTGCCGAACTTCACGCTGCCCGGCGACATCTCGGCGAGCGATCGTTACTTCGAGCGCGACGTGATCACGCCGCCGGTCGTCTTGAACGCCGACGGCACGATCGACGTGCCGCGGGAGCACGGCGTCTCGCCGCGGGTGAACCTGACGCGGCTGTCGGAGATCACGCGCAAGCGCGAAACGTTCACCGGGTCCTAGACGGATCCCGACGCGGCCGGCAGGATCGTTGACGCGGGGCGCCGCATCGTCGCGCCATCGTGCCTTTACTACGCAGCCCGGAGTCGTCGATGACCACGCAACCCGTAACGCGGGAGCCTTCCGCCTCCCGGCGCGCCCGCATCCCATGGCCCCGCGACGCCGCCGGCTTCCTGCACGGCGTCGTCGCCGTCAACTGCGCGTCCTGGTGCGCGGCGGTGCTGCACGGCGCCAGTTTCGGCGCCGTGCGCGTCGCCACCGTGCCGGTCGCCCTGCTCGGCGCCTTCGGCTCGTACGCGTGCGTGCGCGCGTCCCTGGAAGCGTTTCGGACCGATCGGCCGATGACGGAGATCGGGCAGGATATCGCCTGGACGGCAGCCGTCACCGTCGCCGGCTTCTACGCGTCGATCGCGCTGCAGACCTGGCAGCTGCGGTAGCGGCGTTCACCCCATCGCGGACGACCGAGAGGATCGAGGCATGGGCACGATCGCGTCGTACGCCTGATTCTACGGGTCGATCGTTCCTTGGGCCGAGGCGCGGATCCACGCGTCCTCCGCAGCCGTCAATCGCGGCGCGAACATCTTCGAGGGTCTCCGCGCGTACTGGAACGACGACGTCCGGGAGCTGTGCCTCTTTCGCAAAGACGACCACCTCGCGAAGCTGCGGCGGTCGGCGAGGATCATGCGCATGGCGATGCCTTGGTCCGACGCGGCGCTGACGCAAGCGCAGATCGACCCCCTGCAAGCGAACCGGATCGAGGAGACGGCGTGGTATCGGCTGGCGATTTACGTCGGCGATGGCGCCGGCCTTGACGCGCAGCGGCTGCCGCGCAGCCCGCAAGTCGCAGGTGGCATCGACGTCTGCGTGAGCACGTGGGCGCGGATCAACGACGCGGACATGCCGCCGCGCGTCAAGGCCGGCGCCAACTACCACAACGCGCGCTTGGCCGTCATAAAAGCGCGCACGAACGGCTACCACCAGCCGATCCTGCTCAATGAGCGCGGCAAGGTCGCCGAGGGTCCCGGATCGTGCTTCTGCATGGTGCGCGGCGGCGTGCTGATCGCCCCGCCGCCGTCATCGAACCTCCTGGAATCGATCACGCTCAACTCAATGGCGACGCTATGGCGCGATGAGATCGGTTTGGCGACCGCCGAGCGCGAGATCGACCGGACGGAGTTGTACGTGGCCGACGAGGCGTTCCTCCTCGGCACGATGGCCGAGATCCTCCCGATCCGCAGCGTCGACCGCTACGCGGTCGGAAGCGGCGCGCCGGGGCCGCTGACGCGTCGCCTGGCCTGCAAGCGCTTTACTTCGCGGCGGTCGAGGGACGGATCGAGAAGTACAGGAAGTGGTTGACGCCGGTGTACGGTCGCGTCGGCGCCGCCGGCTAGCGCAATCCCTCCGGGTCGCGCTCAAAGGACCGCCATTGCTCCAAATCCTCCGGCGTATCCACGTCGACGGCCGCGTCATCCAAGTCCGCGAACACCGCGTGGCGCTCGTGCGCGGCGATGACCGCCTTCGCCCCGCCTTCCCCTTCGATCCGTTGCAGCTCCGCGAAGACGCGGCGCGAAAAGATCACGGGCGGACCGACGGTGCCCGGATAACGCGACGCCGCAACGAGCGGCGGCGCGTCGTCGGGGCCGACGCGTCCGGACCGGAACGCCTCCAGCAAGGATCGCAGGAACGCGGGTGTTACGGCCGGTTGATCGGCGAGCAGGATGAGCACGCCCTCGGGCCTCCAGCGAACCGCCGCCGCCAGCCCGGCGCGGATGGAGGAGCTCATGCCGGTTTCGTAGTCGGCGTTGACGACGATCTCGACGGGTAGGCCATCGAGCGCGGCGGCGTGCCGCTCCGGCTCTCGCCCGAGCACGACGGCCACGTGACGACAGACCGCGCAGGCCGTCTCGGCGGCGCGGCGCAGCAGCGACTTCCCGTCCAGCGTCAACAGGAGCTTGGCGGTGCCCATGCGCCGGCTGACGCCGGCGGCGAGCAAGAGGCAGGTGACGTCGTCCGCCGGCGCGGTGGCGGGAGAGCTCTCGGGCGCCTCCGGCATCGTCGCGCGACTTCGCTTTTCAGCGCCCGGCGTGGATCGGCGCGGTCCGCTCGCGCAGGTTGCGGCCGCTGCGCCCCGTGCGGACGGAGATCGCCTCGGCTAAGATCGCGATCGCGATCTGCTCGGGTCCCTCGGATCCGATGTCGAGGCCGACGGGCGCGTAGATGCGATCGCGCGTCGCGTCACCGATCGCGACGCCCTCGTCCGCGAGCTCGCGCAGGATCTTCTCGGACCGGCTGCGCGGGCCGAGCAGTCCGAGGTACGCCGGCGGCGCCGGGTGCGTGAGGAACGAGCGGTCGACGTCCTTGTCGCACAGGTAGTTGTGCGTCATGACGACGACGTACGTGCGATCGTCGGGCGCGATCCGTGCCGCGGTCTCGGGAAACTCCGTCCGCAGGAATCCATCGGCTTCCGGAAACCGCTCCAGCGTCAGGAACTGCTCCCGGCGGTCGACGACGATCGGCCGGAATCCCGCCTCGCGCGCGAGCCGCACCAGCGGGATAGCGTCGTGCCCGGCGCCGCAGACGACGAGGCGCGGCATCGGCTGGATTGGCTCGGCGAACAGCTCGACCTCGCCGACCGCCCGCCGCGCGCCGCGCTCGGCCGCCAGCGCCTCCCGCGCCAGGTCCGCTGCCGCC
>Ga0194132_10003004_pt1 | contig 30677 bp, 31 predicted proteins | sample TA2KigOf80mmetaG_FD_148612 | JGI IMG/M metagenome (GOLD analysis project Ga0194132, IMG submission 148612) | Freshwater microbial communities from Lake Tanganyika, Tanzania - TA2015054 Kigoma Offshore 80m | ecosystem: Environmental > Aquatic > Freshwater > Lake | place: Tanzania: Lake...
AGCGACACCGCTGCCCCGTCCGCCCACCTCGATGGAGTGCCGTACGTCGAGCTGCACGCGCACAGCAACTACTCGCTGCTGGAAGGCGCCTCGCACCCGAGCGAGCTCATCGCCCAGGCGCTCGCGCGACCGAGAAAAGGCGTCTGCGCAGGTAACCGAAATTCCCGAAAGATTAGCCTCCCTACTGACGAGTCGCTGGACTCCAGCATTTGCCGCGCTGCCCCGAAAATCGCGGAGCTGAGACTGCAACTTCGACCGCAGACCGTTAGGGTGGCAGGACTCTGCACCAGCGGATGTCCTGACCTTGCGGGGGCAGCAAAGACGGTGACTTCTGCCTAAGCGTGGTAGGACGTTGGGCCCTCGAAAGTCACATCGCCTTGGTCGATCGTTCACTCACAGGTCGTGGGGCCCAGGGGTTATAGGACCGATCTAACGGAACCGTTCCGACGGAACTCGTGAGGAGCGCTAACGTGACAGATATTCAGCTTCAATGGGGATTTACTGTTGCCGCGCTCTTCGTGCTTCTCGGCATAACTGCCTTGAACAACGACGCGATCACAATCAGTGCGTCGCTTGCGCTACTGGCTGCGGGGTTTCTAGCGTTCCCACGGCAGCGCAGCCGTGGTGCGCTCGCCGCGACTGCTGCGCTTTGTGTGGCGGCTATCATCGCGTCGATAGCGCGGTGATGACACGAGCCTCCGATCCGACGCGTGACTATGCCTCATCCGCGGGCGTCGAGTGGGCTGATGAGAAGGAAGAGTGCCGTGAAGATCTTCGTGGCCTACGACAGAACCGATGGCGCCGCGGCAGCACTCGACGCGGCTGTCGGCATTGCCGAGCAATGCGCAGGTAGCCAGGTGCGGATCGTCCATGCCCTCAACCCGCTGATCGACGCAGCGGAGATCTTCGCCTCGTCAAATCACGAGGCGATCACCATACGTCGAGATGAAGAGCTCACAGCGCTGCACGAAGTCGCTTCGAAGATTTCGAGTACCGAGGTCGAGCCAGCTGTCGAAGTGCTGCGCCGCGGAGAGAGCCCGGGCGCGGGTATCGCACGACTCGGCAACGAGTGGCAAGCCGACTTAATCGCAGTCGCAAGTCGGCGGACAGGTCGTCTCTCCGGCGCACTTCTGGGTAGTGTGGCTGCCGAAATCTTTCGCAACAGCGAAACTCCGCTTTTGCTCGTCCATCCCGCATGACCTCGACCAGCAGACCTTGACCGCGACAGCAACCTGGCCCCGAAAGTGCTCAGGCCGCCAAGCATAGGAGCAGCTGTGACCTGGACACTTGATAGGTCCCGCTCTTCCGTTGAATTCGCTGTCACCCACATGCACGTGAGCATAGTGCGTGGACATTTTGCGCAGTTCGAGGCCGATGTCACCCTCGAACCGAGTGATCCGTCACGCTCCTCAGTGAAGGCGACAATCGATGTCGCGAGCATCACGACCGGCGACGCGGGCCGGGATCGCCAGCTCCGTTCGGCCGCTGTGTTAGACGCGGAGCACTTCCCATCGATCGAATTCCAAAGCAGCGATGTATTGCCGCTCGCCGCCCAGACATTCTGGGTCCGCGGTGGGCTCACGATTCACGGCACGACGCGAGAGGTCGTGTTGGAAGGAAGAATCGAGGAACAGCCCGAAGCTGAGTCTGGCACGCCCCGCACAGCCACGTTCGTGGTGTCCACAGAAGTCGATCGACGCGACTTCTTCCAGATCCCGATGAGCGCCGGCGAACCGTTCATTGGTCGGAGCGTTAACATCCGCGTGCTGGCGCACCTGATTGATGACCCCCAGAGGCACGCAGAAGGCCAGCCGCACAAGGCAGCAGGAGATAGTTGACGCGCGCTGTAATAGGCCGCCCGTTCTGACACCTTCATGACCCCCGCCAGCGCCCTTCCACACCCGATGGGGCAGTAGGCGGCCTTGCTTCGGCGTGCACTGACGGTCCGTGTGACTCTTGTTCTCTTTCCATATCATTCAGGCCATGGATCCGAAGATGCTGGCGGCGTTGGTAGATCGGGCACCGGATGGCGTGCTCCTCGTCGATCCGGGTGGCCGAATTACCTTCGCGAATCCCCACACGCAGGTGCTGTTCGGCTACTCCCCCGATGAGCTGCTGGGCAAGACGATCGAATTTCTTGTGCCTGAACGATTCCGTGGCCGTCACATCGGACACCAGGCTGCCTTTCACGCCCGCCCATCCACGCGCCCGATGGGGTCCGGACTAGAACTCACCGCGCTGAGGAGCGACGGCACAGAGTTGCCCGTCGAGATCAGCCTCAGTCCAATTCCCACCGAGGAAGGCCAATACGTCGCGGCGATCGTACGAGACGTCTCAGAACGGAAGGCGTTGGAAGACGACTTGCGCCGTTCCGAGGAGCGCTACCGGCTGCTCGCGGAACAAGCGCGAGACATCATTTATCGCATCCGCCTCCTTCCTGCGCCGCCACGTGTCGAATACATGGGGCCTGCCGCGACTGCCCTCACAGGGTTCTCGCCCGAGGACCACTACGCCGATCCGGATCTCATCCTGCGGATCACCGATCCCGCACAACGGGCGCTCTTCGAGCGCCTGATGTCTGACCCCGATTCGGTTCCGAACCCCTTCATGACACAGATCCACCGCCGAGACGGAATAGTGGTCTGGCTGGAGCACCAGTTCAGCATCATCCGTTCCAACGGCCGCCCTGTCGCCATCGAAGCTATCGCTCGTGACACCACAGCCCGAGTGCTATTGGAAGAGGAACGACAGCGACTGCATGCCGAGAACGAACTCGTTGAGGACCGCGAGCGCATCGCGCGCGACCTCCACGACGGTGTCATGCAGGCGCTGTACGGCGTCGGCCTGAGTCTGGTGCAACAGCGGGGGCAGGCACTGCCCCCTGAAGTGCAAGCAGGCCTCGATGAAGCGGTGTCGGCGCTGAACGGGGTGATTGCCGACATCCGTGCATACGTCATGGACCTGCCACGGGATAACGGCGAGGGCACGCTAGCGAGCGAGCTCACTCGGCTAGCACATGACCTCTCAGCAAATGGCCCAACGAGCGTAACGGTGGATGTAGGCGACACGAATCCCATGCTCTCCGAAGCCCAGTTGCACTCGCTCCTACAGATCACGCGTGAGGCGCTCTCCAACGTTGTGAGACACGCTGCCGCCACGACCGCTCGTGTAACGCTGAAGGACGACCCGCGAGGACTGATTCTCGAAATTCGCGATGATGGCCATGGATTCGACCCCGCGGCGAACGTGAGTGAAGACCATCTGGGGTTGCGTAACATGCGCGCCCGCGCGGAGCAGTTGGGTGCGGACTTTGAAGTGGAGAGCTCGCAAGGAGCGGGAACTGTGGTGCGCCTCAGACTTCGCCCTGTCTAAGCGGAGCCTCTATTGCTGCTTACGCATCCTTCGCTCGGTGGCCATGGCGGCTGCCTGGGAGCGGCGCTCCACATTCAACTTTGCGTAGACCTGCGAGACATAGTTCTTCACGGTTTTCTCACTCAGGTGCAGGCGCTCGCCGATCTGTCGGTTGGTCAAACCGTCAGCGATCATTTCGAGAATGCGGTCTTCTTGAGGTGTGAGCAGTGAGAAGTTGTCGTCCGCCGGGTGTGCGCCCGCGCCCTTCCGTAGCCGTCCGAGCAATGTAGCGGCGAGTTTCGGGTCGAGCAGTGAGCCGCCCGCTCCCACCGCCCGGATCGCTTCCTTCAGGCGTGCCGGGTTCAGGTCCTTGAGCAGATAGCCCGCGGCACCAGCCATGACCGCTGAGAACAGAGCGTGATCATCCGCATACGAGGTCAGAATAAGGACGTTGGCGCCGGGGACCTCCGCGCGAATATCACGGCATGCCTCGATCCCCGACCCGTCGGGCAGCCGCAGATCCATGACGACGACGTCCGGCTGGAGACGCTGCGCAAGCGCGACGCTCTCAGCCACGGTGCCAGCTTCACCCACGATCTCGATCCCAGGTTCCGCGAGCACCGCGCGCAAGCCACGACGCACGATTTCGTGGTCATCGACCAACATCACCCGCAGCGGTTGGTCTGGCATGAGCCCCTCCGGCGTGCACCAACCAGACAATAATCGATGGCAGCGGCAGGCAGGCCACACTCCGCCTGCCGCACTAACTGACCTTCGCTCATTTCGCAGCGGTCACGAGCGTCAAGAACGCCTAAGCCGTGGTACGGAGAGCATCGCGCGCGGCAATGGCACTGCCACCGGACGAACGTCCCTCGAGGTACTGGACCAATGTCGTGGCGAAATTCGGGCATAAGCCCCCCGAGCGCGACTGGTGACCAACGTCCCGCCGAAATACCGCCCTCGGACACTCATTTGCTCTCGAGAAAGCGACGACGCTGCGCAGTGCAGTTACAGGAGGATTCAGGCATGTACCAAAAGATTCTGTTGACCGTCGACGGCTCGACGCTGTCCGAGGCGGCAATCTCACAGGCAGCCTCCCTGGCCGCGGGCGCCGACACTGAGGTGGTCGTGCTCGAGGTGGTCGACACGCTCGATACGCTGCGGCGCCAGGCGCTTGGAGAGTACGAGCTCACTGATGGTGACCGGGCCCGGATCGAGGCGTTGGCAGAGGAGACCAATTTCACACGACGCGACCGCGCACGCAGCGAAGTCGAATCAGCCGAAAGCGAGCTCCGCACGGCAGGCGTGCAAAACGTGCGGACTGTCATCGCTGAAGGCCTTGCCGGCAACGAGATCGTCGATCTTGCCACGAAAGAGGGCGTGGACGCGGTCGTGATGGCGACTCGCGGTCATGGTGGGCTCGGCCGCGAGGTCGTCGGCTCGGTAGCCGAGTTTGTCCTCCGCCACGCTGGCCGAGCTGCCGTCGTCCTCGTGGGGCCGCGGTCGTCGCGCGAGTAACTCGGATGCTCGAGCGATTCCTCGTTCCGCTCGATGCCACCGTGAACGCGGCCGGAATTGTCCCGCACGTCACTGAGCTGGCGAGGCGGATGGGCCAACCAGTGGTCGTACTTTCCGTCATCCCCAACGCGTTCGAGGGAGATGCGAGCCCCCTGAGAGATGATTTTGCAAGCCAGAAGCGTCGATTTTTTGAGTTTCGTAAGGGCCTCGCGCGCAGGTACCTGAACAAGATATGTGCACAATTCCGAAACGACGGTGTGTGGGCGACCTCTACGGTCGTGACAGGCGATGAGGCAGCCGGGATTCTCTCGACCGCGGAGGCGAAGGGCGTCGGCCTGATCGCGATGTCCACGCACGGCCGAACCGGCGCCCAGCGCTGGTTCATGGGTAGCGTGGCCGACAAAGTGATCCGTACCGCCTTGACGCCGGTTCTGCTCGTGCGTCCAACTGCGGAATCAGACGAACCCGCGCCACTATTCACCGCGCTCCTCGTCCCACTCGACGGATCGGCGATGGCGGAAGCAGCGCTCACGTATGCAACGTTCTTGGCCAAGAACCTTGGGGTACCGGTCACGCTGATCCGTTCATTGGATTTGAGCTGGGCGATCGCTAGCGATGGGCTCGGCTGGTTTGAGAGCGTCTCAGTCGATCTTGTCAGGGCCGCCGAGTCAGATGCGCACTCGTACCTCGAACACACGGCGGATCGGTTGCGGGGCGAAGGTATCGAGGTCGGCACATCGCTCTCACAGGGAGCCTCGCCGGCCGCCGAGATCATCAAGCTCGCGGATGTGACGCCCGGCGCCCTGGTCGTCATGACAACGCACGGTCGATCGGGTGTCAGCCGAGCCCTCCTCGGCAGCGTGACTGACAAGGTGGTCCGCAGCTCCGCTGCACCCGTCCTCGTCATCCCGCCAGGCGCCGAGGGGCCGATGTGAGCGACAGGGCGGTGCTCAGTACCCCGCGGATGGTGCATTACGGAATGGCCGGAAGGACAAGGCTATGACCCAAGACCATTCCGCCGACGCGTCTGCTCCCAATCACTCGGTCCGTGCGGAAGAGCAGCAACGCGCTATTTCCGAGGAGATGCGCCAGAGCGCGGAACTCGAACGGCAGTCCGCTGAGACTGAACGCGAGATCGCGGAGGAGGAACGCTTCTCCGCAGAACGCGGGCGCATGAACGCAGAAGACCTACGACAGGCTGCTGAGCGCGCCAGAGCGGCGGCCGAGGCCGCACGAATCGCCGCAGAGAACGCACGGCGAAGCTTCGACGAGATGTTCCGCCTGGCCGGGGAGGTGATCGAGCTCTTCCAGGCATCGCATCACTCGAAGGGCTCAGCGAAACGCCCCGAGTGAGCACCATAGTGAACCCCAGCGGCGCTGCAGCCGTGGCCGAGCGCCCGGCCCGTTAACCCACGCTTCTCGGCCAGCGATGCAATAACCCGGAGTCATCGGAGGGCGCCCAAGCACGCGAGAGCACATCGACATTCCCCGGGGAACCACGTGCGTCACAGCAACTCTCGGGCTAACGAAGTTGCTCGCTCGTGGCTACCGATCGCTCGGCACCACCGCAGGCGGTACAACAACGACTCCTGCCTCTCCCACGTGCTGCAGCACGTGGTCCGCGACCGAGCCGATCATCTGTGCGGCGCTGCCACGCCCGCGACCTTGCGACGAGAGCACGATGATGTCGCATCGTTGCCGCTCGGCTGCATCGACAATCGCCGTGCCGGGAGTCCCGGCGGTGACAGTGGCGACGATGTTGTGTAGTCCGGCCTCCCGCAGCGTGGTCACCACGGCGGCGGTGTCCTGCCGCGCCTCATTAAGTTCGGCCGATACAAGTCGAGTCAACGCGGCATCGTCCAGCAACTCCTCGCTCAGGTGGTAGCCCGCTGGGGTCTTGGCGGAGCGCAGCTGGGCTGCATCGTCGGTCAGCCGCAACAGCACGATGCCCGCCCCGGTGATAGACGCTAAACGCTGCGTGAATTCGATCGCCCCGGCGTTTGCCGCTGAGCCGTCCAGGGGCAGAAGGATACGTTCGAAGATCTTCGTCCCCGCGATCATCGGGCGGCAGAACAAGACCGGGACACGATGCGTATTCCTCGCCACGTAATCCGCGACCGACCCAAGGAAGTGACTCGTCGAGCCCGTCCCCTTAGTCGACATCACGATCAGATCCACGCCCATCTCATCAGCAATCTCGACGATCAACGGGCCGGGACTGCCAGCCCGCATGAGCGGCGTGACGAGGTGAGGTGCGAGTGCCCGCTTCACGCGATCCAACGAATCGGTCGCGTCCTTCACTTCCATGCTCGCCGGGCCAGCGTGTGGATTGGTGATGCACAGCGCGATCACCTCGGCACCGGCAGCCTGCGCCAGGGCGTGAGTGGTGGGCACGGCGACATCCGCCATCGCTGATCCGTCGTGGGTGAGCAGTACCTTCATTGGTGCGCCTTTCTGCATCATTCGCGCTAGGAACGCGCTGCGCTTACTCAGGTGCGAGGGGTCCGAACCTCACGCTCAACCTCAATTCGCGAGCACAGTCATTCTCCGACGCCCTTGGGAGCACGACAGGGGCTTTCGTCCTTACGACGTCTGACTTACGCCACATGGCAAGGAACGGCGACCTCCATACATTCGAGACAGGAGCGCACTCCGGAGAGGCGAGGAGACAAGCAGATGGCAACCCGTGCACTCCTCGTGTGTGGTGCGCTCTCTAGCGTTGTGTACTTCGTGAGTATCGATGTCCTCGCGCCGCTGCTCTTCCCCGATTACCACGAGTACGAAGGCCAGATGGTGAGCGAGCTCTTCGCCAGTGGCGCGCCCACGCGCCCGATGCTGGTCTGGGCGGGGGTTCTGTATAACGCGCTCGTGCTCGCGTTTGCGCTGGGCACATGGGAGGTCGGCCGCAATTCGCGAGTAACTCGCCTCACCGCTGTAGCGATTGGCGTGTACGGTCTCGCGAGCACGGTCGGCGGCTTTCTAGCGCCCATGGATCTGCGCTCTGCGGGCCTGTCCGCTGCGACGTGGGTGCACATCGGCGCCACGGCGGTACAAGGCATCGCCCAGTTGGCCGTGCTCGCGACCGGCGCGTTCGTGCACGGTCTGCGATTCCGTGTCTACTCGTTCGCGACGCTTGGCCTCGCGCTTGCCTCCGGACTGTGAGCAGGCTACCAGTCGTCTCACCTGCCCGCCCCGTGGCTGGGCGTCACGGAGCGCATCAGCATCTACGTCTACATGCTGTGGATTTTGATCCTGGCGCTCTCGCTACTTCCTCGCGCGAAGTCGACCCGCTGACCAGCGTTGCTGTAAAGGCGGAGCAGGACGTTGGTCACAAGGAACACATGCGCGATGTCACTGCGAGCCGTCCGCCACGCGCGATAGTTTGTCGTTATCCCGCGTTCCACCTCAGAGGATCACACCATGTCTTACGTCCGAATCTCGTTCGTGCGCCCACTCCATGGGAGGGAGGACGCGGTCCGATCCTCGATTGATAAGTTAGTCGAGTACTACGGTGGTCAACCCGGGCATCTCTCCGGGTACCGCCTCGAACACGTCGATGGCTCGCTTCGATTTGGACGCATCGGGATCTGGCGCAGCGAAGAGGACGCCAATAAAGCTGCCCAGTCCGAACACGACCTCGCGCTTCGCTCTGAACTGAATGGGCTGGTCGAGCAGGGGTCGCACGAGGAGTTCTCCTTCGAGGGGACCTCTTCAGCAGCGCTCTGAACGCGTTCATCGAAGCCGCTCATAGTCGAGTCACTCAGGACGCGTGGTCTGTCGGCTCATTCCGGACGCCTTTGACCGGGCCGGGCATGTGCGCTTCGCGGGCCGTCCACACCGCTAACGCGATGAACAACGCCGCGAATGCGGATAGGACGAGCGCTTCACTCGCCGAGCCCAGCGGGTCCTGCCTTAGGAGCATCGTCCAGCCCATGGCTGCAACGGCGAAGCCAACGAGCGCGAACCAGGCCACCACTGCTCGCATCGCTCTCTCGGCCAATGGAGCTGCTGTCAGCAGTCCACCTGCTGCGCAGACTGCCACCGGGACGACGATCCCAAGATCGAGGAAGGCGATCAACCAGAAGGCAGTAGGCGAGTCTAGGTACATTGCTGTCGGTGCACCTGACCACACAGAGACAAGCACGGGCACATAGCGCAGTACCAGAAACGCAGCGACCAGCAGCATCAGCAGAGCGAACCCTGGCCGCCTTCTTGGTTCCGTAATGGTCGCCGTGCCGGACCACGCCATACACGCAAGCATCCACCCGAGGATGAAAAGCGCTATGTGCAGAATGAAGAAGCGCTCGTTGTTGCCATCCAGGCCGACGTAATCTGCGCCCAGGATGTACTGCGGCATCATGTACGCCGTGAGGAGCGCAGGCCCGATGATCAGCAGGCCGGCGATGCGACTGCCTCGCAACGCCAGCCACGCCCCGAATAACAGCAGAGGGGCAGCGGCAACGAGATTCACCGCGTCGAGGGCTATCGCCTGATTCTCGTACGAAGGCGTGTATCGATATCGAATAATCCCGAGCGCGAGCGGCCCCAATAGCGAGTTCGTGCCGAGCCCGAGAGCGAGCGCAACGGCCCCTCCGGCCAGCCGGTTCATCTCTCGCTGCGCTCCGCGCGCACCTTCAAGTTCAACAGCATTTGGCGGGTCATCACCAGCGCCGCCGCATCGAGCACAAGCATCGCCAGCCTCCAGAACGTGCCTGAGGGTGTCAGCGCCCTATTCCTCGAGATCAGCCGGGTGCGATGGTCGCTGATCGGATCGAGCATGAAGGTCCACGACCAACCGCCGCCCACAGGGAACCTATCGCCGAGCACCAGACTGCGCATGGGATCGACGGCCTTCACCGGCCAGTCACCGTGGCCCATGGGGATGATGTCGCCAGCTTTCAGCAGCTGGAACTGCGGGAGGATCTCCTGCGCGCTTGGAGCGTCGAGGAAGCCGAACAGACGGTCGAGCGCATCGAAGCTGTACAGGCCGCCACGGCCGCGCCCGATCTGTACGAGCCACGGCCAAATCGCCGCAGCCCCGGCATCGATTGTGACTGCCTTGGTGGTGACATAGTTCGGAGTTCCGATGATGTCGTCACCTGGCAACGCTCGAGACACCTCCTCATCAGTCGCTCCCCAGCGTAGACCCCATGGGCGCAAGACTGCGAGATAGGCGCCCACTCCGAGTAGCGGTGCGACGACACCAACGCGCCTCATTTAAGCCTTCGTTCTCAAGGGAGACATGGGCTACTGCGACTCGCTCATTTCACGATGAAGGCGGTCACCATGCCGTACATTCCCTGCTCGTTCTCGGCGTGAGAAAGGATGTGGCAATGGAACGCCCACACGCCTAGCTCGCTCGCGCTCACAAGCACGTCGATACGCTGCCCAGGCGCCACCATCACTGTGTCCTGCTGATAGCGTTGGGGCACCGAGTTGCCATCGACCGCGATCACGGTCTGCACGAGCCCGTGTAGGTGCATGGGATGGATCTGCAGGCCCTCATTCATATAGCGCACGCGTACCAGCTCGTTCTGCTTCGCGACGATGGCGTGTGTCGCAGGGAATCCCTTGCCGTTAATCGTGTATCCCAGGGGCCCGTCGTTGAGGACCATCACTTCGTCGTGCGCGACGGCCGGTTCGTCCTTGCCATCCACGATGAATGCACCAAGGAGCCCGGCTGGCACCTGGACAGCCGCGTTCATATGTGAGTGGTACATGTGGGAGCCGGCGTTACGGACAGTGAACTCGTAGTTGAATGACTGACCCGGCAGCACCAACGGCTGCGTGATTCCGGGGACCCCATCCATATCGTTTGGCACTACCAGTCCGTGGAAGTGCATCGCCGTCGACTCGGTGAGCTGGTTGTGGAGAACGATTCGCACGCGATCGCCGAGCGCGACGTGGATGGTGGGACCGGGCACGGTCCCGTTGTACGCCATCGCCTGACGCGTCTCGCCCGGTGACACTTCCCACGCAATCTCCGAAGCGGTGATATCGAAGACCTTCACGCCGTTTTCGACGCGAGGAGCCAGCAGCTGAGCGCCTTCGCCTTTCGTAGCTGCCGGGAACGCCTTGATGCCCGCGAGGTAGGAGGCGTCCATTTTCGCGCTCTGCGCCGGCGTCATGCTCAACTGCGAAGCGCCCGCAACCGCGGCGTGTGCAGTGTGATCCGTCGACGTCCCCGCCTCAACTGCGAGTGCAGCCTGCATGCCGGCTTCTCGATGGCCGGGTAGTGAGCAGAAGAGAGTGATCGATGAGGCCACGGCGCCAACGTTTAGGACCGCCGTCTCCCCCGACGCCAGTCTTGGTGTCTTATGGCCATCGGACATGGTGAGGTCATGCTCGGTCCCGCCGCCATTGTGCACGCGAAGCGTGACGTCCGTGCCCGCTGGTACGCTAAGCGAACCCGGCTTGATGAACAGATCGCCGAGTTCTACGTCGAGCGTGCGAGTGGTTAGGGCATCAGGTGCCGCGGCAACTGAAGCTCCCTGTCCAAGTGCAGCCGTCGATACGAGCAGTGCCGAGAAGCCGAGAATCGCGCCGGCGACCGCCATCGCGGCATACCCATTTCGCATCTGCTTCCCCTTCTCAGCAGCGGCCTTGGTACCGCGGCACTTCGAATACCGACGTTCAGAATCGGCTGCCGGGCCAGGCAACGCCCGCGTAACCGCTAGTCCTTCGGAGTTGGCCTCACGATGAGAAGGGGCGTGCCCGTGAGATGGCGAAGCACGTAGTCGGCGACCGAGCCTAGGACTGCGCGTTTGAAGCCTCCGCGCCCGTGCGAGCCCATAACCACCACGGACGCATGGACGCGCTGCGCCTCCTCGACGATCGTGTCGCCGGGCACGCCACTGCAGACTCGGGTTTCCACGTTGCTCACACCAAGGCCGGACAGGGTGGCCCGTGCCGCTTCCAGGTTCGTGCTCGCGCCCTCGCGCTGGCCGTCGAGGATCAAGTCCACAACGTCCGGATTGCTCGCGTAGAACGCTGGGCTCGTACTGCCCATACGGGTAATGACTAGGCCTGCATCATCAATCACTTCAATGACCGTCACAGTCCCGGTGGGATCGGCCAAACGCGGCACCTCTGCGAGGACGGCTGTACTTGCCTCCGACCCATCGACAGCGATCAAAACGTTGCGATACATAGCAGCTCCTCTGGTGGTTGACCGTCACACGGTCTCTGATCCCGCGGCTAGTCCGAAGGTAGGAAGGCAAGTCGTCCAAAAGGACTTTTGTCACCCAGAACAGACCGTGCGAGCACTCTCACCGCGGTGTTGCTCAGCTATCGCCGCCTGATGGCGCGCGATCGCCGCGCTGCATCCGACCGAACCAGGTCATCACGCCAGCGGCAGCGATCGCACAACCGACGAACCAGGCAAGAGGCGGCAACAGCATGAGCATCACGCCGGCGGTCACCAATCCGACGAGCGTTGGGATCGGCCATTCGCGTGCGCCGGGACGGACAGTGATGGGGCGGGGCCAGGCAGGCAGTATCCGACGCAGGCGGAGCAGGGCGAGGTTCACCGCGAGAAATTCGACGAATACGGTGAAGTCCGTGAGCGCCGCCGCAATCTCAATGTCGCCTCCGAGTGCGGTAGCGCACGCGCCAGCTGCTACGGCCCCGGCCGCGAGCTGCGGCGCTCCGCTACGCCTCCCCACCTGGGAGAACAAGGGCGGCAGCCACTCGCGCGAAGCCAGGCTGAAAACGATCCGGGACGCAGCCGTGAGCAACAGCAACGTAGTGTTCAGCGTCGATGCCAGAGCGATCCAGACGACGACCGTCGAGGCTCCCGCACCGCCCTGACTGTGCAGCACCAATGCGAGCGGACGTTCCGAGCTGGCGAGTAGGCGCCAATCGACGGCGCTCACAGCGACTACGCCAACGACTGCGTAAAGAATGGCTGAAACGGCCAGGGAGAGCAGAAGCGCCCGTGGAATCACCCGCGCCGCTTCGCGGGTCTCCTCGGACAGCGTCACGACCTCGTCGAATCCGATGAATGCGAAGAAGACTAGCGACGACGCCGCGAGGACCCCGGCTAAGCTACCCTCGGTGAGTGGTCGGCTGCCCACTTCGGGCGCGCCCGCCACTATCACTATCAGGAGCCCTCCTACCTGGAGCATTGCGAGCGCTGTAGACACCCAGATCGACCGCTCGATGCCACTGACGACCAGAGCCAACAGGGCGAGCAGCATGGCGACGGCGGCGAGGGACACGTTGATATCGATGAACTCGCGAAGATACGTTGCGAACCCAAGCGCCACAGCCCCGGCGGCAATGGCATTCCCTGTCGCCATCAGCCAACCCGCGAGGAACCCCCACACATCACCGAAGGCCCGACGAGCGAATTCGGACTCCGCGCCAGCAGACGGAAACATACCCGCAAGCTCTGCGTAGCCGAGACCTGTGCAAGCGGCGACCAACGCTGCGAGCAAGAACGCAGCCCACAACAGGCTCCCGGCGTGGGCTGCTGCCTCACCAACGAGGACGTATATCCCGGCGCCAATCATGATCCCGACACCGGAGACCGTGGTCTGCCAGAGGCTCAGACTGCGCCTCAGGTTGCCAGGCGGGACTGCCGGAGACTGTGGCCCCTGCACCGCTACCGCCGGAGGCCACTAGGCCCGCTGCGAGAGCGCATGACTACCCCAATCACCACAGCCAGAAGGAGGGCACCGAGCCATGTGCCGGAGTCGGTGACGATAAAGCCCACGGCTACCGCGAGCAGCAAGGTCAGAAACGCAACGACACCGGAAGGGACTCCACCTTCTTCGGACCAGCCGAGGGCAGTGGTGACCCGCGGCATGATCCACCGATCTACGCCGTACGTTCCTGCAGTGCTACCCACGAGCACGATTGCGAGCTCGAGTACGAGCATCTGCGGATTCGCGGAGGTGGTGCCTGCGGCGAGAAACATGAAATTCAGGAATGCGGCGCTGAGGGCCGTCAACCGCGTGCAGAGCCCAATGATGAGAGCGAAACCAGCGAGCAGTTCGCCCCACGTCACGAGGTTCGCGAAGAGGGCAGCATGTGGCAGAACGACGTGCTGCGCGAACCACGTGAACCACGGTTGAACCTCGGGATGGGCTCCGGTCGCTTTGCCAAGCGCGCCGTTGATGAATCCGGCTACAGCGCCACCCACAGGCGGCTCGGTCCAACCGGCAGCGCCGATCTTCTCCTGCGCACCGCGAAGCCACTCCGCTCCCAAGATCAGCCGAACAAACAGCCATAGCGCTGGCGCGGCCACTACCGACGCAATGCCCGCGTATCCGACACCGCCGCTAACGTTCGTTACGCGCTCGATTGTTGCCATGTAAACCCCCGCTCGGTAGGAGGACACCTGCTCCTGCGCACTATCGCGTCTCACGTAGACCGCCGGCAGGGAAGGCCTTCCGGAATCGCACATGACGTTCGTCACTGCCGAGGTACTCGAGGAGGCCTCGGTCCCACCGGTCTCGTGACGTTCGTCGCTACCGACCCTTATCGGTCTGAACGACGCTCCTCTTGGAGAAGGAGGTGGACCGTGTGGGAGTACGTGGTTGGTGGAGTGATCGCGACCGGGGGCACCGCGTTCGCGCTATTCAACGCTTGGGTTTCCGAGCGCGATGACCGTGTTCGCAAAGCCGAGGAGCGAACCACCCGCTTGGAGGCAGATCACCACCACGAGCCTTCCGCCGCTGCGTAGGCGCGACGAGCGGCGCAGCCCGATCCACGTGTCGTTGGAAGGCCCCGCCCGAACTCTGGCTCTGGGATCATTTTGGGATCATGACGCGCCGTTAAGGACCAGACGGATTGCTACGACCCAGACAAGAACGCCTTACAGACAGCCGATTTGGAGACGGAGCGCTACCAGACGGAAGCTGTGATACGGCTTCTAGCACTCTGTCACGGTGGAGAGCGTCGGTTCGAATCCGATCGGGGTCGCCACAGCCTCCTCGGCGCACGCCGCCCTATCTCCGCGGCGCGTACTCGAAGAAGCCGCGGCCGCTCTTGCGGCCCAGCCAGCCCGCCGCGACGTAGCGACGCAGCAGCCCCGACGGCCGGTACTTGTCGCCCAGCTCCGCGTGCAGCACCTCGGCGATCGCGAGCACGGTGTCGAGGCCGATCAGGTCCGCGAGCGCCAGCGGGCCCATGGGGTGGTTGAGGCCGACGCGCACCGCGCCGTCGAGCTCGTCCGGCGTCGCGAGTCCTTCCTGCAGCACGAAGCAGGCCTCGTTCAGGAACGGGATCAGCAGCCGGTTCACCACGAAGCCCGGGCTGTCCTGCGCCGCGACCACGGTCTTGCCCATGCGCTGTGCGACCGCGCGCACCGTCGCGGCCGTCGCCTCGTCCGTCTGCGTACCCACCACCAGCTCGACGAGCGCCATCGCCGGCGCGGGGTTCATGAAGTGCATGCCTGCGACGCGCTGCGGCCGCCGGCACGCCGCCGCCAGCTGCGTGATCGACAGCGACGACGTGTTGCTCGCGAGCACCGCGTCGTCGCGCAGCACCGCCTCGACGTCCGCGAGCACGCGCAGCTTGAGCGCGAGCGCCTCAGGCACCGCCTCGACCACGAGGTCGGCGTCCGCCAGCGCCGAGACGTCGGCGACCGGCCGCACCGCCTCGACGGTACGCGTGCGGTCCGCCTCTGCCAGCTGGCCGCGCGCGACCTGGCGGTCCAGCGCCACTGCTATGGCGTCGCGCCCCGCCTCAGCGAGGCCGGGCGCCGCGTCGAGCAGCGCGACGGAGTAGCCCGCAGCCGCCGCCACCTGCGCGATGCCACGCCCCATCTGCCCCGCGCCTACCACCCCGATCGTGCGTACCTCGCCCACCGCGACCTCCTCCGCCGAACGCCGCGCGCAGCATACCTGCGCGGCGTGCACGGCGCGGCGGCGCCAAAAGAGGCTACTCGAAAGTCGCGATGGCAAACGTCACCGCGAACGAGCGGCACCAGATCACCGCGCTGCGGAACCCGAGGTGTCCACGCCAGCCGGCAGCTCGTAGTTCACGTTGCCCTGCGTCGCCTTGATCATGCTGAGATTGAGCGCACCGCTCACGCCGACGTCCCCGGCAGCGTCCGGCGTCAGGTACACGAACAGGTCCGGGCCGTTGCGCACCGCGTAATCCTCGAAGCGCAGCAGTGCGCGGCCGTCCGGGCCGCGTAGCAGGCGCACGCTGTCGGACCCGAAGTGGAACGCGTCCGTGCCCTTGAGCAGCCCCTGCCGCAACACGACGCCCGCGCCGCCCGCTGCGGCCGTCGCGCCGCCCGCGGCCGAGGGGGCGCTCGCCGCCACCACGAAGTCGAGCTGCTCGTCCAGCGTGCGCCCCTCGTCGATGAGCGGGCGCAGCAGCCAGACCGACAGCGCCCCCGTGGCCACCAGCGCGCCGCCCGCAGGCACGCCGCCCGCAGCCCACCACTGCGGGTGGCGGGCCTGCGCGAGCTGTGCGATGCGCGCGTCGGACGACCGCACGATGAACACCGCCGCCCCAGCGAGCGCGAGCAGCGCGGCAGGCGGCACCGCGAGCGGCGGCGCGAGCAGCAGCGCGCACGCCATGGCCGCGGCGGCGACGCCATAGCGCAGCACGGCAAGGTCGAGGCGCCGTGCCGCGAGCATCGCCACGGCCGCCGCAAGCAGCCCGAGCTCGACGAGTCGCTGCCGCGCGCGGGCATCGAGCTCGAGCAGGCGCACCGGACCTTCGTCCACGAAGTCCGTCAGCTCGCGCGAGGCGAGCGACCAGGCGCCGGCCGCCGCTAGCAGGCCGCACGCGCCCCACCACGCCACCCGCTCGACGGTGCGCGCGCGCCCGCGCATCGAGCTGTGTTGCCGCATGGCACCCTCCATTGCGACTCGCCCTGGAGACGTTACGTCCCGAAGCGGGTGCAGCGATGCCCGTGCGGCGCGCGATCGATCGGTTCACGCTCGCCCTCTCGTCGAGCCCTACCCAAGGCTGCGGCGTGAAGGGAGCAAGCCGAGCGTAACGACCTGAGCCGCCCGTCACGGCAACTGACCTTGTCATCGAACAAGTGTTCTGGTACCATGCCCGTTGCCCTTTGGCGGGGGTACACCATGGCTCCAGCGCTGCCCGTCGCCTGCCTGCTCGTCCCTTCGCTCGCGCTCTCGGTGGCGCTGGCCGAGCGGACGCAGCTCGCCACGCGGCCGGTCGTGCTCGTCGACGCAGAGCGCGTGCGTGTGCTCGATTGCACGCCCACCGCCGCGCGCGCCGGCGTGCGCGGCGGGCAGCCGCTGCGCGAAGCCGTCGCGCTCTGCCCCGCGCTCTTCGTGCTGGAGGAGCGCCCCGCGCGCACTGCTCAGGCCGCCGAGGCGCTGGTCGAAGCGCTCGGCGGCCTGAGCCCGCTCGTGGAGGCGGCAGCCCCCGGCGAGGCGTACGCCGACCTGCGCGGGCTCGACGGGCTGTACCCCGAGCGCGCGCAACTCGCCGAGGCGATCCTTGCGGCCGCGTGCGTGGCGGGCCCCGCCCCCTCGGCCGCGCTGAGCCCACGGCTGGGCTTGGCCGACACGCGCTTCGCGGCGCACGCCGCCGCGCGCTGCGCTATGCCGAGCGCGGCGCTCGCCGTGGAGCCCGGCACGGCCGCCGCGTTCCTCGCGCCGCTGCCAGCGGCGTGGCTGCCGCTGAACGCGGACGCGCTGGACCGGCTACGGCTGTTCGGCATCACGACCATCGGCGGCTTTGCCGCGCTGCCCGCGCACGCGGTGCAGGCGCAATTCGGCGCGCCGGGCTGGCGCGCCTGGCGCGCCGCGCACGGCGACGACCCCACGCCGCTGCGCCCGCGGCCGCCGGCCCTCGAGCGCGTCGTCGAGCGCGCGCAGAGCGAGCCGCCGCTCGTCAGCCGCGAGGCGGTGACACTGACGATGGAGCAGCTGCTGCTGCGCGCGCTGCGCCATCCGCGCGCGCACCGCCGCGTAGTGCGCGCCGTCAACCTGCGCGCGACGAGCGCGGACGACCGGCTGTGGGAGCGCACGCAGGTGCTGCGCGAACCGACCGGCGATCGCATGCGGCTGTGGCATGCGATCCGTCCGCAACTCGAACACGCCGAGTACCCCGGGCCGATCGCCGCGCTCACCATCGAGCTCGGCGGGCTCACCGCGGAGCGCGGACGCCAGTCGAGCCTGTTCGATGCCGCGCGCGTGCGCCGCCGCGAGCAGATGAACGACATGGTGCGGCACTTGAAGGTGCGCTACGGGCTGTCCCCGCTCGCGCGCATGGTGGAGGTGGAACCATGGTCTCGCATCCCGGAACGGCGCTGGGCGCTCATGGACTACGACCCCTAGGCCTGCCGCGCGCCATCGGCGTGACCGTCGACGACCTCGGCCTGCCGCGCACAGTCGCGCGCTCCGCGCGCGGTGCGACCGCTGCGCACGCACAGCCGCCGGTCGCCGTCGCGCAGATCGTCGAAGTGTGGCGTGTCGCCGAGGCGTGGTGGCGCGAGGCGCCACTCGCGCGCACCTACGTCAGCGTGCTGCTCACCGACGATCGCCTGCTCACGCTCTTCCACGACGATACACAGGCACCCGCCGACGGCTGGTTCGAACAGCGGTACTAGCACGATGCCACCCGCCGGCGCCACGCCGCCGCGCTGGTCCTGGCAGCGCTTCGAGACAAAGCGCAACGACCAGGAGGCCGCGCTCGCGCCGGACACGCCGCGCTCGCGCGCCGGTCGCGCGCCACGGCCGGCGAGCGACACCGCTGCCCCGTCCGCCCACCTCGATGGAGTGCCGTACGTCGAGCTGCACGCGCACAGCAACTACTCGCTGCTGGAAGGCGCCTCGCACCCGAGCGAGCTCATCGCCCAGGCGCTCGCGCAGGGCCATCGCGCGCTCGCGCTCACCGATCACGACGGCATGTTCGGCGCGATGGAGTTCGCGCGCGCGGCCGTCGAGGCCGGCCTGCAGCCGATCACCGGCCTCGAGGTCACGATCGCGGAAGATGACGGCACGCGCTCGCACCTCACGCTGCTCGCGGAGACGCGCGCGGGCTACGCGCAGCTCTGCCGGCTCGCCAGCCTCGCGTTTGGCCTCGGCGAGGACGACCCCGCGCGCAAGGAGCTGCGCCGACTCGATCCCTGCGTGCCGCTCGCTGCGCTGCCGCGTCACGCCACGGGCGTCATCGCACTCACCGGCTGCCGCCAGGGCCGCCTCGCGCAGCTGCTCGACGCCGGGCGCGGCGCCGAGGCCGAGCGCACGCTCCGCCGGTACGTCCAGTGGTACGGGCCTGACCAGGTGTTCGTCGAGCTCGTCGACAACTATGTCTTCGGCGACCGCCCGCGCAACATGGCGCTCGTGCGCCTCGCAGAGCACGCCGGCGTGCCGGTGGTCGGCACCGGCGACGTGCACTACCACGAGCCTGGCCGCCACCGACTGCAGGACGTGCTGGTCGCGATCCGCCACCGCAAGACCCTGGACGACGCGCACCGCGAGCGCCGCGCGAACGGCGAATGCTACCTGCGCAGCCCGCACGAGCAGGCACGCCGCTTCGCGCAGTACCACCCGGACGCCGCCGCGAACGCCGTGCGCATCGCGCGCCGCTGCACGTTCGACCTGACGGCGGACCTCGGCTACCAGCTGCCGTCGCCGCCCGTGCCGGACGGCAGCACGCCACTTGCCCAGCTCGAACGCATCTGCCAGGAGCGCATTGGCCGCAAGTACGTGCAGTCACGCGAGCGCGCGCAGGCCGAGCAGCGCCTCGCCGAGGAGCTGCGCCTCGTCGCGCTGCACGACCTCGCCGGCTTCTTCCTCGTCTACTTCGAGGTCATGCAGCTCGCCGAGGAGGTGGCGCGCGAGGTGCGCGGCCCCAGCCGGGCGCGCTCCGTCACCGAGCTCCCACCTGGGCGCGGACGCGGCTCCTCGGTCTCCTCCATCATCTGCTACCTGATCGGCCTCTCGCACATCGACCCCGTGCGCAACAACCTGTTCATCCGCCGCTTTCTGAACGAGGAGCTGTACTCGCTCCCCGACATCGACCTCGACTTCCCGCGCGACATCCGCGAGCGGCTCATCGAGCGCGTCTACGAGCGCTGGGGTAAGGACCACGCCGCGCTCGTGGCGATCTTCCCCACGTATCGCGCGCGCAGCGCGATCCGCGACGTCGGTAAGGCGCTCGGCCTGCCCGCCGCGGAGCTCGACCGCCTCGCCAGGCGCGCCGGCCCGTACGTCGAGGCGAGCGCAGTCGCCGAGGAGCTCGCGCGCGCGCCGGACGCCGCCACCCACGCCGAGGCACGCGGCTGGCAGCAGCTTGCCACCATCTCTTCGGCGCTCGCCGGCTTCCCGCGCCACATGTCGCAGCACGTCGGCGGGATGGTGATCTCCTCGAAGCCGCTCATCGACTGCGTGCCCTGCCAGCCGGCGGCGTGGCCCAATCGCTACCTGTGCCACTGGGACAAGGACAGCATCGACGACGCGCGCATGGTGAAGATCGACTTCCTCGCGCTCGGCATGCTCTCCGCCGTCGAGGAATGCGTCGACCTCATCGAGCAGCATCGCGGCCGCGTCGTCGACCTCTCGCGCATCCCGTTCGACGACCAGGCGGTGTACGACGCGATCTGCAAGGGGGACACCGTCGGCGTGTTCCAGATCGAATCGCGCGCGCAGGTCGCGATGCTCCCGCGCACGCAACCGCGCACGCTCGACGACCTGACGGTGCAAGTCTCGATCGTACGGCCCGGGCCGATCGTCGGCGGCGCGGTCAACCCGTACGTGCGCCGCCGCGAGCGCCTGCGCCGCGACCCCCTGTACCGGCCGGAGATGCCGCACCACAGCGTTGCCGATGTGCTCGCGGAAACGCTGGGTGTGGTCATCTTCCAGGAGCAGGTGCTGCAGGTGTGCGAGCAGATGGGCGGCTTCACCCCCGGCGATGCCGACACGTTCCGCCGCGCGATGAGCCGCCGCCGCTCGCACGAGGCGATAGAGGCGTACCGCGAGCGCTTCATGCGCGGCGCCGCGGACCGCGACGTGCCCGTCACCGTAGCCGCGCGCATGTTCGAGACGCTGCTGGGCTTCGCCGAGTTCGGCTTCCCGAAGTCGCACGGCGCAGCGTTCGGGCTGCTCGCGTACCAGTCCACGTGGCTGCGTTGCTACTTCGCGCCAGAGTTCACCTGCGCACTCTTCAACGCGCAGCCGATGGGCTTCTACCCGCCACACGTGCTCACCGGGGACGCGCAGCGCCACGGCGTGGAGGTACGCCGCCCCGACGTGAACGCGAGCGCCGCCGACTGCACGGTCGAGGGCCACGCCGTGCGCGTCGGCCTGTGCTACGTGCAGCACGTTGGCGAGGCCGGCGGCCGCCGCATCGAGGAGGAGCGCCGCCGCGCCGGCCCCTACCGCTCGCTGTTCGACCTCACGCAGCGCACCGGCTTGCCGCGTCGAGCCATCGAGGCGCTGATCCAGGTCGGCGCGTTCGATGCGTTTGGCCTCAACCGTCGCGAGCTGCTCTGGCAGCTGGGACTGTTCTCAGGCGGCATGCAGCGCTCCGTGCTGCGCGTGCCGCAAGCCCGCCAGCTGCGCATGGACCTCGCGACCGCGCAGGACGAGGTCGCGCTCCCCGACTTCACGACGTACGAGCGCATGGCCGCCGACTACGCGCTGCTGCACTTGTCGCCGGACGCGCACCCGATGCAGTTCCTGCGCCCCGCGCTCGGCGAGGGTGTGCTGTCGAGCCGGCACCTGCAGGGGATCGCGGGCCGCCACACGGTGGAGGTCGCGGGCCTCGTCGTGTGCCGGCAGCGCCCGCTCACCGCGCGCGGCATCGTGTTCCTGCTGCTGGAGGATGAGCACGGCATGGTCAATGTGCTGGTCAGCCGCGAGCTCGGCGAGCAGGAGCGCGAGGTCGTGCACCTCGCGCCGTTCGTCGTCGCGCGCGGCGAGCTTGCGGTGCGCGCCGGCGAGCAGCGCACGCTCGTCGCCACCGCGCTGCGCGAGCTGCTCCCCGCCGACGCGCTCGCGATGCCCCGCGGCAAGAGCTGGGCGTAGCCGCGGGCTTATGACGCGTTGAGGCTACGCAACGCGTCGACGACGCGCGCGCGCCGGCCTTCGCCCGCTGTTCGATGTCCGCGGCGAGGCTCGAAACCGCGCTCGCGCTGAGGTTGGCGGCCGTGCCCTTGAGCGTGTGCGCGGCCGCGCGCTGGCCGTCAGCGCTCCCTTCGGCGATCGCCGTGTGCAGGTCCGCGAGCCACGCCCCGGCCATCGCCGCGAACACCGCCGCGAACACCGCCGCGACCGGCGGCTCGCCCTCCGCAGGCTCGAGCAGGCCAAGCTCGCGCAACAGTTCGACATCTAGGACGGCCACCACCCCTTCGAGTGCTGCGCTCGCGCTCGGCGCGGGGACTAACGCGACGACGCTGTGCGCGAGCGCCGCCGCGAGGTTTCCCAGGCGGATCGGCTTCGCGAGGTACCCGTCCATCCCGGCATCGAGGCGGCGCTCGCGGTCGCCGGCCATCGAGTTGGCGGTGACGGCGATCACCGGCACGCGGTGCTCGGGATGGCGGCGGCGCAGCTCGGCGGTGGCCGCGTAGCCGTCCAGCTCCGGCATCATGCAGTCCATGAGCACCGCCGCGAAGCGCTCCGGGGCGAACGCGGCCAGCGCCTGCGACCCGTCCGCGACCCCGACCGCGTCGTAGCCCAGCCGCTTCAGCATCTCCACGCAGACCCGCCGGTTGACCGCGTCGTCCTCCGTGACGAGCACCAGCGGACGCGCGCCCACCCCGCCCTCGTCATGCCCTGCATCGCCAGCCCCCGTTCGCCGCTGGTTTCCCGCGTCGATCGTTGGCACCCACGCGGGCGCGCTGCTGCCTGCGCTGCGTGCCGTCAGCGGATCGTCGGCGGGCCGCGGCGCGTGCCCTCCACTACACTCGAGGCATGCGCGACGACGATGGCTGGGCGGCCTCGACGGAGGGCGTCTCGCCCCCGACCTCACCGAAGAAGCGGGCTACGCCGGCTGGGAGCCCGCCCCGGCGCGACGGCTGGGCGCTCGCGCTGCGGCTCACTGCGGGCGTGCTACTCATCGCGATCGCAGGCGGGGCGCTGCTCGCGCTCGCCCGCTAGCACCGCCCCACGCGCACACACGACGAGGGGGCCCCGCGGGGCCCCCTCGTCGTGTGTGCGCGTGGTCGCTGGCTACTTGTCGAGCCAGATATTCTTGGCCTGCGCACCCCAATCATAATAATACGTGTCTGTGCCGAGCGCGCCCACCGAGCGGTAGCCGCGCAGCCAGGGCTGGTACGTGGCGAAGGCCATAGCGGTCGGCTTCTCCACGCGATACGCCTGATCCAGCACCTTGTCCCAGATCTTGCGATGGACCTCCTTGCGGCGATCCTTGTTCAGCTCGCTGCGCTGCTGGTCGGCCCAGGCGTCGATCTCGGCGTCTTTGATCCGCCAGCGGTTGCCCGGCGAGTCCGAGCGCACGTGGGCGTAGAAGAAGTTGTCTGCGTCGAACCCCACCGTGAGCCACCCGTCCGCCAAGTCGGCGAACTTGGCGCTCACCCATTGCGAGTTGAACTCGGTGTAGTCGACGCGCTTGGCGGCGAACTTGATGCCGGCCTGCCGCATTTGGTTGACTAGCACCTCGTTCGGACGGCTGTTGGAGGTGTCCGAGTAGTTGTTGAAGATCATCTCGAGCTCGAGGTTTTCCTGGCCGGCCGCAACCAGCAGCGCCTTTGCCTCCGTGCGATCGGTGCGCCACCACTTGCCCAGCAGCCCGGAATCGGCCGTCGGCGCCTTGTCGAACAGGAAGTTCCACGCGATCGTCGGCATCGTCACGGCGTAGCCCGCCATCACGACTTGCTCGATCTCCTTGCGATCCATCGCCAGGCTCACCGCGCGGCGGATGCGCACGTCCTGGTACTTCGGGTTGTCCAGGTTGAACGAGATCGCGAATGTGCTGTACGTCTGCGCACCAACGGTGGTCTGGATCTCCGGGTTGGTTTTGAGCATCTGCTCGAGGTCGGTGGCGTTCGTGCCCACGATGTAGCCGAAGTCAATCTGCCCGGCGCGGAACGCCGCCAACTGCGCGGCACCGTCGATCATCGTGCGGTACTCCATCCCGTCGAGGAGCACCTTGCCGTCGAAGTAGTCCGGGTTCTTGCTGAAGGCCACCTGGGTGGACTTCATATCCTTGAGGATCATCGGCCCGGTCCCGACGGCCTTCCGATCGATCTCGCCGGCGTCCACCAGTTCCTTCGGGTGGATGGTCAGGTAGCGCCCGGCGAGCGGAATCACAAAGTCCGGCTGCGGCTTGTTCAGCGTGATCTTCAGCGTGGAGTCGTTCGGCGCTTCGACCGACTTCATGTTGCTGAAGTACGCCTTGTGCACACCGTCCTTGGCGTAGCGCTCGTAGGCAGCCCTGACGTCGCTGGCCACGAAGGGGCGCCCGTTGAGCGGTGCGATGTTCTGCCACTTGATGCCCGGCTTGATCGTGAACGTCGCGGTCAGTCCGTCCGGCGTGACCTCCCAGCTCTGCGCGAGCTCCGGCACGATCTCGTACTTGAACGGCGAGGCGTCGACGCCCTTCTTGAAGCCAATCAGGCGGTTGTAGACGGTGTTCGGGATCGTGATCGTGCCGCCCGCCGCCGACTTCGTCGGGTCGATCGTCGAGGCTTCCCAGGTCGTCCCGACCACCAGCGTGCCGCCCGCCTTCGGCGTTTTCCCCGCAGGCTCCGGGAAGTTGTACGGAATCCGCTTGCCGCCAACGTCCACGCCGTCGAGCTGGGCTGCGACGGTGGTCGCGCCCGCACTGGGCCCGCCGCTCGCGCCGCTGTCGCCCTCGTCGTCAGAGCCGCAGCCGATCAGCGCCACGGCCGCGAGCCCGGCGCCGCCGAGGGCGCTCGTGCGCAGCAGTGCCCGCCGGCCGACGCGCCGTGACATCTCTTCAGGAACCATCCAGACCTCCACTACGTACGCGGGGTGACGGAGAATGTACGCACGCAGCCGGCTCCTGGATGTACCGCCCCGCGCCCGCCCGTGCGCGTGGCCCGTGCACGTCGAGCCAGATGCGCTCGCCCCGGCGCGCGGCGAGCCGCCTACGGCAGCCCGGCCCGCGGCGCCTCCACGCGGAGCTGCAGGATGCGGCCCGCCGCCTTGCCGGCGCAGCCCTCCGCGGAGAAGCCGGGCGCCGTGAGGATGTAGAGCGTCCGGCCGTCCTCGCCGCCGAGCATGCACGCGTACGTGCCCGCCCCGGTCTCGACGCTGTCGGTGACACGCCCGCCTTCGAGCACGCGCACGACGCACTGCCCGCGCGCGTCGGCGAACCACAGCCCGCCACCCGCGTCCAGCGTGCAGCCGTCGGGCCCGCTGCCCTCGACCGCCGCCCACACGCGCCGCTCGCCCAGCGAGCCGTCCGCCCGCAGCTCGAACGCGCTCACGCAGCCGCCCGCCGTCTCCGCCACCATGAGCGTCGCGCCGTCCGGCGTAATCACGGAGCCGTTCGGGAAGCGCAGCCCCGCGGCGGCAGCCTCCACGTGCCCATCGGGCGTGACGTGCGCGAGCGCGGCCACGGGCGAGCCATCCGAGCTCGCCGCGCCGAAATTGCCGACGTACGCGTGCCCGCTCGCGCTCACCACCATGTCGTTGCACGGCCCCGTTGCCACCGCCGACAGGTCGGCGTGCTCGACGAGCGCGCCACCCTCGAGCCGCAGTACGCGCCGGTCGAGCATCGACACGACGAGCAGCCGCCCGTCGGGCAGCCAGCCCAGGCCGGACGGCTGCTGCGGCACCTCGACGATCCGCTCGCGCACGCCGTCCGGCGTGACTGCGTACACCGCGTGCTGGAAGAAGTCGCTGTACCACAGCCGCCCCTCGTGCCAGCGCGGCCCTTCCCCAAAGTCGATACCGTCGACCAGCACATCGAGCGTCGCCACCGCGCGCCTCGCCCGCCTACGCGCGCGGCAGCGCGGCGCTCAGGAAGCCATCGAGCGCACTCGCGAAGTCCGCCGGGTTGTCGGAGTGCACGTTGTGCGTTGCGCGCGCGATCACCACCAGCCGCGCGTCGCGCATGGCCGCCACCGTACGCTCCGCGGCGTCGTGCGCGAGAATCTTGCTGTCGGCGCCGCGAAACAACAGCGTCGGCACCGCGATCGCGCGCACGTCGGCCCACATCGCCTCGTCCGCGCGGTCGCGGCGCGCCTGCTGCGTGGCCTTCTCCTCGGCGGGCTGCTCGCGAGGCCGGTAATCCTGCTTCCACGTCCAGCCCTCCGCCGTCTGCTTCAGACTGTGCGTGAGGCTGTACTGCAGGTGCTCCGGCGCTCGATGCGGCATGAACTTCCCGGCGCGCTCGAGGAAGTCCTCGACGCGGCTCAGCGTCTCGGTGGCTTCGCGGAACTGCTCCATCTCGATTTGCCCCGCGCGCATCGTCTCCGGCGCGATGTCGACGATACCGAGCGCGGCGAGGCCCGCGGGGTGCTCCGCCGCGAAGCGGATCGCGTTCATGCCGCCCATCGACATGCCGACGAGCGCGTACGACGCGTAGCCGAGGTGCGCGATGAACTGGCGCGTGTCCTCCAACATCAGCTCGTTGTTGTCCAGGTCGAGCTGGTCGCCGGGCGTCCACTCCGTGTCGCCGTGCCTGCGCTGGTCGAGCGCGACGAGGTGGTAGCGGTCGCGCAGCAGCAGCGCGGCCATGTCCCATGTGTGCGCCGTCAGCGAGCCGCCGTGCAGCAGCACGACGTGCGGCAGGTGTGCGTTCCCCCAGTCGAGGTAGTGGAAGCGGATGCCGTTGAGCTGCAGCCAGTGATCCTCCGGCCGCACGATCGCGGATGGGTTGAGCCCCGCAGCCTTCGCAGCCGCTGCCATCAGCTTGCTGTAGTCGGTCTGGCCGGTCGTCGCAGTCATCCGTCGAGCTCCTTCTGCGTACGTCGCTGCGTGTGTGCTAGCCGCGCGGCAGCCCTAACCCGCGCGTCGTGATGATGTTGCGCTGGATCTCCGACGATCCTCCCCCGATTGTCGAGGGAATCAAGCGAATGTAGCCTTCGATGTGTGCACCACGTAGCGGCGCCTCCACGTCGCCCGGCCACAGCTGCCCGAACAGCCCGAACGTCCGCACGCCCACGCGGTGCAGCTCCTGGCCGTGCTCCGAGGAGAACATTTTCGCCACCGACACCTCGTGGTTCGACACCATGCCCGCCGTCGGGACCGACGCGACGCGCAGCGAGAAGTTGTACGCCACCTCGATCGCGATCGCGCGGTCCGCCAGCCGCTCGCGCAGGTGTGGGTTGCGCCCGAGCACCGAGCACGCGTCTGAGCACGCCACCGCAGCGAGCTCGCCGAAGCTCCGCCGCTGCCCCACCGCGTCCGAAATGCCGGAGCGCTCAAAGTCGAGCAGCGTCATGCCGACGTACCAGCCGCGATTGACCTTGCCAACGATGTTCGCGGCCGAGATGCGCACGTCCTCGAAGAACGTCTCGTTCATCTCGTGCCCCCATGCGGCGTCGATGAGCGGGTGCACCATCAGCCCCGGCGTCTCGATGTCCTCCACGAGCACGAACGAGATGCCGCGGTGCTTCGGCGCATTCGGATCCGTGCGCACGAGCACGAACAACGCGTCCGCGAAGTGCGCCGACGACGTCCAGATCTTCTGCCCGTTGAATACGTACTCGTCGCCGCCGCGCACCGCGCGCATCTGCAGCGATGCGAGACCCGACCCCGCGCCCCGCTCGGAGTAGTCCTGCGCCCACGCCGTCGCGCCAGACAGGGTCTGCGGCAGGTAGCGCTGCTTCTGCTCCTCGCTGCCGTGCACGATGAGCGTCGGACCGAGCATCACCACGCCAGAGCCGCCGACCATCGGCGCGTGCGCGCGTGCCATCTCCTCGTTGAAGATGAACTGCTCCCAGGTCGACAGGCCCGCGCCGCCGTACTCGCGGGGCCAGTGCGGCGCGACCCAGCCGCGCTCCACCAGTGCGGCCGCCCAGTCCTCGGCGGCCGCGCGCAGCGTCGCGTCGGGGGCGCGGCGGTGGCGATACCAGCTCAGCATCCCGGCGCCCACGCTGCCATCGCGGTGCGCCTCCGACAGCCGCGCGCCGATGAAGCGCGCCACCTCGGCGTGGAACGCGGCCTGCGCCGGCGTGTCGTTCCAGTCCATCGCGTCCCCTCTAGCGGCCTCCGCGCGATCCGGAGCCGCGTGGCCTCATGCCTCGACGAGCCTACTCCGTCGCGCGCCCCGCCGGGCGCTCGCCAGCGGCGGCGATTGACACGCGCACCGTGAACGCGAACGATAGGCAAAGCATCGACCCCCCCGGCGTGCACCAGGAGCCACCGTGAGCGTCACCATCCTCTACGAAGACGCGGGGACGGCGACCGCGCCGACCGCCGAGGCGAGCGGCGACGACCTGTGGCTCGGCCCGGCCGAGCTCGTTGCGGCGAGCGGCTGGGAGATCAAGCCGGAAGGCGTGTGCCGCGAGGAGATCTGCGTGCCGGTGCCCGCCGACCGCGCCGCGCAGCTCGTGCGCGACGGCGCCGGCGGCCAGTGGCTCAACCTCGCGGCGTTCGCGCGCTACATCGAGCAGCCGTACGCGCGCGACGACTCAGGCGGCGCGTGGGCGTTCGCCGCCCCCGCGAGCGAGCGCCGCACGGCGCTGCTCACGCTCGAAGCGCCCGATTTCACGCTCACCGACCTCGATGGCCGCGCCTACACGCTGTCCGCGTTCCGCGGGCAAAAGGTGCTACTCGCGCTCTGGGCCTCGTGGTGAGGCTGCCGCTTCGACCTGCCGGTCTGGCAGGCCTTCCGCACCGAGATGCACGACCAAGGCTTCGAGGTCATCACCGTCGCGTGTGAGACCAAGGGACGTGCCGGCGCCGAGCAGTGGCTCGCGGCGGCGCAGCCCAAGCATCCCTCGCTGATCGATCCGCATCACCTCGTGCCGGAGCTGTACAACACGCGCAACGTGCCGGCCGTGTTCTGGATCGACGAGGCCGGGCGCATTGTGCGGGCGAACGATCCCATCTACATCCGCCGCGAGAACCGTGAGACGCACGAGGTCACGATCAACGAGCGCTACCTCGAAGGTGTGCGTGACTGGATCCGCAACGGCTCCGCGAGTCGATGGGTGACCGAGGCCGCCGAGACCGCGCGGCGCATCGGCGAGCCGGACGCCGCCGACACGCAGGCGCGCGCGCACTTCCGCCTCGGCATCTACCTGCACGAGCAAGGGCGCACGGACGAGGCGATCGCGCAGTTCAAGCGCGCGCACGAGCTCAAGCCCGACAACTGGAACTACAAGCGCCAGGCGTGGAACCTGGGCGACGCGCAGCGCGACTACGGCACGACGGTGATCGAGGCGATTCGCAACGGCACGATTCCGTTCTACCCGCCGCTCGAGATGCCGGACCCCGTGTAGAGCCCACTCGCTATGCTGTCGCGCCATGAGCACGCGCGGCAACAGCGCCCGATGACCGCCGGCGTTCCCGCGCCGGCGCGCCTGCGCCGCCACCCCTTCTTCGGCTGGTACATCCTGCTCGCCAGCGCGACGAACAATTTCGTCGTGTTCGGCCTACGATCTGGGGCTTCGACATCTTCATCGAGCCGCTGCGCTAGGAGTTCGGCTGGAGCACCGCCATCATCGCCGGCGGCTTCTCGATTCGCAGCTTTGAGGCTGGCTTCCTCGCGCCGTTCGTCGGCGTGCTCATCGATCGCTTCGGTCCGCAGCTCATGCTCATCGCGGACACGCTGATCCTCGCGCTCGGCCTGCTCGCGTTCGCGTTGGTGCAATCGATCGAGATGTACTACCTCGCGAGCCTGCTAGTGGCGCTCGGCCAGAGCGTCGGCTCCTTCACCGCGTACTCGACTGCTGTGATGCGCTGGTTCGTACGCAAGCACGGCCGCGCGATCGGGCTGATGGACGCTGGCAACGGCGCCGGCTACCTGCTCGTGCCGCTCGTCGCGTTCATCGTCACACACGCCGGCTGGCGCGCTGCGATGGTCGCCGGCGCGGTGCTGCTCGTCAGCATCGCGCTGCCGCTTGCGCTCTTCGTGCGCGACGCGCCAGCGCCGCCCGGCCTGCGGCCGGACGGCGACCCGCTCGACGCCGACTCGGCGCACGACACTGCGCTCGCAGGGCAGCAGGGCGCCTCCGTCGGCGAGGCGCTGCGCACGCCCGCGTTCTACCTCATGGTCGCGGCGCAAGCCGGAGGCGGCGCGCTGATCAGCGGCTGGACGGCGCACACGATCCCGCACCTGCGGGACGGCAGCTTCTCGCTCGCCGCCGCGACTACCGTCGGCGTCGTGTACGCGCTGTGCCAGCTCGCGTTCCGGCCCGCCGCGGGCGTCGTCGGCGACCGCGTGTGGCGTCGACGCATGCTCGTACTCGCGTACCTTTTGCAGGCGGTGGGCATCGTCGTGTTTGCGTTCGTGACGCGCGAGCGCGTGCTGCTGCTATCGTTATACTACGCGACCTTCGCGTTCGGACAGGCCGCGTGGAGCGTGCTGCAGATGTCGGTCGTCGCGGACCTGTTCGGCCCGCGCCGCTTCGCGATGATCTTCGGGCTGCTCGGCATCATGCAGGTGCCGGCGAGTCTCGCGTCGCCCGTGATCGCGGGCGCGGTGTTCGACGCGCGCAGTACGTACGTGCCGGTGTTCGTCGCCTACGCCGGCTGCGCCCTCGCCGCCGCGCTCGCGCTGGCGCTCAGCCGGCGCGCTCCGCTCGACGCCGGCGGCTAGCGGGCTACGCCGCGCGCGAGGCGAACGCGGGCAGCACCGCCTCGCCGAACAGCTGCACACCATCGAGCGCGGGCAGCTCCGGGAACACGAGAAACACCCACGCGATGCCCGCCGCTTCGAGCGCACGCAGCCGCGCGACTACCTCGGCGGGCGTGCCGACGAGGGCGGCG
>Ga0194132_10003005_pt1 | contig 30673 bp, 22 predicted proteins | sample TA2KigOf80mmetaG_FD_148612 | JGI IMG/M metagenome (GOLD analysis project Ga0194132, IMG submission 148612) | Freshwater microbial communities from Lake Tanganyika, Tanzania - TA2015054 Kigoma Offshore 80m | ecosystem: Environmental > Aquatic > Freshwater > Lake | place: Tanzania: Lake...
CGCTGCCGGCGGCGTCGGCTCGCGGAGCGGTGCTGCGTCCCGGCGAGGCCCCGGCCGGAGGGCCCAGCGCGCCGGCCGGCGCGCTGGGCCCGTGGCGCGGGCGGTGCATCAACTGTTCAGCGCCATCCCCACCTGCATCATGAAGCCCATGTCGCCCTCGACCTTGAGCTTGCCGGTCATGAACGCTTCCTGCGGGTTCATGCGGCCCTCGGCCATCGCCATCTGGTCGGCGAGCGCGACGGTGAGCTTCGTGCGCGGCGTGGCCGCGCCGTTGAAGCAGATCTCGACCCTGAACGCGTCGCCGTCCGGGCGGGTCAGGTTCTGCTCGACGGTGCCGCGCAGCGACTTGACGGCGGATCCGGCGCCCGGGCGCTGCCCGGGGCGGCGCGGCGGCACGAGCAGCGCCGGGCTGGCGCCGTTGCGCGCGTTGATCGCGTCGGCCGCGTCCGTCGCCGACACCGTGTAGGTGACGAGCGCCTCGCCGGTGCCGCGCTCGACGGCCATCTTGCCGCCGCTCACGCGCAGCAGCCACGCGCCGCCGCCGTCGCCGGTCACCACGTAGGCAAGCGTCGCGTCGTCCTGCGACGCGTTCTCGGGGTCCGCCGCGAAGCCCTCGGGAACCACCTTCTCGAAGAAATCCGCGGCCGTGATCTCGTCTGCCATCTGACTCTCCTTCCGATCGCTCGGTTCTTTCGTGTTGCTGCGTCCGACTCTGCCGGACGCCGGCGGCTGGATGAATCGCCGCGGCGCGAGAGGTCGGCGGCCGCTGCCCACCGGTCGCGTCGGGCGCCCGAGCGTTGAGGCCGCTGTTCCGCTCTGGTACCGCTTCTACGCTCGCGCCGCGCGAGAAGGCAAGGGGACGCCACGCCCACCACAACACACCAGGGGCGGCGCGCGGCGCACCGCCTTCTGCCGCTGTACACGCCGAACTTCATCCTCGCGGCGGTGATGCACTTCACCGGCGGGATGTCGACGGCGATGTTCATCCTCTACCCGGTCTTCCTCGCCAGGCTCGGCGCCGACGAGCTGCGCATCGGGCAGGTGATGGGGCTCGGCGCCGCGGCGGCGGTGGTGACGCGCCCGTTCGCGGGCCACCTGCTGGACCGGCTCGGCGGTCGTCGCACCCTGCTCGGTGCGGGTCTCCTGAACCTCGCGTGCATCCTGGGGCTGGTCCCGCAAGCCGCGATCGGCGTCCCGTTGCTCACCTTGACGGTGGTGCATGCGGTCGCGGTCGGCACCCTGTTCGCGAGCTACTTCACCTATGCGACGCACATCGTGCCGGCCGAGCGCCGGATCGAGGGCGTGGCGATGTTCGGCGTCGCCGGGATGCTGCCGAACGGGCTCGGGCCACCGCTCAGCGAGTGGCTGCTGACGGCGTACGGCTCACGCACGTACTTCCTGATCGCGGCCGGGTTCACGACGGCATCGCTGCTGATCACGTTGCTGCTGCACGACGCGCGGGCCGATCACGAGAGCGGGCCGCACGGCGCCGGAGTCGTGTCGTGGCTGCGGCTGGTGCGCGCACGGACGCTCCTGCTGCCCTTCGTTGCGACCTTCCTCTTCGGCGTCGGGGTCGCGGCTCTGTTCACGTTCCTCGCCCCGTACGCGGTCGCGGTGGGACGCGGCGAGGTGGGCGGCTTCTTCTTCGCGTACGCGATGGCGGCGATCTTCACCCGCATCGTCGGTGGACGCCTGCCGGAACGGCTCGGGCCGCGGCGCGTCCTCGTTCCCGCGCTGCTCGCGTTCGCGGTCGGGCTCGCGGCGACGCCGCTCACCAGCGCGCCGGCGAGCCTGCTGGCGATCGGCGCGCTGTGCGGGATGGGGCACGGATACGCGTTCCCGATCCTCAACGTGCTGGCGGTCGCGCGCACGCCCGCGCGCGTACGCGGTGCCGTGGTGAGCCTCTACACGGCGATGATCGACCTGGGACAGATGGTGGGATCGCCGCTCCTCGGCGCGATCGCCATGGTGAGCTTCCCCGCGATGTTCGCGACCGCGGCGCTGGCGCTGGTCGCAGCGGCACTGGGGATGGCGTTTCTCGACCATCCGACGGTGCTGTCGCACGACGAGGTCTAGTCAACCGCCGACGGCGGTGGACTCGTGCGGTGCCTCTCGTCAGCGCACGGCGAGCGGCGGCGGGAGTGCGGGAAGGCAGGCACGCGCGGCCGAGTAGATCTGCATCCGGCCGTCGCGGTCGTCCTCCCAGACCAGCACGCAGCGCGCGGCCGAGCCCACGCCGGCGACGGCGAGGTGGGGGCGGTACTGGTTGCTCGGCCCGGTGCCGGTGTCGTCGACACGCTCCTCGCGCCGCGCCACGCCGCCGCTGGCGTCGTCGAGCGCGGCGAACAGCTGGCGTCGTCGAGCGCGGCGAACAGCTGGCGTCGTCGAGCGCGGCGAACAGGATGTCCTGGTTGCCCGCGCGGTCGTCCTGCCAGGCCGCAAAGCCGCGCTCGCCGGCCGTCGCGAGCGCGACCGCGTGCTGCAGGCTCGGGCGGTCGCGGTCCGGGTCGAAGCGTCGCCGCGACAGGCCGAGCCTCCGGTCGGGCTCCCAGGTGCGCCCGCCGTCGCGGCTGCGCGCCGTGTCGATGTTGCCGTCGGGCTCGCGCGCGCGCACGTCGGTCCACGCGAGCCGGACGTCGCCGCCGGGGCCCGGTGCGAGAGCGGGGGCGTCGCTGATGCGCTCGAAGTCCGGGAAGCCGTTGACCGCGGCTGGCTGGCCCCGAACGTCCGGCCACCGTCGTCGGAGCGTGCCGCGTAGACGTCCCAGTTGTAGTCACGGAAGTCGGTCCAGGCGACGTGGACGGTATCGCCGACGGCGAGGATCGCGGGCGACCACTCGTTGTCGAGGCTCGCGCTGAGCGGCACGGGGGGCGCCCGATCGACGCGGACGGCGCGGGCGTCGCCGTCCCTGCCGTCGGCGGGGCGGGAGACGTAGACGCGCTCGAGCGCGACTCCGTCCGGGCCGCGGTCGCGCTCGTCGACCCAGGCGACCACCGGTGAGCCGTCGGACAGCAGGGCCAGCGCCGGCTGCCAGCGCCCGGCGGGAGTCGTGCCGCCGTCGACGCGCGCGTCGGGTGCGAGCTTGACCCCGTCGTGGGAGAAGCGTGCGACGCGGATGGTCGCGGCATCGTCGTCCCCGCCATGCTCGAGGGCCTGCCACGCCACGACGATCTCGTCGCGCGACATCGCGACGTCCGGATCGAGCTCCGCCGCGCCGCCGGCCGGCGCGTCGCCGACCTTCAGCGGCAGCGCGAAGGTCGCTCCGGCGTCCGACGAGACCGCGAGGTACATCGCGGAGTGCCCGCCGGCGCGGGTGTCGTCCCACACGACCGCGACGCGGCGACCGAACGCGGCGATGCGGGGGTGGCGCTGCCGCCCGACGCTGCTCGCGGCGACGGCGCGATTCGGTCCGAAGCTGGTGGCACGCCGGGTGCGGTCGGGCGGCACCGGCGCACCGACCCCCTACGACGGGGACGGCGGCAGATCGAGGTCCGCGACGATCACCGCCTTGCGGTAGCCGTTCTCGCACGGCCCGACGGCGAGCGAGTCGGCGCACGGCACGCCCGAGCCCGGCAGTAGGCTCGCGCCGGGCGAGACCAGGTCCGCGCGGCGCTCGGCGAGGGTTCTCGTCGGTGATCCCGGCGGTGGCGGGTCGGGCACGACCCATGGCGCGAGGCGCACGAAGCCGCGGTCGGCGAGCTGGCCGAGGGGGCCGTTGTCCGGTGTCCGCGCGCCCGCCGGCGCCTTCGACCTGCGCTTGACGAGAATCGCGCTCTGGCCGTCGAAGGTCACGTCGAACAGGTTGCCGGTGAGGCTCGGGGCCACGTTGTAGAGGAAGCCGCCGCGGTTCTGCAGGTTCGCGTAGCCGCCGCTCTTGGACACGTCGGGGGCCCACTCGGTGAGATCGTCGGCCCAGGAGCTGAACGCCTCGGACTGGAGCAGCAGGGTCGCGCCCTTCAGGTCGAAGCGCTCGTTCACGTCGGGCATCCAGGCGTCCCTCGAGATCACCACGCCGATGGCGCCGACCGGGGTGTCGAGGACGTCGAGGTCGCGCACCGACGCGGAGGCGAGGCTGAGCCCGCCGCCCGGCTTGTCGAGCGTCTGCTCGATCGGCGTGAGGTAGACCTTCGCGGCGCTCCCCGGCAGCTCGCCTCCGGTCTCGGCGGGCGCGCGCAGCAGCCCGCCGTCGCCGTCCGGGACCAGCAGGTTGCCCTGCGGGTCGAACAGGAAGACGAAGTTGCGCGGCAGCGGCGAGGTCGCGACGTAGGCGTACGTCCGCCCCGGCTCGTCCGGGTCGCGCAGCCGCTCGACCAGGGCGGGATCCTCCGTGACATCGACGCGCCGCGCGGGGGCTGCGTCGAACGAGGCGCTCCCCCACACGCGTTGCGCGACGGCGATGTCGCGGAAGCTCTCGTAGACGGCCCGGTAGAGGACGTCGGTGAGCGCCACCACGAGGCCGCGGATCGGATGCGCGCCGAGCTCGGGCCAGACGCCGCCGTAGTAGGCGATCGGGTCCGCGTACGGGCTCAGCAGGCCGGCGAACGCGCCGGTCGCCGACGTTGCCTCGCGCGCCGCGGCGCCTCGGGTGCCGATGAGCCCGGCGACGAGACCGACCGACTCGGGGAAGTGCACGACGGCGAGCGCCGGCGCTGACGGGTCGTGCGGGGCGAGATGGCGCGCGACGTCGTCGACGCCTTCCTGGACGAGTCCCGGGCCGCGTTGCGAGGCGTCCACGAGCGCGAACATCTTGGCGCGAAACGTCGCGACCGAGATCGCATCCTGCACGCGCTGCTTGTTGCCGACCACGAACACGCGCACCGGCTCGGCTGCGGCCCGGCCGGCCGGGCACAGCACGAGGCAGGGCAGGACCACGAGCCAGACCAAGGCAAGCAGGCACGTCGTAAGCTGGCGCGCGGCGGGACTCCGCATGCGCGCTCCGTAGCAGCGTGTGTCGGTGGGCGGAATCGGGAATCCCGCACGCCGGCGGTCTCGAGCGGGACGCGTCCGGCAGGCGATCTCGCCCGGATGCCGACGGGTGGACTCCGCAACGCCGCGCGCAACGAGGCCGTGCTGCTCGAGCGGGCTGGGGCGGGGCGACGGCGGGCTGCTCGCGCTCGCCGTTCGCCCGCCCCGCCGTGGTCAGGGCGCGAAGAGCTTCGCGCCGGAGATGCCGACCTTGACCGACGCGACCGTCCGACCGCTGCCCAGCACGGGGTAGCCGTAGTTGGTGAAGTAGAGCCGCGCGCGGTCGCGGTCGGTGCCGAAGCCGAAAGCGAGGCTCGCCGGTCCGTTCAGGTCGCCGCTGGTGACGAAGGCGCGCGCCGCGGGCGCCTCGTCACGGGTCACGACCCAGACTTGCCCCGCGCCGGCGACGAACAGGTTGCCGTTGGCGTCGAACGCGATGCCGTCGGGAAAGCCGAGGCCGCTCGCGTAGCTCTCGGGCGTGGTGAGCGTGGCGTCGTCGGACTCCTCCATCCGCACGACGCGGTCCTGGAAGGTGTCGGCGACGTAGAGGGCACCGTCGGACCCGAACGCCATGCCGTTGGGCGACGTGATCTCGCGCGTCAGCGTGCGGTAGGTCGTGTCCAGCTCGACGAGAGCGACCTGCGGTCGCCCGCCGAGGCCGAAGGCGGACACGAGGGGCCGCTGGAAGCGGTCGAAGACGATCGCGTTCGGGCTGTCGAGCCCGCTGGTCGCGACCCGGATCACGCCGGTCTGCGTGATCGCCAGCACCTCGCCGGTGCCGAAGGCCGCCGCCCAGATCTCGTCCTGCGGTCCGGTGGCGAGTCCGGCCAGCGAGCGCCCGGTCTCGACGAACACGCTGACCGAGCCCTCGGGGGTGATGCGCGTGATGCGCCCGGTGGTGCTGCCGACGTACAAGACGCCGTTGCTGTCGAACGTCAGGCCCTCGGGCCCGCTGAGTCCGACGACCTCGGTGTCGGCCGGGGGCGCCGGGTCGGGCAGGCGCGCACCGGGTGAATCCCCGCCGCCGCACGCCGTGAAGCCGAGCACCATCGCGATCGCGAGCGCCCGCATGCCGCGTCCGTTGCCGCCCCTCATACCCACCTCCTCTGCGCCTGCGACGCGCTCGCTTGGGTAGCAGATCTTCGGCCGTCGGCGAAGTCCCGGGAGAGCCTCGTTGCGTCCGGTCGAACGTTGCGTGGTCCTTGCGATCCGCCGCAGAGGGGACGGTGGCGTGCGTCCGGCGCGCGTCCCGAAGGGAGCGAGCCATGGCGATGCGCGCGCTGCAGGGGATCCGGGTGATCGAGGTCGCGGAGTGGTTCTTCATGCCGGCCTGCGGGGCCGTGCTCGCGGACTGGGGCGCCGACGTGGTGAAGGTCGAGCACCCGACGCGTGGCGACCCGCTGCGCGGGCTCCTGACCGGCGGCATGCTGCCGGGCGGAGCCGGCGTCAACTACATGGTCGAGCACGCGAACCGCGGCAAGCACCGCGCTCGCGCGCTTCCAGAACCGGGGCCGCGTGATCGCGCGCATCGACGAGATCTTTCGCCAGCGCGACCTCGCCGAGTGGGCCGAGCGCCTGACCGCGAACGAGTGCGTGTGGGCGCCGATGCAGACGCCGGCCGAGGTCGCACGCGACCCGCAGGTCGCGGCGAACGGCTACCTGGTGCCGGGCGAGCACCCGGAGCACGGGGCCTTCCACACGGTGGCGAGCCCGGTGCAGCTCGGTGGCCAGACCGTCGGCACCTCGCGGGTGGCCCCCGAGCTGGGCCAGGATACCGAGGCCGTTCTGCTCGACGCCGGCTGCGGCTGGGAGGACATCGCCCGGCTCAAGGGCGAGGGCGCCATCGGCTGACCGGCGCGTGCCGCTCGCGCGGGGCTTGGTGGCATTGCGCAGGGCATCCCGTTACGAAGAGGCAGTCCGCGGGATCTCCCGCGGCACACGCCGCTCTTGGGCGACGGGCCCCGGGGAGAGCCGATGAGCCAGCGAGACGACGAAGACACCCTGTACGAGTGCGATTGCTTTCGCGTGGTCCGCTTCGTCGACGACGAAGGCAGCGCCAACATCAGCATCTCCTTCTACGACCATGGCATCGATCTCTACCTGAGCGAGGAGGAGTTCGGTCACTTCGTCGAGGCACTGAGCGGGCTGCAGCCGCTCCCGGTCAAGTCCTTCCAGCACTGAACGGCCCCGTGGCCGATGCGAACCGCGCTGCGTCCGATCGTCGCCACCGCCTCGCCGGACGCAGGCGGCATCGCGCTGCGGCTGGCGCGCGACGAGGATCGGGGCTTCATCGTCGATCTCTGCGCACGCACGTTCGCCGACCTCGGTGACTACCGCGAAACCGTCACGAGCTGGCTCGACGGCTCGCACACGATCGGCATCGTGGCCGGCGACCCGATCGACCGCCTGGGGGTCGCGCTGCTCGCGGCGCGCCGCGCGATCGGCTTCGGCCGGCGCCCCACGGCCGAGCTGCTCGCGATCGCCCTCGTGCCCGCGGCTCGCGGGCGCGGCATCGGGCGGCTGCTGCTCGGTCGGGCCGAGCGGGTCGCGTGCGCCTGGGACGCGAGCGAGATGCGGCTGCACACCGCCGACTCGAACGAGCGCGCGCAGCGCTTCTTCACCGCGGCCGGCTACGCGCTGCGCCCGTCGGGGACCTCGGCGTACCCGAGCGGCGAGACCGCGATCGCCTACGTGCGCTCGCTGCGCTGACGCAGCAATTCAGCGCGCGCCGTCGGCGCGGCGCTCGAGCAGCTCGAGGTAGCTCTCGGCGATCGGCGACAGGTGGTCGAGCGCGAGCTGCCGCTGCAGCCCGATGAGCGCGGTGCGACCCTCCTCGACGGTGGCGGCCGACACCTCCACCTCGCAGTACGTGCCGAGCCCCTCGACCTCGTCGATCGACACCACCGCCGGGCAGGCTCCCGGCACGTGCCACTCCGCGCGCCGCTTGCGGACCACCGCCGCCGCGCGGAAGCCGAGGCGCTCGAGCAGGGTGGTCGCGAGATCGAGACCGGCTTCGAGCTTGAACTCGATCTCCTCGCGCGTCTTGCGGGGCGGGTCGAGCTTCGGGCCCTTGTACGTCATGCGCAGCACGCCGTCGTCGAGCCGCAGGCGCAGCGCCTCGTCGGTCTGGCGGAAGTCGCGTCCCGGGTGCGCGAAGTAGCTGTCGGCCTGCTCGTGCGTGACCGCCGGCGCGGCGCCCAGTGCGGCGAGGCGTTCGCGCAGGCGCGCCTCGTCGGCCGCCGCCAGCGGCAGCTTGATCTCCGCCTCAAGCATCGGCCTGACGGAAGCGCGCGAGGTACGCCTCGTCGACGTTGCGGATCGGGTAGCGGTCGCCGGAGCTCATGTTGGCCACCCGGGTCCCCTCGATGTCGATGCGCAGGGTCGCGCCGGTGTGGATCGCGAGCGCCTCGTAAACCTCCAGCGCGGGCAGGCCGCGCTCGAGTGCGGCGCGCGCGAACGCCGGGTCGAGCGAGTACGCGACCACCGCGGCGATGCCGTGCGCGAGCATCGCCCGCACGCCGGCGTCGTCCGTCGTGCCCGCCGCGAAGGCGCCGCCGCCGACCAGGATGTCGCCCTGCGTGACGCGTGCGGGAAAGTCCGGGTCGATCGGGGTCAGCAGCAGGTCGCCCGGAGGTGTCGCCGCGTCACGCGCGGGCGGCAGGATGAGGTCCGCCGTCACACCGAGCCCGAGCGCCCACGCGCGTCCGGTGAGGATCGGACAGCGCGGCCAGGCCGGACCGGTCACGGCGTCGGCGTCCGGTCCGTCGGCGGGGTAGGCGGCATGGGGACGGTCATAGGTGTCGCCGCGGCCGCGCTCAACCGCTAGGGGAGAGGGCATGCGGATCCTGGTGACCAACGACGACGGCATCCTCGCCCCCGGCATCGCGGCTCTCGCCGCGGCGCTCGAGCCGCTCGGCCACATCGACGTGATCGCGCCGGAGTCCGGCCAGAGCGGTGCCGCGCACGCGATCACGTTCATGGCGCCGCTGATCACGCAGCGCGTGACCGTCGGCGGGACGCTGACCGGCTGGAGCGTGGACGGCAGCCCGGCGGACTGCGTGAAGCTCGCCGTGAGCCAGCTCTGCGAGCAACGTCCGGACCTGGTGGTCTCGGGGATCAACGCCGGGTCGAACCGGGGCGTCGACGTGATCTACTCGGGCACGGTCGCGGCCGCGGTGGAGGCTGCGTTCATCGGCATCCCGTCGCTCGCGGTCTCGCTCGAGTCGTCGGCCGAGCTCGACTTCGCCCGCGCGGCAAGGCACGTGCGCCGGATCGTCGAGCGCGCGCTGGAGCTCGGCATCAGCCCGGGCATGGTCCTGAACGTGAACATCCCGAGGCTCGACCGCGGCGAGCCCAAGGGGGTCAAGGTCGTCCCGCAGAGCACCCGCCCGTGGACCGACACCTACGACCGCCGGACGGATCCGCGCGGCCGCAGCTACTTCTGGCTGACCGATGCCGGCGACCGCGAGCCCGAGGAGCACGACACGGACCTGTCGGCGCTGCGCGACGGCTGGATCACGATCACGCCCTTGCAGTACGACCTGACGCAGTACGCGCAGCTGAAGCACCTGAGCGCCGTGTGGAGCGACCCCGGCGGCGCGCACCGATGAGCCGCCCCGGGGTGCGCCGGCTCATCGGTAGTAGACTCGCGCGTAGTCCTTCACCATGCGCGTCGCGCTGAAGGCGGGGGCGAGGGTCTTCATCGAGGCGCGCATGCGCGCGACCCAGCCGCGCGGGACACCTTCCCGGTTGCGGTCGTAGAACAGCGGCCGGATCTGGTTCTCGATGACGTCGTGCAGCGACAAGGCATCGGCCGCGTTGCGGTCGTCGGCGACGAGCCTGCCCCGGGCCGGCAGGTCGTAGGCGGCGCCGATGTCCCAGCCGTTCTGCCCGTCGGAGCCCTCGATCCACCACCCGTCGAGGATGCTGCAGTTGAGCCCGCCGTTGACGACGACCTTCATGCCGCTCGTGCCGCTCGCCTCCAGCGGTGGGATGGGCAGGTTGAGCCACACGTCGACGCCCTGCACGAGGCGCCGCGCCACGTACTGATCGTAGCCCGAGAGAAAGACGACACGGCCGCGCAGCTCGCGCCGCTCCTTCCACTGCATGAGCTGCTGCAGGATGCGCTTCGCCTCGTTGTCGCGCGGATGGGCCTTGCCGGCGAGCACGAACTGCACGGGCTGGGTCGGGTGGTTGAGCATCGCGATCGCACGCTCCATGTCCGACAGCAGGAGATTCCAGCGCTTGTAGGTCGCCACGCGACGGGCGAAGCCGATGGTGAGGACGTCGGGGTTCAGGAGGCGCCTGGCGCCGTGCACCATCTGGTCGGATTCGCCCGCCTCGCGCCACTGCATCTCGGCGCGGTAGCGCGCCTCGGCGACGAGGCGCGCGCGCAGCAGGCAGTGCGCGCGCCAGAGCTCGGCGTCGGGAACCTCGTCGATCTTCTTCCAGAGCTCGGGGTCGTCGGCGTGCAGCGCCCAGTCGGCGCCCAGGTACTGGTCGAAGAGGCGACGCATCAGCGGCGCGACCCAGGTGGAGTGGTGCACGCCGTTGGTGATCGCGATGAACGGCGACGCATCGACCGGAACGTCGGGCCAGAGCTGCTGCCACATGCGGGCGCAGACCTCGCCGTGGCGCTTGCTCACCCCGTTCGCCGACCGCGACAGCCGGATCGCGAGCGGCGTCATGCCGAACGGCTCCAGGGTGTCGTTGGGGTGGCGTCGGCCGAGACCGAGTACGGTCTCCGCGTCGGGCCAGACCTCGGTCAGGTAGCCGCCGAGGACCTCCTGCACGAGCGCCGCGTCGAAGGTGTCGTTGCCGGCGGGTACCGGAGTGTGTGTCGTGAACACGCACTGCTGCGCGACGCTCTTGACGGAGGTGTCGAGGTCGACGCCGGTCGTCACCTGCTCGCGGATCATTTCGAGCGTGAGAAACGCGGAGTGGCCCTCGTTCAGGTGATAGGCGTGTGGCGTGATGCCGAGCGCGCGCAACGCGCGCACGCCGCCGATCCCGAGCACCACTTCCTGCACGATGCGCGTGCTCGCGTCGCCGCCGTAGAGGTGTGCGGTGATCCAGCGATCGATGTCCTCGTTGCGATCGCAGTCCGTGTCGAGCAGGAACAGCGGGATGCGGCCCACTTCTGCGCGCCAGATCTGCACGCCCACGGCTCGCCCGCGGATCGGGACCTCGACCGTGAGCGGCTGGTTCGTCTCGTCGCGCAGCAGCGTGAGCGGCAGCTCGCGGAAGTCCTCGTCGCTGTAGAACTCCTCCTGCCAGCCGTCGACGTTGACGCGCTGGCGGAAGTACCCCTGCCGGTAGAGGAGACCGATGGCGACCAGCGGGATGCCCAGGTCGGACGCCGATTTCAGGTGGTCGCCGGCGAGGATGCCGAGACCTCCCGCGTACAGGTGCAGCGACTCGTGGATGCCGTACTCGGCGCAGAAGTAGGCGATCGGGTGATCGGCGGTCGCCTGCGGGAAGTTCTGCCGTGCCCAGGTCGGGAGCGACTCGCTGCGCGGGGTGCCGGGCTTGGCGCGCATGTACTCGTCGAAGCGCGCGACCGTTCGCTGGATGCGCTCGAGATAGTCGGGATCGACCGCCATCTGCGAGAGCCGCTCGGGGGCGGCCGTGCGCAGCAGCACGAGCGGGTTGTGCTCGCACAGGTCCCAGCGCTGCGGGTCGATGTCGCGAAACAGCGACATCCCCGATCCGTTCCAGCTCCACCACAGGTTGCCCGCCATGCGGACGAGGGGACGCAGCGTTTCCGGGAGAGAATCGTGCAGCTTCTGATCGAACATTGGGCCCTCTGCGCAAGGTGTCGGCAGCTTCGTCGTCGGCTCGCGCCTCCTGCCGTCCGGATGCGCTCGTCCTTTCGGCTCGTCCGCAAGCAGCGCGCCATCGCGCGCGCCGCTCGGCGGGTCCGCCGTAAACCCGCGCACGGCTCGCGCGGCGAGGGGGGTTACCACAGCGCTTCTCGCGGCGGCAATTTGCAAGTCGCCGGGACGCAACCGCTTGACACGGGCCGGCCCGCTCCATAATTCTGTACCGACCGTTCTGGATGTAGCGGATGTGCCCGTCAGACAGAGGCAAAAGCACCGTTCGAGGGGGCTCCGGCCGGATCAGCAAGCGAGTTGCGCAAGGGCTGCGCAGCCGCGATCGCCTGCTGCGCTCCGCGACGCGTCAGTTCGCCGAGCGTGGTTTCTCGGCAACCAGCATCGAAGACGTCTGCCGCGACGCGGGCGTGGTGAAGAGCGCCGTCTACTGGCACTTCGACAGCAAGGAGGGGCTGCTGACGGCGGTCCTCGAGGAGACGGCGACGGCCTGGATCGACGGCATCCTCGCCAGCGTGCAGCAGACCGGTGATCCCCGCGAACGCCTCACCCGTGCGATCGCCGGCATGCGCGAGCTGGTCGAGACCCGGCCCGCGCTGCTCCGCCTCCTGCAGTCGATGCTCCTCGAGCGGACGGGGGAGAACGCCGAGACGCGCGCCGTCCTGCTGCGGGTGTTCGACCGGGCGCGCGCCGCACTGACCGACGGCATCGCCGAGGTCATCGGCGTCCGTCCCCCCGGCCTGGAGACCGTGGCGGCGCTGGTGCTGGCGTCGCTGGACGGGATCTTCCTGCAGCACCAGCTGCGTCGCGATCGTGCCGAGCTCGACCGGCTGTTCGGCGAGCTCGAGCGCGCGATCGTGCACCTCGTCAGCAGCCTGTTCGACGAGGCCCAGAGGGGCCCTGCGGACGGTGCGCCGGGCGCAGACCGCACCCCGCCGGAGATTGGAGAAACCGAGAAATGAGCACCGCGGAAAGCACCATGGTCCCTTCCGGCCGTCTCGTCCTCGACGACGAGCTCGACACCTCGTCGCGCGAAGCCGCCGACGCCGCCTATCGCAAGCTGCTGCAGCGCCTGTCGCACCAGTCGGTCGTCAAGCACTTCGACGCCTACGCCGACGTGGACTGGGACGCGCCGGAGATGCGCATCGACCCGGACGACCCGCGCTGGGAGCTCGACGGCGACGACCCGCTCGGTGCGACGGCCTGGTATCGCGCGCAGCCGCAGCCCGTCCGTGCGGCGATCGGCCTGCACCTCTTCGCGACCTTCATGAAGATCGGGCTGCAGTTCGAGTCGGTGCTCAAGCGCGGGCTTCTCGAGTACGCGTTTCGGCTGCCGAACGGCGCGCCCGAGTTCCGCTACGTCTACCACGAGGTCATCGAGGAGGCGCAGCACTCGCTGATGTTCCAGGAGTTCGTGAACCGCTCGAGCTTCGACGTGAAGGGGCTCGCGACGTGGCAGAAGGTCGCGAGCCGCATGGTCGTGCGTCTCGGACGGACTTTCCCGGAGTTGTTCTTCCTGTTCGTGCTCGGAGGAGAGGATCCGATCGACCACGTGCAGCGCCAGATGCTGAAGAAGTGCTATGACGTCCACCCGCTGCTGCGCCGCGTGAGCCAGATCCACGTCACCGAGGAGGCCCGCCACCTGTCGTTCGCGCGCCTCTACCTGCGGCGCAACGTGCCGCGGCTCGGACGCGTGAAGAAGACCATGCTGCGCATCCGCACGCCGCTCATCCTGGGCCAGATGTCGCAGATGATGATGCGTCCGTCGCCGCAGATCGTGCGCCGCTTCGGCATCCCGGCCGACGTCCTGCGCGAAGCGTACGACGCGAACCCGAAGCACCGCGCACAGACCACCGAGGCCGTCGCCAAGGTCCGCCGGCTCTGCCAGGAGCTTGACGTCGTCACGCCGGGCACCCTCAAGCTGTGGCAGGCGTTCCACCTCTGGCCGCAGGAGGGCGCCGGCGCCGTGTGAGGACCAGCGGAGCACGCGAGCAGACCGCGATCGACGCCGCGTACGATCCGTGGGTGAGCGCGAGCGCGGCGCGTCCGGATCGCGATCCCGTCGCAGTCCCCCCGTCGACGAGGTCGGCGTCGTCACGCTTCCCGGCGCGGTCGTCACGGTCGCCGGCGTGCTTCCCGCGCCGGCCGGCGCCGCGGACGACGTCTAGATCCCGGTTCCGCCGCCGGGCAGCGGCGCGCGCAGCGCGCGCGCGCCGTCGGCGAGGAGCAGTGCGGCGAGCGCCATCAGCGCGACCGCGACGATGCCGTTGAGGGTCGTCGTGTCGAAGCCGCCGGTGCCGCCGGCCAGCGCGCCGAAGGCGGTCGTGATCTGCAGCACCAGCGACCAGACGGTGATCGTCAGGACGAAGACCATCGGCGCGATCGTGTACCAGTAGCGGCGCCCGCTCTTGCGCAGCCACACGCTCACGCCGAGCAGCGTGAGCCCGGCGAGCAGCTGGTTGCTGGTGCCGAAGAGCGTCCAGAAGATGCGGTACGATCCTTCGCCCGACGCCTGGAGGAAGATCGCCGGTGTGACCACCGTGACCGCGGTCGCCGCGAGCGCGCCCACGCGGCTCGTCCAGCCGAGCAGCTCCTGCAGGATGTAGCGTCCGAGGCGCGTGCAGACGTCGAGCGTGTCGAAGACGAAGGTGGAGAACGCCATCGCGCCGAACGTGGTCGCGAACAGCAGGTGCTCCTCGCCGATCATGCCGGCGAGGAAGCGTCCGAGTCCGGCGCCGTAGATCGTTCCGGGGGCGTTGCCGGCGGTGTCGGACGTCGCCACGATCATCACCGTCGCGAGCGCGATCAGCGCGACGAACGCCTCGAGCAGCATCGCGCCGTAGCCGATCGCCCGGCAGTCGCTCTCCTTGCCGATCTGCTTCGACGTCGTGCCCGAGCAGACGAGTCCGTGGAAGCCCGAGCACGCGCCGCACGCGATGGTCACGAACAGGAAGGGGAAGAGGGCGCCGGTCGCGCCGGGGGCGTTCCAGGTCTTGAACGCCTCCTGCTTGATCTCGAAGCCGCCGAAGAACATCCCGACCGTTCCGACGAAGAGTGTGAAGTACAGGACGAAGCCGCCCAGATACCCGCGCGGCTGCAGCAGCGCCCAGACCGGCGTGAGCGAGGCGACGAAGCAGTAGGCGAGGATCAGCAGCCCCCAGGTCTTCGTCGAGAGCACGAGCACGGTGGAGAGCTGCGTGCCGAGCCAGACCGCGGCGAGCGTCGCCGGAACGAAGATCACCGTGAGGAGCCACAGGGGCGGGCGCAGGAAGCGCTCGACGAGTCCCATCAGCACCGCCAGCGACAGGTAGAGGATGCTCGCCGCGGCGACCGCACCGCCCGCGTTGAACGCGAACGCGCTGCCGGCGAGGTCGTCACCGCCGCTCACGAACGTGCTCGCGGTGATGTCGGCGAACGCGACGATCACGTACACCAGCGCGATCCAGATGAAGACCATGATCGCGAGCCCGGCGCGCGGCCCGAGCGTGAGGCGGACGATCTCGGCGATCGAGCGGCCCTGGTGGCGCACCGACGCGACCAGCGCCGAGAAATCATGTACCGCGCCGATGAAGATCACGCCGAAGCCGATCCACAGAATGCACGGCAGCCAGCCGAACTGCATGCACCCGAGGATCGGGCCGGCGATCGGGCCCGCGGCAGCGATGGCGCTGAAGTGCTGGCCGAGCAGGTAGAACCGACGCGTCGGCACGAAGTCGATGCCGTCGTCGACGGCGACCGCCGGGGTCGTCCGCGCGTCGTCGAGTGCGTACTGGCGCGCGATGAAGCGGCCGAAGCCGGTGTACCCGAGCGCGAGCACGGCGAGGCCGATGGCGGCGAGCAGCGGCAGGGTCATCACGCTGGCTCGTAGCGGGATTCGAAAGGCCACGAAAGCGCCGCCGGAAACGCCTTCCGCACCCCGTTCCGCCGTGCTAGCCGTGCGGCGCCATGAGTGACCACCGCCACCCCCTGCGCCCGCTCGAGATCGCCCCGCCGCCCGGCACGGGCGCGACGCTGCCGCGCCGCGACTTCCTGCGCCTCCTCGGGGCGGCCGCCGGCGGCGCCGTCGCGCTCGCCGCGGTGCCGCGGCGGGCCGCGGCGCAGAGCGCGACGGCGACGTATCCCGACGGCATCAAGTCGGGCGACCCGCAGCCGACGACCGGCGTGATCTGGACGCGTGTCGCGGCCCCCGCGGACGCGAGCCCGGTCTCGGTCCTGTGGTCGGTCGCGGAGGACGCCGATCTACAGCGCGTCGTGCGCGGCGGGCTCGCGGTCGCGAAGGCGACCGGCGGACACCACGTCAAGGTCGTGGTGCGCGGGCTCAAGCCCGACCGCTGGTACCACTACCGCTTCGAGGTCGGCGGCGAGACCAGCGTCACCGGACGGCTCCGCACGGCGCCGCGCGCGGGCACGCGTCCCGACCGGCTGCGCTACGGCTTCGCGAGCTGCCAGCAGATCACCGACAGCTACTACGTGGCGCACAAGGAGCTGACCAGGGAGAACCTCGACTTCTTCCTGCACCTCGGCGACTACGTCTACGTCAGCGACGGCGGCACGATCACGCTCGACGACTACCGCCGCGTCTACCGGCGCTTCCACGCGAACCCGCTGCTGCAGGACCTGCACGCGCAGGTGCCGCTGGTCGCGGTCTGGGACGACGGCGAGTTCTACAACGGCGTCGACCGCACCGGCGATCCGGTGCGCCTCGCGGCGGCGCGCTCGGCGTGGTTCGAGGCGATGCCGGTACCGCGTCGCGCGGACGACCGGGTCTACCGCACGCTCGAGTGGGGACGGCTGGCGCGCGTCATGCTGCTCGACACGCGGCAGTATCGCGATCCCGAGGTGCCGGCGAACGCGACGTTCGCGGGCCTCATCGACGCGCAGGACACCTCGCTGCCGCCGGGCGAGCAGATGTTCGCCCCGGGACGGACGACGCTCGGCACCGCGCAGAAGCGCTGGCTCAAGGGCGAGCTCGGCCGCGCCGAGGCGACGTGGCGCGTGCTCGGCAGCAGCTACGACATGGCGCCGTGGAAGATCGTCGACCGCGACACGCCCGAGCTGCGCATGCAGAACCCGAACCTGCAGAAGAACGGCGGCGTGTACGTCTCGAACGAGGCCTGGGACGACTATCAGGCCGAGCGCCGCGAGCTGATGTCGTACATCGCGCAGCGCCGCATCCCGAACGTGCTGGTGTCGAGCGGCCACACGCACTTCTACAAGGCGAGCAACATCCAGCCGGACTTCGACGATCCCGCGTCGCCGATCACGGCGATGGAGTTCGTCACCGGCTCGCTGACCGCGGATCCCGATCCGCGCACGATCGCGCCCGCGGACCTGCTGCACGTCGCCGAGCGGATCATGCTGAACGCGAACGCGCCCTATCTGAAGCAGATCGACCTGCTGAACCAGGGATACACGACGGTCGACCTCACGCCGGGGGAAGCGATCGTCGAGTTCCGCGTGCTCGACACCTTCGACCCGGACGCCGAGGCATCGACCTTCGCGCGCTTCCGCGTGGTCGCGGGCGTGCCGGGGATCGAGGTCCTGTAGCGGCGGATCGTGTCGCTCGCGGGGCCGGGGAGGGAGCGTGCCGCCGCGGTCGCGATCCGCGCGGAGTGCGTCGAGGGCCGGGGCCCCGGACCGTCGCCTCGTCGCGATCCGTGAGGTCGCCTTCGACCTCGCCCCTGCACCGCCTGGAGCGGCTGTCGATGCGCTGCGATGACGCGTCGCGCGCGGGTGGCGGCGCCGCTGGAGTCTGCCAGGGCGGCCTCGCGAAGTGCGTTCGCCGGGCCGAAATGATGTATGTGCTCGCGGTCCGCCGGCCACGACAGGAGGCCACCCGATGAACTGGTTCCCGGTATCCATCGACCGTCACGTGCGGCGGCGATTCGCCCAGACCGTCAAGAGCTTCGCCGTCTCCGAGGTCGGGGCGCGGGCGAAGGCCATGTTCGCGGCGCTGATCGGTCTCGCGCTCCTGATCAGCGGCCTCAACGTCGTCAACAGCTACGTCGGGCGCGACTTCTTCACCGCGATCGAGCAGAAGAGCATGTCGGGCTTCGTCGGATTCGCGATCCTGTACGTCGGGGTGTTCGCGGCCTCGACTCTGGTCGCGGTGCTGTTCCGCTTCGCCGAGGAGCGCCTCGGGCTGCTGTGGCGCGAGTGGCTGACGCTGGACCTGGTGGCGGCCTACGTGGAGCACCCGACGTTCTATCGTCTGAACGACTGCGTGGTCGAGAACGGCGAGATCACCAATCCCGATCAGCGCATCGCCGACGACGTCCGCACCTTCACGACCACCACGCTGTCGTTCGTGCTCATGGGCCTCAACGCGAGCTTCACCGTGTTCGCGTTCTCCGGCGTCATGTGGTCGATCAGCCCACAGCTCTTCGTGGTCGGCGTGGTCTACGCGACGCTCGGCTCCGTCGGTGCCATCTGGTTCGGCCTGCCGCTGGTCGGCCTCAACTCGAAGCAGCTCGACAAGGAGGCAGAGCTGCGCTCGGAGCTGATCCGACTGCGCGAGAACGCGGAGTCGGTTGCGCTGGCGCGGAGCGAGAGCCTGATGCGGGACCGGCTCCTGCGACGCATCGAGGACGTGATCGACAACTCGCGCCGCATGATCGCCGTCAACCGCAACCTGGGCTTCTTCGTCACCGGCTACAACTACCTGATCCAGATCATCCCGGCGCTGATCGTGGCACCGCTGTTCATCCGCGGCCACGCGCAGTTCGGCGAGATCGCGCAGTCGGCGATGGCGTTCACGCAGCTGCTCGGTGCGTTCTCGCTGATCGTCACGCAGTTCCAGTCGATCTCGTCGTTCACCGCGATCGTCGGGCGGCTCGGCTCGTTCGCCGAGGCGATCGAGCAGGCGCAGTCGGTCGGCATCCAGGCGCGCCAGGTGTGTGACGAGCACGCGGGACCCGAGTGCGCCATCTGCCTGCCCGAGATGTCTCCCGTGCACGGCAGCATGTCGATCAAGGTCCACGACGACGACGCGGGCATCATGTTCGACAAGCTCACGCTGCGCTCCGTACACGACGACAGCACGCTGCTGCACGAGCTGACGGTCACGATCCCGCACGGCGTGCGCGTGCTGGTGCTCGGTCAGAACCAGGCTGCCAAGACCGCGCTGTTCCGCGCGACGGCGGGGATGTGGGACGTCGGCGAGGGCTGGGTGCTGCGTCCCGGGCCCGAGCACATGGCGTTCCTGCCGGAGCGCCCGTACCTGCCGCGCGGCTCGCTGCGCGAGCTCCTCGAGCGTCCGTGGCAGCCGCTCGAGGAGCAACGCGTCGAGGAGGTGTTCGCGTCGCTCGGCCTCGAGGCGCTGCTCGACCGTGCGCGCGACCTCGACCGCGAGCACGACTGGGGCGAGCTGCTGTCGCTCGGCGAGCAGCAGCTCGTGTCGTTCGCGCGTATCCTGCTCGCACCGCCGCGCTTCGCGTTCCTCGACCGACCGGTCACGGTGCTCGGAGTCGATGGCGTCGAGCGGCTGCTCCACGCGCTCCGCGAGCACGCGATCACGTATCTGACCATCTGCGAGACGCACGACCTGAAGCAGCATCACGACGCCGTGCTCGAGGTGAGCACCGACGGCACGTGGCGCTGGAGCCACGGCAACGGCTGATGCGACGCTCCCCTTGGGGATGAGTGAAGCCCGAGCGATTGCGCTCGGGCGCCGAACGCCGGCAGCGTTCGGCGAGGCGGGTCGGTGGCGCAGGCACCAGGGCGCGGGCACCAGGGCGCGGGTCGGCCCAAGGCATGCATCTTGCGGTTTCGCACTTCAGGTGAGTCCGCCGCCGACAGGTCGCAGGGTCCGGGAGGTCCCTCAGGCCGAGATGGGACCGCTGCTGGCCGATCGTCTGCGCGCGATTTGCTGGCTGGCGCTGGTTGCGATCCCCCTCTCGATCGTCTCCGACCGGCATCTGCCCGGGCGGATGCGCTGGATCGTGGTCGCGGCCAAGCTCTGGGGCGTCGGCCTCTGCGTCTTCGGCCTGGTCTTCGCCCGGCGGATGCAGCGCGTCGCCTGGCGCCACCTGGCGCTGACCGCGACCGGCATCGCCACCGGCATCCTGGTCGTGCCCGCGGTCGGTGGGGTCGCGTGGGGTGATCCTGTCCGGGGGGCCTTCACGATCGCCCTGATCGTGATCGCGACGGGAGCGGTGTTCCCGTGGGGAGTACGACCGCAGGCGGCCGTTGCGGGCGTCGCGGCGCTCGCCGTCGCCGCTCTGGTCGGCCTGCGCCCGACCGACGTCGAGGTGCCAGCCAACACCCTCGTCTCGGTGTACGCCCTCATCGCCGCGAGCGTGTACGTCGCGTCGGCGCAGGAGTTCCAGCGGCGCGAGCGCGCTCGCGCCGACGTCCTTCAGGAGGGGCAGAAGCGAGTCCTCGAGCTGGTCGCGCAGGACTTCGCCCTGGAGGAGATCTTCCGCGCCTTGATCGAGGTCCTGGAGGAGCGCGAACCCGCGATGGTGCTGGCGATCCGCGTGATCGCGGGCGACGACCCACCGGTCCTGCAGCTCGCCTGCGCGCCGAGCCTGCCCGTCGAAGCCGCCGCGGCCGAGCGCGAGCTCGCGCTCACTCCGGGGCTGCTCTTGCGCCTCGGCAGATCCGTCGGCGGCGGAGATGCGGATAGCGGTCCCGGTCGGGACGACCCGAGGAGCGTCGCACCGTGCGCCGGCTTTCGGCGACGCCACGTCGAACCGATCCGTGCGCCGGACGGAACGCTGCGTGGCGTGGTCGAAGCCCACCTGCGCGATGCAGGGGAGCCGAGCGCTGCGACGCGCGAGCTGCTCCAGCTGGCCGCGAGCCTCACCGAGATCGCGATCGAACGCGCCCGCTCCCGCGAGGATCTGGTGCGTGCGCGGGACGCGGCCGAAGCGGCCGCCCGCGCCAAGGGCGAGTTCGTGGCCAACATGAGCCACGAGATCCGGACTCCCATGAACGGCGTGATCGGGATGACAGGCCTCCTCCTCGACACGCAACTCGATGTGGAGCAGCGCGAGTACGCGAGCATCATTCGCAGCAGCAGTGAATCCCTGCTCGCGATCATCAACGACATCCTCGACTTCTCGAAGATCGACTCCGGGAAGCTGGAGCTGGAGGAGCGGCCCTTCGATCTCGAGCTCTGCGTGGCCGACGCCCTGGACGTCGTCGCGCTTCGTGCCGCCGAGCAGCACATCGAGCTCGCGTACTCTCTCGAGGCAGACGTCCCGCGGTGGATCGTCGGCGACGTCACGCGCCTCCGGCAGATCCTCGTCAACCTGCTGGGCAACGCGGTCAAGTTCACCGAGCAGGGCGAAGTCGTCCTCTCGGCGCGGGTCCGCGATCGCCGCGAGGAGGTCTGCGAGATCGAGATCGCGGTGCGCGACACCGGCATCGGGATTCCCCGCGATCGCCTGGACCGGCTGTTCGTGCCGTTCATGCAGGTCGATTCGTCGACCACGCGCCGCCATGGTGGCACCGGGCTGGGACTGGTCATCGCGCGCCGCTTCGCCGACCTGATGGGCGACGGCATGTCGGTCGAGAGCGAGGTCGGCGTCGGATCGACGTTCCGGTTCACCATCCGGACCGCTGCGGCTTCGGCCGAGCCGGTCGCTCCCGACGCGCGAGCCGTGCTGCGGGGCAGGCGTCTGCTCGTCGTCGACGACAACTCGACCAACCGGATGATCCTCGAGCGCGAGGCGTGTGCGCGGGGCATGATCGTGCACGCCGCCGGCTCGGGAGCCGAGGCGCTGGCGTGGGTCGAGCAGGGCGGCCGCTACGACATCGCCGTGCTCGACTTCCTCATGCCCGACATGGACGGAGTCGCCCTGGCCCGGCACCTCGACGGGATGGAGGCGACGCGCGGCCTGCCGCGCGTGCTCCTGAGCTCGGTCGCCCCGGGCGACATCGGCAGATTCCGCGTCGACGACACGGCACGGAGCCTGTTCGCCCGTGTGCTCACCAAGCCGACACATCTGGGCAACCTGGCGACGGTGCTGGCCGAGGTGGTCACGCCCTCGATCGAGCGTCCATCACCCGTCAGGTTCGCGGCTTCCGAGGTGGATCCCGACCTCGGGCGCCGGCATCCTCTGCGCGTACTGCTGGCCGAGGACAACCGCGTCAATCAGCGCGTCGCCATGAGGATGCTGGAGCGGATGGGTTACCGCGCCGATGTCGCGGCGAACGGACTCGAGGCGGTCGAGGCGATCCGTCGTCAGACCTACGACGTCGTTCTCATGGACATGCAGATGCCGGAGATGGACGGGGTCGAGGCGACGGAACGGATTCGTGCCAGCCTGCCCGACGAGGTGCAGCCGTACATCATCGCCATGACGGCGAACGCGGCGGTGCAGGATCGCGAGATCTGCCTGCGCGCGGGCATGAACGACTTCCTCGCCAAGCCGGTCGTCCTGCACGACCTGGGAGCGGCGCTGGAGAAGGCCCAGCCCGGAACAGCGAAGGTCCGCGCGGCACGCATCGCCGACCCACCGCCAGCGACGAGCTGCGGGTAGTCGCGCCAGGACGCGGCGCACGCGAGCAAGCCGCCGTCGAGCGTCGCGAACTCGAGCGGTGGCGCCGGCTCGACCGAGGCCCTCAATGCCGGCGCCGCCGTGCGCGCGACTCCCCGTCGAGGGGTGATCCTCAGCGACGCTCGGCCTTGTACTGCTGGCCGTCGGCGAGCCGAACCGTCGTGACTTCTGCGGACAGGCAGAACCCGTGTTCCGTCGCGAGCTGGAGGGTGGGGTGGGACTCGCCGGAGAGCCGGGCGGCGACACCGGTCGGTAGCGACGTCATCCCTTTGCCGGCATCGTTGCGGCCCTTCGCGGAGGCCTTGCCGCGGCCGGCCTCGGCTGCGACGAAGTCGAGTTGCTGCACGCCGGAGGCGCTCGCGCTGCGGTCCTTGTATCGCAAGCCCGTCGATCCGATCGCTCGCCAGCAGGGCGCCCCGGCGCAACTCTCGCCGCCGCGGTCGATCTCGAGGCGCTGTACGAGATTGCCGGCGTCGCCGTAGATGCAGATCGCGACCGAGTTCGCCCCGGAGACGGGATCACCGAAGGTGGCGGTCGTCGTGGCTTCCGAGAACGCTTTCCACTCGACCTTCATCTGCTCCCGGCCGACGCTGCGCTCGACGAACTGAAACTTGACCCGGGCGGACTCGACGCAATTCGAGCGGGGGCTCGCCGGACAGATCTCGAGTCGGCAGGCCGCGTCGCAGCCGTCCCCGGGCACCCGTCCGCCGTCGTCGCATTGCTCGCCGCACGCGGGCTGCAGGCTTCCGTCGCCGCAGGTGATCGGGTCGCCGCCACAGGATCCGGCGGCGCACACGTCGAGGACCGTGCAGGACTGACCGTCGTCGCAGGACGTGCCGTCGGGCGCGTGGGCGTCCGCCGGGCAGGCATCGTTCACGCCGTCGCAGCTCTCCGCCACGTCGCACGCACCCGCCGATGCCCGGCACTCTGCCGTGCTCTTCCCGTCCGCAGGACACGCCGCGCTCGAACCCGTGCACGCCTCGGCCACGTCGCAGACGCCCGCCGGTGCCCGGCACTCGGTGCCACCCGCGGTGAACCCGTCCGCCGGGCAGGCACTATTCACGCCGTCGCAGCTCTCCGCCACGTCGCACGCACCCGCCGATGCCCGGCACTCTGCCGTGCTCTTCCCGTCCGCAGGACACGCCGCGCTCGAACCCGTGCACGCCTCGGCCACGTCGCAGGCGCCCGCCGATGCCCGGCACTCGGTCCCGGCCGGCTCGATCCGGCAGTCGCCGGAGCAGCAGCCGCCGGGGGCGGCGGCATCGTCGCACTGCTCGCCGCACGTGGGCTCGACCACGCCGTCACCACAGTTGCAGGAAGGCGGGCACGCGCCGCAGTCGCCTGCGCAGGCGCAGTTCTCGTACCCGTTGCAGGTCGTGTCCCCGCAGACCGCGATCTCCGAGGAGTTTCCGGGGGTCTGGCTCGTCCACAAGGGCAGCCCCGCGCCGTTGTAGATCACCATGTTCCCGTCCGACTGGATGCGAAACACCGCGCCGGACGTTCCCGAGGTACCGGCAGCCCAGAGCGCGTGTCCCGACCCGTTGTAGAGGACGAGGTTTCCGTCGGACTGGAAGTCGAGCCGGCAGTTTGTGCCGGCTCCCGCAGTGTTCGTGTCCCACAGCCGGAGCCCAGGCGCACCGTTCACGAGCGAGTAGAGGATCAGCTGGCAGTCGGCGCGCAGCTCGAGGAATCGGTTCGCCTGCAGGACGAACTGCCCGGCGTTCAACGCGAACTGGCCCGCGAAGAACGTGGACTCGGTCGGGAGGCGGGTCTGGGTCGACCAGAGCGGCTGTCCGGCCCCGTTGTAGATGACGACATTGCCATCCGACTGGATGCGAAGCTCAGCGTTCGCGGTACCGGACGTCCCCGAGTTCCAGAGCGGCTGGCCCGCGCCGTCGTACAGGACGAAGTTCCCGTCGGCCTGGAAGTCCGCGCGGCAACTGGAGGCCGAGGTGCCGCTGTGCCAGAGAGCGCCGCCGACCAGCGCGTTGTCGACGCTCGACAGCACGAGGTCGCAGCTCGCGGTCAGCTCGAGCTTGCGGCCGCGGGTCTGGACCCACGCCCCCCGGTCGAGGGCGAACTGCCCGGCGTGAAGGACCGCCTCTACAGGCGTGCTCGTGAGCGTGGACCAGAGGGGCTGGCCGGCACCGTTGTAGATGACGACGTTGCTGTCGGACTGCAGGCGAAGCGTTGCGTTCGCGGTACCGGACGTCCCCGAGTTCCAGAGCGGCTGGCCCGCGCCGTTGTAGACGACGAAGTTGCCGTCGGCCTGGAAGTCCGCGTGGGATCCCGAGCCCGTCGTGCCGCTGCGCCAGAGAACGCCACCGACGAAACCGTTGTCGACGCTGGAGACCACGAGGTTGCCGTCGACGGTCAGCGCGAGATCGAGGCGTTGGGTCCTGACGCGTTGCCCCGGGGTGAGCAGGAACTGGCCCGCCACGAAGGTCGCCTCTTCGGGCACGTTCGTGAACGTCGACCAGTGGGCGACCCCGCCGGCGTCGTAGAGAACCAGGTTGCCGTCGGTCTGAAGGACGAGTTCGTCGCCGCTCGCGCTCGAGATCCAGAGGGTGTGCCCCGCGCCGTCTCGGACCGCGAGGCGGCCGTCGGATCCAAACTCCGCGCGGCAGTTCGTGCCCAGGTTCGCCGTGCCGCTCGTCCACAGCCCGCTACCGACCTCGTCTCCGTCGAGCGAGTAGAGCACGAGGTTGCAGTTCGGCTCCAAGCGGAGAAAGCGGCTGGTAGTGCGCACGGACTCACCCGCGAAGAGAACCAGCCCGCCCCGGTCCCAGAAGACATCGAGATCGTCACCGTTGCGGATCCGCCAGTCCCCCTCGACGTCTCGGTCGTCGTGCGCGAGCCACGCAGACGGGTGGCCGGTTGCCGCGCGCGCCGCGGCGAGCAGCTGGTTGTCCTGGGCGTTGGTGGGCACGGCGAAGCGGAAGTCGGGTCCGAGCCGCCTGCACGCGAGGGCGCCCTGGCCGAAGGAGCCCTGTTCCACGGTGACTGCCCAGCCTCCGGTCGCCAGGTTCTCGCAGGCGAACGCCTTCTCGAGCCGACAGTCGGCATCGTTCCAGCGGCCGTCCGCCTGCTGGGCGGCGCAGTCCTCGTCGCCGATGGCGTTGGGCTCGCCCGGCACCCAACTCCAAACCGCGGCCGCCCACCGGCCGTCGCCCGGATCGAGCCGGTCGAGGTCGAGCACGTTGATGCCGGATGCGTGGAGACTCACGATCTCGCCGTAGCCGATCGGAGGGACCGAGCCGCCGCCCAGCGTGGTCGAGTCCTCCCACACCCGGGTGATCGAACCGAGGCCGGTGAACACCATCGAGTTCCAGTTGCCGTCGCCGCTGCACCCGCCCTCGTTCCAGACGATCACCTGCTTACCGGCGGCGAGCACCTGGGCCTTCGTGAGGTTCGACGGAACGTCGAAGCAGCCTCCGCTGAAGTAGATGCGATTGCCCAGGCGCTCGACCACGCGGGCGAAGGCTTCCCCGTGATGGCCGTCCATGTGGTCCTCGATGTGCAGGATCAGCACCTGCCCGATCGAGTCGGCGGTCCCGAACCAGGCGGCGATCTCGTCAAGCCCCTCCTCGAGGGTTCGGTCGTTGACTCCGCAGCCCAGGTGGCTCGCCGTGCCGTGGCAAAGGAGGAGGCGAGTCGAGAACGACAGCCCGCCCTCCCACTTCGTCGTCCAGTGGACGTCGAACTCGATCGCGCGGGCTCCCATGCGGAGCTGGTCGAAGGTCGACCTCAGCTGGTTGGGATCGAGGTAGCGGATGCCCGCGGAGTAGGCCTGCGAGTTGAAGCTGTTGTGCGCGCCGACGAGGCTCGTGTCCCCGATCGGGGTGTCGAGGTCGATGCGTCGCTGGGCCCGAAGCGAGCGCCCCACCCAGCTCGCGTTCAGGTCGTCGATTTCGTCGGCGCTGGCGGCCTGTGGAACGAGACACGCGACACCCAGGGCCACCACGACGGAAGCGAGCCAGGGGTGCTTCATGGGAGGCACGAATAGTTGCCCATTGGCCGCGGGTCAACACACGAACCCCGTCCTGGGCGCGCGAAAAACCGGCTCAAACTCGAGATCGGGCATCCTCCTCCCATACCCCCGGCTGGCGGGCTTCGAGCACTCCGAGGGTGGGGATCGTGCTCGGTCGCGATGCGGGAGATGGCGTCCATACGCCCCTCGCCCACCGGATCGGCACCCCAGAGCCTCCGGGAAACCCGGGGCGATTCACCTAGCAAAACCGGGGGATTGGTGATGCACCTCGCTCGTCGTCCACGCGCCGCGCTGCGGCACCTTGTGCTCGTACTCTTGGTGGCCCTTCCCAGCGTCGCGACCGCCGGGAGCTTCGCGAGTCGGTTCAACAGCCCGCCCGTCGCCGGCGTCACGTTGAGCGGCGATGCCGCCTACGTCGGCGGGCACGTGCAGCTCACCGCGGCAGCCAACGGACAGAGTGGCCAGATGCTGCTCAACGACCTCGACCCCGGCGAATCGATCGACGCGTTCAGTGCCCATTGCCAGGTGTTCATCGGCGGTGGCTCGGGCGCCGACGGCATGAGCTTCAGCTTCGGCGATCCGAGCTCGATCACCTCGGCGGTCGACGGCGTCAATACCGGCCTCGCTGTGAGCCTCGACACCTTCAACAACGGGGGCGGCGACGTCTTCAACGCGGTGCAGGTCCGCTACAACGGCGCGAGCATCGCCACGAGCGGCGCGCTCACGCTCCGGACGGGCAGCTACGTGAACCTCGACGTCGTCGTCCGGCAGGACGGTTTGATCACGGTGTTCCACAACACGACGTTCGCCATCAGCGCGACGATTCCGGGATGGAGCGGAGTCGCGGGCCGCAGGTTCGTCTTCAATGCGGCGACCGGTGGCTTGAACGACGAGCATTCGATCGAGGACGTCGTGATCGCGACGACGAGCGCCGCCGACTTCCGGAGCACCTTCGACAGCCCGCCCGTGAGCGGGGTCAATCTCTTCGGCAACGCGATCTACGATGCGGGAGCGGTCAAGCTGACCACCACGTCGCCGGGCGGACAGCAAGGTGCGATGATCCTCAACGATCTTGACGCCGGTGCGGCGATCCAGCGCTTCGCCGCGACGGTGCGGTTCGGGATCGGGGCCGGGTCGGGTGCCGACGGGATGAGCTTCGCGTTCGGCGATCTTCCGAGCGCGTCCTTCGGCGAGGAAGGCACCGGCAACGGCCTCATCCTGCGCTTCGACACGTTCGGAGGTGGCGGCGATTTCGTGAACGAGATCGAGGTCGTGTACGCCGGCGCGCACGTCGCGGCGAGCGGGGTGCGCACGATTCGCACGGGCGATTTCCGCGACGTGGTCATCACGATGTCGGCCAACGGTCGGCTCGCCGTCGCGCATCAGAACAGCACGAATAGCTCCGTACCGCTCATCGAGGTGACGATCCCCGGCTGGGCACCGCAGGCCGGTTGGCGGTTCGGCATCGGCGGCCGGACGGGCGGTCTCACCGATAACCACTGGGTCGAAGACCTCGCGATCGAGACGATCGCCTGCGGCAATGGCGCGCTGGAGGACGGCGAAGCCTGCGACGCCGGCGCCGCCAACGGGACGGCCACGTCGTGCTGCTCATCGACATGTACGTTCGTCACCGCCGGGACGCAGTGCCGGGCGTCGGCGGGCGTCTGCGACCCGGCCGAGACGTGCACGGGTTCGAGCGCAGCGTGTCCCACCAACTCATTCGCGACATCCGGCAGCTCGTGCACCGACGACGGCAACGTCTGCACCGACGACCAGTGCAACGGCTCCGGTGCATGTATCCACCCGAACAACACCGCGTCGTGCGACGACGGATTGTTCTGCACCGGTGCCGACACCTGCAGCGGTGGCTCGTGCTCGGCGCACGCGGGCGACCCGTGCGTCGGTGGCCCCGAGTGCGCGAACACGTGCGACGAGATCCTGAACACCTGCAATCTCCCTGCTGGCACTGCGTGCACGGCCGACAGCAGCGTGTGCTCGCTCGACCTCTGCGATGGCAGCGGCGCGTGCACTCACCCGGCGGGGAACGCTGGTGCGACGTGCCGCGCGTCGGCAGGCGACTGCGACCTGCCCGAGTCGTGCGACGGCGCGAGCCCGTCCTGCCCTACCGACCTCTTCCGGCCGTCATCCTACGAGTGCCGACCCCCCGCCGGTGAGTGCGACACCGCCGAGCGCTGCTCAGGCGCAGCTGCCGACTGCCCGGCGAACGGCTTTGTCGCCGCGGGCATCGCCTGCACCGACGACGGGCAGCCGTGCACAAGCGACGCCTGCGATGGCGACGGCACGTGCGAGCACGTCGCGCTGCCCGACACCGACGTCGACTCGGTGTGCGACGCACAGGACACGTGCACCAACGTCGGTAACGCACGCGACTTCTACGCAAGGTCCAAGCTCGTGCTGACCAAGATCAACACCGACACGACGCCCGGCAACGACGGCCTTAAGCTCTCGGCCGCATTCGACCTGCCGTCGGCCAGCTCGTTCGGCTCGCTCAACCCGATCGCGCACGGCGCCCGCATCGTCCTCCTCAACCAAGCGGGCGGCGTCGAGGTCGATCAGGTGCTTCCCGGCGGCACGTACGCGGGCAGCGGCAGCCGAGGCTGGAAGTCGAACACCAAGGGCACGGTCTGGCAGTACTTGGACAAGACGACTTCTCCGCTGTCGGGCATCACGACCCTGAAGGTGACCGACAAGAACAAGACGAGCCCCGGACGAGTGACTGCATCCCTCACCGGTAAGAAGACGACCTTCCCGGTCGTCTCGGCCGACACGCCGGTTCAGCTCGTGGTCGTGCTCGGAAACCAGACCGATGCAATCGCGGGCTACTGCGGCGAGTCCGATTTCACGCCTGCGAGCTGCTTGTTCAACGGGGCGCAGAGCACGCTGGTGTGTAGGCAGTAAACTATGTCGACACGGGCCGGGCGTCGTGGTGTCACAGCGACGCCCGGGATCGTCCATCGGGACTGTGCCGTCGGCCCCGATCAAATCCGCGACAACCTACAGGGGCGGCATCACCCCTTCGCCAGCCACCGGGCCACCGCCTCGATCGCGGCAAGATCGACATCGTCGGTGTGCCACTGGAAGCCGAAGTACTCTCGCGTCCCTCGTGGCCCCGTGTACGACGCCGGGTAGGGTCCGTCGGGCGCGTTCGCGCACGCCGAGCAGCCCGGCATCGTGCCGCTCGGCACGGCTGGCGGTGCGCTCGTGGGCCGCACGATCGTGCCGTGGAGGTGCACTCGGACGTGCCCTCGCTCTGAGCCCGACTGGAACACGTCGACGGCAAGGAGCCTTCCCTGCCCGAGGCTCACTTCTCGGAAGTGGCCTCCGGGGCGCCGCAGAGTTCCGAGCTTCGCGAGGATGGGCTCGACCCGGTCGATCATCGCCTCACCGTCTTTCGGTTAGCCATCGACAAGCCCGCACTCTCGCGCGTGCCGCGCGAGCGCCGCACCACTCGGCCGATCGCCGGGGGTGGCAGGCAGCTCGATCTTCTTCCCGTGATGAACGCCGTACACCGAAGCCTTCAAGCGACCCGCCACGATCACGGTCATCGTGTCAGGGTCGACCGTCAGGAGCCCGAGGTCGAACAGGGTGTGAAGGTCGGCCCTCAGCAGGAGCCCGTTCGACACGTGGTTCGTGGCGGAACCTTGGTAGGGGTAGATGTGCGCCGCCTCCAAGGCTTCGAGCACGTCGCAACCGGTGATCGCGCACCTGCCTCCATAGGCCTTGAGGAGCGCGTTCCGGAACGTCGCCTGCCCCCGCCGCTGGACAATCGCGGCGAAGGTGCGCTTGCGGGCATCCTCGACACTCGTCGGGTCGAAGCCGCCGCCGGTCTCCGCCTCGTCGGCTACGCGCGCAACGTCATCGACCACGCGCCGAAGGACGAAGCTGGTAGGGCCAGAGCCGTGGTGGTCGACGTACCGGAATGGCCCCTCGTACCGGAACCCTGCGCCCTCGTGCTCGTACTTCTCGCGCCGGTAGAACAGCAGCAGCTCTAGGCCACGCCCCTCGTGCTCGACGATGACGTCGTCGGTCCGACCCGACGTCTGCCCCTCCCAGCGCAGTATGTCGCCGTCGAGGTAGTCGAGGTACTGCGTGCGGTCCGACGTCTTCTTCTCGGTCACGAAGAGCCAGATCGACGACGACCCCTTCGGGCTGAACACGCCCGTATTGAGCGTCGCGTCCGTGATCTTGAACTGATCGGCGAGATCCTTGCGCGTGTACACCCGACCAACGACGAGGTCCTCGGAGGTGAACCCGTACTTTGCGGCACCGGGCGGAGGGAGCCAAGCGCGGGATGTCCGATAACGCTGACGTTATGACAAAATCGCGGCTTTGTGCTTCCTGGCCGCTCGGCGTCGTGGATG
>Ga0194132_10003009_pt1 | contig 30655 bp, 23 predicted proteins | sample TA2KigOf80mmetaG_FD_148612 | JGI IMG/M metagenome (GOLD analysis project Ga0194132, IMG submission 148612) | Freshwater microbial communities from Lake Tanganyika, Tanzania - TA2015054 Kigoma Offshore 80m | ecosystem: Environmental > Aquatic > Freshwater > Lake | place: Tanzania: Lake...
ACTCAGAAATGGGCTCCTGCAGCACCATTGGCAACGCCGGTCTTAGCTTGTCGGGGCCGTGCCGCCAAGCATAGCACTGTCTCGTTTCTGCCTCCACGCTCCGCGCCGCGCGCTGTGGAGGACTCAGGATGACTGGCTGGTAGCATTGTCTCAGAACCAAGTTGCGCTTCCCAAACTCCGGGAATAGGGATTTTACCCAGTAGCACGCAGACGGGGTCTTGCACTACACTGTCGCCGCAGCGAGCAACCTCACAAAAGGAGAGACCTATGGATATTGGACTGCTTTTCCCGTTTCGTAATCCGCCGCAATGGCGGAAACCCTTTCCGCAGTATTACGCAGAGCAGCTCAAACAAATGCAGATTGCCGAAACCTTGGGCTTTGACACCATCTGGCTGACTGAACATCACTTTGCTGAGGACGGATACTCACCCTCGCTCTTGCCGATTGCTGGTGCTGTCGCGGCTATGACCAGCCGTGTGCGGATCGGTACGTTTCTCCTGTTGCTGCCGTTGCACAACGCGGTTCGTGTAGCTGAAGATGCAGCGACGGTGGATATTCTGTGCAATGGCCGTTTCGACCTCGGGCTTGGCCAGGGGTACTCCCCGGCAGAGTTTGAAGGGTACGGCATTTCGCGCAAAGAACGAGCGTCGCGTCTGGAGGAGGGCATCGAGGTGATTCGTGGAATGTGGACCCAAGATCCCTTCTCCTACCAAGGAAAACACTACAACCTGAAGAACATCAGCATGGTTCCGAAGGCTCCCCAGACGCCGCACCCGCCATTGTGGATCGGTGCAGGCACGAGAAAGGCTGTGGGGCGGGCTGCGCGCCTTGGTTGCCATTTCTTGGGCAGTGGCGATGCCAGCTCGCAGGCGATTTATGATGAGGCCCTCAAAGGCTACGGGCGTGACCCCAAGGACTTTCATGCCGCCCAGCTTCGCTGGGTCCATGTTGCGCCAACATATGAAGAGGCCTGGAGCGATGTCCAGCATCATTTGCACTACATGCTGAGCCAATACGGTGGTTGGGTAGCGGCAGCCAAGGATTTTCCCGGAGCTGAGAAAGCTGCTCAATTACCTCCAGCCACCGAACTACGAAACGTCACCGAGCAGTTGATTGGCCGGCCCATCGTTGGTTCACCCGACCAAGTCGGACGGCAGATCGAAGCCATGACCAAGAGCATTAGGACCACACATCTAGTTATGGGAATGCACCTGCCTGGCCTTGACCCAGCCAAGAGTCAACGCTCGATGGAGCTGTTTGCCAAGGAGCTGATGCCGAGCCTGCATTGATGTCAACTCCTCGTGCCGTCGCCGCGGAGTACCTCACCCCTGTCCCCTCTCCATGACTGGAGAGGGGTAAACGGCTGCGGAAAATCCATGCATACCGGAAGAGCGTGCGCACAGCGCACGCTACCCTGACTGTGCCAATGTCTCGTGGTTCGATTTAGAGCAACGACTTCATCTCGCTAATGACCTTGGTGATGCTGTCCTTGGCATCGCCAAACAGCATCATGCATTTCTCGTCGTAGTACAGCTCATTATCGACGCCTGCGAAGCCAGGTCGCATGCTGCGCTTCAATACGATGATCGACTTCGCCCGTGCCACCTCAAGTATCGGCATGCCATACAACGGGCTCGCTTTGTTGCTTTTCGCCGCAGGGTTCGTCACGTCATTGGCGCCGACCACCATGACGATATCTGTGTCTGGGAAGGAAGGGTTGATTTCCTCCATCTCGCACATTTGCTCATAGGGCACATTGGCTTCGGCAAGGAGCACGTTCATATGTCCCGGCATACGGCCAGCAACTGGATGGATAGCGTATCGCACATCGACATCACGCTCACGCAGGATGTTCCCCAGTTCTGCTACTGCATGCTGGGCCTGCGCCACTGCCATACCGTAGCCTGGAACGAACACTACACTGCGTGCGGTTTCAAATAACACTGCGGTTTCCTCCGCCACGATACTCCGTATCGTCCCCTTTGCTTCGGCTGCGGCGGCAACGTCTGCTTCTGATGCCTGGCCGAAAGCGCCGAACAGGACGTTAAAGGCAGAACGATTCATTGCCCGACACATTAACAGTGCAAGCAAAAACCCTGACGTGCCATCAAGCGAGCCAGTGATGATCTGAATTTTGTTCGACAGCACAAAGCCCATCGCCGCATCTGCCAAGCCACCATAGGAGTTGAGGAGGGCGATCACCGTGGGCATATCCGCGGCACCGATAGGAATAACCAGTAGTAAGCCAAAAACGAATGACAGCGCGACCATCACATAGAAGAATGGCGTCGCCGCTTGCGTAATGATGAGGTACAACGCCGACAGGACAATCACACCTAAGAGCGCAAAGCTCAGCATGTTTTGTCCTTTGTATGTGATCGGTCGACCCGGCATCAGTTCTTGGAGCTTGGCCGCCGCGATCAAACTTCCTGTGAAGGTCAGCGCGCCGACAACCACCTCGAAGTTCAATGCAACAAGCGTCGTACGACTCAGCTCTCCCTGATAGCGGAAGTATTCAGAAATACCTACGAGACAGGCGGCCAAGGCGCCGAGCGAGTGCGAGAGTGCCGTACGCTGGGGAACCGCGGTCATCGGGATACTCAAGCCGAGCCATGCGCCGATTGCTGCACCAATAGTGAAGCCCAAGAAAATCCAGCGATAGGTAACGACGTGATGATGGAACAGCGTGCCTACCACCGCGATAAACATACCGAGGGCGGCCAAGCCCATTCCCGTCCGCGCCCATTTCGGCGAACTCAACCCTTTCAAGCCGAGAATGAACAGGATTGCTGACACAATGTAGGCGTACCGTAACATGGTCTCAGCCACGTGCTCGCGCACGTATTCGCCCATTGCCATGCCTGCCGGTTTGGTGATGAGGATCATGAGGTAGATCACAACGAGGCCAGCCAGCACGCCGCCAAAGGCTTGCAATTCGACAGGGCGCTTTTTCCCATCGGCTTGCTGGTCGGCAGTCTTGAACATGCGCAGCATGCGGTCAGAGATCAGAAATCCACCGACGGCGTTGGTGGATGAGCAGAGGACAGCAATGAACCCCAGCATCGTGCAGATCCAACCGTTGGGTACGTTGCTATAGTCGCTACCTGCGACCACGACAGAGCCAACCAGCGAAATCGCCGCGATGGCGTTGGTCGCCGACATCAGTGGCGTATGCAGCAGCGGCGGCACCCGGGTAATAATGTGATAGCCGAGAAACCCGGCAAGCATGAATATATACAGGCCGACTTCAAGTTCCGTCGTCACGCTGACCTCCTCGCAGCCACCGCTGCAGCCACTGCTTCATTGACAATCGTTCCGTTGTGCGTTACGCACGCACCCTTGATCACTTCATCATCGAACTGCAGCGCCAATGCCCCATCTTTGACAAGCTCGCGCAACAATTCGGTCACGTTCCGGGCATAGAGTTGGCTTGCATGGATCGGCATCGTCGCCGGCAAATTCGTCGGGCCGTGAATTGTCACTCCATGTTTTACGATGACCTGGTCTGGTGCGGTTAGCTCGCAATTACCACCTGCCTCGGCAGCGAGGTCGACAATCACGGACCCCGGCCTCATACCTGCGACTGTCTCCTTGGTGATTAGTTTCGGTGCGGGGCGGCCCGGTACCAAGGCGGTGGTGATGATGACATCAAAGTCCTTGCTGCGCTCGTTGAGCAACTCTTGTTGCCGACGAGCAGCGTCTGCGGAAAGCGCCTTGGCATAGCCACCCTTGTCCTCTGCATCTTTCACGCCGAGGTCAAATTCGAGAAACTTGGCACCAAGGCTTTCGACTTGCTCCTTCACGACTGGTCGCACATCGTAGCCCCACACCTGTGCACCCAAGCGTCGTGCTGTCGCGAGTGCCTGCAACCCCGCGACACCGGCACCAATCACTAACAGACGTGCCGCAAATACCGTTCCTGCGGCGGTCATCAGCATGGGAAAAAACTTTGCCAGTGACTCTGCGGCGATCAACACCGCTTTATATCCAGCAATGTTCGCTTGTGAGGAAAGCGCATCCATCTTCTGCGCACGACTGATACGTGGAATACCTTCCATGCCAAAGCTGGTGATGCGTCGCTCTGCTAAGCGTTGGACGATATCCCCTGCAGTGAGAGCCTGGAGCAGGGATATGAACACTGTTCCTTCGCGGAGCTGATCAACTTCCGCGAGGGTCGGTTTCTGTACTTTGGTAACGACGTCAGCTTGACTACAGAGAGTCCGTGCATCGGGAACGATCTGCGCGCCCACTTTGACAAAGGCGTCGTCAGCATGAAACGCGCCCTCGCCAGCTCCTGCCTCTACCAATACCTCTAGCTTGCTCTTGACTAAGCCAGCCACTGCGTCCGGAGTAAGCGCAACACGACGCTCCCCCGGTGTTACCTCTTTGGGAACTCCAATCTTCATGCAACCTCCAATGGCGACCCGAATGGGTGACAGCTTTGCCGCCGCAACGTACACTTGGCGCGTTGACGCCTGTCAAATTCCGCCCACCTGTGGCGTTGTTGAGAGATAGGTGCGGGCTCGCATCACGAAGCGCAATCGTGGCGCATTGCCGCTATGGCTGGTGTTTGCCGCACTATGGGCCGACCGCGACGAGTCTGCACCCGTCACGGTCGGTTCGGCATCTCGTGGTGAGCTGATCCCGAGGTTATATAACTTGTTGACATTGTCAAAAACAATCTTGTGTGTGACGTCGACCGGCACGCCTGCAAAGTTGTCTTTGATCACTTGCAGCGAGTGAGGGAAGGTCGAATCTGCATGCGGGAAGTCCGATGCCCACATGTAGTTATCCGCACCGAAAAACTGCCATGTCCCTGGGCCGAGCGGATCATCTTGGAACGTTGCCCACACATTGCGTTTCACATACTCACTCGGTTTGAGTGGTAATTTCTTCGCATTGGCCACCTTGGCATGGACATGATCAAGCCGATGCGCCCAATTGGGAATCCACCCCACGTCGTTCTCCGCGGAGACCATCTTGAGATTTGGAAAGCGCTCAAACACACCGCCATACACCATGCGCGTGAGGCATTGCTCGACAACATGGACCACGTGGATTTGCAGATCTGCCTGGGTTGGCATAGCCGACGTCAAAGGCATGCCTGACACTAACGGTTTGTGGAGCGAAATTGGCAGTCCAGTCTCAGAACACACGCGCCACAGCGGGTCAAAATGCTCGTCACTGTAGGGGCGGTCAATCGTGTCGGAGGCAAGAATCAAAACTCCCTTGAGGCCTAGCTTTGCGCAGCGTTCGATCTCCGTGACATCGGGCAGTGCTTGCAAGGTGTACATGCCAATGCCGGCCAACCGGCGTGGGCTGTGCCTGCAGAATTCCGCAAGCCAGTCGTTATACACACGTAACGCCGCCTGCTGCAGCTCGATATCTTTCATATTCAACAAGACGATACTGAGGCTCGAATAGAGCACCTCAGCGACGACCCCATCGAGGTCTTGATCTTTCAAGCGTTCGACCGGGTCCCAGCCACTCGGTCGGGCTGCTTCGTAGCCTTTTTTCATGTGTTCGCGCAACTCGTCACCGCTGCGGCCAGCGGCGAAGGTCCCCGCGACCGCAAGCGGATGAATGCCGGGCGCGACAAACAGATAGGCTGGGCCATTGGGTTTCTCGTTTTTGATCACTCGTGGTGCATCGTCACGGTACTTGCGGTCGAGGCGCTCACGCCACAGGTCACCCGGCTCAGTCATGTGTGAATCTGCGGAAATCACTTTTTGCATAGTCATGTCATAGCTCCTTCAGTCTGCTATTTACCGGGGTGCACCACCTGGCCTGGCAAAATGCCTGTATGACGGTGACCCTCGTATAGCACTTGGCCATTGACGATCGTGTACGCAATACCCTCAGCTTGCGTTACTAAGCGCCGTCCGCCGCCGGGCAGGTCATGGCGAATCCCTGGACGCTCAGGAGAGCTGATGGTCGTGAGATCGAAAATTGCCAAGTCCGCCGCTAGTCCAGTGCGCAAGACTCCACGGTCCGTAATGCCAAAGAACTGGGCCGGTTCTGAGGTTATGCGTTGAACGGCGCGCTCGAGTGAAATCGCTTCTTTATCGCGGACGTAGGTCCCTAACAGATAGCTTGGGTATCCGGCATTGCACAGCATGTCGACATGCGCCCCACCATCAGAGATACCGATCAACGTGCGAGGGTCATTAAACTTCTTGCTGACGCGTTCCTCGTCGATGTCAAGCAACGGGATCATATAGTCGACAGTGAGATCGTCTTCCACGGCGATGTCGAAAAATGCTTCCAGTGGGTCCACGCCGCGCTCCTGAGCGATCTGGGCGATACTTTTCCATTCGGTTGATTTGAGTGCTGGGTTGGCGACTTCTTTCACTTTCGTGCGTTCCCACATGTTGTGATAGACTGTCCGTCGTTGCAGCTCCCCGCCAAACGCACGGCGAAAGTCAGCGCTGGCATACACTTTCTTTTGCGCTGCGTTTTCCTTGTCACTAAAGATGGGTTTCATGCAGTCCATGCTGGCAAACAAGAAGGGATTACGCAAGTTGAATTCAACGATCAGCGGGCGCACGGCTACTTGTGGGCGACAGCCACGCGCGAGTAAGGGTGCTACCTTTTCTAATGTCTCGTTCCACGCTGTCGGCGCGTCGTCACGGTCGCGCAAATTCAGCCACGTGACCGGTCGACCACTTTCTGCGGAGAGGAGGTCAAGCAGGGCATATTCCCGATCTGACACGGTGCTTGGTTGTTTAGTCAACGCAACCTCGATGGTCCCACTGCCGCGCTCGCGCAGGATGCTGGCATAGGAACGCAACTCATCGTGACTGGCGAGACGACACGCTAGTGGCTGGGCCTTGTAGCCGAGGTGTTGTGGCATCACTGTGAGTGAAAAGCCCAACGCCCCAGCATTGAGCGCATCGCTCAACAGCGAGCGGATCTGTGAGGTCTCTGCGGCAGTCGCTTCACGCCCCATCGCATCATCGCCCATCACGAAGTGGCGAAACGGTGACAACGCCGCGAGGAACCCGACATTGATCCCCACTCCCCGTTGCGCCGCGGCATTCATGTACTGCGGAAAGCTTTCCCAATCCCAGGTCAGGCCGCGATTCAGTACCTCGTATGGAATGGCTTCGACGTGCACGAGGTTCCAGGTGGCAACGTCACGCTCGGCGGGTTTGCACGGCGCCAGGCCAACTCCACAATTGCCGACGATAACGGTCGTGACCCCATGCCATGACGAGCAGGTGACGAGCGGGTCCCAGCAAATTTGTGCGTCGTAGTGTGTATGTGGGTCGATAAAGCCAGGCGCGACAACCAAATCGCTGGCGTCGATTACGTTCTTTGCGCCAGAAGAGATAGTGCCAATGTCGGCAATTTTACCGTTCTGCACGGCTATGTCGGCGCGATAGCGGGGTGCGCCGGTACCATCGACGATCATGCCATTCTTAATTAGTAGATCGAGCATCTGGACCCTCCTTTATGGCAACGTGATGCCGCCTTTGGTTTAGCGGGAAAGCATGTCATCTGGCAAGAGAGCAGGTGGAGACCCGGTCGAGTCGTGCAACCGGCGTGAACTGGTCGCGCTGTTCTACCGCGCCACACCTCATAATGCTTCTCCTTTACATTGCCTGTGGAATTGTCTTACACTGCAGGGCAAAGGAGGGGCTCACATGTCATATGATCTCATAATTAAAAACGGTATGGTCGTTGATGGTCTCGGCACGGCACGACGACGTGCCGATATTGCAGTCGCCAACGGCAAAATCGCTGCTATTGGTAACATCACTGACAGTGCAAAGAAGACGATTGACGCAGGAGATTTAGTCGTCGCTCCAGGCTTCGTTGATCCACACACTCACTATGATGCGCAGATTTGTTGGGATCCGTTGCTGTCGACGTCGTCGTTGCACGGCGTCACATCGGTTGTCATGGGCAACTGCGGTGTGGGGCTTGCGCCGTGTAAGCCGGCTGTCCGTGAGATTGCCGCTTGGGATTTGGTCAATGTCGAATCGATTCCTATTGACGTCTTGAACAAGGGGATCAAGTGGGAGTGGGAAACGTTCCCCGAGTACATGCAAGCTGCGCAGAAGCGCGGCACTGGGGTTAACCTCGGTTTTTTGGCGCCGCTCACGCCGTTCCGACACTACGTCATGGGTGAAGAGTCAATGGACCGCGCAGCGACGGCAGCCGAGACCGCGCAAATTAAGGCGCTTCTCAAAGAAGCCGTCACCGCAGGTGCCTTAGGTTTCACCACGACGGCCATCCCGCAACACATTGGCTATAAGGGGCGACCGCTGGCTTGTCGCCAGGCCAGCCGTGACGAGCTCAAAGCCTATTCCAACGCCCTCAAGGAACTGGGGAAGGGGTCGATTGAACTCGCGCTGACTTCTACAGTTTGTGAACTCTCTGAGGAAGAATATGGCCTGCTTGATTTATTGCTGACCGAAAGTGGCCGACCAGTGACATGGCTAGCCGTGGTCAGTCGTGACGACAAGCCAGAGGCCGGCGTTGAGTTGCTGAATCGTGCGGACCCGTTGATTCAACGTGGTGGCGTACCGCAGGTGACCTGCCGTCCGTTAGTCATTCAGATCAATCTGCGCAATCCGTTTATCTTTGCCAACCAGGCCTCGTGGAACCCGGTGTTCAACCGTCCGGTTGAAGAACAGATGAAGGTCTACCGCGATCCACAGTTCCGCCAGGCGTTCCGCAAAGAATTGGAAAAACCGCGCATCTTCTCTGGTCGCTGGGAGCGACTGGAAGTGAAAGAGGTCACCAACCCAGCCATGAAGTCACTGGAAGGTAAGACCGTGGCTGAGATTGCCAAGATGCGGGGCAAGGATGGACTCGATACGTTCCTTGATCTCGGGCTCGAAGACACTCTCAACATCGAATACATTATCGTCATGTTCAACGGCAACGACGATCTGATCCCGGAATTGATTAACGATCCACGGACGATGGTTGGTCTTTCTGACGGCGGTGCACATGTCGATATGCTGTGTGACGCTGGCTATTGTACCTATTTACTCGGGACCTGGGTACGAGACAAAGGCGCGATGAGCCTAGAATATGCCGTGCAGCGGCTGACATCTGAACCGGCGAACTTCTTTGGCCTGCGAGATCGGGGGCGCCTGGCTGTTGGTATGGCGGCAGACATCGTGCTTTTCGATTACAACACCGTTGGGTCAGGTCGCCGGCCAGAGATGCGCTATGATCTGCCGGGCAGTGGACGCCGATTGGTCATGCCCGCGCGCGGCATTCACAGCACGATCGTGAACGGCGTGGTGCTGTTTGAGGATCAAAAGCATACCGGAGTACTGCCGGGCCAGGTGCTGCGGTCCTAATGTTGCGTTACAGCGGATGTCGTCATGTCGCGAGCAGCCGGCATGACGGCAGCGCCGCGAAAGCGTCACGATTAGCTGTTCAGGATGGACTACTACCGTAGTGGTGGAGTGGATCCATGCACACAATAAGACAGGTCATCTTTCTCACAAGTCTTCTGACGTGGGCCTTCATGAGCACTCTCAGTTGGGGAGCCAGCGACCATAGCGGTGAGTCACGCTCATGGAAGACCGTCCAGGAACTGTCTCCTGAAGAACTTGCTCACGTCGACTTTCGGACTGAGACCCCACGGCAGACGGAGTACCCTTATCTTCCTGCTGAACCCTATCCCTTTACAGCCCCATATACCCCTGAGGAAATGGGGTATCGGATGATGGAGTTCACCCAGCGGCCGCGTTGGTCGTGTGCGTTAGCGAACCTCTTTGGTTCGATCTCGAGCGAGGGCGCGCTGCTCGGTACCGGTCGGGCGGTCAATCTTATTTTCTATCCTGGGGATCAGGGTGTAGGTCTGGAGTTGAACCGCCATCCAGGTGAGGAAGTCTATCGGCAACTCACGCAACAGCTCTTTCCACCTGAATCCTATACGTCGCAAACCTTGGTGATTCGTTATCGCACCGACAAAGACTACGTGAAGAAGGAAGATATGTTTTCCTATTCACCGACGTTGCGGCGGGTGCGACACCAAAATTCGTGGCGACGGAACGACCGCTTTCCACAAATGGCGATGACATTAGACGATGCCTCAGGCCGCTCGGCATGGGAATATGACTGGAAGTTACTAGGGACCGATATCCTATTTGAAACGGTGCGGTTCCCGACCACCCGCCCTACTGTCTCTATAACCGAAGCAGACGGCACGCATCGCGAGAGACCAGCCAAGGATCTGAGGTTGATGGGTGATGACTATCCGTACTACACGCCGGGGGGTGGCGTGCGCTGCTATGTGGTCGAATCGCGAACACGTGAAGATTGGTTGCCAGATTATCATGCGTCGCGCGTCGTGTACTGGCTGGAGACGCATTCGTTCTTTCCCCTGCGCACGGAGACCTATGATCGCGACGGCAATCTGAGCCGGATCGAGGTGCGGTTGACCAAAATGGTGAACAACGCGCTGGCAGAGCGCGGCTACAGTCCATTCATTCAGATCTATTGGGATGTTGCCTCGGATATCCTGACCTATAACATCCGTGACGGTGTGCGCCTGATGCAGTGGTCACCAGCGGATGCACTGACGTTCTTTAGCCCTGATTTTATGCGACGACAGTGGTATCTAGTCCCACTACGCAGTTACTTGGGAGTGGAACGACCTGAGGAGTTCTATCTTCGTCCGAGCCTGGACTTGGGCAAGTTTCCCGAGCACCGTTCGATCAAGCTGCCCGACGCGTTGGCGGCACGCATCAGAGCGCAGGATGAAGCGGGACGGTTAATCTTTACCGGCCAGAGCACCGCGGTTGCCCAGCCAGACCAAGAGCGAGCAACGGCAAAGAAGTAGGGGAAGTGGGCAACAGGAACACGTGGCTTGTGACCGCGACCTCGCCTCAAGAAGGGAGAGTGCCATGATTGTACAAGCACGCAAGAAGCACAAAGTCGTGACCGAAAAGAATGTTCCAATGAAGACGCGGGACGGAGTGACGCTCTATGCTGATGTCATTCATCCTGACGAGCCCGGCCGTTTCCCGGTGCTGCTGAGCCGTACCCCTTACAGCAAAAAAGGCCTGGATGATCCCAATGGCCCGAACTATTTGTATGCACGTCATGGCTATATTTCGGTGATTCAAGATTGTCGTGGGCGCTTTGAATCACAAGGTGACTACGACACCATCTTTCAGGAAATTGCCGATGGCTATGACGCTGTCGAATGGGCAGCGCGGTTACCGTGGTCCAACGGTCGGGTTGGGACCACCGGGCAATCATACCTCGGCCTCACTCAATACATGATCGCATGTAACGACCCCATGCCCCCATCACTACAAGTGATGGCACCGGTTTCTGCATCATCGGACTATCATGCGAGCTGGATCTATCACACCGGTGGCGTGTCACTGTGGGGTTGGATGGTGCCGTACGCGATTTTCAAAGGCCTCAATACCCTGAAACGCCTAGGGCGTAACGACTTGTTCGAAAAGATGAAAGAGTATGTTGAAGGTGGAGAATTCCCTATCCCTCGCGAAACCCGCTTCGGGCTCAATGCCTTTACGCCGCTGACGGACAAGTGGTATCGGCATCTACCGATCAAGGACTGGGGTGAACTACTCAAGGAAACGGCACCATACATGGCCGATCACATCAAGCACGCCGACGACGGCGCCTACTGGTATCGCGCTAATGTCAATCGCCACGCGGCGAGCGTGAGCGTGCCCATGCTGCACGTCACGTCATGGTACGACATCTTCGGTGAAGGTGGCCCGGCTGCGTACCGGAGTATCAAGACTCATAGTCGCTTTGAGAAGGCGCGGGAAGGGCAACGCCTGATTATCGGGCCGTGGGGACACCTCTTACCGTACACGGTTCCCAGTTCGCGGGGAACCGGCGACATTGATTTCGGCCCGACCGCCTTGATTGATCTCAGTGAAACGTTGCTGCGCTGGTTTGATTACTGGCTCAAGGATGCTGATAACGGCATTGTTGATGAGCCACCAGTGATAATATTCACTCTTGGTGAGAATCGTTGGCAATCGTTGTCGGACTGGCCTCCGCCGAAGATGCGACACGTGCGCTACTATTTGCATAGCCACAAGGGCGCAAACTCGCTACGTGGCGATGGCACGTTGTCGACCCTCCCGCCCGAGAGCGAGCGACCAGACCAGTACGTGTACGATCCCAACGACCCGGCCCCCTCGTTAGGTGGGAACAATCTGACCATCGACATGGGTATACAAGATCAACGCCCGGTCGAAGAGCGCAACGACGTGCTAGTGTTCACCTCCGACCCGTTGGTCTCGCCACTCGAAATCACCGGACCGGTAACAGTTGCGCTGTGGGCCGCATCATCCGCAGTTGACACTGACTTCACGGCCAAGCTCGTCGATGTCCATCCCAGCGGATATGCGCAAAATCTGCTCGACGGTATCATCCGCGCTCGTTATCGTGATGATGAAAGCGCCCCGAAATTGATGGAGGCCAAGCGTCCATATCTGTTTACCATTGATTTGGGGGCGACGAGTAACGTCTTTCTCCCAGGGCATCGGATTCGTCTGGAGATTAGTTCGAGCAATTTCCCGCGTTTTGACCGCAATCTGAACAGCGGCGAAGCGTTCGGTGAGGGAACCAAAGGAGCGCCGGCCCAACAGACAGTGTTTCATCAGGGTGATATGGCATCGTACCTGCTGCTGCCGGTCATTCCGAGGTAACTGCACACCTTGTAGGGGCGCACGAGCTGTACGTCCCTACGCACGATCGGCTATCCCCCACTTACCTCACCATCTTGTCGCCTTTGGGTTGCTCGTGCCCAAGAATAGGATGTGGTTGATACGGTGCTTCAACGGCTGCCATTTCTTCTGCACTCAGTGTGATGTCGACTGCGGCGACGAGTTCTTGCAACTGTGTGAGCTTCGTCACGCCGATAATTGGTGACGTTACCCCAAGAGCTTGGAGAACCCACGCGCATGCGACCTGCGTCGGGGATACCCCTCGCTGTTTGGCAACTTTTTCAACCGCGGCGGCAACGGTGAAGTCATTCTCTTGAAAATAGGTGCGCTGGGCGAAGTCGTCGGTCGCGGCCCGCCTGGTTCTGTCACCCCCAGCGTCAGACGTGCGTTTGCCAGCGAAGAACCCGCGTGCCAATGGGCTCCACGGGATCAGTCCGACCCCTTGATCAATACAGAGCGGAATCATCTCCCGCTCCTCTTCGCGGTAGATCAGATTGTAATGATTCTGCATGGCGACGAAGCGGTGCCAGCCATGTTCCTTGGCGGTGTAGAGTGCTTTGGAGAATTGCCACGTCGCCATACTGCTCGCGCCGAGATACCGGACCTTGCCGCTGCGCACCAACGAGTCGAGAGCTTCGAGTGTCTCTTCCAGTGGCGTGGTGAAGTCCCAGCGATGGATCTGATACAAATCTACATACTCCATCTGCAGGCGGCGTAACGAATTTTCGCAGGCCTCGATGATGTGCTTGCGACTCAAGCCTCGGCGATTGGGGCCGGGGCCCATCGCGCCGAAGACTTTCGTGGCGACGACGATATCGTCACGTGCTGCCATCTCTCTGAGCCACTTCCCGGTGATCTCCTCACTGGCACCAACGGAATAGACATCCGCCGTATCGAAGAAATTGATCCCCGCTTCGAGCGCGGCTGCGAAGTGGTCCCGTGCCTCTTGTTCGTTCAGCGCCCAATCGCGACGCATCGCCCACGACGGTTGTGGTCCTCCACCGTAGGTCATACAACCGAAACAGAGACGCGAAACAGTAACCCCAGTATTGCCAAGTTTTTGATATTGCATACGACCCTCCTTCATAATTGCCACGAACGGCACGCTTCCCCTTTTGCGCTGCGCGCCGACACATCTGGTCCACCGCCGTGGATAGTACCCCAATGGCCCCCGTCAGTAAAGGAAAACGGCGAAACGTGCCAGGGGTACAGTCAGGCTCAGGAGCATACTCTGAACTGCACCTTGGTCACCAAGGGGGCGGGGGTGCTTGGCGGGGGTGGGTGCTCATGGTAGGCGTGTAGAAAATCATGTTGCGGCATGCCGGAAACGGCTCTGAACTCTCAGTGAGACATTTCTGGGGTGTCCGGTCACGGAGGAAGGTATGGCTGATGCAGTGTCGATGTTGAGGCAAGAGATCACCAAGCTTGAGCAGGAAGTTGCCAAACGGCGCCGGGCGCTCGCGTTGTTAGCCGCGAGGACGGCGCCTGCGAAGAGCGGGGGCCCGGCGCCGAAGAAAAACCCTACAGTGAAAAAAGCAGCGCCTCGACCGGCGACCGGGGCGCCGTCCCTGGCGAGTCGCATTATGACCTATATGGGTGCGAACAAAACGAGGATGTTGAGCAGTGCACAAGTCGCCCAGGCGTTGGCTAGGTCAGACAAGTCGGTGACACGGGACAATGTGCAGCGCCGCCTGGGCGAGTTATACAAAGCGAAGAAGCTGCGACGGGAGGACGGACGGTATGGGGCAGCGTAGAAAAGCCTCGCTTCGGTAATAAGGAAAAACAGGAAAAAGGAGGGATTCTCATGGATACAACAGAACTGGCAAAACAGATCACAGTGCTGCATGACGTTGAGGCGATAAAGAAGCTCAAGGCCGAATACTGTGACGTTTGCGATGACGATCACAACCAGGACCGGATCGTCAGCATCTTCGCTGAGGATGGCATTTGGGAAGGGAAGGGGATTGGCACGGCGAAGGGGCACGTGGAACTGCGCAAACTATTCAAGAGCTTTGCCGACCGGATCAGCTTTTCCCAGCACAACGTCTTCAATCCCCGTATTGAAGTGAAGGGAAACGAGGCGCATGGGACGTGGTATTTCCTTGGGCCTTTTACCTTCCGTAAAGATAACAAGCAGCTATGGCTCGCAGCCCGGTATGAAGACGATTACATCAAGATCAACGGGACCTGGAAGTTTAAACATCTTCGCGCCTTCGGTCGTATGGCCGCGCCCTACGAAGTTGGATGGGCGGCGCGCGAGAAAGTGGACGTGTTTTCGAATTAGGCGTCGGCGCGCAGGACGTTGACGGCTGCGCTCTGAGACGCGGAGTCGTCGCCGGGGTACCGCAAGCCCGCACCCCGGCGCAATTCGCTTGGGGTCCTCGACTACCTGCCTGGAAACTTCGGCGCACGCTTCTCGACAAAGTGTGCGACCACTTCCTTAAAATCTTCGCTGTGTAGGCTCTCTACCACGTCTGGAATCGAGGCATACAGGGTGGCGCCGAAATCCAGGTTCTGCGCACGGAAAACCTGGTTCTTCATCACCCGCATCGAGCGCGGCGACACCATCGTCGCCATCTCTAGCGCGTAAGCGCGAACCTCAGACATAAACGAATCAGCGGGAAACACTTTGTTCACCAGGCCCATCTGCAGGGCTTCTTCGGCGGTGATCTTGCGAGCGGACATGAGCAGATCGAGCGCATTCGGAAGCCCAACAATGCGGGGGAGTATCCAGTCGATGCCATGCTCAGCGACCAAGCCACGCCGGGCGAATGCGGTGGTGAAGATCGCAGTCTTCGAGGCGAAGCGCAGATCAGCATACAAAGAGATGACCAGCCCAATGCCCGCTGTTGCACCGTTGAGCGCAGCGATAATCGGCTTGGGTACGGTGGGGAAATAGGTATGGCGATAGGAGAATGCTTGTGGCAATTCCAGGCCACCCTTAATCGGCCCCGACGCATACGCCTCTGCTCGTGTCGCCGCCAAGCGCTCGGTGACAGCGTTGCCTTTGCCACGGCTTTGACTGGCTTGATTCAAGTTGCCCATGTCGGCCCCTGAACAGAACCCTCGTCCTGCTCCAGTGAGGATGATCACCCGAACATTGTCATCGGCAGTTGCCTGGGTCATGGCCTCGCGGACTTCGCGTTCCATCACCGTCGTCCACGCGTTGAGGCGGTCTGGGCGATTCAACGTCACCGTCGCAATGCGATCCTCTACTTCATAAACAATCTGTTCGTATGGCATAGAGTTCATCCTGTGCAATTGAAGGAGGCTGGTTGGGAGAATGTCTTTCTGAATCGGACCATAGAACTTTCGTACAGTTGGCGCAGCGCACGCTGCGCTCGCCTGCGTGAATTCCCGTGCACATGGCGCACGCTACAGCCTCTCCGGGGATAACCCGAAGTGTACCACTCTCGTGCGGGTTGATGGAGTTACTGGTGGACGAACCCCGCGAGCGGCGATTGTGTCATTCTGAGCGGAGCGAAGAATCTTTCCAAGAGACTCTTAGTTTCACTCAGAGTGACACATTGCAGGGGGACATTGTTGTGGTCGTTGTCAGCAGTTATACACCTGCCGGACGTTGTCACCGAGCACTTGCTGACGGGCCCGCTCTGGCATCTTGGCGGTCAGTTTCTCCAGTTCGCTGATGTAATGCCCCGTATGATCGGGGTGGGGGAAATCCGACGCCCAGAAGAATCGATCCGCACCGAGCAAATCAACCATCGCAGGCAGCGACTTCTCGTCAGGGTCAGCGGAAATCCACACGTTGCGTTTGAAATACTCACTGGGTCGCATTTTTAACCCCAGCGTACGGCCCATAAGGCTGTCGTAGAGCGCGTCCATGCGGTCAAGCCAATAACTTGCCCAGCCAGCGCCGACTTCGAGGATAATCAGCTTGAGCTTGGGAAACCTCTCAAAGGTTCCATATTGCATGAAGCTCGCGAGAGCGTGTCGCGCAGCATCAGAAGCAGTGAGGTTGAGAAAGAAATTACTTTTGCGGACATATTGAAGGTCGTAGCGCCCTGGTAACGCCCATTGTGGTTCCAGGGAAGGATGAATCCCCAACGGGACGTTGAGTTCCTGGGCTTTGGCAAACAACACATCATGGTCTGGGTGTGCGTGGGGTTTCCGCGTCATGACAAACTGTACGACCCACCCACCTTTGCATCCAGCTTTGACCGCGCGTTCCAGTTCTTCGGCAGCGGCTTTGGGATCACCGAGTGAGAGGTGGGCGACTGGAATCAAACGTCCGCCACTGTCTGCGCACCAGTCAACGATCCAGCGATTGTATGCGCGACACATCGCCTGTGCGTACTCGACATCTTCACATTCTGTTTCCCACACCAGACCGAGGCTCGGGTAAATGATTGCTGCGTCAAGGCCTTCTTTATCGAGGCGGTTGAGGCGCTCTTTGGCGTCCATTGCTCCCAGTAGATATTCCTCGCCGTAGTGTAGCTTGGGATTAAACTCGCCTTTCTCACGTGTGACTTGTCCCATCGACCCTAGTCCAGAAAAAGTTCCACCGCGACTGACCCGCGAAGGTTTGCCGCCGATCTCAATGTAGTCGTACCCCTGGTCGTCAACCTTTAAACGAACTGCAGTGGCGCGATACTTCGCTTCACAATACTTTTCCCACAAATCAGCAGCTTCGAGAATGTGGCCATCAGCATCGACGCCACCGGCGAACTTGATTTTACTGATACTTTCTTCCAAGATCCGGGCCATGTGTGTCTCCCTTCCTTAGCGCGGTTTATGTTGGACTCCAATTCTAACATGCTGAGAATGAACTATCACGTTGGCACTTCCCCTTATCGGTGCAACGCACATCTGGCACGGACGATACTGAACTGCGCGTCGGTTGACAAGGCTGGTGAAGTTAGCTCCGCATGCGTGACCTAGTCGAGCTCGCCAATTTCGCTTACAAGGAGTGAACATCTCAGACGAGAATGCCACCTGGAGAGTGACAGCAAGAAGGATGGGGACACGCTTACCGTTTTCTCTTGAGCGCGCGGCGCGCGGATCGAAAGCGCGTGCGGCGACGTTTCAGACTGCCCACGGAACCGTGCAAACGCCGGTTTTCATGCCGGTTGGCACCCAGGCCACGGTCAAAGGTCAAACGCTTGCGAGTCTCAAGGCCAGTCGGACACGTGTGCTGTTGGCGAATACCTATCACCTGCTGCTGCGGCCCGGACCAGCAGTCTTTCAGCGCTTTGGAGGGATCCATCGGTTCATGAATTGGGATGGCCCTGTGTTGACTGACTCTGGTGGTTTTCAGATCTTCTCCTTGCCGCATGCCCGGCACATGAACGAGGAGGGAGCGCAGTTCCAAAGTTACATTGACGGCGCGACGCACTTACTCTCGCCTGAGTCCAGCATTGCCACGCAACGTGCCATTGGCAGCGACATCATGATGGTGCTCGACCAATGTATTCCCTCCACAGCCTCGTATGACGAAGCTGAAACAGCGATGGCGCTTACCCACCGCTGGGCGGTTCGTTCGCTGCACGCTCGCGGTGAGGCGCCCGCCGCCTTGTTTGGTATTGTCCAGGGAGCATGCCACGCCGAGCTGCGCAAACGCAGTGCGGAGTTTCTCTGTACCTTGCCTTTTGATGGCCTAGCTATCGGTGGGCTCGCAGTTGGTGAGACGCAAAGCGAGCGTTACAGCATGACCGAGTTGGTAACCGACTATCTCCCTGAAGCATTGCCGCGTTATCTGATGGGCGTGGGTACGCCGCTCGACCTGTTAGAGAGCGTACATCGTGGCGTCGATATGTTCGACTGCATCATGCCGTCGCAACTAGCGCAGCGCGGTGTTGTGTTTACCTCGCACGGCAAACTGCGGTTGCGTCGCTCGGTGTATAAGTTCAGTGAAGAGCCGCTTGACACTCGGTGTGAATGCCTCGCGTGTCAGCACTATTCGCGTGCCTATCTCCACCATCTTATCAAAGCGAGCGAAGTCCTAGGGTGGCACCTGTTGGGCCTGCATAATTTGACCTTTTATCACCGACTAATGCGAGAGATGCGCGACAGGATTCTGCGCGGGGATTTTGCCGCTTACTATGAAACCAAGCGCGTCGAGCTGCTCCGCGATGATGCAGACAATCCGAGTCAGCCGCCCAAGCGGGTGAGGACGCGGCGATCCCCACGCTTAGGCGACTACGAGATTCACCAATCTGCGCAGGGCGTCTATAGCATCCAGCAGCGTAGTTCTGGCGAGGTCATGCACTCGGTGAATGATCCCAGTGAGGAGGCCAACCGCCTCTATATAGAGCAGTCGTGCTTAGCAACGAGATTAACCCGGCAAGAACCCGCCGAGCCTCTCGTTATCTGGGATGTTGGTCTCGGCGCGGCCTTTAATGCGATGGCGATCATTCGCTGCTTTGAATCGTGTCATACTGCTGCGCTTGGGTATCCTCCTAGGCCCATACACATTGTGAGCTTTGAGCAGGATCTCGATCCGCTGACCCTTGCTGTTCGCAATCCTGACTGCTTCATCCACATCCGTCACGCGGCACCAGTCTCTGTTCTACAACGAGGCCACTGGCAACACTCCTCCCAGTGCCTGAGGTGGGAACTCCGCCAGGGAGATTTTCCTCAACAGCTTGTTGCTGCTGCACGGCCAGCGATCATTTTCTACGACCCGTTCTCGTTCAAGACGGACACCGCGTTGTGGACCGTCGACATCTTTGAACAAATCTTTGCGCGATGCGAGGACGTTGGCGCTGAACTCTACACCTACTCCGCGTCGACTGCTGTACGAGCTGCTCTGCTCGCGGCAGGATTCTTTGTCGCAGAAGGTGTTGGCACCGGGCCCAAGTCTTCAACGACCGTGGCGTTCTCTCGCTCAGATGTCGCCAGAGTGCATCCTCTCAGGCCACAACTTCTTGGGTCGGAGTGGCTCACGCGCTGGCGACGCAGTCATGCCAAATTTCCGCCGTTGTTGGCAGCTGATGCGTACGCGAGAATTGAACGAGCGATAGAGAATCACCCGCAGTTTCGGGTGACGGACTGAATCGAAACGTACGCTGTTTAATCTGTGGATACCAACGTTGGCGCATGTCGCCGTACCTGCTGCACCATTTCCTCATCCGAAATCGAGGTGGTTCGACCTAAACGATACTGTCCGTCGACCCAGTCCGTGATCTGCAGCACGCTGCTCGCTTTCTTGTCGACCCGCTGCTTACTTGGCAGATTGAAGTAGGTATTGATCCACCAGGCCACTCCCGCTGTACCGGAGGTTTTGTCGACCGCGACACGGGGAGGACGGCCGAGCACTTTTGTGGTGTCGAAGATGTTGTAAATTTCCTCGTCCTTCAACGGCCCGTCAGCATGGATACCCGCACGCGTCACGTTGAAATCGCGCCCAACAAAGGGATAGTTCGCTGGAATGTGGTAGTTGATCTCTTGCTCAAAGTACTCCGCGATTTCCCGGATGACCGTTGTGTCCATGCCACTGGGGTCACCGGTGAGCGAGATGTACTCCATGACCAGGGCTTCCAGTGGTGGGTTGCCGGTGCGCTCACCATAGCCGAGCAGCGTGCCGTTGGCGTACATGCAGCCGTAGAGCCAGGCGGTAGAGGCGTTGACCAATACTTTATGGAAGTCGTTGTGGCCATGCCACTCTAAACACTCCGACGGGACGCCACACTCGCGCCGTAACCCTTGAATTAACTTGGGTACGCTACGCGGGAGCGCTGCATTGGCGAATGGTACGCCAAAGCCCATGGTGTCACAGACACGTACCTTGATGGGAATGCCACTTTCCTCACGCAGGCGCATCAGCTCAGTGACGAACGGAACAACGAAACCATAGAAGTCCGCGCGGGTCGCGTCCTCCAGGTGACACCGAATGCGAATCCCCGCGTCCAAAGCGTCTTTGACAACACCCAGATATTCGTCAAAGGCCTGCCGACGACTCTTCTTGAGCTTAAGAAAGATGTGGTAGTCCGAGCACGAAGTGAGGATCCCCGTTTCCTTGAGGCCCATCTCTTCGACCAACGCGAAGTCTGACTTGACTGCGCGTATCCATCCCGTGACTTCTGGAAATGTGTAGCCCAGCGCTAGGCACCGACGCACCGCTGCACGATCGACATCGGAATAGAGAAAGAACTCAGCCTGGCGAATAATTCCTTGAGGACCACCCAGCCGATGCAGCAGCGTGTAGAGATCGACAATTTGCTGCACGGTGTACGGTGGACGGGCCTGTTGGCCGTCGCGAAAGGTCGTGTCGGTGATATAGAACTGCGGTGCTGGGTCACACTCTTCACTAACACCATCGAAAACGATCTTCGGTACTGTGTCGTACGGGAACACGTCTCGCAGCAAGTTGGGTTCTGGCACATCCTGTAACTCGTAGTGGTGCGTCGTTCCCGGTCCTGCCATCAGTTGTCGCTTGCGTGCACTCCATGTGGCCATCCTGTGCCTCCTTCATGTGTCGCTTCGGCAATTGTAATAATTTACAATATATTGTCAACGTTGATTTATTAATCAATATGAAATATATTTCTCCAATCGACCTCAAGAAAGGAGCTTGTATGGCAGAGGCGCGTTATATAACTGCACGTGAGGCAGCTACCCTATTGAACGTCAGTATGCCCACGCTCTATGCCTACGTCAGTCGCGGGCTCATTCGCTCTGAGTCCGTGGAGGGGAGCGCACGCACTCGTCGCTATCGTCGCGAAGATGTGGAGCACTTACAGGAACGCAAAGATGTGCGGCGTAATCCAGCCACCGCGGCAGCGAAAGCGTTACATTTGGGTATGCCGGTGCTGGACTCGGCGATCACCTGCATAGCCGATGGCCACGTATATTATCGCGGGACCGATGCCGTGCGACTGGCAACGACATCCAGTGTCGAGCACGTCGCGGCATTCCTGTGGCTTGATAGAAGCGACCCCGACATCGGTAGCCTCTTTGCAGCGGGAGAATATAAGCTGCCGTCGCGCTGTACGGCAATGCAACGTCGACTGTCTGAGTTATTGACCGATTTAGCGCCAATCGAACGGTTTCAGCTGATGCTGCCGATGGCGGCCACGGAAGACGTTGCTGCCTATGATCTACAGCCATATGCAGTGGCCCAGACCGGCGCTCGCATCATGCGCCTCATGACGCTCATTACTGTCGGTCGGAGCAAGGGTGAACACGACCTCGTGCGGACATTGCAAGACGGCTGGATTGCAGACAACCCTAGCGCCGGCCCACTGTTGCGTAGTGCGTTGATCTTGTGCGCGGATCACGAACTCAATGTTTCTGCTTTCGCCGCACGTTGCGTCGCCTCGGCAAATGCAACCCCGTATGCGGTAGTGATGGCAGGACTTGCCGCCTTAACCGGCGCCAAGCATGGTGGCTACACGGATCAGGTCGAAGCCTTTCTTGCCGAAGTGGCAATGCCAGAACGAGCGAGTCAGGTGATCACCAACCGCTTGAAGCGCGGGGAGCGCCTGCCTGGGTTTGGTCATCAGCTCTACCCTGACGGCGACCCGCGTGCGGCAGCGCTTTTGTCACTCGTCGTGAAATCGCATGCTAAGACCGCTGGCGTCACTTTAGGAAAAGCGGTCGCCGCCCAAGTCGAGCGCAGCATCGGCCAGAAACCGACGATCGATTTCGCCTTGGCAGTCTTGGCGCATGCGCTGAAATTACCGCCCGGATCAGCACTGGCGCTGTTTGCCCTCGGACGCACGATTGGCTGGATCGCGCACGCGATTGAGCAGTATCAGCTCGATCAACTGATTCGACCGCGGGCGCGGTATATTGGTTCTGCACCGCAGGTTGAAGGTGTGTGAGGGTGGAGAGGCTACGGGCGCAGTGATAGGAGATGCATTTATAGGAGCGCACCGCTGTGCGCTCCTACGTTCGACACCATTATGCTCCGCGTCGTGCTTCATCCTGGGCAGTCGGACCCTGCACTTTGTACAGCTTCTGGCCGTTATCCCACAGAATCTTGCGGCGCACTGACTCTTCACAATCAGAGAGACCGCCTTTGATACGTGCATGGACCTCTTCACCATACAACGACGTCGGATGTGGGAAGTCAGTCTCAAAGAGAATGTTGTCAACGCCGACTTTGTCGATCAGTCGTCGCGGGGCGGTTTGCTCGAACCAATAACACGCGTAGACATTACGGGCGAAATACTGCGATGGCAGCATGTCGAATTCTGGCCGCTCTTCGGTGACGCTATTGCCCATGAATTGATAATCGAGCGCTTCGAGTGCGAAAGGAATCCAGCCAATGCCACTTTCCACGGAGACGAACTTGATCTTAGGATAACGAGCGAGCACGCCCGACATGATCAGGTCATTAAGTTGAATACCATTGCGCAGGAAAATGTTCACCGACAGTTCCGTGAAGGCTGCCATCTTTCCGTAGGCAGCCATTTTGTTCTGCAAGAGGCCCATTTCCATATTGCCCGAGCCGATATGGAAGCTAATGGGTAGATCGAGTTCACAGGCAACTTCCCACAACGGATCCCAATGCCGCTCCCCTAACAGTGGCTGTCCCCAGAATTGTGGTTCACCTGTAAAGAGGATGCCCTTGTGACCCATCGCGGCGCAGCGGCGTACTTCCTTCACGGCAGCGTTCACATCCCAGAACGGTGTCGACGTGATCGGCAGCAAACGACGCGAGTCAGCCGCTGCCCACTCGGTCTGCCAATCGTTGTAAATCTGCACGCACGTCAACATCAATTCAGGATCGTTGAGCTTCAAAAACTCCTGTGCGCCAAAGCCACCAACATTGGGGTACATGATCATCGCCCAGATGCCCATCTTGTCCATGTACTTCAGTCGCTCTTTGGCATCGTAGGCTCCGGGATGCATTTCTTCATAGTTCTTGGGCGGATTCTTGAAATTGCCTACTCCAGCGGTCGCAGTCAGCCCAGGACTTGCGAGCATTGGCGTACCCCCAACGATCCAGGACAATTTGCCATCCTTATCTTGCTCGATACGCGGCACCATGTCCTTCATCCTGGCTGGTGCGCGCTTAGTCCACAGGTCTGGTGACTCGGTGACATGCGTATCGACGTCGATAATGCTGTAACCACTCATAGATCGTGTCCTCCTTACTTTCTTTGTTGTAGTCTACCCTGTATCGAATGGCCCTGTACAGAGAGTCGTTGAACGATTTTATCGCTGTGCTGTGGCTCAAACACGGGTACCGCGGCGCATCCGCGACCAGCGATGCACGGGCCACATGTCTTGGTCTTCACCCCACCCGACCTCGCCGTTGATGCTCCAGCGAACGAGACTATTCACGTCGATAAAGGTATGGCGGTTGATAATGATGCGGTTCACTGGTTCACCAACGGCAACGATCTTGCGTCCTTCGGCGTCACTGGCGGCAAGCTCTATGCGTGTGATCCAGTGAGTCGCAGGATCACGTGAGACCCATCGCTCACCTTCAGTGAGGCGTATGACGTGCCCTTCGCGCATGAGAAAGCCGTAGGCAACAGGATTGCGGTCGGTGTCACCGTTTGTCACAGCCAGGAAACCATGCTTGGCACCTGCGACGCCAGTAACATAGGCTGCTTGACGTGGTCGATCTTCGGGCCGGCGTCCCCAGGTGCGATCACGAACCGCGAAGCAATCAATAGGAATGGTTTCACCATGCAGCACGAGTGAACCGTGCACGCGGCCAATTTGATCGAAGTGCGAAGCATGGCCGAAGGTCGACCCGGTGCTGGTTAAGGGTTCGGGCGCCATGACGCCGTCGAAGCGTAACGCAGCTTGCAGGCGATCTTTATCGCTGTAGCTGAGTTCATACGACAGGCAGGGCTCGATGACCCGTATCGAAACGCCGGTTGGTAGCGTGATGTTGTCGAGGTCTTGATCGCGCGGCAACGGTAACGCCGAATAGTTGGCTGAGTACAACACCTCCCACGGCAAATGGGCGGAATCGTCCCAGATCCACGCCCCGCCGGCGACGGTACCGATGTTGGGCCTCGCCATCGTATAGAACCAGCCACCCAAGCGTCGCTCTGGGTGACAAAACGAAAACCACGCAGTTTCCGTCGCCCACCAGTCGCCACCCATCTCTGCAAAGTGGAAGCGATCGTCACGGGCCATGAAAACTGGTTGGTTACTCATGTGTTTCTCCTCTGGGCGCAGACAAACTAGTGCCTTCTTGTAGCGGGGATTTACTTTCCTCGCAACAAAACATGTGAAATACAGTGAGACTGCCAGAAGGAGGAAATACTATGGTGAAAATCGTTATCTGTGTCACACGAAAAGCTGGACTCACGTGGGAAGAGTTCGATTCCTATTGGAAGAATCATCACAGCAAAGTGGTCACCAGCGTGCCAGAATTCACGCGTCACGTGCGCAAGTACACTCAATGCCATCTCGTCAAAGGCGCGCTGCCACTCGGTGCTGCGGGACAGTACGATGGCATCGCCGAGTTGTGGTTTGACAGTGTTGCGGCGCTCGAAACGGCCTTTAACGAACCGCGCTACTTAGAGATCATTCGCCCTGATGAACTAAAATTTGCCGATCTCGGCAAGTGCCTATCGTTCATCACTGAGGAAGTGCACGTCATGTAGCAGAGTGAAGCAAAGAGCTTCTTTGCCGTACGGCCTCAGCCAGCGTATCCTGCGGAACCTCTATGGTGGTACAAGGCCTTTTGCCCGTGGTGGACCTTTCGCCTCGCCGTTCTGTTCAAGGACGGCGATCGCCTTTTTGATCAAGCGCACCATCTCACGAATTTCTGGTTGTGGCATGCCATCCAGGAGCTTTTGCGAAAACGCACGCCCTTGTGCGGTCATGGTCGACAGAAACTGCTCCCCTTTCGGCGTCAACGACACGCGTTTTTCACGCCCTGAATCACGGTCGCCAACGACGCGCACGAGCTTCAACGGCGCACGAGCCAACGCGGCCAACGAGCGGGTAATCGTGGAACTGCTGGTTTCAAACCAAGACGCCAGCAGACGTTCGATGTCCTTCCGGCGCATACTGCCTTCCAGTCCACCTTCGGCGCGCATGAGCCACAGAATCGCGACTTGCTTGCGCGAGATCTGACCGCAGCGTAGTGTCTCTTCAAACCCGATGCCAATGCGATAATGCAGGGGTAGAAAAAGGGCCATCAAATCAGCGACCAGGTCGTTCTGCTCAGGACGTTTCATCTCTCTCATACGATAAATGATTCCTTGACTTCTCACTTCGTGATGTCTTCAATATTGCATTCTCTGTAGCGGGAATGCCGCGAGTTCGCAATGCTCAGCGCAACGCAAAAAATATAAACTTGCACATTGCAATAATTGTGGTATACAACCTTTCCACGATGCAAACGAAGGAGGTCGCGTGACCGGGCGAGAGATAACGTACGCAGTGCTTGCGGTCCTCGGAGTCGTTCTTCCCATGTATTACAACCTGCAGTACCTGGCTGCGGGTGGAAACCTCTTGGTCGACTTCTTTACCGTGCCATTGCAGAATGCCGTCACTGCCTCAGTACTGTTCGACCTCCTTATTGCCTTTGCAGCGTATAACGTCCTCCTGTTCAGCGACGGTCCACGCTTGGGCAGTGGCAAGTTCTGGCTTTGTATCGTCGTTTCGTGGCTGATTTCCTTTGCCGCGGGCTTACCCCTGTTTTTACTGCTCCGAGAGCGCCAGCTGCGCCTCGGACGTTAACGTGACCCGAAAAGGAGAAGTGTCAATGGACTACAATCCTATCGCACCCGAGGTGATGGATAATCCCTATCCATATTATGCGTACCTGCGCGAGCATGCGCCAGTCTACTGGATTGAGCCGATGCAAGCGTGGGCGCTGAGTCGGTACGCCGATGTCGACTTCGCGCTGCGTAACCCGCAGATCTATTCGTCCGCCGGCTTTACAGGGCAAACGCTGGGGGATCTGAATCCGACACCTGAGATTCCCTGGATTCTTGACATGAACCCACCAGACCATACACGCCTGCGTAAACTGGTGAATAAAGGCTTCTTGCCACGCATCATTCGCGCCCTGGAACCTCGCGTGCATGAGATTGCGCGACAGTTGATCGCCACATTACGGACGCAAAGCGAAGGTGATCTCGTACAAGGGTTGTCCGGCCCGCTTCCGACCACAGTGATCGCGGAAATGCTTGGCGTTGAAAGTGAACGGTTTGACGAGTTTAAACGCTGGTCGGACGACGTTGTCCTTGGGACCAGTCGCCCAACGGAGGAAGCCATACGTAGCCGTGTACGCCAGAGCGGGGCGGAGATGCGGGCATACTTTGAGCAGTCGATCGCGCGCCGTCGGCAGGAGCCAGGCGAAGATGTCCTGAGTGCCTTGGTGCGAGCGGAAGAGGAGCACGACACGCTCTCGTCAGCGGAAATCCTGGGCCTGGCCGTTCTGTTGCTCTTGGCAGGGAACGAGACCACGACCAACTTGATTGGCAATGGGGTACGCAATCTGTTGCGCCACCCGGCTGAGCTTGCCAAAGTGCGTGCTGATCGATCGCTGATTCCCTCGCTGGTGGAAGAAGTATTACGCTATGAATCCCCAGTGCAGTTGCTGCCACGCGTCACTACTCGTGAAGTCGCACTCGAAGGCGGGACGATTCCCGCAGGTGCTACGGTCTTTTTGCTACTGGCGTCTGCTAATCGCGATGAGCGGAAGTTCCCCGCGCCTGACCGTTTTGATGTGGCACGGAATCCCCAAGATCACGTGGCGTTCGGCTACGGCATCCATTATTGCCTGGGGGCACCGTTAGCGCGGTTGGAAGGACGCATTGCGTTCGAGTCGCTGCTGTTTGACTGCCCGGCCTTTACCACGAGGGAACCGTTACCGCAGATAGCCTCGATCATCGTGCGGGGGGTACAAACCTTACCATTGCAATTTGCTGCGTAAATGTGCGACTCGTAGTCAGTCCACTTAATTTTGAGGGATAGGGTTTCGTCATGCCCGCGCAGGCGGGCATCCAGGGAAATTCAGCAGTGGCCTGTCGTTAAGCCGCCTGGATTCCCGCATTCGCGGGAATGACGTCCCTTGAGTTATCCATCAAAACTTTCTGGACTATCTACTAGGTAAACTGTAGAGGGCGGGACATAGAAGAGGATCGCTACCTTCTTGATTGTGCGCCTCCTGCCTCTTGTCTCCCTTTACGTTTTACGCATTACGTATTACGAAAGAATGTCCACATTTCAGAAAAGGAGGGTGACATGCCACAGTTCGATACCATTATTAGAGGGGGGACAATTGTCGACGGTACGCGCGTACCGCGGTACAAAGCGGACATCGGCATTAAGAACGGCAAGATCGCGCAGATCGGCCGCTTGAATGCGAGCGATGCGGCAAAAGTGATCGATGCGACTGGATTGGTTGTCGCACCCGGCTTCATCGATCTGCACTGTCACTATGATGCGCAGTTACATTGGGACCCATACTGCACGATGGGCAGCTGGCACGGCGTGACTTCAGTCACGAATGGCAACTGCGGCTTTGGTTTCGCGCCGGTATTCCCGAGAGATGCAGAACGCGCGATGCGTTCGATGGAACGCAACGAAGCGATTCCGTTCCGGACCATGCAAGCGTCAATGGCGTTTGATTGGGAAACCTTCCCACAGTGGATGAATCACATCGATCGCATGCCGTTAGGGATCAATATCTCACAGCTTGTACCGGTCACGCCGTTGGTGGCGTATGCTATGGGTGGCTTTGCCGAAGCCAAGAAACGCTTACCCAATGAACAGGAAGTGCATAAGACCATTCAACTGTTCCACGAAGCGATGCAAGCTGGCGCCGTAGGGTGGGGCGCGCAACGTCTGTTCCCAGACAGCTTTGCTTCTGTGCAGCGCGACTACGATGGTTCGCCGATGATTTCCGATATCCTGCCAGATGATTTCTATCTTCAGATGGCGCGGGCACTGGGTGAGCACAATGATGGCTGTATCCAGCTCACGCAGGCGAGTGCGGCGATTCATAATCCAGAACGCGGCCCGAAATATGACTTCGATTTTAATGCCCGTTTGTCGGAAGAGAGTGGCCGACCAGTGTTGTACAACGCCATTGCGATTAACGACAAATATCCTGAGATGTTCCGCTCGCAACTCAAGTGGGTAGAAGAGGCCAATAGAAAAGGCATTCAGGTGTTTGCCCAGACCGCCTCGCGGCTGGCGACGAACCTCTCATTCACCTTTGAAGATTGGAACCTGTTCGACAACAGCGCAGTCTGGCGTGATGCGACCCTGGGCACGTTAGAAGAGAAGAAAGCCAAGCTGGCGAACCCTGGTATCCGGAAAGCCATCCGCGACGAGTACGACTCCGGCACAGTACCGATCGAAATCTTTGGTGAAGTGCCCAACTACACGCTCATCTCTACACAGAGTGCGCAGTACAAAAAGTATGAGAACATGACGATCAAAGAGATCGCCCAGCGCGAGAACAAGCACGTGCTGGATGCGATGCTCGATATCTCAGTGGCGGACGGACTGAAGACCGAGTGGCGTACTGACGTTATCAATCGCAATGAGAACTACACTCGCGAAGTGCTGAACTCACCGTACACCGTGCCAGGCGTGTCTGATGGTGGCGCGCATCTGAAGTTCATCGTTGCTGGTGCCTATCCGACGGAATTGCTCACCTGGATGGTGCGTGATGCCAACATGATCTCGTTAGAAGAAGCGCATTTCCGACTCAGTGCGTTGCCCGCGTGGTCGGCTGGCTTCAAGGATCGTGGAGTGCTCCGTGAAGGCTTGGCGGCGGACATCGTGGTATATGATTTGGCGAATCTGAAATCAGGACCCTGGGAGGTGCTCCATGACCTGCCTGCCAATGAATGGCGTCGTGTGGTCAAGCCCGAAGGCTATCGCTACATCATGGTCAACGGTGGCGTGACCTTTGAGGACGGCAAGTGCACTGGCGCGACAACGGGCAAGCTGTTGCGGCACGGGCGCGCGGCGTAACCTCTGGGAAAAGAAACGGAGACACGGAGAATGGGAGAACCGGAGACCGCTCCACCCTTCTGCTTCACCGATTCTCCGTTTCCCCGTTTCTCCGATTCAGTTTCTCGTCCTTCTTAATTGCCTATGCCGCTGCCTGTTGCGCTCGGACCCGCTTGAGCAACTCCTCGGTCTTCGTCACGTCTAGTTTTGCCCCGATCGCTTGTAACAGCGCTAACGCTTCTTGCAGGTAGCTCGCGGCCAATACCAAGTCCCCCGTCTGTTCGGCTATCGCGCCGAGTTCGCGTAACGCTTCCGCTTGGCCTTCTGGTACTTTGAGTTCGCGAAATAACTGTAACGCCTCTTGGGCATAAGCCTCTGCCTGTTTCGTCTCTTTCTGCATTTGTGCGAGCTTACTCAGCTCCGTGAACACATTCGCCTGGCCCTGGACACTGCCGACCTCGCGAAACAACTGCAACGCGTCGTGCTGATAGCGCTGGGCCGCGTCCAGCTCGCCCCGCACCCGCGCAATGCTCCCCAACGCGCTCATGGCATCGGCTTGGCCCTGGACACTGCCGACCTCGCGATACAACTGCAACGCGTCGTGCTGATAGCGCTGGGCCGCGTCCAGCTCGCCCCGCACCTGCGCAATGCTCCCCAGCTCAGTCAAGGCATAGGCTTGGCCCAGGCGATCACCGACCTCGCGATACAACTGCAACGCGTCGCGCTGATAGCGCTGGGCCGCGTCCAGCTCGCCCCGCACCCGCGCAATGCTCCCCAACGCGCTCATGGCATCGGCTTGGCCCCGGACACTGCCGACCTCGCGAAACAACTGCAACGCGTCGTGCTGAGAGCGCTGGGCCGCGCCCAGCTCGCCCCGCACCCGCGCAATAGTCCCCAGCTCACTCACGGCAAAGGCTTGGCACTGGACATCGCCGACCTCGCGAAACAACTGCAACGCGTCGTGCTGAGAGCGCTGGGCCGCGTCCAGCTCGCCCCGCACCCGCGCAATAGTCCCCAGCTCACTCACGGCAAAGGCTTGGCCCCGGACATCGCCGACCTCGCGAAACAACTGCAACGCGTCGTGCTGAGAGCGCTGGGCCGCGTCCAGCTCGCGCCG
>Ga0194132_10003012_pt1 | contig 30636 bp, 30 predicted proteins | sample TA2KigOf80mmetaG_FD_148612 | JGI IMG/M metagenome (GOLD analysis project Ga0194132, IMG submission 148612) | Freshwater microbial communities from Lake Tanganyika, Tanzania - TA2015054 Kigoma Offshore 80m | ecosystem: Environmental > Aquatic > Freshwater > Lake | place: Tanzania: Lake...
GCGTTCGGTCACCGGCCGGCGCTGGGTGCCGCGGCGCGCCGACGAGCGCATCGCGCGGGCGATCGCGCAGACCCACGCGCTCCCCGACATCCTCGCCCGTGTCATCGCCGCGCGCGGCGTCGCGCCCGAGGACGTCGAGGGCTTCCTCCGCCCGACGCTCCGCGCGCATCTTCCCGATCCGTCGCATCTCCGCGACATGGACGTCGCCGTTGCGCGGCTGATGCGGGCGATCCTCGCCGACGAGACGGTCGCGGTGTTCGGCGACTACGACGTCGACGGCGCCACCTCGGCGGCGCTCCTCGCGCGCTTCTTCGCCGCGATCGGCCGGCCGCTCCTCGTCTACATCCCCGATCGCATGCGCGAGGGCTATGGACCGAACGCGGCGGCGCTCATGGCGCTCCGCGACCGCGGCGCCTCGGTCGTCGTCACGGTCGATTGCGGGACGACCGCGTTCGACCCGCTCGAGGCGGCGCGTGAGGCCGGGCTCGACGTCATCGTCGTCGACCATCACGTCGCCGAGCCGCGGCTGCCGACGGCGGTCGCGGTCGTCAACCCGAACCGCGTCGACGAGACCTCGGCCCATCGTCATCTCGCCGCGGTCGGCGTCACCTTCCTCCTCGTCGTCGCGCTCAACCGCGCGCTCCGCGACGGCCACTGGTACGGCGAGGGCCATGCCGAGCCCGATCTTCGGCAATGGCTCGATCTCGTGGCGCTCGGCACCGTCTGCGACATCGTGCCGTTGACCGGCGTCAACCGCGCGCTCGTCGTGCAGGGGCTCCAGGTCATGGCGATGCGCGACAATGCGGGCCTCGCCGCGCTCGGCGACGTCGCGCGGCTCACCGGCAAGCCCGACGCCTATCACCTCGGCTTCGTGTTCGGCCCGCGCGTCAACGCGGGCGGCCGTGTCGGGCGGTCGGATCTCGGCGTTCGTCTGCTCGCGACCGAGGATGCGGCCGAGGCGCGGGCCATCGCCGAGCGTCTCGATGGCTATAACCGAGAGCGCCAGGCGATCGAGGCGGCGGTGCTCGCGGCCGCGCTCGAGGCGTGCGCGCACTCGGGCGCCGCCGACCGGCCGCTGGTGATGGCGGCGGGCGAGGGGTGGCATCCGGGCGTCATCGGCATCGTCGCGAGCCGGCTCCGCGAGCGCTTTCTCCGCCCGGTCTGCGTCGTCGCGGTCGAGGACGGGACCGGCAAGGGCTCCGGACGATCGATCGCGGGCGTCAAGCTCGGCGCCGCCGTCGTTGCCGCGCGCCAGGCCGGGCTCCTGATCAATGGCGGCGGCCACGACATGGCGGCCGGATTCACGGTGGCATCGCACCGGATCGCCGAGCTCGAGGCGTTTCTCGCCGATCACGTGCTGCGCCAGGGTGCCGGCGCGATGCCGGAGCCCAGTTTGTCGATCGATGCCCTGCTCGCGCCGGCGGCGGCGACGCCCGAGTTCGCGGCCGCGCTCGACCGGGTGGGGCCGTTCGGCACCGGCAACCCGCGTCCGCGCTTCGTCGTGCCCGATGCGACGGTGGTACGACCGGAGCCGGTCGGCGAGGCGCATGTGCGCTGCCTCCTCGCGGCGCCGGGCCGCGGTGCGCGGCTCCGGGCGATCGCCTTCCGGGCTGCGGGCCAGCCGGTCGGCGCATGCCTACTCAAGGGCGGCGGGCTGCCGGTCCATGTCGCGGGTCATCTCCGGCGCGACCGTTGGCAGGGTGCGGAGACCGTCGATCTCGTGATCGATGACATCGCCGAGGCCGGCGCGAACGCCGAATAGGGCGGATCGCCGCATGCGCATTGACATTTACCACGGCGATCGAGTTTCGTAGCGGGCGATAGGCAGTTCTGCCGGGGGCGGGGCGGGCGCGTTCGAGCAACCAGAGGTCGAAGACAGGACCGAGACGTAAAGACCGGACCGGTGAACACCGAGGCGCGCCGCGTGACCCCGCAACGCCGCCGCTCCCGATGGGAGCGTCTGCGCCGATGGGTTCACTACAAGCTGATGATCCCGATCAAGCGGAGCCATCATCCGCCCGAGCACACCGCGCGCGGCAGCATGATCGGCCTCGCCTGGGCGTTCACGCCGACGATCGGGTTGCAGATGCTGTTCGTGATCACGACCTGGATAGTGGCGCGGCGGCTGTTCCGCTGGGACTTCAACGTGATCGTCGGCGTCGCCTGGACCTGGACGACGAACGCGCTGACGATGCTGCCGTCCTACTACGCGTTCTATGTCACTGGCCAGATGATGCTCGGCCAGTGGCACGATCTCGCCGGCTACCAGTCCTTTCTGACGCTGTGGCAGTCGACCGCGGGCGCGATGGGCGAGGATGCCAACCTGGCCGAGACCGCGACGCTCTACGGCGAGGTGCTGCTCGGCTGGGGCGTCGCGATGCTGGTCGGCTGCATTCCGTGGGCGGCCCTCGTCGGCTGGGTCGGCTATGCGTGGACGCTCCGCTTCGTCCGGAGCTACCAGGAAGGGCGCGCGCGTCGACGTCATGCGGCGGCGGTCGCCCGCGCGGCATTGCGCGCCGAGCGGGTTGATTTCGCGACCCCGGCCCAGTAGTTCTTGGGCCGCGCGACCCCATCGTCTAGAGGCCTAGGACTCCAGCCTTTCACGCTGGCAACACGGGTTCGAATCCCGTTGGGGTCGCCAGCGAGTCCGACGGTCTGAGCTGCGCCCCAGGTCGACCCGATCCGCCGCCCCGCCCGCCTCGCCCAGTCGACCGGTCAGCCCAGCCGCGCGAGGGCGTCGAGGGTCTGGCGCGCGCCGGCGACGATGTCGTCGAGGAGCTCGGCGACGCTCCGCACGCTGTCGACCCGCCCGACACCCATGCCGATCGGCACCGTCGCGCGATCGGCATTGCCGGCCGCGTGGGCGGCCGCGCCTTCCTTTTTCAAGTCCGCGAGGTCGGCCAGCGTCTCCCCCTTGGCGACACGCGCGAGGATCTCGTTGACGTGGCTGTTGCGCCAATGTCGGTTCGGGCCGAAGACACTCGGCACCACGGCGGTGTCGCCGACGCCGGCCTTCACCAGCGCGGCCTGGATCTTCGGCGGCGCGAAGCCGTTGGCCTCCCGGGTCATGTAGAAGCGCGTTCCCATCGAGATGCCGACGGCCCCGAGCGCGAGCGCGGCGATGAGCCCCTTGCCGTCGACGAAGCCGCCGGCGGCGATCACCGGCACGTCGACCCTCTCGATCACCGCCGGGATCAGGGTCATCGATGTCGGTCCGACCGCCGACAGCACATGTCCGCCGGATTCGTTGCCCTCGACGATCAGCCCGGTGCACCCGGCATCGACCGCCTTCATCGCGTGCTCGACGGTCGCGACCACGTGGAAGTGATGGAGGTGGGCGGCACGGATGTCCTTGTTGAAGACGGTCGGGCTGCCCGCCGAGGTCACGACGATCCTCAGTCCGCGCCGGGCGCGCTCGTTCTTCGCAAGCGAATCGAGCGCGCCGCGGAGCCGCGCCGGGCCGTCCGGGCTCTTGACCGGGAAATTGATCCCGAACGAGCCCCCCGCCTCGACGAGGCGCGCGACCTGCCTCTTGGTGTCGCCGTAGACATCCGTTCCGTGGATGGAGCTGATCATGCCGAGCCCGCCGGCACGCGACACCGCCACGGCGAGATCGGTCGTGTCGTGCGGTCCGAGCGCGCCCTGGAAGATCGGCAGCCGGAGGCCGAGAAGATCGCAGATCGCCGTGTGCAGCATGGAGCCTCCCTATTCCGCCGTTGCGACGTGTCTGGGTAAGTCGTTCGCGTACGCGTTCACCGCACGCGCCGCGAGGGGGGCCTGATCCCGGTCGTCGCGCGGCCCGGAGCGTGCGGTCTCGAGGGCGCACGTGATCGGGCGTGGTCGCGCCGACATCGCGACGATGCGCGCGGCGCGGACCGTCGTCTCGAGCCTGTCGCAAATCGGGGGCGTCGTCATCGCGGCCGATCGATCAGCGACGGCAGATGCTCGGTGCCGGTCGGGATGACGCGCGACGGCCGGAGCGCCGCCTCGGTCCACATGCGCCCGCCATGGGCGACGCGATCGCGCGCGACGGCGGCCGAGCAATCCTGCGCATATTCGGTGCGTGGCCGCTCCTCGGCCTCCCAGGCGGCGAGCGCATCGGCGAGCGACCGCGCGTCGGCGACCGCGATCGCGAGCGAGAGCGCGTTCATCATCGCGATCCCGGCGCCCTGGCCGAGCGAGGGCACCATCGCGTGCGCGGCATCGCCGATGATCGCGACGCGGCCGGCCGACCAGCGCGTCAGCTTGCCGGTCTCGTAGGGATCGTAGCGGTGGTCGGACGAGACCCGCGTGATGACGGGCTCGAGCTCGGGGAAGTCGGGCAGCCAGATGTCCTGGCGGAGCGGCAATGCCGTCGCCTCCTCGTCATAGGAGGGGGCCATCAGCGCGAGATAGAGCTCGGTCTCGTTGCACGGCACGTAGAGGATCCGGAGCGAGCGTCGCGGCAGGTTCCAGAAGTCGATCACCTCGTCCCAGTTGCCGGGGCCGAGCTCCGCCTTGCAGCGCGGCGCGAGCACGCGGATGAGGCCGAGCGTAGTCGCGGTCCGTTCCTTCTGCAGGCCGAGCGAATCGCGGACCTTCGAGCCGACGCCGTCGGCGCCGACCACGAGATCGGCCCGCCAGCGCCGGCCGTCGCGGGTCTCGAGTACGCCGTCCGGGCTCGCGCCGACGGCCTCCGAGTTGACCACGAACTCGATATCGCGGCGGCGCGCGACGGCGAGGATCGCGTCGTAGAGCGTCTGGCGCGTCATGGTGAGCATGCGGCTCCCGGTCGTCGCATCGAAACGCTGGCGCTCGACCACGCGGCCGCGGTCGCGGACCTCGTAGAAATCGGACCGGTGCGCGCCCCGCAGCACGTCGTCATAGGCGCCGATCGCGGCGAGGACGCGGAGCCCGTTCTCCCAGATGAAGATGCCGGCCCCGAAGGCACGGAGCGCCGCCCCCTTCTCGTGGACGCGCACCGACCAGCCGCGCTCCGCGAGCGCGATCGCCGCCACCAGCCCGGCGAAACCTCCGCCGGCGATTTCCGCATGTCGTCGGACCATGGGGGGAGCCTAGCAGGTCGCGGCGGGCGCGCGAACACCGTCGACGGCCGGCGGATTCCGACTAAACTCGTCCCAGTCCAAAGCCCCCGTGGTGGCCGAAGAAGCGAGGATCGTGCGATGACCAGCTATCTCTTCACCAATGTCCGCGTCCTGGATGCGACCGGTGCGCCGCCCTTCTCGGGCGAGGTCCTGGTGGTCGGCAACCGGATCAAGGCGGTGGCGCGTGTCGGCGCCGCGGCGGCGGCGCCCGATGCCGAGGTGATCGACGGCGGCGGGGCGACGCTGATGCCGGGCCTCCTCGACGTCCACACCCACATGAGCTTCACCAACGGGTTCAGCAACCCGCTCGACACCGTGATGATTCCGCCCGAGGACCATACGCTGATCACGATGAAGCACGCCCGGCTCCTCCTCGACCACGGGTTCACGAGCTGCTTCGGGGCGGCGACGGCGAAGGCGCGGCTCGACGTCGCGATCCGCAACGCGATCAACGCCGGCGACATCCCGGGGCCCCGCTTCCGCGCCTCGAGCCTCCAGCTCTGCCCGACCGGCGGCTTCGGCGACGAGCGCCTGACGCATTTCGACAACGGCAACCACATCCACGTGATGTGCTGCGACGGGCCGGAGCAGTTCCGCATCGCCGCGCGCACCGTGTGCCGTGAAGGGGTCGACGTGATCAAGATCGTGCCGTCGGGCTCGAGCCTCGGCTGGGGCGCGGACGATCTCGCCGAGGACACGCTGATGACCGAAGACGAGGTGAGGGCGGTCACCGCGGTCGCCAAGCAGCGCAACCGCCGCGTCGCTGCGCATGCGCGGAGCGCGGAATCGGTGAAGATATGCCTCCGCGCCGGCGTCGATGTGATCTATCACGCAACGCTTGCCGACGCGGAGGCGCTCGATCTCTTCGAGGCGCGCAAGGACACCGTGTTCTACGGCCCCTCGATCGGACTCCCGGTGACGCGGCTCGAGAAGGACACCGGCGTCCTCACCGGGCCGCACGCGACGCCGCGCGCCCGGCTCGAGGCCGAGATCGTCGCGGTCTCGGCGGTGTCGAAGGCGCTCTACAAGCGTGGCGTCCGCGTGCTTCCGGGTGGCGACTACGGCTTCGTGTCGAGCCCACACGGCGAGAACGCACGCGACATCGAGTACTTCGTCCGGCTGTTCGACATGACCCCGATGCAGTCGATCTGCTGCGCGACGAGCCACGCGGGCGCGCTGATGGGACTGCCGGGCGAGCTCGGTCTCGTCAAGGAGGGCTATCTCGCCGACCTGCTCCTCGTCGACGGCGACCCGCTCGCCGACGTCTCGATCCTGCAGCACCAGAACTGCTTCCTCGGCATCATGAAGGATGGCCGCTTCCACAAGCGGCCGGTGGCCCGTCGGTCGATGCGCCAGGCGGCCGAATAGGCGCGCCCGCGCGGGCGGCTGGTCGTCGGCGCGGACCGCGACCGCCGCGTCCGCGGCCATGACGGCGGCGGCGAACCGGATTGACCCGCGCCGGACATAGAGCCCAAACTGGCCGCCGGCCGTCCAAGGATCAACCAGACGAACAAGGACCGGTCGCGGCGCAACGGCCGGCGTCGCGTCGGGATCGAGGGAGAGGTCGTGGCAACCAAGCGTCGGACGACAGCCAAGAAGATCGCGGTGCGCAAGGCCCGCACGTTCCGCGAGCAGCTCGAGGCGGCGGTGCTCGAGCGCCATTGCGCCGACCATCCGCTGACCTGCAAGTGGGCGGCCGGCAAGGTCAGCCGCAGCGCGCGGATGGGCTGGGCGGTCGAGCATTGGCACTGGGTGAGCAAGATGGGCTCGGCCTTCTTCTCGATCTGTGCCAACTCGCCCAAGGACGTGGTCGGCTTCACCATGGCCAATTGGAGCGAGGAGAACGACGAGGACCATTCGCACCTCGACATTGTGCTCCGTTTCGCCAAGGCGAACGGTGCCGATCTCCGCGCGGTCAAGAAGGGCCGCGGACTGCCGACTACGGAATCCTGGGTGCGCTTCCTGCTCGATGCCGCCAAGCGCGAGCCGTGGATCATCGGGGTCGCCGCGATCAATATCGGCACCGAATCGCAGTCGCCCCGGCTCTACAGCCGCATGCTCCCGTCGCTGCGCAAGGTCTACAAATACCCCGAGGCCGACATCGAGCATTTCTGGCTCCATGTCGATGCCGACGAGGACCATGGCGGGCGCGCCTATGACGCGCTCGAGCGCCATTGCACGACCCGCGAGCTCAAGGAGCTCGCCATCCACTGGGCGTATGAGAGCGCGCGGATGCGCTGGCTCTATTTCGACGGCATCTATCTCCACTACGAGATGGGCTACAACCTCGCCGACGACCGCTGAGGGGCGTTTTTTGGGCGTGTTTCGGCCCCGATGCGATGCGGTGCGGTGGACGCGTCGGGGCCGATTGTGTACCTAAGGGGAGGCCGAAGACCCGACGCCCCCATTACGGGGCGCGGCATGCACCGACGAGGCAGCACGGGGATGGACAACGAGGAGCGCGTCATCACCCCGGGGCCGGTTCCGGTCGCGACGGCGCCGCTTCTCCGGATCGTGCTGTGGCCGGCCAATCTGGTCACCATCGGCCGCATCCTGTTCGTCGCGGTCCTCGTCGTCCCGATGCTGCTCGGCCATCGCTGGGACCCGGTGACGACGGCGGTGTTGTTCGTCGTCGGATACTGGGCGTCGGATTTCGTCGACGGCTGGATCGCGCGCCGCACCCGGACATGCTCGTCGTTCGGCGAAAGCCTCGATCTCGTGAGCGATCGGTTCTGCGACGTGATGCTGTGCGCCTACGCGCTGGTCGCGACGCCGGAATATCGCTGGGCGATCCTCCTGTTCCTTCTGCTCCGGATCGCGCCGGACACGTTCCTGTGCCGGTTTCTCGGCCTCAAGGACAATCTCTTCTATAGCGCGGTGAAGCTTCACTCGCGGACCTACAGGCTCCTGAGCAAGGAGAACACCGTCAAGCTCGGGATCGAGGCCAACCACAGCATCAAGACCGTGTTCTTCGGGTCGATCCTGTTCGAGCTCCGCGTGCCTTATCTCGAGTTCCTGTTCGTCGCGCCGGCGATCCTCTACGCGGTCCTCGTCGTCGAGGTCATGAACGCGCACGCCCGCGCCGTCCTCGACAAGCGAGAATAGCGACCCTGCCGGTCCCCGAGGTCGGGCGGCGTCCGCCGTCCGGTCAATCGGGCAGCCGGACCCCGATCATGTCGAGGAGGATGCGGATCTCGTTCCGCGCCGCGACGTGGCTCAGCGTGAGCGGCGTCTCGATCCCGGCCTCGCGGAGGTCGAGGAGCGTGAGGCCGTTGGGGAACATCTCGCGGAAGATCACGCGCTCGCCGAAGCCCGGCGCGACGCGGAACGAAAAGCGGCGCGACAGGCTGTTGACGAGCTGCTCGATCTCGCGCGCGTTCTTGGTATCGGTCTGTCGGATGCGGTTCCGCATCAGGATCCAGTCGATCGGCTTCCGGTTCCAGCGCGCGCGCTCCTTGCGCTGCTCCCAGACGAGCTCGCTATAGACCGACGGGCGGATGACCTTGCGCGTCTCCGGGTCGACCGTGCCGATCAGGTCGAGATCGATGTGGCTGTCGTTGATCGGGGTGATCAGGGTGTCGGCGTAGGCGTGCATCAGCCGGGTCAGGTGGTCGCTCCGGCCCGGCGTGTCGACGACGATTGCGTCGTGGGCGCCGGCGAGCTCCTCCATGACGGTCGCGAGGCGCGCGCGCTCGTCGGATTCGGCGGCGGCGCGGCTGTCGGAATCGCTCGGCAGCAATGCGACATGGGCCGGCATCGGCAGCGCGATGCCGCGGCGCGCGGCGAAGGTCCGCCGATTGGCGAGATAGCGGGTCAGCGTTCCCTGGCGCGCGTCGATGTCGATCGAGGCGACCGTGAGGCCGCTCCGGAGGAGGCCGACGATGAGATTGATCGCGACCGTCGACTTGCCCGATCCGCCCTTCTCGTTGCCGACCACGATCACCCGCGCCGCGCCCGCCTTGCGGCCGTCCCGGACCGTGGGGTCGGTCATGGTGGCGGGGGCTTCGGCGAGGGCGGCGAGGGCTTCCATCGATCGGCGCTCCTGCAATCGACGCGCGCAATTGGACCGCGCGATACTAGCACAGCGGCGCGGGCGGCCCGATTCGGGGCTCAGCCGAGGCTGACGCCGAGGAGCGCCCCGAGCCCGTAGGTCACCGCGCCCGCGGCGGCGGCGATCAGGAGCATGCGGAGACCGCCCGCCGCCGCGCTCCGGCCCGAGAACAGGCTGATCGTCGCGCCGACCGCGAACAGCGCGACCGCCGAGAGCCCGGCCGCCCACGCGATCGGCCGCGGTCCGAGCGCGAGGACGAAGGGCAGAAGCGGCAGCGCGGCGCCGGCGCAGAAGGCGATGAACGACGACAGCGCGGCGCCCCAGGGCGAGCCGAGGTCGTCGGGATTGAGCCCGAGCTCCTCGCGGGCGAGCGTGTCGAGCGCGCGTGCGGGGTTGTCAAGGAGGCGCGTCGTCATGGCGCGCGCCTGAGCCATCGGGACGCCGCGCGCATTGTAGATCAGCGCGAGCTCCTCGGCCTCCTCGGCCGGGTAGTGCTCGAGCTCCTCGCGTTCCTGCGCGATCTGGTACTCGTACATCTCGCGCTGCGAGCGCATCGAGACGTATTCGCCCGCCGCCATCGAGAACGCGCCGGCGAGGCCCGTGAACATCGACCGCTTCACGGGATCGGGCTCGGCGGCGGCGACGGTGCCGTAGAGCCAGGCGGCGGTTTTCTCCTCGCGCCAGCGTTCGACGAGCTCGGCGTCGGCGTGGTTCGCGCTCAAGGCCGTCCCGCCCTAGTCGTCATCGCCGCCGATCTCGATCAGCGTGCCGATCCCCTGCGCCTCGGCGTTGGTCTCGATCCGGCGCGCGGTGAACAGATCCTGGATCGGGACGCCGCTCGACTTGTAGTAGGTGATCTCGACGGCGTCGGTCCGGCCGGGTCGACGCCCGGCGAGTAGATCGGCGATGCCGGCGACATCATCGGCGACTATCAACCCTTCGCGGATCGGCGTCTGGAGATCGCCGGCATTGGGCAGGCAGTCGGGCTTGCTGTCGATCACGCGTTTGGCGGCGCGGCGGATCGTCTCGCTGTCGACCTCGCGGCGGTCCGGCGCATAGGCGCCGGCGGCGGCGACGAAGGTTCCCGGACGGAGGTCGCGGCCGGCGAAGACAGGTGCGGCCGCCGTGGTCGCGCAGACCACGACATCGGCCTCGGCGACCGCCTCGCGCGGGGTCGCGACGAGCCGGAACCGGGCGCGCACCGGGCCGGACGGCGCCGCCATGCGATCGATGAAGGCGCGGCCGCGCGCCTCCGTCCGTGTCGCGATCGCGACCTCCTCGATCGGGAGCACGGCGGCGATCGCCTCGACCTGGTTGCGGGCGACCCGGCCGGCGCCGAACAAGGCGAGGCGGCGGCTGTCGGGGCGGGCGAGGTGGCGGGCGGCGAGCGCCGTGCCGGCCCCGGTCCGGAGGTCGGTGAGATGGCCGGCCTCCATGACTGTCCGCGGCCGACCGCTCACGCCGTCGAACAGGACGACGAGCGCCGTCATCCGCGGCACGCCGCGGCGCTCGTTGTCGTAGAAGTCCGAGACGACCTTGACGCCATAGCCGGCGCCGCCCTTGAGGACCGACGGGTTGAAGATCATGACCCCCGCCGGGTCCTCGCTCGTGACCACCCGGCGCAAGCCCTCGACCGAGCGGCCCTCGGCGAGCGCCAGAAAGGCCTCGGCCTGGATCGCGATCGCTTCCTCGAGCGTGATCAGCGCCCGCACGTCGCGCTCACCGAGGATCCGGATCTGCATGGCTCACCGCACTCCGTTGCGCCGCCCACCCTACACCCCCGACATTGACCCGCAAGGGAGCGGCGCGCGCGGTCGTCGCCAGTTGACAGCGCCGGAGCGGCGGGGTTTCCTGCCCGTCTCACGCCCCGGGGAGGACGCCATGCCGATCGCCGACGTTGATCGCACGCTGCCGGCCAACCGCATGATTTTCGAGATCCGGCGCGACCTCGGCCTCGCCCGACGCTTCCGCGCCGACCTCGAGGGACTGATGGCCGAGTACGGCCTGTCCGAGGCCGAGAAGGAGGCGTTCCGGGGCAAGAACATCCGCCTGCTGGCCGAGCTCGGCCTCCACCCCTATTTCCTGCCGCAGACCAGCCGTCTCTATACCGAGGGCAACTACAATCACAACAACAGCGTCGCGGCCGAGCTCTATGCCCGGAACATGCTGCGCAACACGCGCTGAGCGGAGCGAGCCATGGCCGAGATCGTCGCTATCGTCGCCTTGTCGCACGCGCCGGGTCTGACCGGCTGGCTCGACAAGGCGAGCCCGGCCGAGCAGGAGAACCTGGTCCGCGGCTTCACCGACCTCGGCAAGATGGTGCGCGCGACGCGCCCCGACGTGATCGTCGGCATCGCCAACGATCACATCCTCAACCTGCCGCTCGACAACACGCCCGATTTCTGCGTCGGCACGGCGGACGCCTGGCACGGGCCGGCACCGTGGTTCAAGGACTGGCTCAACGTCCCCGACTACGCCGTTCGCGGCCATCGCGACCTCGCGCGGACGATCGTGCGCGAGGGGGCGGCCGACGGGCTCCGGCTCGCGTTCTCAGAGAAGCTCCTCTTCGACGACAACTGGTCGGTTCCGCTCTATTACCTGACGCCGCAGCACGACGTACCGCTGGTGCCGATCCACATGAACTGCATCGTGCCGCCGCTGCCGTCGACGCGCCTCTGCTACGACTTCGGCCGCTCGCTCGCGCGCATCATCCGCGACAAGCGCCCGGCCGGGGAGCGGGTCGCGATCATGGCGACCGGCGGCCTGTCGCACGATCCGGGCGGACCCAAATACTTCCATGTCGATGAGGCATTCGATCGCTGGTTCCTCGACCTCGTCGCCGCCGGCGACGACGAGCGCACGATCCGCGAATGCACGCTCGACAAGATGCGCGAGGCCGGCGACGGCGGCACGACGGAGCTCCTCGCCTGGTTCACCGCGATGGGCGCGGCCGGCAACCGGCCGGCGAAGACGATCTGCTACGAGCCCTCCGTCGCGCTCCGCTGCGGCATGGGTTGCGTGAGCTGGTCGCTCCATTGATAGCGAAGATAGCGAACGAGGGCCTGACCATGGATCACGATCTTCTCGAGACGCTCGAAGCCCGGGTCGATCCGCGCCACACCGCGGTGCTGGTTGTCGACATGCAGAACGATTTCTGCGCCGAGGGCGGCTATATCAACATTGTCCTCAAGAAAGATGTGAGCGATTGCAAGATTGTAGCGGCCACGGTGATGAAGGTGGTCGAGGCCGCCCGCACGCTCGGCGCGCCCGTCATCTGGATCAAGGCGATCTATGATCCGCGCTTCATCTCGGGCCCCGTGATCGTCAAGCAGCGCGAGAAGGGGCTCGACGCCGTGTGCTGCGCGGCGGGCACGTGGGGCGCCGAGTTCTTCATGGTGAGCCCGCGCGCCGACGAGTTCGTGATCGAGAAGCACCGCTACAGCGCGTTCTCGTGCACCGAGCTCGACAACATCCTCCGCGACCGCGGCATCCGGACGCTGGTGGTGACCGGGGTGGCGACCAATGTCTGCGTCGAGTCGACCTTCCGCGACGGGTTTCACCGCGGCTACTACATCGTGCTGCCCCGCGATGCGGTCGGCTCGCACAACAAGGAGGCGCACGAGGCGACGCTCCGCGGCGCCGATTTCCTGTTCGGCGACGTGATCACCGCCGACCGTCTCGGCGAGGTCTGGGCGACGGCCGCCGCGCCGCGGCGCCGGCGCGCCGGCTGAGACCGCGCGGCGTTCCGCGTCATCATACCACCAACCCACGGGCAACCCACGGGAGACCGACATGAAGTTGCATCGCGTGTTGTCGAGAGGCGCTCTACCCGCGCTCGTCGCGGCCGTGTTCGTCGCGGCTGCCGCCCTGCCAGCACGCGCCCAGTCCTAGATCAAGATCGGGCTCGTCACGATCAACGATCCGCAGCATTTCATGGTCAACCGGTTCGCCGAGGAGATCGAGAAGCGGACCAACGGCCGCATCAAGGGCAAGGTGTTCCCGGCCGGTCAGCTCGGCTCGATCCCGCGCCAGGTCGAAGGCATCCAGCTCGGCACGCAGGAGGCGTTCCTCACCCCGCCGGGCTTCCTCCAGGGCGTGAACGAGGCGGTGCAGGTGACCGACGCGCCGGGTCTCTCCGAGTCCATCATGCACGGCCACAACACCATCACCGACCCCGAGTTCCGCACCCCGTTCATGACCCTGATGGAGCGGGCGAACATCCTCGGGATCAGCCTGTTCGCCTCGGCCTTCAACTCGATCGCGAGCCGCGATCCGATCCGGACCTTGAATGATCTCAACGGCAAGAAGATCCGCGTGCTCGCGACCAGGACCGAGCAGGAGATCGCGCGCCGGCTCAACTTCGCCGGCGTGCCGATGAGCTTCACCGAGGTCCTAGCCGCGCTCCAGCAGGGTACGCTCGACGGCGCGCTCAGCGCGCACACGGTGATGGCGACGTCGAAGTTCCAGACCGTGACGAAATACGTCACCGACCTCGGCGCGGCGTTCATCTTCAGCGTCTTCTATGTCCACAAGCCGTGGTTCGACAAGCTGTCGCCGGCCGACCGCGCGATCGTGACCGCGCTTGGCTTCGAGCTCCAGCTGCCGACGACGCAGGAGGCGATCCGGTGCGGCGAGGAGGCGTGGGGCATCTGGAAGAAGGACGGCGCCGAGGTCATCAAGATCTCGGCCGCCGACCGGGCCGAGATGATGCGCCGCATCAAGCCGATCGGCGACGAGGTGCTTCTCACCAACCCAAAGACCAAGGACATGTACGAGCTCGTCAAGCGCGTCGCCGAGAGGCATCGCCCGAAGAGCTGATCCACCCGGGCCGGCGCGACGTGCGTTATGGCCTCGGAGCGTACCGCATGCGTGTCGGCGCGTTGTTGCATAACCGGTCAGGGAGGACCAACATGAAACCGCTTTCGTCGCTTCGTAGCGCGACCGCTGCCGCGTTGATCGGCGCCGTCGCTGTCGCCTGGGGCTCGATCGGCCCCGCCGCGGCCCAGTCCGAGATCAAGATCGGGCTCCTCACGATCAACGAGCCGCAGCACTGGATGGGCGAGCGCTTCATCGCCGAGATCGAGAAGCGCACCAACGGCCGCATCAAGGGCAAGTTGTTCCCCGCCGGTCAGCTCGGCTCGATCCCGCGCCAGATCGAAGGTGTCCAGCTCGGTACCCAGGAGGGCTTCATCACCCCGCCCGGATTCCTCCAGGGCGTCAACGAGGCGTTCACGGTCACCGACGCCCCCGGGATGTTCGATGACCTCGATCACGCCTTCAGGGCGATCAGCGACCCGAGCTTCCGCGACCGGTGGCATGCGCTCGGTGCCCATGCGAACGTCATCGGCGTCAGCGCCTATGCGAGCGCGTTCAACTCGATCGCGAGCCGCGAGCCGTTCCGCAAGATCTCGGACATGGCCGGCAAGAAGATCCGCGTGCTCGCGAGCAAGACCGAGATCGAGATGGCCAAGCGTCTCGGCTTCGCCGGCATCCCGATGAGCTACAACGAGGTGCTGCCCGCGATCCAACAGGGCACGCTCGACGGCGCCCTCAGCGCCCACACGGTCATGGCGACGTCGAAGTTCGCCTCGGTCACCAAATACGTCACCTACATGGCGGCGAGCTTCATCCCGAGCGTCCTCTACATGCACAAGACCTGGCTCGACAAGCTGCCGCAGGCCGATCGCGAGGTCGTGCTCGCCGTCGGGCGCGAGCTCGAGCGGCCGATGACCAACGAGGCGATCAAGTTCGCCGAGGAGGCGTGGAAGATCTGGCGCGCCGACGGGGCCGAGATCATCCAGCTGTCCGCCGCCGATCGCGCCGATATGGTGAAGAAGCTCGCGCCGATCGGCGACGAGATTCTCGGCACCAACCCGAAGACGAAGGAGCTCTACGAGATCCTCAAGGCGGCGGCGCTGAAGCACAAGAAGGCGAGCTGATCCCGGCCGACCCGGCGGCGGGTGCGATCGACCCGCCGCCGCATCGCCGTCACCCTCACCCGAGCTTCGCGCCCTTGGCGATGCCGGCCTCGGCCGCGAAGGCCGCGGCGGCGATCTTCTTGCCGCCCTCGGCGCGGACGCGGCTCACGACGATCGCGCCGCCGACGGCGGCGACCGTCATCGTCTCGCCCTCGATCGCGACGACCTCACCCGGCGCACCGGACGCGCCGGTCCGATCGATGCGCTTGGTGCACTCGTAGATCTGGACGGTCTTGCCCTGCCAGCGCGTCCACGCGCCGGGCTGCGGATTGGCGCCGCGGATCAGGTTGTGGACATGGGTGGCGGGCTTCGACCAGTCGATGGCGACGTTCTCGACCCGGCACCAGCCCTCGTAGGTGGCCGTGGCTTCGTCCTGGACGATCTTCGGCGCCTTGCCGGCGCGCACGAGATCGACCGCCTCGAGCATCGCCTGGATCCCGAGCGGATAGAGCTTGTCGAAATAGATCGAGCCGAGCGTGTCGTCGGGGCCGATGTCGACCGTCTTCTGGAGGAGGACCGGCCCGGTATCGAGGCCGTTATTGGGCCAGAAGATGGTGAGGCCGGTCCGCGCCGTGCCCTCGATGATCGGCCAGTTGATCGACGACGGCCCGCGATGCTTGGGCAGGAGCGAGGGATGATACTGGATCGTGCCGTGGGTCGGGATGTTGAGGAAATCCTCGGGCACGAACTTGGTGACATAGGCCATCACGCCGAGATCGGCCTTGAGCGCGCGGAGGTGGTCCCACACTTCGGGCTTCCGGAACGACGCGGGGTCGAAAAAAGGCAGGCCATGCGCGGCCGCGCCGTCCTTGATCGGATCGGGCTTGGCGCCGTCCTTCTGGGTCGGGCCATAGACCCCGACGATGGTCTCGCCGCGCTTGACGAGCGCATCCAGCATGTCCTTGCCGAAGGCCGCCTGGCCATTGACGATGATCCGCATCCTGTCCTCCGGTTTGCGATTGTGATCAGGCGCGCGCCGCCGCGAGCCGCGCCACCGGCCGGTCGTCGATCGGCCAGTTGACGACGGCGGCGAACACGCCGAGCGCGACGCCTGTCCACCATACGGCGTCGTAGCTTCCCGTCGTATCGAACAGCCGGCCGCCGACCCAGATGCCGAGGAAGCTCCCGACCTGGTGGCCGACGAAGCAGATTCCGAACAGCGTCGCCATGTACCGGACGCCGAAGATCTGGGCGACGATTGCGCCCGTCAGCGGCACCGTGCCGAGCCAGAACACGCCGAGCGCGGCCGCGAACACGAGGACGCTCGTCTCGCTGATCGGCACCAGGAAGAACACCGTCATCAAGACCGAGCGACCGAGATAGAGGACGACGAGCAGATATTTCTGCCGCATCCGACCGCCGAGCTCGCCCCAGGCATAGCAGCTGATGATGTTGAAGAGGCCAAGGATCGCGAGCGCGTTGGCGCCGGTCTGCAGCGTGAGCCCGGCGTCCTGGACCAGCGCGGGCAAATGCGTGCCGATGAACATCGTCTGGAAGCCGCACACGAAATAGCCCGAGAACAGGAGGACATAGCCGCGGTGCGCGAGCGCTTCGCGGAGCGCCGCGGCGACGCTCTGTCGCGGGCCGCTCTCGCCGGCATCGGGCCGGCTCGCGAGCGCCGCCGCCATCGGCACGATCAAGGCCACCATGACGGCGAGAAAGACCATGGTGAGAACCCAGCCATGGTCCTCGAGGACCGCTTGCGTGCCGGGAACGACGAAGATCTGGCCCGACGAGCCGCCCGCGCTCGCGATGCCGAGATAAAGGCTCCGGCGCCTCTCGGGGACGACCCGGCTGATGACCGCGAGGACGACCGGGAACAGCGTGCAGCCCATCGCGATGCCCGAGAGCACACCGAGGCTGATCGAGGCATCGAGCGGCGTCTCGGCGCGCGACATCAGCCAGAGACCGAGCGTGTAGAGCGCGCCGCCGACCGCGAGGACGCGGCCCGGGCCGTATTTGTCGGCGATGATGCCGGCGAACGGCGTCGAGACGCCCCACATCAATGCCTGGAGCGCGACCGCGAAGGACAGGGTCTCGCGCCCCCAGCCGAGATCGCTCGAGATCGGGTTCATGAAGAGCCCGTAGGTCTGGCGGATTCCAAGCGAGATCGCGAGGATCATCGTCCCGGCGATCAGGACCACGAGGGGGGTGCGCCAAGTGTGCGCGGTCATCGTCTCACCGACATGATGGCCCCGACCTTAGTGCATGTTCAACCCGGCCGATAGACCACGACCGCCCCGTCGCGGCCTCGGACCGCCTGCGGCGGCAGCACCACCCAGCGCGCCGGATCGGCGCCGGCCGCCGCGATCGCCTCGGCGCTGACGAGAAGCGCGGTACCGGCGTTCCGGGTCAACTCCTCGATCCGCTGCGCGACGTTGACCGTATCGCCGAGCGTCGCGAACTCGAGCCGATCGGCATCGCCGATCGCCCCGGCGAAGACCGGCCCCTGATGGACCCCGATGCCGAGCGCGATCGGCGGCTCGCCGCGGTCCAGCCGCGCCGCGTTCCAGTGCCCGAGCGCCTCCAGCATCGCCTCGGCGGCGTGGATCGCGTTCGCCGCATCGTCCGCCCCGGGGCGCGGCACGCCGAACACCGCCATCACGCCGTCGCCCATGAACTTGTCGACGATGCCGCCCGATCCCTCGATCGCCGTCCGTTGCAGGGTCCGGATCTCGGTGAGGAGACGGCCGACCGCCTCGGGCACGAGCCGGCTCGCCATCGCGGTGAATCCGACGATGTCCGCAAACAGAATGGTGGCGGGCTGTATGCGCCCTGCGCCGAGCACACCGATGCCTTCGGTCGCGACCAGTGAGGCGACCGGTGGCGGCAGGTAGCGCGACAGATTGGCCGAGCGCTCCGTCACGGCGATCGCCTCGGTGAGGAGGCGGCGGGCGCGGAACACGACGAGGATGATCGCCGCAGCACCGGACAGGATCACCAGGATCCGGATCAGGTTGGCACGCGCGGTGAAGATCGGAAGCCCCGGCGGCAAGGGATGCATCGGATCGACGCCGAACAGGCCCGCGAACTGGAACGCGACGAAGCCGAGCGCGATCGCGGCGAAGCTCGTCGTCGCGGCGACGACCGGACCCGGGCTCGAGTGCAGCGCGGCGAACGTGATCAGCACGAAGAGGAGGAGGAAGGGCGGCAGCGCGGCGAGCGCGCCGATGCCGACGTCGAGCGAAGCGGCGAGGGTCGGCGCGAGCACCGCGAAGAAGGCGATGTCGAGAACCGCGAGCGCGACCACCATCCAGCCGCGATAGAACCGTGACCGCGCGACGAGGTAGGTCGTGACCGCGAGCGCCGCATAGACAACGACGAACACGAAAACGGTCTCGATGAACCGGCCGGGAAGCTCGCGCGGGTGGGTGAGCACGAACAACCCGAGGATGAACAGTGTCGTAACGAACCGGATGGCGCGCTCAGGCGCGCCGCCCGCCGCTCGGCGTCGAGGATCAGCGCCTCGACCGCGGCCGACGGCGCCGGTCCGCGCGCCATCGCTCAGAATCCGGCGGCGTAGGCGTCGCGGCGGTGATCGGCGACGCCGAACAGGGTCCCGCCGGGCGCGATCTCGATGGTCTCGGCGGAGCCGAAGAACTGTGCGCTGTTGCGGCGCACGGCGTGGCCGCGGGCGGCGAGCGCGTCGACCACGGCGTTGGGGATGCCCGGCTCGATGAAGACGCCGGGTCCGCCGAACTCCATGGTCCAGCGCGGATGCGCGACGGAATCGGCGAGATCCATGCCGCGGTCGACGAGGTTGGAGATGATCTGCGCGATCGAGATGGTCTGGTTGTGCGCGCCCGGCGTCGCGAGAAGATAGCGGAGCCGGCCCCCCAGCGTGACATGCACCGGGTTCAAGGTGTGCGCGGGACGCTTGCCCGGCATCACTTCGTTGGCGTGGCCGGGCTCGATCGAGAAGCGCGACATCCGGTTGTTGAGGAGGAGCCCCGTGTCGGGGTCGAGCACGAAGGCGCCGAAGGGGTGGAACACGCTCTGCACGAAGGTGAGCGCGTTGCCGAGCCGATCGACGACCGAGAGCGTCGAGGTGCCGCCCTTGGCGAAGGCGGTGGTGCCGACGCCGCCGCCTTCGCGCACCCCGTCCTGCAGCCGTCGCGTCACGGCGGGCCCGAGCAGGCGGTCGAGATCGGCGGGATCGCGGCGCGGATCGGCGATGTGCGGCTCGCCCTCGGCGAAGGCGCCCCGCGTCGCCGCCATGAGATAGCCGAGGCGATCGGGTCCGTCGTCGTCGAGGCGCGCGCTGTCGAGGCCGGCGAGCCCGTTGAGCTGAAGGAGGAGGAGTAGGCCGAACGAGTTGGGCGGCATCACCTCGACCGTCGCGCCGCGATAGACGGTCGAGATCGGCGCCACCCACTCCGGCACATAGGCCGCGAGGCAGGACGCGCGCATCAGCCCGTCACGCGCCGCCATCAGCCTCGCGAGGCTTGCGGCGATCGGCCCGCGATAGAACGCCGCCCCGCCATCGCGCGCGATCAGCCGGAACGTCGCGGCGAGCGCCGGCTGGCGAAGGAGCGCGCCGGTCGCGAGCGGGCGGTCGTCGTGAAAATAGATCGCGCGGCAGCCGGGATCGGCGCGGAGCCCCTCGGCCGCGCCCGCGATCTGGCGCGCGATCGCGGGCGAAAGGGCGAAGCCTTCCGCGGCCCCCGCGATCGCGGGCTCGAAGAGCTCCGCCCAGGGCAGCCGGCCGAAGCGGCGATGGGCTGCCTCCCACGCGCCGACGATGCCGGGGACGGTCGCGGCGCGCACGCCGGTCTCCGGCATGCCGGACGCGAAGACCGCGCGCGTCGCGCCCTCCGGTGCGCCACCCGAGCCGTTGAGGCCATGGGTGCGCCCGCTCGCCGCATCGTGGATCAGCGCGAACACATCGCCCGCCGGGCTCGTCGCGTGCTGCATCACGGTCGCGAGCACGGCCGAGGCCGCGATCCCGGCGTCGACCGCGTTGCCGCCCTTCTCGAGCATGCGGAGCCCGGCGAGGCTCGCGAGCGGATAGCCGGAGACGACCATGCCGTTCCGGCCGACGACGGGGGCCCTGGCCATCACCGCGATCTACGACCAGACGATGAAATCGCCCTCGGGCAGCCGGCCGATATAGCTGCCGACCGAAAGCCGGCGCGTGCCGTCGCCCGATTCGTTCGCGGTCCACTCGTGCGGATTGCGCGGGTTGAAGATGATCACCTCGCCGGGCCGTCCCTTGTAGCGGTGCGTCTCGGCACCCTCGACCCGGCGGCGGTTGAAGGGCTCGATCTCGGCGTAGCGGCCGTCCTCGCTCGGCGGCGTGTAGGGGGCGTTGTGGACGGTGGTGACGCCGCCCGCGGCGGGCTCGCTGACGAAGAGGTTCCACGACAGCTGCGCGATGCAGCGCGCGATCGCGTAGTCGGGGGCGGAGAAGCGCGCGGTGTCGGCGTGGAGCGTGCCGCCACCGGTCGATTCACGGATGATGCCGACATAATAACGGTCGTGGCCCGGCTCCTCGGCGACGCTGAGCGTCCGCTCCGGGTAGAGCGCGCGGACGCGGTCGAACAGGCGCGCGAACGGATCGACACCGGCCGCGGCGAGATAGGCCGCCTTCTCGGCGTTCGCCGCCGCGACGGCCGCGAAATAGTCGGCCTTGGATTTCTTCCGGAACTCGAACTGGGTGACGCCGATATAGCGCGCGGGGTTCTTGAGCGCGGGGATGTTGTACTGCTTCGTGAAGCCGATCGCGTCCATCGCCGCGGCGAGCCGGCGCGCCTCGTCGGCGGTGACGAAGTCGCGGATCCGGATCGCCGGGATCTCGTTCGCGTAGAGGGCCTCGAGGCTCTCGCGCGAGAGCGGGAGCTCCTCGTGTGTCCGCCACTGTGGCATCGCGTTCATCGCACACCCTCCGCGGTCAGAGAAGGACGAGGACCGCCTCGGGCGGGCGGCCGAGCGCGACCTTGGCGCCTCTGACGACCACCGGCCGCTCGATCAGGATCGGATTGGCGACCATCGCGGCGACGAGCGCGGCCTCCGACATCTTCGGATCGTCGAGCCCGAGGTCCTTGTAGACGGGCTCCTTCCGGCGCATCAGCGCGCGCGGCGCGATGCCCATCGCCTTGAGCCATTGCCGGAGCGTCGCCGCATCGGGCGGCGTCTTCAGATACTCGACGACTGTGGGCCTGATGCCGCGGCCCTCGAGCAGCGCAAGCGTCTTGCGCGAGGTCGAGCAGCGCGGGTTGTGATAGATCGTCACGGTCATGGGTTCGTTTCCGTCTGTGCCGAGCAGATGCGTATGGTGAACCCGTCGGGGAGCCGCGTCGCCGCGTTGCCGCAGGCGCCGGCGAGCTGGTCGCGCGTCAGGCCCTTCGCCTCGCGCAGATTGGCGCCGCTCAGATTGGCGAGACGCAAATCGGCGTCGTCGAGCTTGGCCCCGCTCAGATCGGCGCCGGCGAGAACGGCGCGCTTCAGCTTCGCGCTCAACAGATCGGCGCCGCGGAGCCTCGCATCGGTGAAATCGACGCGATCGAGATTGGCCCAGCTCACATTGACCTGGGTCAGATCGGCGCCCGCGAGCGAGGATCGCTTGAGCTTCGCCTGGTAGAGATTGGCCTCGGTCAGGTTGGCCCCACCGAGATCGCCCCGTTCCATGTCGGTGTTGCGGAGATCCGCGCCGGCGAGATTGGCGCCCTTGAGGCTCGCGTTCTCGAACTCGGTATCGCGGAGATCGGCGCCGCGGAGATCGGCGCCGGAGAGATCGGCCTCCTTGAGGCTGCTGTCGCGGAGCCGCACCCGCTCCATCCTGGCGCCGGGAAGGGCGAGGGCGCGGAGATCGGCGCGGTTGAGATCGCAGCGCGCGCACTCGCGCGTCGACTTGAGGCGCTCGGCGGGCGAGGGTGCCGGGGCCTGCGCCGCCGCCTGACCCGCGGCGAGAACGAGCGCGAGCGTCACGATCGCCGTTCGAACAATCAGGATCATGGATCGACGCCCGTTCTGCCCGCGCACCGGGTCGCGCCAGGCCATCCCGCATCATATCGCCGCGCCGGGCGCCATGCCAGCGAGCCCGGTCGGCCGTTCGGGGCTGGCAAGGGCCCGTGGTTGCGGCAATATGCGGGGCGGGACGCCGACCGCGTCGTTTGCGTCAGGGAGGAAACGCCATGAGAAGCGCCTACGACACCGATCTCGGCCGCAATGCGGCGAACCATGTGCCGTTGTCGCCGCTCTCCTTCATCGAGCGCGCGGCCGCGGTCTATCCGGCGCGGACCGCGATCGTGCATGGACCGACCCGGCGGAGCTGGGCCGAGACCTATGCCCGGTGCCGCCGGCTCGCCTCGGCGCTCGCCTGCCGCGGCGTCGGCAAGAACGACACCGTCGCGGTCATGGCGCCCAACGTGCCGGCGATCTTCGAGGCGCATTTCGGCGTCGCCATGGCGGGTGGCGTCCTCAACGCGCTCAATATCCGTCTCGATGCCGACACGATCGGTTTCATCCTCGGCCACGGCGAGGCCAAGGTGCTGCTGACCGACACCGAGTTCGCGCCGATCATCAAGAAGGCGCTCGGCGGTCTCGAGCGGAAGCCGCTTGTCATCGACATCGTCGATCCGCTCGGCCCGGGCGGCGAGCGGCTCGGCGTGATGGACTACGAGGCGTTCATCGCTGAGGGATCGCCCGACCATGCCTGGTCCTATCCCGACGACGAGTGGGACGCGATCGCGCTCAACTACACCTCGGGCACGACCGGCAACCCGAAGGGCGTCGTCTATCACCATCGCGGGGCGCATCTCAATGCGCTCAACAACCTGATGGCGTGGCACATGCCGCCGCATCCGATCTATCTCTGGACGCTGCCGATGTTCCACTGCAACGGCTGGTGCTTTCCGTGGACGGTGACCGCGCTCGCCGGCACCCATGTGTGTCTCCGCCGTGTCGAGCCGAAGCCGATCTTCCAGGCCTTCGCGACCGAAGGCGTCACGCATTTCTGCGGCGCGCCGATCGTCCTCAATACGCTCGTCAACGCGAAGGCCGAGGACCGGGCGCCGTTCGCGCAACAGGTCCGCGTCATGACCGCGGGCGCCGCGCCGCCGGCGGCCGTCATCGCCAACATGCAGCGCATGGGCGTCGAGGTGACCCATGTCTACGGCCTCACCGAGACCTATGGTCCGGCGGTCGTGTGCGCGTGGCACGAGGCGTGGACCGCGCTCCCGGTCGATGAGCAGGCGCGCATCAAGGCGCGGCAGGGCGTGCGCTATCCGATCCTCGAGGGGCTGATGGTCGCCGATGCGCGCGACCTCCGCCCGGTGCCCAAGGACGGCGAGACGATGGGCGAGGTCTTCATGCAGGGCAATGTCGTCATGAAGGGCTATCTCAAGAACCCGAAGGCGACCGCCGAGGCCTTCGCCGGCGGCTGGTTCCATTCGGGCGATCTCGCCGTCTGGCACAAGGACGGCTATATCGAGATCAAGGACCGCTCGAAGGACATCATCATCTCGGGCGGGGAGAACATCTCGACCATCGAGGTCGAGAGCGTGCTCTACCGCCACCCCGCGGTGCTCGAAGCCGCCGTCGTCGCGCGCCCGGACGAGAAATGGGGCGAGACGCCGTGCGCCTTCGTCACGCTGAAGCCGGACGCGACCGCGACGGCCGAGGAGATCATCGCGTTCTGCCGCGACAACATGGCCCGGTTCAAGGTGCCGAAGACGGTGGTGTTCGGCGCGCTGCCCAAGACCTCGACCGGCAAGATCCAGAAATACGTGCTCCGCGATCAGGCGCGCGCGATGTGAGCCTCGGCCGGTTCAGCGCCGCACCCAGCCGCCGTCGACATAGAGCGTCTGGCCGGTGATGAAGGCGGCATCGTCGGAGGTGAGGAAGCTCATCGCGCCGACCAGGTCGTCGACCGTCTGGGTGCGCTTGATCACCTGAAACGACGCGACGTGGTCGAACCGCTCGGGCGCGCGCGGGTTCGTCGTCGTGGTGCCGGTGGTGCGCGTGAGGCTCGGTGCGATCGCGTTCACCGTGATGCCGCTCGGGCCGAGATCGCTCGCCAGCGCGCGCGTGAATCCAATCACGCCGCCCTTGCTCGCGATGTAGTGGGTATAGCCGGTGACCGCGGTCGCGACGGTGTTGGACGCCATGTTGACGATGCGGCCCCAGCCGCGCGCCTTCATGCCGGGCACGAAGGCCTTGGCGGTGAGGAACATCGAATCGAGGTTGACCGCCATCACCCGCTTCCAGTCGGCGAAGCTCACCTCGTCGAACGGGCGGTTGGGGAAGATGCCGACATTGTTGATCAGGATGTCGCAGCCGCCGAACTCGCGCGCGACCGCGGCCGCGAGCGCATCGACGCCCTCGGGCGTCGAGACGTCGGTGACGACGGCGCGCGCCGGGCGGCCGCGCGCGGCGACGAGCGCCAGGGTCTCATCGGCCGGCGCGAAATCGGCGATCACGATCCGCGCGCCGTCCTCGGCGAGCCGGCGGGCGAAGGCCTGGCCGATCCCGGTCGCACCGCCGGTGATGACGGCGATCTTGTCCGCGTGACCCTTCGCCATGGCGGGCGGGCTCCCGTCGCCGGTCAGCGGAGCGTCGCCTTGCGCACGGCATTGCGCACCGTGCGCGAGACGGCCCAGTCCTTCGTCGTCTCGAAATACTGCTTGAGCGAGGCGGAGTTGCGATGCCGGTCGAGCGCGGCGTCGTCGGCGTAGACCTCGTAGAGGATGAAGGTGTTCGGATCGCTCTTGTCCTGGCAGAGGTCGAAGACCAGGCAGCCCGGTTCATGGCGCGCGATCTCGCCGCGATGGCGCTCGATCTCCTTGAGAAAGTCCTGGACGTGCTGCGACTTGAGCGTGACGGCGACGTTGATGATGTGCATAGCCTCTTCCCCGTGTCGGTCGTTCAACCCCAGACTTCGCGTGCGGTCTCGACCACGAGACGGAGCTTCGCCGCCTCGTCCTCGACCGAGATCAGGTTGCCGATCGCATTCGACGAGAAGCCGCACTGTGGCGACAGGCAGAGCTGGTCGAGGGGCACATGTCGGGCCGCCTCGTCGATCCGCCGCTTGAGCGCATCGCGGCTCTCGAGCGCGCCGCGCTTGGTCGTCACGAGGCCGAGCACGATGTTCTTGTCCTTCGGCACGAAGCGGAGCGGCGTGAAGTCGCCCGAGCGCTCGTCGTCATATTCGAGAAAGAAGCCGTCGACCTTGGTCAGGTTGAAGACCTTCTCGGCGATCGGCTCGTAGCCGCCGGAGGCGAACCACTGGCTCTGTGCGTTGCCGCGGCACATGTGGATGCAGACCTTCATGTCGGCCGGACGGTCGCGGATCGCGTCGTTGATGAGGGCGGCGTAGGTCGCGGGCAGCTCGTCCGGGTCCTCGCCGATCTTTTTCACGCCCTCGCGCATCTTGATGTCGCAGAGATAAGCGAGGTTGGTGTCGTCGAGCTGCACATAGCGGCATCCGGCGGCGGCGAGCCGCGCGAGCTCGGCGCGGTAGACGTCTGCGAGATCGGCGAAGAACCCCTCCATCGTCGGGTAGGCCTCGCGGCTGATCGCCTCGCGGCCGCCGCGGAAATGCGTCATGGTCGGAGACGGTATGGTGATCTTGGGCGTCCGCGTCGTCGCGGCCCTGACGACGCGGTAATTGGCGACCTCGATCCCCTCGTCGGGAAGCTTCATCCGATCGCGGATGAAGGCGACGAAGGGCGCCTTCTCGGGATCGACGGATTTCCCTTCCGAGCCTTCCGGCATGATGCGGCGGAAGTCGACGCCCTTGATCTTGTCGAGGAAGTCGAAGTGGAAATTTTCGCGCCGGAACTCGCCGTCGGTGATCGAGTGGAGGCCGATGTCCTCCTGGAACTTGACGACGTCTCGGATGTGGCGGTCCTCGATGGCGCGGAGCGCCTCGCGCGTGATCTTCCCCGCCTTCCAGTCGGCGCGCGCATCGAGGAGCACCTGCGGGCGGAGAAGGCTCCCGACATGGTCGGCGCGGAACGGTGGCTGTGTGCGGTCGGCCATGGTTTCCTCCGTTGTCCCTACGGTGTTCGGATCAGACGATCCGGACGTGGAGATTGCCGATCCCGTCGATATGCCCGTGCAGCCGGTCGCCGCGGACGACGGCGCGCGGGCCCTTGGGCGTGCCGGTGAAGATGAGATCGCCCGGCTCGAGGCGGGCGAGCGCCGACAGCCGGGCGACGATCTCGGCCGGCGACCAGATCAGATCGGCGAGATCGCCGCGCTGGCGCTCGGCGCCGTTGACGGTGATCCAGATCGCGCCCCGCGTCGGGTGGCCGATCCGCGCCGCCGGCTGGATCGCGCTCACCGGCACCGAGTGATCGAACGACTTGCAGAGGTCCCAGGAGTGCTGGTGCTTGATGCAGTCGCGGAGCACGTCGCGCCGGATCAGGTCGAAGCCGACCGCATAGCCGAACACGTGCTCGAGCGCGCGCGCGGGCGGAATATCGCTGCCGCCGCGGCCCATCGCGACGACCATCTCGATCTCGGGGTCGAGCTCGGCGGTGCCGGGCGGGTAGGGGATGTCGCCGCCCTCGGCGACGAGCCCGTCGGCGGGTCGGAGCGAGACGCCGGGCCGCGACCCGTCGCTTCCGCCGAGCCCCGTCTCGCGCGCATGCGCGACATAGTTGCGCCCGACCGTGTAGACACGCCGGACCGGAAACAGCGCCTCCGATCCGGCGACCCGCGCGGTCGGCACCACGGGAACCGGCACCGCATAGCTCATCGACACGCACTCCCCTGTCGCTCAGAAGCTACACGGGCCCGGCGGGGCCGCCAATGGCCTCGGCGGCGGCAGTCTTTACAGACGATTAAGAGCGCCCGGGCACACTCGAGCCATGGCGCGAAGCGTTCCGAAAGCCTCGGCGCCGGTCCCCGGCTCGTCCGCGCGCGATCCCGGCCGTCACGAGCTCCGCGATCCGGCGACGGAGGGCGCGGCCGCGCGCGTCGACCCGGCCGCCCCGCCTTCTGTCGATCACTCGACCGAACAGGCCTTTCGCGCCGTCTTCGACATGCTGCCGGACTCGGTCGTCGTCCACACCGGGCGCCATATCCTGTTCGCCAACGCGGCGGCGCTCGGCCTCTTCGGCGCGCCGTCGGAGGCCGCGCTCAAGTCGCGGACGATCCAGGATCTGCTGCCGCCCGAATACCATGCCGCCGCCGATCGTCGCACACGCCTCATCCTCGAGGAGGGCCGGTCGGTCGATCGGGCCCAGTCGCAACGGCTCAAATTCGACGGGCGGATGATCGAGGTCGAGACGACCTCGGCGCCGATCGTGTGGGAGGGCCGCCGCGCCATCGTCGCGGTCAGCCGCGACATCACCGCCCGGCTCCGCGCCGAGCGCGCGCTCGAGCTCCGCGTCGCCGATCTCGAGCTCGCGCGCGAGATCCACGAGCGCCAGAGCGCGCAGCTCCGTGCCCTCGCCGAGGAGCTCCGCCAGGCGCGCGATGCCGCCGAGACCGCGAACCAGAACAAGAGCGAGTTCCTCGCCAATATGAGCCACGAGCTCCGGACGCCGCTCAACGCCATCATGGGGTTCTCGGAGGTGATCAAGGAGCAGATGCTGGGCGCGGTGGGCGTGCCGCAATATGCCGAATACGCGCGCGACATCTACACCTCCGGAGCGCATCTCCTCGACATCATCAACAACATCCTCGATCTGTCGAAGATCGAATCGGGAAAATTCGAGCTGCACGAGGGCGACGTCTCGATCACCCAGGTCGCCGCCGCGGTGCGCCGGATCGTCAGCGGCCGGGCGGCTGTGGCCGGCCTCGTGCTCGAGGTCGCGGTCCCGGACGATCTCCCGAACGTTCATGGCGACGAACGGGGGATCAAGCAGATCCTTCTCAATCTCCTGTCGAATGCGATCAAGTTCACCCCGCGCGGCGGCCGCGTCAGGCTGTCGGGTTGGGTCAACGCCGACGGATCGCTGTCGCTCTCGGTCACCGACACCGGCATCGGCATCGCAAGCGAGAATTTCGATCGCATCCTCGCGCCGTTCGGCCAGGTCGACAGCCCGCTCGCGCGCGACCACCAGGGCACCGGCCTCGGCCTGCCGCTGGTCAAGGCGATGATCGAGCTCCACGGCGGCCGCTTCGATCTCGACAGCACGCTCGGCGAGGGAGCGACCGCGACGATCGTGATCCCCAAGCCGCGCACACGGCCGAACGGGCAAAGAAAAACCGGGGTGCTGGGGCCCCGGTAACATCGTGGGGCTTTCGCCCCGTTCCGGCGACGTCTTCTATTCGGCCGCCTGACGGAACTCGTTGAGCTCGTCCTTGAGCCGCGGCCACACGTGGTCGACGAAGCGCTTCATGCCCTTGACGGTGCGCTCGTGGTCGAGGTGGCCGGCCTGGCCCATGATCAGGAGATGCCCGAACCCGCCGACGGTGTCGTAGAATTTCTTGATCTGCTTGAACACCGTGTCGGGGTTGCCGCCGAACGCGAAGCCCTGCTGGATCAGGCCCTCGACGGTCTTGGGCGGCGGCGTGCGGCCGAGGCCGTCGACGCCGACCTGGCCGCCGAACGCGCCCTTGAGGACGTTGCCGGCCGCCTCGGCGGGGAAGTAGCCGGGCGGATTGCGGAACTGCGGCGGCACCTTGTTCGAATCGTTGTACCACTTGAGCTCCTGGATGCCGGCCTCGCCCTCGGCATCGGTGTCGCCGACATAGACCAGCGCGGCATAGGCGAGCTTGTGGCTCCCCGACCCGGGATGGCCCGCCTCGCGCCAGCCCTTGCGGTAGCCGTCGAAGATCAGCTTGGTGACATTGTAGCCGGACAGGAACGTCGCGGCGTTGTGCTTGAGCCGGGCGACTTGCGCCGCGTTGGGCGGGCTGCCGACGGTGATCCACACCGGGGGGTGCGGCTGCTGATACGGGCGTGGCCAGATATTGACCTGGCGATGGTGGAAGAACTGCCCCTCCCAGCTGAACGGCCCGTCATGGGTCGTCCACGCCTTCATGATGAGCTCGTAGGCCTCCCACAGCCGCTGCGACATGCGCATCGGGTTCGAGTTCATCGCCGAGACCTCGAACGGCACGCCGCGGACGAAGCCGACATCGAGCCGGCCGCGCGAGATGACGTCGATCATCGCCATCTCCTCGGCGACGCGGACGGGCTGGCGGCGGTTCGCGAGCGGGTTGCCGAGGATCAGGATGCGGACCTTCTTGGTCTCGCGCGCGAGGATCGCGGCGATCAGCGGCACCGCGGGGATCAGATTGGTCGCCGTCTGGTGGTGCTCGTTGGTCATGATGTTGAGGCCGATCTCGTCCGCGTAGCACCACTCGTCGAGATAGCGGTGGTAGAGATCGGCGCCCTTCACCGGGTCGTAGATCGCGTTCGGCAGCGACACGCGGATCGAGTTGTAGGACGATTCCTCGGGGAGGTAGTGATACGCCCCTTCGCTGAAATACCAGGCCTGCATGGGAGTTCCTTCCTCGATCGCTCTGCGCGGCTCAACCGGCAAATGACGTGACGTGCTTCAGGAACGCGTCGGTCTGCTCCATCTGGGGCAGATGTCCGCACTGCGGAATGCCGACGAATTTCGCGCCCGGAATGAGGCTCGCATATTTCCGGCCATAGTCGGCGCTCACCAGCCGGTCGTTCTCTCCCCAGATCACGAGCGTCGGCGCCTTGATGCGGTGCAGCCGGCGCGCCAGCTTCGGATCGTGGAGATAGGGCTCCCAGCCATAGACGGTGATGCCCTCGCGGTTCTTGGCCATCGCCGTGAACTCGGCATCGGAGAGCTTGGAGAAATCGGGCACCCGCGTCTGGTCGTGCCAGACGAGCTTGTTCGCCTCCATCGGGTGGAGCGCGAAGATATCGACGATGTCGCGGGTGGTGCGGTCGCTCACCTTGATCCCGACCGCATCGACCAGGATCACCCGCCCGATGCGCGCGGTCGTCTTGACCGCCATCTCGGCCGCGATCCAGCCGCCGAACGAGAACCCCATGACCGTGACGTCCTGAAGCCCGTGGGCATCGAGCAGATCGAGATAGAGAAACGCGAGATCATCGATGTGATCGAAATGCTCCGGCAGCGGCGAGCCGTGGAAGCCGGGATGGGTCGGCGCCCAGATCGCGTGGCGCTCGGCGAGCTTCGCCATGAACGGCGCCTTGGCCACCGATCCGCTCCCCCCGTGCAGCACCAGCATCGGCTTGCCGCCGCCCATCCGCTCGAGCGCGAACTTGACGCCGTTCAGTTCGGCGAGATCGGGGGCGGTTGCAGTCGCATTCATGCCTGGCGCTCCGCGACGACGATGACGAATCACGCGCTTTTCGCGGACCCGGTCGAATTCAGAAGCTTCATTCTATTGACTTCGACGTACCCTGCAACCCGGAATAGCGACCGATGAATCGGGGAGATCGCGTGCAATTGACGCAGGCCGCGCGGGCCAATCGACCCGCCCGCATCGGCAGGACGGCGTGAGGCGCCCATGACGGGATCGCGCCGACGTCGGTGGCGCGCGGCCGCGATCGCGCTCGGCGTGCTCGTCCTCGCGCTCGCGGCCGTCGTCCACTGGCGGGCGCCGCTCGCGACTGCGGCGC
>Ga0194132_10003015_pt1 | contig 30607 bp, 28 predicted proteins | sample TA2KigOf80mmetaG_FD_148612 | JGI IMG/M metagenome (GOLD analysis project Ga0194132, IMG submission 148612) | Freshwater microbial communities from Lake Tanganyika, Tanzania - TA2015054 Kigoma Offshore 80m | ecosystem: Environmental > Aquatic > Freshwater > Lake | place: Tanzania: Lake...
GAAGAACTGGTTCCCGCTGGCGGCGCGAAGGCCCGGGCGATGGAACTGGCGATGCTCGCGGAAAAACAGGGCCCCTTGAGCGTTACTGCCTGCAAGAAACTCATCCAGGGCGCACGCAGCGCACCGCTGGACAGCCTGCTGGAGCCGGAGCGCGAAGCATTTGTGAAACTCTTCGGCACGCAGGATCAGCGGGAGGGCGTCAACGCATTTCTGCACAAGCGCAAACCTCACTGGAAGAATGCGTGAAGGCAGGAGAACCGTTGTTCGACCGTTTCGGTCCGCCCTTGGGCATGATTCTTGAATCTGCCGCCAGATGATCTCTGCGGACAGGGCTGATCCTGCGGTTTCAAAGCGCCCTGTGGCATTGTTGCTGGGAGGCCGGGGCTTTATCGGTTCGCGTCTCGCCCCGCAGATGATCGAGCGCGGTTACCGGATCGTGTGCGCGGAGCCGACCGCAACGACCTTGGGCCGATTGGAGCCCTACGGCGCGCATGTAACGCTGGCCAACACATCAACGGCAGACCGGGAAGCGCTGGTTGATCTGTTGGCGCAGGTCAACCCTGCTTGCGTGTTCAACCTCGCCTACGCGCGGGGCGCGGACATCGCGACCGAGATGGACATCATGTGCCGCGGACTGTGGAACACCTTCGATGCCGCGCGACTGGCAGGATGCGGGCGTGTCGTCTTTGCGAGTTCGGTCCGCGTGTACGGCGCCCAATCCGCGCACGGAGCGGAAACCCTGCTGAACGAGCGCTCCCCCTGTTACCCGCTGACGCGCTATGGCCACGCCAAGCTGCTCGGAGAGCGTCTGGCGGTGGACTTCAATGCGACCCACGCGATGCACGTTGCTGCGCTTCGCGTGCCCATGGTGTACGGCCCGGGCGTTCGTGAAGGCGCGTTTGGCGTCTGCGTCCCGGCGCTGGCAGCGGCATCGGGCACCCCGACCGTATTGCCCTACGATCCGGCTGCCAGGCTTTGCCTCGCACATGTAGACGACGTAGCGAAGGCCCTGGCGCAACTCGCCGATGCCCGCAATGCGCCGCCAAAACACGCGGTTTACGAATTGGGAGGGCATGCGCTTTCCTATGCAGGAATGGTCGGCATTGCCAGCACGATCAATCCAGACACGCGCGTGACCTTCGCGCCCCGCCCCGACGGACTGGAACACCAGTTCTCCTACCTGCTAGACGGGAGCAGATTGCGTGCGGAGTACGGGACGAGCCATCGTCCAGTCATCGACGGCTATCGGGAGATTGTCGATTACACTCGCACGCGTCGAGAAGACAATAGAACGCCGGGGAGATCGAAGTGATTCGCCATGTCATGGGGCACGACCTCGTCGCCGACACCCTCGGCGGCGTGCTGGACTGGGCGGTGGCAGAGCACCCGGACAGCGTGTTCGCGCTGTTCGACGACGAGCAATATACCTTGGGGCAGCTCGACGACATGGCACGCCGCATCGGCGCCGCGCTGCTGAAATCGGGAGTGAAGTCCGGTGACCGGCTTGCCGCGCTGATGTACCCATCGCCGTGGCACCTTGCACTCGCATTTGCCTGCGCGCGGCACGGCGTGGTGTGGTGCCCGCTCAACGTGGCGCTGGGCATCGACGATCTGGCCTACACGCTGAACGACTTGCAGCCTGCGCTGGTGCTGCTCGACGATGACCTGCAGACGGTCCTCAACGAGGTGCGCTCAGGCGATGCCAGGATGGCAGCGCTACCGCTTGTCATCTGCACGCCGACGGCCAGGGGCGACGCGCCGGCGTTCTCGGATGGCTGGGTCGGCGCCGAGCGAGCCGAAGGAAAGTGCGAAGCCGCGGCGAGCGACAGCCTCGCCATCATCTACAGCGGAGGCACCTCCGGCCGGCCCAAGGGCATCGAGGTCTCGCAGTTCTACGCCGTCTCCTCGGGACTGCGGCTCAACGAGTTGGCACGGTTCGGCAAGCGCGAAACGTTCTTCACCGTCATGCAGTTCTCCCACGCCTGGACGCCACTGACCATCCTGCCGTGGTGCCTATTATATGACCATGTCTTCGCGTTCTGGCGCTGGTGGAGCGCCAGCCGATTCGTGGATGCCGCCATCCGCTACAACGCCAGCATCACCGACGTGTATGCGGGGATGGCGGCGACGCTTTTCCTCGGAGACGCGGCAAAGGACACACGTTCCATCCCGGCGACCCGCTCCATTGCCGGCTGGGGTGGCGACGAGGAGATATCGAAGCGGATCCGGCGCCAGTTCCAGGAACGCTTCGGTGTCACCACGCTGCAGATGTATTCGCTGACCGAGGTGGGACCGCTCTCCTGCGTGGAGTGGGAGGGGGAGCCGCAGAAATTCGGTTCGTCCGGCAAGCCTCGCGGCTGGTACGACGTCATCGTCGCCGACAACGAGGGCATGCCACTGCCGGTCGGGGAGGTGGGCGAGATCCTCGTGAGGCCCAACTTCCCGAACATCCTCGCCAAAGGGTACGTCAATCGTGCCCCGCACACGCTGCACACCTGGCGCGACCTGTGGGTTCATACCGGCGACCTTGGCCGCTACGATGAGGACGGCTACCTGTGGTTCGTCGGACGCCAGGGACACTTCATCAAGCGGCGCGGGGAACTGGTTTCGGTGAGCGAGGTCGAATCGATCCTCCTGGGCATTCCGGGAATCGATGAAGTGGCGGTCTATGGCGTTCCCTCCGAAATGAGCGAAGAGGAGATCAAGGCCGTGATTGTCCTCAAGGCTGGCGCCCAGCTCACCGGACAAGCCGTCGTCGATCATTGCGCCGGGCGGCTCGCCTATTTCAAGGTTCCCACCTATGTCCAATTCGTCGCAGAAATGCCGCGCAGTGCAACCAAGCAGGAAATCGAGCGCTTCAAGCTGAAGGCATTGCCCCTCGGTGAGCCGTTGCGGCCCAGCGGCGGGCGGCGGCCGCTCGGGTACTCGAAATGAGCAGTCGCCTGGCGGGGCGTATCGCGCTCGTGGTTGGCGGCGGCGCCGACGGCCCGGCTCGCCCGGGTGACGGCATTCCCATGGGAAATGGCCGGGCCATCGCCCTGCGACTTGCCAGCGAAGGCGCAATGGTGGCGGTCAGCGACCTGCACCTGGAGGCGGCGCAGACAACGGTAACGGCGATGGGTGGCGGGCTGGCGATCCAGGCTGATGCCGGCGATCCCGATGCCTGCATCGCGACCGTCCGGCAAGTGGAATCCAAATACGGCCGCATTGACATCGTGGTCTGCAATGTCGGCATCAGCAAGCTGCAAACCATCCGGGTGCAGACGCTTGATGCTTGGCGGCAGGCCGTCGATGTCAATGTCACCAGCAACTGGGTCACCGCGCAGGCGGTGTTGCCCGGCATGCTCGAACGCGGGGGCGGCGTATTCGTTTTCGTGACTTCGCTCGCCGCCCTGGCTTCGTCAGGCAGTTCCATGGCCTACGAGGTCACAAAATCGGCGCAGCTGGGAATCACGCGACATATCGCCGTGCGTTACGCCGATCGCGGCATCCGCGCCAATGCGCTGGCCCTGGGTGTGATCGACTCGACCATGGTTCGGAAACTGTATGGAGATTCCGCCGAGCGACATGCCGGCCGCGCGCGCATGTCGCCCATGGGCAGGGAGGGACGACCGGAGGAAGTTGCGGCAGCCGCGGCGTTTCTCGCTTCCGATGACGCAAGCTACATCACCGGGACAACGCTCATCGTCGATGGCGGTATCACGGCCGCACTGTAGGCCGCTTCTCCGCCAACCGGCGTGAAACCCGGATGCCGGATGCCCTCGATTCCCGCCTGCGCCGGGCTGATGTAACGTCCGCACATCCTCGATCAAAGCGTCAGCACGCGCTCGGGCCTGCCGTCCATCCAGGCAACGATGTCGGCAACCGCGTCGCCGAAATAGGCCTTGTAGCTGGCCTCCGACACGTAGCCCAGGTGCGGCGTGGCCAGCACGTTGTCGAGACGGCGCAAGGTATGGTCCGCGGGCAGGGGCTCGACGTCAAACACATCGAGCGCCGCGCCGGCAATACGCCTCTCGCGCAGCGCCGCAATCAACGCCGCTTCATCGACGATCGGGCCGCGCGCGGTGTTGACGAGCAGCGCGGTCGGCTTCATGCACCGCAACTGCGCATCGCCCAGCATGCCGCGCGTGCGCTTGCTCAGGATCTGGTGGATGGTCAGGATGTCGGATTCCGACAACAACCGGTCCAGCGTGCCGGCATGCTCGACGCCGGCGGCAGTACATGCCTCCCTCGTGAGGTTCTGGCTCCAGGCCAGGACACGCATGCCGAAGGCGCGGCCGATGGCCGCGACCTGCGAGCCGAGCTTGCCCAGCCCCAAAACGCCGAGCGTCTTGCCCTGGATATCCATGCCAACGGTGGACTGCCACGGGCCGCCCGCGCGCAGGCTGGCATTCTCGAGTGCGATCCTGCGGGCAAACCCGAGAATGAGCGCCCAGGTCAGTTCCGCCGTGCCGGGGCCGAAGGAGCCGGTGCCGCAGACCAGGATGCCGAGTTCCCGAGTGGCCTTGAGGTCGATGGCGGCATTGCGCATGCCGGTGGTGACCAGGAGCTTAAGCTTCGGCAGTCGCGCCAGGAGCGTGCGGGGAAACGGCGTGCGCTCGCGCATGGCCACCACGATCTCGCAGTCACCAATTGCGGCGACGACAGCATCTTCCGAGCCCAGGCGGTCGTGATGAAAGCGCACGTCCACGCGGCCGGCCAGCGATTCCCAGTCGGCAAAACCGCGCGCCGCGCGCTGGTAGTCATCGAGCACCGCGCAATGCAGCATGCCCCCCCCTTGCACGAGTGTTTTCAGTTCTGCGCCGGATCGGCCGCCACGCGGAAGGCGGCCCGCCCGGGCTGGATTCGAGAGGACGAGCTGACGATCGTTCCTTCGGGCTCCGCTAGTGCTTGCCGTAGATCTGCGCGCCCTTCTTCACGAACTCGATGGACTTTTCTTCCATGCCCTTCTTGAGGGCCTCGGCCTCGGTCACGCCCTGTTGCGCTGCGTAGTCGCGTACGTCCTGGGTGATCTTCATCGAGCAGAAGTGCGGGCCGCACATGGAGCAGAAATGCGCCACCTTGGCGCCCTGCTGCGGCAGCGTGGCATCGTGGAAGTCCTTCGCCGTGTCCGGGTCGAGTCCAAGATTGAACTGGTCTTCCCAGCGGAATTCGAAGCGCGCCTTGGACAGCGCGTTGTCGCGGAGTTGCGCGCCGGGATGACCCTTGGCAAGGTCCGCGGCATGGGCTGCAATCTTGTATGCAATGATGCCGTCCTTGACGTCCTTCTTGTCGGGCAGGCCGAGGTGCTCCTTGGGGGTCACATAACAGAGCATGGCCGTACCGTACCAGCCGATCTGCGCCGCGCCGATGGCGCTGGTGATATGGTCGTAGCCGGGGGCGATGTCGGTGGTAAGCGGCCCCAGGGTGTAGAACGGCGCCTCGTAGCACTGCTCGAGCTGCAGGTCCATGTTCTCCTTGATGAGCTGCATCGGCACATGCCCCGGGCCTTCGATCATCACCTGCACGTCGTGCTTCCAGGCCACCTGCGTGAGCTCGCCCAGTGTCTGGAGTTCGCCGAGTTGCGCCTCGTCGTTGGCGTCCCAGATGGAGCCGGGGCGCAGGCCGTCGCCGAGCGAGAAGCTTACGTCGTAGGCCTTCATGATGTCGCAGATATCCTCGAAGTGCGTGTAGAGGAAGTTCTCCTTGTGGTGCGCAAGGCACCACTTGGCGAGAATCGAGCCGCCGCGCGACACGATGCCGGTCATGCGGTCGGCGGTCATCGGCACGTAGCGCAGCAGCACGCCGGCGTGGATGGTGAAGTAGTCCACACCCTGCTCGGCCTGCTCGATGAGAGTGTCACGAAAGATCTCCCAGGTCAGTTCCTCGGCACGGCCGTCCACCTTCTCCAGCGCCTGGTAGATGGGGACTGTTCCGATGGGCACCGGGCTGTTGCGCACGATCCACTCGCGCGTCTCGTGGATGTTCTTGCCGGTGGAGAGGTCCATCACGGTGTCGCCGCCCCAGCGGATCGACCAGGTCATCTTCTCCACTTCCTCGGCGATGCCGGAGGTGACGGCGGAATTGCCGATGTTGGCGTTGATCTTCACCAGGAAATTGCGGCCGATGATCATCGGCTCGGACTCGGGGTGGTTGATGTTGGCCGGGATGATGGCACGGCCGCGCGCGACCTCGCTGCGCACAAACTCGGGGGAGATTTCCTGCGGGATGGAGGCACCGAAGGACTGGCCAGGGTGCTGGCGCGACATCAGCGCGGCGAGCTTGGCCCCCTGCGGGCCGGAGGCCTTCAGCGATTCGAGATAGGCCACGCGGTTGTGGTTCTCGCGGATGGCGATGAACTCCATCTCGGGCGTCACGATGCCCCGGCGCGCATAATGCATCTGCGAGACATTGTGTCCGGACAGCGCGCGACGCGGCTTGCGTCCGAGGCCGAAGCGCAGTTCGGCGAGCTTGGGATCGTTCAGGCGCTCGGTGCCGAAGCGCGAGCTCGGGCCCGGCAGCGTTTCCGTGTCGCCGCGCCCCTTGATCCACGGCACGCGCAGCGCAGGCAGGCCCTGGCGGATGTCGATCCTCGCGTCAGGGTCGGTATAGGGGCCCGAGCAGTCGTAGACAAAGACCGGCGGGTTTCTTTCCGCGGCATCGGGTCCCTGGTTGAAGACCGTGGTGTCCGCCTGTGATATCTCGCGCATGGGCACGCGGATGTCGGGGCGCGAGCCTTCGACATAAACCTTGCGCGAGCGCGGCAGCGGCTTGATCGCGGCCGCGTCCACATGGGCCGTGGCAGCGATGAACTTGGGATTGGCGCTCATGTCACGCTCCTTCAAATCCTTCAAATGATGGCCGACAGGAGCGCTGGACGACAGGGATTGGTGCTGCGCGCTTCCCTTCGGCGGCATTACCCGCATCAGGTTCCAAGGGTTTTTCTCACCCGTCGCGGATCGATTTTCCGTCCGACAGGACCCCTAGCTCGAAACACATTACTTCAATTGCAGGGGCGAGGCAAACCGCGTCCGCCGGTGCTGACGTGGTGTAGTTCTTGAGAGTGATTCGCAAGCAAGCGGTCCCCGCGCGCGTGCCGACGCCAGGGCAGGCGCATGGTCTTCCCTTCGTTCATTGAGAGACGCCGGATGACCGAAGAACTTCTAGCCACGGCTCTAATTAACAGTAAGCACACGCTCACAATATCTGATCGACAAGCCATCGACCGGAAGTTCATTTATCTGCCATATTACTGAACCGCTGGTTATTAAGAAATCATGCACACAGCCAAGAAACTTGCACCCCGCTGGGAACGCCGCAAGGAGGCGCGCCCGCACGAGTTCATCGCTGCGGCGCTCGACCTGTTCGTCGAACGCGGCTTTGCCGCCACCCGCCTCGAAGACGTCGCCGCACGGGCCGGCGTCTCGAAGGGAACCCTCTACCTCTACTTTGACAACAAGGAAGCGTTGTTCAAGGCGGTGGTGCAGGAGGGCATCCTGCCGGTAATCGAGGAAGGCGAGACCCTGCTGCAGCAGTACCAGGGGCCGGCCGCCGAATTGCTGCGCATCGTCGTCTATCGCTGGTGGGAAACCGTGGGCGTATCGCAGCTCGCCGGTGTCATCAAGCTGATGCTCTCGGAAGCGCAGAACTTTCCCGATGTCGCGCAATTCCACTACGACCAGGTCGTACTGCGCGGGAGGCGCATCTTCGCATTTGTCGTTGAACTGGGGATTCGCCAAGGCGAGTTCCGCGCGCTGCCGGTGGATCATTGCGTGCGGCTGCTGCTCGCACCGCTGCTGATGCTGGCCATCTGGCGCTATTCCCTGGGAGTGTGCGAGTCGGAGCCGATCGACGCCGACTCCTACCTCAGGACCTATCTCGACATGGCACTGCGCGGCCTCGCTCACGGAGGGGCGGCGGGCGGCCCGGCCGACCAGGGGAGTACGACATGATCACCGACGCACTGCTAGCCTACCTGCACTTCACCGCAATCCTGATCCTCGCCTCGGCACTTGGCGCGGAAGCCCTGCTGCTGCGCGCGCAGGCGGGCGCAGCCACGATCCGTTCGCTGGCCCGCGCCGACATCCTCTATGGCATCTCTTCTGGCGTCGTCATCGCCACCGGCCTGTTGCGCCTGTATTTCGGCATCAAGGGATCCGTCTTCTACACTGCCAACCCGGTGTTCTGGGCCAAGATGGCGCTGTTCGTCGTCGTGGGCCTGATCTCGATTCCACCGACGCTGAAGTTCATCCGCTGGCGCCGCCGGCTGGCGGCCGATGCCGCCTTCCTGCCTGCGGCCGGCGAGCTTGCCGCCGTGCGGCGCATCGTTTTCATCGAACTGCATCTGCTCGCCCTTGTTCCACTTGCCGCCGTGTTCATGGCGCGCGGCCTGGGCATCTGAAGTCCATGACGGAGATCGCAATGAAGGCCCCCGCTCGGAAAGCGCTGCATGTTTCCTGGCTTATCGCCGCTGCAACGCTCCTGCTTGCGTGCACGCAGGCCCAGGAATCCAAGCCCGTGGTGCGTGCCGTGCAGACGCAAGTCGTCGCCGCGACCAGCCTGCGGGAGGGTTCCGTCTACTCTGGCGAGATCCGCGCCCGCCACGAAACCGACCTGGGTTTTCGCGTGCCCGGCAAGATTGCCGCGCGCCTGGTGGATGTCGGCACCAGCGTGCGCAGGGGACAGGTGTTGGCGCGCCTGGATCCGGCCGACAACCAGACCAGCGCCGATGCCGCCCGCGCCGCCGTGTCGGGCGCGCGAACGGAGTACCAGTTTGCGCGCGCCGAGTTCGAGCGCTACCGCAGCCTCGCCGAAAAGAACTTCGTCAGCAGGACCGCACTCGATCAGCGGAAGGCGGCCCTGGATGTCGCCAGCGCCCGCCTGGAGCAGGCGGAGGCGCAGCAATCGCTGTCACGAAACCAGCTCGGCTATACCAGCCTGATCGCCGATCAGGATGGCGTCATCACGGCGGTCATGGGCGAAGCGGGGCAGGTCGTCGCCGCCGGGCAGACCGTCGTGCGGCTGGCGCGACACGGCGGAAAGGAGGTGCTGATCAGCATCCCCGAAACGCGGCTGGCTGTGACACGCGCGACAAAGGAAGTCATGGTGCGGCTGTGGGCAGACCCGGCCCGCACCTACAAGGGCAGGCTGCGCGAGTTGTCGCCCATCGCCGATGCGGGCACGCGCACCTTCGCGGCGCGGATCTCTGTGCTCGATGCCGGCGCGGAAGTTGCGCTGGGCATGACGGCCAACGTGCTGTTTCCGGTCCATGCGAAGACAGGCGCAGGCGGGCGCGAGACCATCCTGCTGCCGCTGACCGCGCTGTATCGCCATGCAGGACAGTCGGCGCAGGGCGGCCAGGCCAACCAGGCTGACAACGCATCGGTGTGGGTGGTTGATCCCAAGACCGGCCAGGTAGCGCTGAAGCCGGTCACGGTGGCGCAGTATCGCGAGAACGGCGTGGAAATCGCCGCCGGGCTCGCCATCGGCGAGACCGTGGTGACCGCGGGCGTCAACAAGCTGGTCGCGGGCCAGGTGGTGCGGCCCCTGACGCCACACTCATCGTCCGTCCCCACCCCCGCTCAATCGGCAGCGGCACAGCGCTGATGAGGCGCTTCAACCTCTCCGAGTGGGCGCTCGAGCACCGCGGCTTCGTGCTGTTCGTGATGGTGGTACTGGCGGTACTGGGCACGCTGTCGTACCAGAAACTGGGCCAGTCCGAGGACCCGCCATTCACCTTCAAGGTGATGGTGATCCGCAGCAACTGGCCGGGCGCCAGCGCGCGCGAAGTGGAACTGCAACTCACCGACAAGATCGAGAAGAAGCTGCAGGAGGCCCCAAACCTGGACGTGCTGCGCAGCTACTCCAAGCCGGGCGAGTCGCTGGTGTTCTTCATCATGAAGGATTCCGCGCCGCCCGGCGAGGTCCCCAACACCTGGTACCAGGTGAGGAAGAAGGTCGCCGACATCCGCCACGCGCTGCCGGCCGGCGTGCAGGGGCCGTTCTTCAACGACGAGTTCGGCGACACCTTCGGTAACCTGTACGCGCTGGTCGGCGATGGCTTCGACTACGCCGCGCTGAAGGCACATGCCGAGCGCGTGCGGGAAGGGCTGCTGCGCGTGCGCGACGTTGCCAAGGTGGACCTGCTCGGTGCGCAGGACGAGAAGGTCTTCGTCGAGCTGTCCAACGTCAGGCTGGCCACGCTCGGCATCGACCCCAACCAGCTGATCGCGACCCTGCAGGGGCAGAACGCCATCGCCGCCGCCGGCGCCTTCGAGACTGCCAGCGACAAGATCTACCTGCGCGCCAGCGGCGGATTCGAGAGCGTCGAGGCCATCCGCGACCTGTCGATCCGCCTCGGCACGCGGCTGTTCAGGCTCGGCGACATCGCGAAGGTCTATCGGGGCTACAGCGATCCGCCGCAGCCCAAGCTGCGCTACATGGGCAAGGACGTCGTCGGGCTGGCCGTATCGATGGCGCCCGGCGGGGACATCATCGAGCTCGGCCGCCACCTCGAAGTCGCGGCGCGGCAACTGCAGGCCGCGCTGCCGGTCGGTGTCGACCTGGTGTCCTACTCCAGCCAGCCGCAGGCCGTGGCACGCTCGATCAACGAATTCGTGCGCACGCTCGCCGAGGCCGTGGTCATCGTGCTGGCAGTGAGCCTCGTCTCGCTCGGGCTGCGCACCGGCATCGTGGTAGCCCTGTCGATCCCCCTGGTGCTGGCCGCGACCTTCCTGTTCATGAACATCTTTGGCGTGGGGCTGCACAAGATCTCGCTCGGCGCGCTGATCCTGGCCCTCGGCCTGCTGGTCGACGATGCCATCATCGCCGTCGAGATGATGGCGATCAAGATGGAGCAGGGCTGGGACCGCGTGAAGGCGGCAAGCTTCGCCTATACCTCGACGGCCATGCCCATGTTGACGGGTACGCTGGTGACAGTGGCGGGATTCCTGCCGATCGCCACGGCGGCCTCGGCGACGGGGGAGTACACGCGCTCGATCTTCCAGGTCAACGCCATCGCGCTGGCGGTGTCCTGGATTGCCGCGGTGGTCTTCATCCCCTACCTCGGGTACAAGCTGCTGCCCGACCTGTCGAAAAAGCACGCGCATCGCCGAGGCGACGGGATCGCTGCGGAACACGCGGTGTACGACACGCCGTTCTACCGACGATTCCGGCAACTCGTCGAGTGGTGCGTACGCTTTCGCAAAACGGTGGTCCTCGTCACCGTCGGCCTCTTCGCCCTGTCCGTGGCGGGTTTCGGCCTTCTGCAGCAGCAGTTCTTCCCCGCCTCCACGCGCCCGGAACTGCTGGTCGACCTGCGCCTGCCGGAGGGCTCCTCGCTGCAGGCCACCGAAGCCGAGGTACGAAAACTCGAAGTCATCCTGTCGGCGGAAGCAGGCATCGAGAACTTCGTTGCCTACGTCGGCACCGGCAGCCCGCGCTTCTACCTGCCGCTCGACCAGCAGATGCCCTCCGGCAACTTCGCCCAGTTCGTGGTGCTGACCCGGGGCCTGAAGGAGCGCGAGGCCCTGCGCGAACGCATGATCAGGCTGTTCGACAGCGAGTTTGCGCTGCTGCGCGCCAACATCACGCGACTGGAGAACGGCCCGCCGGTGGGATTCCCGGTGCAGTTTCGCGTCTCCGGCGAGGACACCCCCACGGTGCGCCGCCTGGCGGCCGATGTGGCGGCGGTGATGCGTGATAATAATAATGTACAGAACGTACATATGGACTGGGATGAACTATCCAAAGTGATCAGAATAAAAATGGATCAGAACAAGGCGCGGGTGCTGGGCCTGTCCTCTCAGGAACTGTCGATGCTGCTGAATACCTCTCTCAACGGCATCGCCACAACGACCTTCCGCGAGCAGGACAAGTCGATCGAGGTGCTGCTGCGCGGCGCGCCCGAGGAGCGCATGAACCTTGCCTACCTGCGCGACCTAGCCGTACCCACCCGCAGCGGCAAGAGCGTGCCGCTGGCGCAGTTGGCCGACATCGACTACGGCTTCGAGGACGGCGTGATCTGGCGCCGCGATCGACGGCCGACCATCACCGTACGCGCCAATGTCTACGGCGACGTGCAGCCGCCCGCGGTGACGGCGGCCATCAGCCCGCGGCTGGATGCCGTACGGGCGAAGCTGCCGGACGGCTACCGCCTGGAAACGGGCGGCACGGTTGAGGACTCCTCGAAGGGGCAGCAGTCGGTGCAGGCGGGCATCCCGCTCTTCATCGTCGTGGTGCTGACGGTGCTCATGCTGCAGCTGCAGAGCTTTCAGCGCGTGCTGCTCGTGGTGCTCACCGCGCCGCTCGGGCTGATCGGCGTGGTGCTGTTCCTGCTCGCCTTCAACGTGCCGTTCGGCTTTGTTGCCATGCTGGGCACCATCGGGCTGTCGGGCATGATCATGCGCAACTCGGTGATCCTCGTCGACCAGATCGAACAGGACATCGCCGCCGGACTGACGCCCTGGAACGCGGTCGTCGAGGCGACCGTCCGGCGCTTCAGGCCCATCACCCTGACATCGGCGGCGGCGGTGCTGGCGATGATTCCGCTGACGCGTAGTGCGTTCTTCGGTCCCATGGCCGTGGCCATCATGGGCGGCCTGATCGTCGCCACGGTCCTGACGCTGCTGTTCCTGCCGGCGCTGTATGCCACATGGTTCAGGGTCAGAGCCGACGCCGGTTCGGCGCGCGGCGCAACGGGTTAACCTCCAGCTGATGCCCCCATGGATGCCGGGTGCCCCTGATTTTCAACAAAGTAGCGGTGATAGAATATCTTTCCGCCACGGCCTCGGGCTGCACTTGGCCTCAACTGACAAAGCGTTGGCGCTCCGGCCCCCTGACGCCCCCCGTCCATAGCCCAGCAGGCCCATGAATATCGAACAGGCACGTTTCAACATGGTCGAGCAGCAGATTCGGACCTGGGAGGTGCTGGATCAGAATGTGCTCGACCTCCTTTACGTGGTCCGGCGCGAGGCGTTTGTTCCGCCCGCTTACCGCGCCCTCGCCTTCTCCGATCTCGAGGTCCCCCTCAGCGACAGGGCGGCTGAAGGAGAGCGCATGTGGCAGCCCAAGATGGAAGCCCGCGTGCTGCAGGAGCTTGCCATCCGCAGGACCGACGTGATCCTCGAGGTGGGCACCGGCTCGGGCTACCTGACAGCGCTGCTGGCGTACCGCGCGCAGCGCGTCATCTCCGTGGAGATCAGCCCGGCGCTCAAGGCGATGGGCGAAGCCAACCTGCGCGTGCGGCAGGTTGAGAATGTCGCGGTCGAGCTGGGGGATGCCGCGCGCGGCTGGGAGCGGCATGGCCCCTACGATGTCATCGTGCTGACCGGATCGACGCCGGTGCTGCCGCAGGCGCTGCTCGAGCAAATGAAGCCGGGAGGCAGGCTCTTCGCCATCGTCGGCGATGCACCGGTCATGTCTGCGCGCCTGGTGACCTGCCGCGCCCCGGGCTCCTACGACTCGTTGGACCTGTTCGAGACGAATCTTCCGGCGCTGCGCAATGCCCAGCAGCCCGAGCGTTTCAAGTTCTGAAACAGACCCGCCCCCGCCGGCATGCGTTACCTGACACCCTCGCAGCTCTCGGAATGGCTCGGTGACGGCTCGCGGACGAAGCCACTGCTGCTTGATGTGCGGGAACCCTGGGAGTTCCAGCTGTGCCACCTCGAGGGCTCGGTTCATGTACCGATGGCGGCGATCCCATTGCGCAAGGACGAACTCGACCCGGCGCAGGAAACGGTTGTCATCTGCCATCATGGCGCGCGCAGCTTTCAGGCAGCCAGCTACCTGGAGCGCAACGGCTTCGATAACCTGTACAACCTGGAAAGCGGCATCGACGGCTGGGCGCGCACGGTGGATCCGGCCATGGCGAAATACTGATTGGCCATGTCAGGAAGGCTGAAACGAACGCTGATGTGGGGAGCTCGGGGGAAATATCCCCTCAATCGTGAACTGACCTCTTGGAGCGCCTTGCAGAATTGCCGTAAGGCGCCCTGACTTAGGGGAGCGCGAGGGTATGTGTCCCCTCGCATTGTTAGGCACTCCTGGTGTGGCAACCGGATTCACGCTGTACGCATTGACACCGATACGAAGCGAGGCTGGTCTATCATGCAGAATCAAGTCGACGTGTTCAATTTCCGCCAATCGGCTGCCGTGCTGGTTTGCGCCCTCGCGTTCGCGGCCCCCGCCCGATCGGCAGACCTGCTGCAGATCTTCCGCGATGCCCGTGCCAATGACGCTGCCTACGCTTCCGCGCGCGCCGCTCTCGAGGCCGGACGCGAGAAGCTGCCCCAGGGCAAGGCGCTGCTGCTGCCGACCATCAATCTCACCGGCAACTCGACCTACAACGAGGTCGACTCGCGGTTGCGTTCCGGACTGACCGCCGGCCAGTGGTTCAACCGGCCGTTCAACTCGAACGGCTACACGCTGACGCTGTCTCAGCCCCTGTACCGCATGCAGAACTGGACGCAGTACGAGCAGGCGGAGTTCCAGGTGGCGCAGTCCGAGGCGGTATTCGGCCAGGCCAGCCAGGATCTCATCCTGCGCGTTTCGCAGGTCTATTTCGACGTGCTCGCCTCGCAGGACAGCCTGGCGACCATCCAGGCGCAGAAGGCTGCCATCGCCGAGCAGCTGGCCCAGGCACGGCGCAATTTCGAAGTCGGCACGGCGACGATCACCGATACCCACGAGGCGCAGGCCCGCTTCGACCTTTCGACGTCGCAGGAAATCGCCGCGCAGAACGATCTCGAGTTCAAGCAGCGCGCCTTGCAGCAACTGATCGGGCGCTACCCCGAGTCGCTCGCCAAACTCAAGCCGAAGCTGCAATTGTCACCGCCGCAGCCGGCCGTCATGGAAACCTGGACGGAATCCGCCCAACGCCAGAATTACGCCGTGCGAGTCCAGGAGGCCGGGTTCGAAATTGCGTCGCGGGAGGTAAAACGCAGCCGGGCAGGGCATCTGCCGACCCTGGATGTGGTCGGCACGTACGGCACGACTTCGGCGGGCAACAGCGCGGCCTCCGGCATCGGCAGCGACCAGAAATTCACCACGATCGGCCTGCAATTTGCGGTGCCCATCTACAGCGGCGGCGGCGTCAACTCGCGCATTCGCGAAGCCATTGCCAGCCAGGACAAGTCGCGCGCCGACCTGGAGAACAGCCGCCGGCAGGCTGCGCTGGCGGCGCGCCAATCCTACTTGGGTGTCACCAACGGCATGGCGCAGGTGCGCGCGCTGGAACAGGCGCTGCTGTCCTCGGAAACCGCACTGGCCTCAAACAAACTGGGCTATGAGGTCGGCGTGCGCATCAACATCGATGTGCTGAACTCGCAGCAGCAGGTATTCTCGACCCAGCGCGATCTCTCCAAGGCGCGCTACGACACGCTGCTCAACGGCTTGCGGCTGAAGGCGGCGGCCGGAACGCTGTCGGAAGCCGATCTCGAGGAAGTCAACCGGTTGCTTGGCAGCGACTAGAAACGTCAGGATGCCCTGACGTCCAGCAGGCTCTCGACGATGGTGACGACGCGCTCGGTGGCGCCGCGATGCTGCCGGCAAAACGCCAGGCCCGCCTGCCGCATGCGGTCACGCGCGCTCGCATCACCCAAGAGGCGCCCGGCCTCGCGGACCAGCGCGCGGGCATCGGCAAGCCGCACCGCGGCCCCGGCGGCGACAGCCTCCTCGGCGGCCTGTGCGAAATTGTGGGTATGCGGGCCGATGAGCACGGGCACACCCGCAGCGCAGGCCTCGATAAGGTTCTGGCCGCCCAACTGCAAAAGGCTGCCGCCAACGAAGGCACAGTCGGCGGCAGCGTAATAGGCGGCCATTTCCCCGAGGCTATCGCCCAGCACGTAGCGACAGTCCGCCGGCACATCGATTTTTTCGCTGCGGCGAACATAACGCAGCGACAAGCGCTCGAACAAGGCGCCCACATCGCGAAAGCGCTGCGGATGCCGCGGAACGATGACGACCAGGACGTCGGACGGCAACCCGGCCGCCTCGCGGAGGGCCTCCAGCAGCAGGAGCTCCTCGCCCTCGCGAGTGCTGGCGGCGAGGAACACCGGGCGCGCGCCGAAGCGCGCCCGCAGCGCCCTGCCTGGTTCCGCGCCGGGCCCGGCGGGTGCCGCTGCCGCGACATCGAACTTCAGGTTGCCCGCGACCTGCAGCGCCGCGCGACGCGCGCCCAGCGCGGCAAGACGCTCCGCGTCGGCTTCGGTCTGCGCTGCAATCGCGGACAGCCGCCCGAATGTGTCGCGCACCAGATCGCCGGCCAGCGCATAGCCACGGGCTGACTTCTCCGACATGCGCGCATTGGAGAGGAGCAGCGGCACGCGCTGCTCCTCGCAGGCCCGGACAAGGTTTGGCCAGACTTCGGTTTCCATGAGAATCCCCAGCTGCGGCCGAAAGCGCCTCAGGAAGCTGCGCACCGCAAACGGATAGTCGTAGGGCAGCCAGGCCAGCACGACCCGCGGCATGTCCGCGAACAGCTGCAGGGCCGTCTGGCGCCCGGTGGCCGTCATGTGCGTGACCAGCAGCGTGGCCCCGGGATGACGTTCGGCCAGCGCCCGGACCAGCAGCTCGGCGGCACGCGTCTCGCCCATCGAGACGGCGTGCAGCCAGATCAGCGGCCTGCCGCCAAGTTCAAAGGCGGCACGATAGCGGCCGAAGCGCTCGCCGATCTCCGTGCGGTATCCCGGTTCGCGCAGGCCGCGCCACCACAGGCGCAGCATCACCAGCGGCAGCAGGCACCAGAGCAGGAGCCGATAGACCCGTCGTGCCATCAGAGTGCCTGCAACGCGGACAGGGCATCGACGACATCATCCGGTGTTGCGGGCGCGCCGATGTGGCCGAGATTGCGCGCCCGCGGCGCGCCATAGACCCCGGTCAACGCCGGGTCCGACGCCAGGAAAAGCGCCACGACAGGCCGCCCCAACGCGCCGGCAAGGTGCGTAATCCCGGTATCGACGCCGACCACCATGGCACTCGAGGCCAGCAGGCCGGCCACTTCATCCAGCGTCATGCGCCCGGGGACGACGGCCCCGGGAACGGCCGCTGCAATCGCCTCGCTGCGCGCGCGCTCGGCATCTGAGCCCCAGGGCAGCACGCAGTCGATGCCTGCCGCGTCAAGGCGCCCTCCCAGGACGATCCAGGAATCGACGGGCCACAGCTTGTCCGGGCGACTGCTGCCGTGGAGAATGGCGCAGCGCCTGCGTCCTGATGCCGGCACCGCCTCCGATGCGCCTGCCGAGGCGCGCAGTCCAAAGTCGGCGGGCGTGTCGATGCGGTATCCCAGCGCGGCGGCGGCCAGCAGGCGGTTGCGCACGACCGCGTGCTGGCCCCGCGCGACATGGTGCTTCAAGTCGTAGAAGCGGGCTGCCAGCGGTTCGCGCGCGGAGCCCACGTCGAATCCGTGCCTTCGACCGCGCGCGGCGCGCGCGATCAGCGTGCTCTTGAGCAACCCCTGCGTATCGATGATGGCGTCGTAGAGTTCGGCCTGCGACAGGCGCTGGAATTCCGCCAATTCCTTCCATGTCGATGGCCCGAGGACCTGGCTGCGCCAGCGCCGGACCGCAACCGGGATGACGCGCCGCACGGCGGGATGCATGCGCGCAAGCGCAACGAAGGGCTCTTCAACCACCCAGTCAATGGTCGCATCGGGAAAATGCCGCCTCACGTCCGTAGCCACCGGCAGGTTGTGGACGACGTCACCGAGCGAGGAAGTCTTGACGAGGAGGACACGTAACATGTTGTTGTGCTCGGTAATGTCTGGACGCTTTTCCCGGCCACCCTCATGCCTCGGGATCGGTCCGGCATGACGCCCGCCAGGTCTCATCGATGGCGCGTACCGCTCCCAAACGGAAAACACGCCGGCCAAGGGAAGCACCAGCAGCATCAGGCGGGCTGGTAGAATTGCACGTCTAACTTGTTGATTATACGTTTTTCTCTCTCCTCAATTGGAAGGCCAGAACCCTGTTGCCTCTGTCCGCTGTCATCATCACCAGGAACGCCGGAAAGCAGCTCGCAGCCTGCCTGCAGAGCGTGGCCTTTTGCGATGAAGTGCTTGTCGTCGATTCGGGTTCCGGCGATGACACCCTCGCCGTGGCCCGCGCGGCCAGGGCCACGGTGGTCGAGCAGGCCTGGCTGGGTTTCGGCCCGCAGAAGCGCTGGGCCGTGGTGCGCGCGCGCCATGACTGGGTGCTTTGCATCGATGCCGACGAACGCGTATCCGAGCCCTTGAGGGCGAGCATGATGGCGGAACTTCGCGCGCCGCGCGCCCGCGTCTACGCAATGGCGCGCTGCAACCGGTTCATGGGCCGGTGGCTCAGGCATGGCGAGGGCTATCCGGACTGGAGCACGCGGCTGTTTCATCGCGAGGCCGCGCAATGGAGTGAGGATCCGGTACACGAGAAAGTCAAGACGCGGGAACCGGTCGCGCGGCTTGCCGGAGACCTGCTGCACGAGTCCGCCGAATCGATGGAAGCCTACCTCGACAAGCAGAACCGCTACACCAGCCTGCAGGCGGAGCGCATGTACGCCAGCGGCAGGACGGCCACGCTTGCCCACCTGCTCGCCTCACCGGTCCTGCGCTTCATCAAGTTCTACTTCCTGCGCCTCGGCTTCCTCGACGGCGTCCCGGGCCTGGCGCACGTATCCATCGGCTGCATGAACAGCTTCCACAAGTACGCAAAGCTGATGGCGCTGCATCGGGCGGCCGGAACATGACCATCCTCGTGACCGGCGGCGCCGGCTTCATCGGCGCCAACTTCGTCATCGACTGGCTGGCCAGCGCGAAGGAGGCCATCGTCAACCTCGACAAGCTGACCTATGCCGGCAATGCCGCCAACCTGGCGTCGCTGGCCGGAGCCCCGGAACACCGCTTCGTGCGGGGCGACATCGGCGACCGCGAGCTGGTGCGCGACCTGCTGGAACGCCTCCGGCCGCGCGCCATAGTCAATTTCGCCGCCGAGAGTCATGTCGACCGCTCGATCCACGGCCCCGCCGAATTCATCCAGACCAATGTCGTGGGCACCTTCTCGCTGCTGGATGAGACGCGGGCGTGGTGGCAGTCGCAGGCGGGAGACTTGCGTGCGGGGTTCCGCTTCCTGCATGTTTCCACCGACGAGGTGTATGGTTCGCTGGGGCCGGGGGATCCCGCCTTTGTGGAGACCACCCCGTACGCACCCAACAGCCCCTACTCGGCCTCGAAGGCCGCCTCCGACCACCTGGTGCGCGCCTACCACCACACCTATGGCCTACCGGTGCTGACGACCAATTGCTCGAACAACTACGGCCCCTACCAGTTCCCGGAGAAACTCATTCCGCTGGTGATCCTGAATGCCACCCGCGGCAAGCCGCTTCCCGTCTATGGCGACGGCATGAACGTGCGCGACTGGCTGTTCGTCGGCGACCATTGCCGCGCCATACGCGTAGTGCTCGCAAGAGGCGTTCCCGGCGAGGTCTACAACATCGGCGGCAACAGCGAGCGCGCCAACATCGACGTGGTGCGGCGCATCTGCGCCCTGCTCGATCGCCTGCAGCCGCGCCAGCGCGGTGTGCATGCCGACCTGATCACCTTCGTCACCGACCGTCCCGGCCATGACCGGCGCTATGCCATCGACACGTCTAGAATCGCGCGTGAACTCGGCTGGCAGCCGCAGGAATCATTCGACAGCGGCCTCGAGCGCACCGTGCGCTGGTACCTCGACAACCCGGCCTGGGTCGCGGGCATCGAGTCCGGGGCCTACAAGCAGTGGCTGGACGCCAACTACGGCGCGCGCGACCAGTGAAGCTGGCATCGAATCGGAGTTTCCAATGAAAGGCATCATCCTCGCCGGCGGTTCCGGCACCCGCCTCTACCCGGTCACGCAGGTCGTATCGAAGCAGCTGCTGCCGATCTACGACAAGCCGATGATCTACTACCCGCTGAGCACCCTGATGCTCGCCGGCATCCGCGACATCCTGATCATCTCGACGCCACAGGACACGCCCCGCTTCGAACAACTGCTGAACAATGGGCATGCCTGGGGCCTGAATATTTCCTATGCGGTGCAGCCCGCGCCCGAAGGCATCGCGCAGGCATTCATCATCGGCGAGCGCTTCATCGGCAATGACCGCTGCGCGCTGGTGCTCGGGGACAACATCTTCCACGGCCACGACCTGGCCGCCGACCTGCAGCGGGCGGCCGCCAAGCGCGACGGCGCCACGGTCTTCGCCTATCCGGTGACCGACCCGCAGCGCTATGGCGTGGTGGAATTCGGCGCGGACGGGCGTGCCGTCAGCCTGGAAGAGAAGCCGGCAAAACCGAAATCACGCTTCGCGGTCACCGGGCTCTACTTCTACGACAACGACGTGGTCGCCATCGCCAAGGGGCTGCGCCCCTCGGCGCGCGGGGAACTCGAGATCACAGACGTCAATCGCGCCTACCTGGCGCGGGGCACGCTGGACGTGGTGAGCTTCGGGCGCGGCCTCGCCTGGCTGGATACCGGCACCCATGAATCACTGCTCGAGGCCAGCCAGTTCATCGCGATTCTCGAGCGCCGGCAGGGCCTGAAAGTGTCCTGCCCGGAAGAAATCGCCTACCGCCAGCGCTTCATCTCCGCCGCGAAGCTCGAAGCCCTCGCCGCACCCCTCAGGAACAGCGGCTACGGCCAATACCTGCTTTCGGTGCTCAGGGACCGGGTCTGACCGGGGCTCCCCCACGCCGCGATGAAAGTCACCCCCACTCTGCTGCCGGACGTCCTGCTGATTGAGCCGCGCGTATTCGGTGACGCGCGCGGCTTCTTCTCCGAGAGCTGGAACGAGCAGGCATTCCGCGAAGCCGGCATACGCGAGCACTTCGTGCAGGACAACCATTCACGCTCGGCGCACGGCGTGCTGCGCGGGCTGCATTACCAGATACGGCAGCCGCAGGGCAAGCTGGTGCGGGTCGTCGCCGGCGAGATCTTCGACGTGGTTGTGGACGTGCGCCGGAGTTCGCCGCGGTTCGGACGCCATGCCACCGTGACGCTGTCAGCCGACCTGCACAACCAGCTCTGGGTACCGGCAGGGTTCGCGCACGGCTTTTGCGTGACTTCCGATCATGCGGAAGTGATCTACAAGACGACGGATTTCTACGCGCCGGAACATGAACGCACCATCATCTGGAATGATCCGGACCTTGGCATTGCCTGGCCGCTTCAGGCGGCACCGACACTGTCGACCAAGGACGCCGGCGGCGCCCTTCTGAAGAACGCGGAAGTCTTCGCTTGAGGATCCTCATCACCGGACGCAGGGGCCAGGTCGGCTGGGAGTTGGCGCGCGCACTGCCCTCGCTGGGCGAAGTCACGGCGCTCGGCCACGACGGACTGGACCTCGCCGATGCCGGTGACATCCGCGCGAAGATCAGCGCGCTGCGCCCGGATGTCATCGTCAATGCGGCCGCCTACACCGCCGTGGGCCGCGCCGAGAGCGAGCCGGACCTGGCGCACGCCGTCAACGCGCGCGCGCCCGGGGTGCTCGCCGAGGAAGCCGCGCGCTGCGACGCCCTGCTGGTGCATTATTCGACGGACTATGTCTTCGATGGAACCAAGACCTCGCCCTATGTCGAGGACGATGCGCCCAACCCGCTCAGTGTCTACGGGCGCAGCAAACTGGCGGGCGAGCGCGCCGTGCAAGCGAGCGGCTGCAGGCACATCATCCTGCGCACCGCCTGGGTCTATGCCGCGCGCGGGAAGAATTTCCTCCTGACCATCCTGCGGCTGGCAGCCGAGCGCCCCGAATTGCGTGTGGTCGATGACCAGTTCGGCGCACCCACGTCGGCACCATCGATTGCCGGCGCCACTGCAGCCATCCTGGATGCAGTGGCGCGAGGCAACGGCGCGCAGGGCGTGTTCCACCTGGCAGCAGCTGGCCGCACGACCTGGCACGGGTTCGCGACCCTCGTCGTGGGCGGCATGCCGCCGCCTCGCCCCATCGTGCTGGCCATTCCCAGCAGCGAATACCCGACAGCCGCCCGACGGCCGGGGAATTCCTGCCTCGACACTACCCGGCTGTCTGCAACTTTCGGCATCCGCCTGCGCGACTGGCGTGAGGAGGCGCAGCGCGTCCTCACCGATCTGCACGCAACAGCCACTTTGGACCACCACGAGCGTTGAGGAGACCGCATGGACACAGTCGCCATCGTCGGCCTAGGCTATGTCGGGCTGCCGCTCGCCGTCGAATTCGGCAAACAGCGGCGAACGATCGGCTACGACCTCTCTGACGCAAAGATCGCGGACTACCGCCGCGGCGTCGATGCGACAGGCGAAGTGCCCGCGGAGTCACTGCGGGCCGCGTCTCTCCCGGAATTCACCGCCGATCCTGCCCGACTCGGCGAGGCCCGGTTCATCATCGTCGCCGTCTTGACACCCGTCGACAGTGCCCATCAGCCAGACCTGCGTCCACTCATCAGCGCCAGCGAAGCCGTCGGCCGCCACATGCGGCGCGGCACGACGGTGATCTACGAATCGACGGTTTACCCTGGCGCCACCGAGGAAGTCTGCGTGCCGATCCTGGAACGGCACTCGGGACTCAAATGGAAAGACGGTTTCCACGCAGGGTACTCACCGGAGCGCATCAACCCGGGCGACAAGCTGCACACGCTGACGTCCATAACGAAGATCGTAGCGGGAGACACCGCGGAATCCCTGGCCGATATTGCAGCACTGTACGAAAGCGTGGTTGCGGCCGGCGTCTACCGTGTTTCCGGCATCGCCGTTGCCGAAGCTGCGAAGGTGATCGAGAACACGCAGCGGGACCTGAACATCGCATTGATGAACGAACTGGCGATCATCTTCGACCGCCTTGGCCTCGATACCCTGGAAGTGCTGAAGGCCGCCGGCACGAAATGGAACTTCCTCCCCTTCCGGCCCGGACTGGTCGGCGGGCACTGCATCGGCGTCGACCCCTGCTACCTGACGCACAAGGCGGAGATGGTCGGCTACCACCCGCAGGTCATCCTTGCCGGCAGGCAGATCAACGACGGCATGGGAAAGTACATTGCCGAACAGGCGGTCAAGACCATGATCCGTTCCGGTTCATCCATTCGCGGCGTCCGGGTGAACGTGCTCGGGCTGACTTTCAAGGAGAACTGCCCCGACCTGCGCAATTCGCGTGTGATGGACGTCATCACCGAGTTGCGCGAGTACGGCTGCGAGGTGTTCGTGCACGACCCTCTCGCTGACCCGGTCTCAGCCGAGCACGAGTACGGGCTGCAACTGACGCCCTGGGCCGACTTGCCGCGTGCCGATGCCGTCCTGCTTTGCGTTGCGCATGCCGATTTCATCGCCCGCCCCGTCACCGATTACCTGCCCAAGGTCGTTGCCGGCGGCACCTTCGCGACGTCAAGTCCGTGCTGGACCGGGCTGCCCTCGAGGGCGCGGGACTCAGGGTCTGGCGGCTCTAGGCAGAATCCGAGAAGGCGGTGTCAGCGCCCCGTCCCCGCCTCCCAATCAGTGCCTGTTTACCGAGTACAATCAGAACATTATGGCCACATCCCGCCGCAGAAGAAAAGTCGCGCTGATCACCGGCATTACCGGCCAGGATGGCGCCTATCTGGCCGAATTCCTGCTCGACAAGGGCTATGAGGTCCATGGCATCAAGCGGCGCTCCTCGCTGCTGAACACCGACCGCATCGACCACCTGTACCAGGATCCGCACGAAAAGGGACGCCGCCTGTTCCTGCATTACGGCGACATGACGGATACGACGGCCCTGATTCGCGTGATCAAGCAGATCGAGCCGGACGAGATCTACAACCTCGCCGCGCAAAGCCATGTCGCCGTTTCCTTCGAGGAGCCGGAGTACACGGCCAACTCCGATGCACTGGGCCCGCTGCGCGTGCTGGAGGCCATCCGCATCCTCGGACTCGCGAAAAAGACGCGCTTCTACCAGGCTTCGAGCTCCGAACTCTACGGGCTGGTGCAGGAAACGCCACAGAAGGAGACCACCCCCTTCTACCCGCGCTCGCCCTACGCCGCAGCCAAGCTCTACGCCTACTGGATCACGGTCAATTACCGCGAGGCCCACGGCATGTTCGCCTGCAACGGCATCCTCTTCAACCATGAGTCGCCGGTGCGCGGCGAGACCTTCGTCACGCGCAAGATCACCCGCGCGCTGGCGCGCATCAGGCTCGGACTGCAGGACTGCCTGTATCTCGGCAACCTGGATGCCAAGCGCGACTGGGGCCACGCGCGCGATTTCGTCGAGGCGCAGTGGCTGATGCTGCAGCAGACGAGGCCGGAGGATTTCGTCATCGCCACCGGCCAGCAGTACAGCGTGCGCGACTTCGTCAACGCGGCGGTAGCCGAACTCGGCATCACCCTGCAATGGAAGGGCAGGGGCGTGCGCGAAACGGCGACGGTCGCGAGCGCCGGCAATCTCGCACTGAAAAGGGGCCAGGTCATCGTGCGCGTCGATCCGCGCTATTTTCGCCCGACCGAGGTCGAGACCCTGCTCGGCGATGCGCGCAAGGCGCGGCGCAAGCTCGGCTGGCATCCGCGCACCAGCTTCCGCGAACTGGTGTCGGAAATGGTGACCGAGGATCTGAAGTCGGCGGAACGCGACGAGCTGGTCAAGCGCCACGGCTTCGCGGCCTACGACTACAACGAGTAGACGCGTGCAACCCGACTCGCGCATCTTCGTTGCAGGCCACCTCGGGCTGGTCGGCTCGGCGCTGGTGCGCAGGCTGCGCGCAGGTGGCTATGCCAACCTGATCCTGAGGCCGCGCAGTGAACTCGACCTGACCCACCAGGCGGCGGTGGAGCAGTTCTTCGCGGCGACGCGTCCCGAGTACGTATTCATGGCCGCCGGCCGCGTCGGCGGCATCCACGCCAATTCCACCTACCCGGCGGAATTCATCCAGCAGAACCTTGCCATGGAGGTCCAAGTGATTTCGGCCTGCCACCGGCATGGCGTGAAGAAGCTGCTGTTTCCGGGCTCGAGCTGCATCTATCCGCGCGAGGCGCCGCAACCGATCAGGGAAGAGTACCTGCTGACCGGCGTGCTCGAGCCCACCAACGAGGCCTATGCGATCGCCAAGATTGCCGGCATCAAGATGTGCAGTGCCCACAACCGCCAGTACGGCACGGATTACCTGTGCGTGCAGCCGACCAACCTCTACGGCCCGGGTGACGAATACGACCTGCAGAACTCCCACGTGCTACCGGCGCTGATCCGCAAGATGCACGAAGCGAAGCTGGGCGGCGCTGCGGAAGTGGTGGTGTGGGGGTCCGGAAGGCCGCGCCGCGAATTCCTGCACAGCGACGACCTCGCGGACGCCTGCGTGTTCCTCATGGAGCGCTACAGCGCGGCGCAGGTGGGTGAACTGGTCAATATCGGCACCGGCCGCGACATGCCCATTGCGGAACTGGCGGGTCTCGTCGCGCAGGTCGTGGGGTTCCGCGGCCGGCTGGTGACGGACAGCAGCAAACCCGACGGCATGCCGAAAAAGTTGCTTGACGTGTCCAGGCTGACCGCCCTCGGCTGGCGCGCCCGCATCGACCTGCGGGAGGGCATTGCATCCACCTACCGGGCATTCCTTGAAGAACACCCGCAGGTCCCGAACCGCGCCTGATGCGCGCCCCAGCAACCACCTGTGTCTTGCCGGCCTGACACGGGCCTAGATCGCGCATTCCCGACAGCGTGCAGAAGACCCGACTCGCACGTATCGGCGCGGAAGCCGCCTGGGTTGCGGCCGGGCAGCTGCTCGCCTTCCTCGGCGGCTTTGCGACCATCAAGATCCTTACCGGCGAGCTGGGCGCGGCCGCCTACGGACAACTGGCCCTGGGGATCAGCGCAGCAGGCGCCGTACACATGTTCGTGTACGGCCCGATCGAACAGATTGCACTGCGCTTCGTGTCCGTCTACCGGGAACGGGGCCGACTCCACCTGCTCTTTGCCGCGCTGCGCAGGCTTCACATGCATGCGGCGGCGATCGTCGGGCTCGCCATCATCGTGGTCACCAGCGTGCTGTACGCCTTTGCGGGAACGGCGTGGGCGTGGGGCATCCTCATCCTGCTGGCCCTGCTGTTCGGCGTGGGAGGCGGGGTGAGCATGACGCTGGCATCGCTGCTGTCCGCGTTCCGGCAACGCGCATCCGTGGCCTTCTTCCAGGCATCCGATGTCTGGTTGCGGCTGCTGTTGGCCGTCGCCGGACTGGCCTGGCTGGGCACGAGTGCGGATGCGGCACTGGCCGGCTTCTGCCTGGCGACCGCCACCATCGCCATCGTCCAGCTCGCGTGGGTCATGCGCAACCCGCTGGTCAGGCCCCACCTGCATGGCCATTCGGCATCCGCAACCGGTACCGAAGGATCGACCATGGGCGAGCTTGTCGCCTATGGCAGGCCCTATCTGGTGTGGGCGGCCTTTGCATGGTGCAGCACCTACTGCGACCGCTGGCTGATCCTCGGCTATCTCGACGAGCGATCGGTCGGCATCTATGCCGCGCTGCTGCAGATCGCCAATGCGCCCATCGCGATATTCCTCGGCATGGTCAACCAGTTTCTCGTGCCCCTGATCTTCGATCGCGCCGGCGCCGCCACCACGCAGGGCCAGATACGTTCCAGCGCGGCGCTGCTGAATGCGGCCACGGCGGCGTACGTCCTAGGCCTCACGGTGATCGTCGGCTTTGCAGCCCTGGTCGCCGAGCCGCTGGTCAGGCTGCTCACTAGCAGCGAGTTCTCGCGGCATGCCGACCTTCTCTGGGTCATCTGCCTTGGCCTGAGCCTCTCCAGCACGGCGCAGCTGCTCGTGATCAAGGGCCTGTCGCATGGACGCCCCCAACAGTACGTGCTGCCGAAATTCGTCCAGCTGGCTCTGCTGATCGCCAGCATGTTCTTGCTGGTGCAGCCCATGGCGCTCATGGGCGTCGCAGTCTCCCTTTGCATTTCGGGCGCGGGCTATCTGATCATGGTCGCATGGGTCAACAGCCGGCTGGTTGCACACGCATTTTGATATCATTCGGCACCAGGACATCGCAGGGCATGGCTTTGGCGCTACTCGATCCTATATTCGAATTCAACCAGCACAATCGCGACCTGTTCATCCGGGAAATCGCCGAGTCGACGTCGGCGGGCATGCGCGTCCTCGACGCGGGGGCGGGTCCTTGCAAGTACCGCCCGCTGTTCAGCCATTGCCGCTATGAGTCCCAGGACTTTGCCGGGTACGGCGGATCGGACCATCGTTACGGGGAGCTCGATTACATCTGCGACATCACCGCGATCCCGGTCGCGGATGCCACCTATGACCGCGTGATCTGCACGGAAGTGCTGGAGCATGCCCCCCCAGCCGGAGCGTGTCATTACCGAACTGGCGCGGATACTCAAACCCGGTGGCGTCCTCGCCATCACCGCGCCGCTGATTTCCGGCATACACATGGCGCCCTACCATTTCTGCAGCGGCTTCTCGCCCTACTGGTACGGTCATTTCATGCCACTCAACGGATTGGAGGTCGAGAGCTGTCAACCCAACGGCGGCTTCTTCGCTTTCTACGGGCAGGAGTCGCGCCGATTCCTCCACATGATGACCCCGCAAAACCGCCTTGGCCGCGCCCTTTTCTTCCCCTTGAAGGCCCTGCTCGCGATCTGGTTTCGCCTGCTGATGCCGGTGGCCTGCCACTTCCTGGACAAGACCGATACACGGCCGGAGCTCACCGTCGGCTATTTCGTCCTTGCAAGGAAGAACCTCGGCGGCGCGGCCGGATGACGGGACTTCGGAGCCACCTGCCTTGCCAGGCGTAATCCAATGCCTGAAAACCCGTGTCAAGCGGACGCCGTGGCTCAAGCGCGTCGTCCTGGTGTCGATGCGGATGCTGGACGCGTTGTCGTGGAAACTGCGGCTGGATTCGCTGGTTCGCTACGCGGGTTTCTTCCGAGACTGGCGCAGATTCAGGCACGCGGGAGGGACGGCCGCCGTGCTCGATTTCTATCCCTGCCTGTTCGACAACACGGCATCGACGCGAATCGACAGCCAGTATTTCCACCAGGCGGTCTGGGCGTTCGGGCTGATCCGGCAGAGCGGCGCTGCACAGCATGTCGATATTGCCTCGGAGGCCAGCTTTGTCGGCGTGCTGACCACGATCACCCGCGTGGTGTTTGTCGACATCCGGCCGCTGTTCCTGCGCATTCCCAACTATCTGGGCGTCGGCGCGTCCGCGACCTCGCTGCCGTTTGCCGCGGCTTCGGTGCCCTCGCTTTCCTGCCTCCACGTGATCGAGCATATCGGGCTGGACCGCTACGGCGACCCGATCGATCCGGCCGGCCCGGAGAAGGCGTGCGCGGAAATCGTGCGGGTGCTGGCCGAAGGCGGCAATGCCTTTGTTTCGCTGCCCATCGGTCGCCCGCGCGTGAGCTTCAACGCCCACCGGGTTTTTTCTGCGACCGAAGTCCTGGCCTTGTTCACGGGCCTGCAGTTGCATCGAATGGCCCTGGTTGACGCGACCGGGGAGTTCCAGCCGGAGGCACTTCCGCACAGCGTGGACATTCGTGATTCCGCCGGAGGGCTGGACTACGGACTGGGTCTGTTTTGGTTCACCAAACCGGCCAAGCAATGACGAACAGCCAGACTGCCGCATCGCCGCCTCTGCCACTTTCGGCCTTCGGCACCAACCACTACTCGCAGTCCGGCGAGGATGGCGTCATTGCCAAGTTCTTCGAGATCATCGGGACGCGATCGAAGACCCGCATCGAGTTCGGGGCCTGGGACGGCTTCCACCTCTCCAACACGGCAAACCTCTGGACCAGCGGGTGGAAGGGGGTGCTGATCGAAGGGCATGCGAGGCGCTTCCAGGACCTGGAGCGCAATGTCAGGGACCACGACTGCACTTGCATCAATGCCTACGTGAGCCGCGACGGAGAAAACCGGCTCGAAGCGCTGCTGGACAGGCATGGGGTTGGCCGGAACATCGACCTGCTCTCGATCGACATCGACGGCAACGACTATTACATCATCGAGAGCCTGGAGAAGCTGGGCCCGCGCGTCATCGTGTGCGAATACAAACCGACGATTCCGGCCGAGACCGACCTGCTGGCCGAGTACGGCAATTACTTCGGTGCATCGGTGGCCGCCCTGGAACGCGTCGCGCGCTCGAAGTCCTACCGGCTCGTCGCGCTCACCGAAACCAACTGCTTCTTCGTGCTGGACGAGGATTTCCCCCGTTTCGCCGGAAATGAACCCGCCTGGACAGGATCCGCATCGACACCCAACTCGTGCATGTCATCACGGCATACAACGGCGACTACGTGCTCTCGCGCACGCCGCCCTACGGCGTTAACTACCCCTACGGTGGAGACTTGGCCGGTCCCCACGTTCGAACCGCGTTCAAGCCGGGATTCTTGAAGCCCGTTGCAGGCCTGTGGCAGCAGTTGCGCAGGATCGCCAGGGACCTGCTGCGGCAGGGTGGCCGAGGCCGGAGCCCATGAGCACAGGACCCGCCGATTACCGCGATATCGCCTACAGCCGTTATGGCACGGATGTCAGGCCTGACTACGCGCGCTTTGCCGACGCCTACGCGCGGCGCCTGTCCGGCAAACTCACGCCGGAGGCGGACTGGCGCTGCCTCGATCTGGCCTGCGGCTATGGCAACTTCCTGGCCTATCTGCGCCACGTCGGAGTCCGCGACTACGTGGGCTTCGACGGCGCGGAGCCCGAGGTGCTCGCCGCCCGCCGCGAGTTCGGCGAAGCGCATGTCATGGCCGGGGACGTAGTTGCGTTCCTGCGCAACCGGCAGGGCACCTACCGCCTGCTGAGTGGCCTGGACTTCATCGAGCATCTCGACAAGCAGGAAGTTTTCCGATTCCTGGCGCTGGCGCGCGACGCCCTGGAACCCGGCGGCTACCTGTTGCTGCGCACGCCCAATGCGGGCGCGCCCTTCGGCATGGCGGCACGCTACAACGACATCACGCAGGAAGTCTGCTTCACCACCAATGCCATCGTCGATACGCTGGCGCGGTCCGGCCTGGAATCTGCACACATCTGGGAGGACATCCCGAGGCCGCATACGCCCAGGCAGGCACTGCACTGGCTGAGCTGGCAGGTCGCGCGCTTCGCTCTGCGCCTGGCCAACGCGGCAGAAACGGGCAGCTGGGGCGATGGCATCCTGACGCGCAACATGTGGGTCCTGGCGCGCAAGCCGGGCGGCGGAGCGTGAGCCACTGCCCGGCGCCCAGCGCGAGGCGGGAGAAGGACCGTGACGGGCGTGCTTGAGCGACTCAAGTCGCCGCTGCGGCGCATGGACTGGGCGACCCGCATCAATGCCGCGCTGAAGGCCCGCGCAACCCGGCGCCTGTACGATCGTACCCTGACGCATTACCGCCGATCGGGCATGCATCGTGAAGCTCCCGCCGTGCCGCGGCTACGACAGCAACGCGCGGACGCGCTACGCATATTCTTCCTGGGCACCGATGAACAACAGGACAGCAGCGGAATGCTGCAGTCTCTGCAGAAGCTCGGCGATGCCCGGCATTTCACCCGCGCTGACGGCAGCTATGGGCAGAATGACCCCCGCCCCGAGGCCGTGCGCAGGCAGGCCAACGCGGACCGCCTGTGGGAACTGGTCTCGACGCAGGCCCACGCCGGACACGCGCCGGATATCCTCATCGGCCAGACTTGGGCAACGCTGATC
>Ga0194132_10003017_pt1 | contig 30593 bp, 32 predicted proteins | sample TA2KigOf80mmetaG_FD_148612 | JGI IMG/M metagenome (GOLD analysis project Ga0194132, IMG submission 148612) | Freshwater microbial communities from Lake Tanganyika, Tanzania - TA2015054 Kigoma Offshore 80m | ecosystem: Environmental > Aquatic > Freshwater > Lake | place: Tanzania: Lake...
CCCGTTATCTCCGGCACGGCCCGCGGCCCCGGCGCCGCCCAGGCCCATTCCGCCCGCGCCGGCCGCCCCACGCCCCGGCCAGATTCTTGGCCCCCGCCAGCCACTCCCGGCCGAACCGCGCCCGCCGGCCAGCCGGCCGTCCCTTCCGCTCGCTCCCAAGCCGGCCTCCGCGCCTCCGCGTCCGCCGCAGCCTCCCGTTTCCGCCGCTCCCGGCGCGCCCGCGCCGCCGCGTCCGCCCGTGCCTCCCTCCCGGCCGGTGCCTCCGACTGTCGTGACGCTGCCAGGGACCTCGGCGCCCGGTGCCCCCTCTCCGCGTCCGCCCCGTCCTCCCGCGCAGTTGGTGGGCCAGCCTTCGGCACGGCCGGTGGTTCCGCCACGGCCCGACATGGTGGCCAAATTGGCCCAGGCGCCCGGACGATCTCTTTATCCGGGTGCTCCCCAGGCCCGCCCGGGTGCTCCGCTCAGACCGCCGCAGCCCGGCACTCCCGCCCCAGGCCAGCCCTTGTACCGCGGGCCCATGCGGCCCGGTCAGGGACCCCAGGGGCGCGGCCCTGGTGGCCCCGGTGGTCCCGGAGGCCCTCCGGGCGCACGTCCCGGCATGGCAGGCCGTGGGCGGGCCATGCACCCCACCACGCCGCTCAGGCCCGAAGTCGCGACACCCATTCCAACCGGCGATCAGCAGCGCCGCCTCCAGGCCAAACGCGCCCAGGTCCGCCAGCGCGAGGAGCAGGAAGGGAAGCTGGTTGTCCAGGTCCGCAAGGAACAGCAGGTGGTGGCGGTCAACCGCGAAATCACCATCGGCGAAGGCATTACGGTTAAGGAACTGTCGGAAAAGCTCGGCATCAAGGCCAATCTGGTCATCAAGAAGCTGGTGGAACGCAAGATTTTCGCCACCATCAATCAGCATCTGGACGTCAAGCTGGCGGAGGAACTCGCCCGCATGTTCGGTGCCGAGACCAGCCACATGACCTTCGAGGAGGAGGCCGCCTTCTCGGACGAATTGGCCGAGGATCCGGCCCACCTCGTCACCCGGGCTCCCGTGGTGACCATCATGGGCCACGTCGATCACGGCAAGACATCGCTGCTCGACGCCATCCGCAGCGCCAATGTCGCCGCCGGTGAGGCCGGTGGCATCACCCAGCACATCGGCGCCTATCTCGTTCAAAGGAATAACCGCGGTATCGTATTCATCGATACACCCGGCCACGAAGCCTTCACCCGGATGCGTGCCCGTGGCGCCAAGGTGACCGACGTGGTCATTTTGGTGGTCGGCGCCGACGACGGCGTCATGCCGCAAACCCTTGAAGCCATTGACCATGCCCGCGCCGCCAAGGTGCCCATCGTCGTTGCCATCAACAAGATCGACAAGCCCGATGCCCAGCCGGATCGCATCAAGCAGCAACTGGCTGATCGCGGCCTGCTCGCCGAAGATTGGGGCGGCGATACCGTCATGGTACCGGTCTCGGCGCGTGAGAAGACCAATCTCGACCTGCTGCTTGAGATGGTGCTTCTGGTCACCGACATGCTCAACCTGAAGGCCAACGCCAACCGGCAGGCCATCGGGACCGTCCTCGAAGCTCAACTCGACCGCGGCCGGGGCCCCGTGGCCACCGTGCTCGTGCGCAACGGTACGCTCAAGGTCGGCGACTACTTCATCTGCGGCCAGGTCTTCAGCCGCGTCCGGGCGATGTACGATGACCGCGGCAATCAGGTCCGCGAGGCTGCACCCTCGACACCTGTAGAGGTTCTCGGTCTCGACTCCCTGCCCGATGTGGGAGAGTCCTTCCAGGTCACCACCGATACCGCCAAAGCCAAGCAGATCGTTCTCTATCGTGAACAAAAAGCTCGCGATATCGCCATGGCTAAAGGCCGGCTGACCCTTGAGCAGCTCCACGCCCAGCTCAAGGAAGGCGAGATCAAGGAACTCAACCTGATCATCAAGGCTGACGTCGGCGGCTCCGCTGAAGTGCTGGGCGAAACGCTCCAGAAGCTGTCAAACGACAAAGTTCGTATTCGGGTCATCCACACCGGCGTCGGCGCCATCACCGAGACCGACGTGCTCCTTGCTTCGGCCTCCGAGGGCATCATCATCGGGTTCAACGTCCGGCCGGAGCGCAACGCCGTGGCCGTGGCGGAGCAGGAAGCCGTGGATATCCGGCTCCATACCATCATCTACGAGCTTGTGGATGAGATGAAGAAGGCCATGACAGGCCTGCTTGAGCCTGTGGTCAAGGAAGTCTTTAAGGGCCGCGCGGAGATCCGCGATGTTTTCCGCATCACCAAAGTGGGTACTGTCGCCGGCTGCATGGTGCAGGACGGCGTCATCACCCGCGACTCTTCCGTCCGGGTCCTCCGCGACAATGTTGTGGTTCACACCGGCCGGCTTGAATCGCTCCGCCGCTTCAAGAACGACGTGAGCGAAGTGAAGAGTGGCTTTGAATGCGGCATTGCGCTGGCCAATTTCCAGGATGTGAAGCCGGGCGACATTCTGGAGGCATTCGTCACCGAAAAGGTGGCCCAGGTGATCTTCACCTAAAGGAACGCGATGCCCTCGGTGGGTGTGCTGACTCTTGAGCTACACTTTCCGGAATCGCGTTCGCTGAAGGATAAACGCCACTACGTCAAGGGTTTAAAGGACAGGCTCCGCCGCGGCTTCAACGTGTCGGTGGCCGAGGTGGGTGACCAGGACGTGCTCACCCGCGGCCTCATCGCCGTCGCCACCATCTCCGAGAGCCATGCCTATGCCGCCCGGGTGCTCGAAGAGGTGGAGCGTGCCGCCGCCGATTTTCTGGGCCCAATGCTTGTGGATGCCACCTGCGAATGGCTACCCTGAAGGTTGGAGCAGATTCCGGCCGCCCATGGATCCCCATCGTTCTGAACGCCTCATCGAGGCGATGCGCGACGAACTGGGCGAACTCATCGCCTACGAAATGGCGGACCCCCGTGTCTCCGGGGTTTCCGTCACCGAGGTCCTGCTTTCCCCCGACAAACGCAAAGCCGCCGTCCGGCTCCACCTGACCGGGACTCCCCAGCAGCGCCAGGACGCTCTCGAAGCCGTCACCCATGCCCGTGGTTTCCTGAAACGTGAACTCGCCGCCCGCCTTCAGTTGTTTCGTATGCCGGAACTCTACTTTGAGTCCGGCGCCGAACTGGGTCCCGAAGCCCGGGTCGAAAGCCTGCTTAGGAGAATGCGCCGGGGACGGCCCCGCGACGGTCGCCCGGACGAGCAAAAAAGTACCGCCAAATGAAACAGTTTATGGTACTTTTGTTGGTAGCCCTCCATCCCGGGCGAGCAGCCGAGCTTCTTCGTCTCGAATCGAGCACCGACGCCATGGGTGGGGCCTTCACCGTCATCGCCTATGGCGAGGACCGGGCGAAGCTTCAGAACGTCGTGGGCGAGGCCCTGGACGAAGTTCGGCGCCTAGATCTACTGTTGTCAAACTATAAGGTGAATAGTGAGTGGAGCGACATGAACCGGCGGGCCCCACGCGAGGCCGTACCGGTCCCGCGTGAGCTGTTCCAGCTCCTTGCACGGTCTGAGTCCTATAGTCGTAGTAGCAATGGCGCGTTTGACCTCTCCGTTGGTCCGTTGATGCGGGTCTGGGGCTTCTACAAAGGCAGCGGAAGGTTCCCGCACACTGCCGAGGTGCGTGGCGCCCTGGCTGCCGTAGGCTATCAGAAGGTCCAACTGGACCCGGCTAACTCCACCGTCCGCTACCTCCACCCGAAGACGGAACTCGACCCCGGCGGAATCGGCAAGGGCTACGCCGTGGACCGTGCCGTCCAGATTCTTCGGGCCAGCGGCGTCTCAATTGGGTTCGTTTCGGCGGCTGGCAGCAGCCTCTACGGCCTGGGCGCACCGCCCGGCGAGAAGGGTTGGCGGGTGTGGCTCCGACACCCCATTGACAACAGTAGAACAGTCGCCCGTGTGGAACTGAAAGATCAGTCCATGTCCACCTCGGGCAACTACGAGAAGTTCTTCCGCGTGGGCGCCAAGGTCTACAGCCATATCATGGACCCGAGGACCGGCTACCCATCGACGGGAATGCTTTCTGTTTCCGTGATTTCGCCCGAGTGCACCGACAGTGAGGCCTGGACGAAACCGGTGTATATCAACGGCCGCCCGTGGGCGGCGAAAAACTTGCCAAAAGGGTTTTCTGCCTTCTTGTGCGAAGACGGATGGGACGTAACATGCGCGTGGCTCCAATGAATAGTCGTTTTCTCGATGCCTGCCGCCGCCGGGCGACCGACTGCCGCCCGGTCTGGTTCATGCGACAGGCCGGACGATACATGAAGCAGTACCGGGAGATCCGGGCCAAAGCCGGAATCCTCGAAATCTGCAAACGTCCGGACCTCGCCGCTCAGGTCACACTCCAGCCGGTCGAAGCCCTCGACGTCGACGCCGCCATCGTCTTCGCCGACCTCCTGCTGCCCGTCGAACCCATGGGCCTGAAGCTCAAGTTCGTCACCGGCGAAGGCCCTGTGATCGAAAATCCGGTCCGTACTTCGACCGATGTCGACTCTCTCTCCATCTCCAACACTGACGAGCTGGCCTACGTCGGCGAGAGCATCCAGATGGTCACCCGCGCCTTGGCCGGCCGGGTCCCTGTTATCGGCTTCGTCGGCGCGCCCTTCACACTGGCCAGCTACATGATCGAAGGCGGCCCGTCCCGCCACTTCCTGCGCACCAAGCAGCTCATGTATCGCGATGAGACCCTCTGGCGCCGCCTGATGGGCAAGCTCGTGGACGTGCTCGGCCCGTTCGCCCTGCTCCAGGCCGCCCAGGGAGCCCGGGCCATCCAGGTTTTCGATAGCTGGGTGGGCGCGCTTGGCCCGGATGACTACGTGCGGTACGTCGCCCCGTACTCCCGCGCCCTCATCGAACGGATCCGCACCAGCGGCGTCCCGGTGATCCACTTTGGCACCGGCTGCTCCGCTTTCTTCAAGGAACTCCACGCCGCGGGCGGCGACGTCATGGGCGTCGACTGGCGCATCAACATCGACCAGGCCTGGATGGACATCAGCTACCGCTCCGCCGTGCAGGGTAATCTGGACCCGGCGGCCCTGCTCTCGCCGCTGCCCGAACTCCGCGCCCGGGTCCACGAACTCCTCAAGCGCACCGGCAGCCGCCCGGGCCACATCTTCAACCTGGGCCACGGCATCCTGCCGGAAACCCCGGTGGACCACGTCCGCGCCGTGGTCGACTTTGTCCGTGAGTTCCGGCTCTAACGCAGCCGTCATCGGCGGCGGCATCTCGGGTCTCGCCGCGGCCTACTACCTGAACCGGCAGGGCATCCGGCCCCTGCTCATTGAGCGCGCCCCGCGCCTGGGCGGCGTCATCGAAACCACCACCATCGACGGCTGCGTCGTGGAAGGCGGCCCCGACAGCTTCCTGGCGGCCAAGCCCGAAGCGCTGGAACTCATCCGCGAACTGGGCCTCGAAGACCAGGTGATCGCTTCGAATGACCACCAGCGCGTCACCTACATCTGGCGCCGAGGCCGCCTGCTCCCTCTGCCCGACGGCCTGATGATGATGATTCCCACCCGGTTCGCACCCCTGGCCTCAAGCCCTCTGCTGTCCTGGCCTGGCAAGCTCCGCATGGCGTTCGATTTCGCCCAACGCCCTGGCCCCCGGCCCGAGCGGACGGTCGCAGCCTTCTTCCGTGCTCATTTTGGCCAGGAAGCCGTTGAGTATCTGGCTGAACCGCTGCTCTCCGGGGTTTACGGCGGCGATATCAACCGGCTGAGCGCGCCGGCTGTGCTCGGCCGGTTCACGGATCTCGAAGAACGCCACGGCAGCCTCATCCGCGGCCTGCTCGCGGCGCGGCGCAGCGCCCCGCCCACGGGACCCCTGTTCCGGACGCTGCGAGGAGGGCTGGGCCAACTGGTGAATGCCCTGGAGATCAGCAACACCTTCGACCGTCTCACCGGCACCGTGGAAGCCATCGAACCCGGTTTCCGCCTCCGGGTGGACGGCCAGTGGCTGGAGACCAGCCGCCTCGTCATCGCCTGCCCGGCCTGGGAGGCTGCCCGGCTCCTATCCAGCTTCGTTCCGGATGCCGCCGAGGGACTCGCCGAGGTGGAGTACACCTCGTCCGTGACGGTCGCCCTCGGCTACCGGCCGCAGGACGTGCGACACCCCATGCGCGGGTTCGGATTCCTGGTCCCGAAGCGTGAAAACCGCCAGTTGCTCGCCTGCACCTGGGTGGGCCGCAAGTTTGACCACCGTGTGCCCGCCGAACGTGTCCTGCTTCGCTGCTTCCTGGGCGGCCAAGTCCCGGCCGGCGACAACGCCGTGCTTGAAGCCGTCCATTCCGATCTGGCTCTGATGATGGGCCTTACGGCGGAGCCTCTGTTCCACCGCGTCAGCCGCCTGCCCCGTTCGATGGCCCAATACACCTTGGGCCACGGGTCCCGCATTGACCGTGTGCGGAACGCCGTGGCCCAAGTTCCGGGACTCGCCTTGGCTGGAAACGCCTACCTTGGCATTGGCTTGCCGGACTGCATCCGTACCGGCCGGCTGGCCGCCGAAAGTCTGGCCCGCCGCGCCTGAATGGACTGGCGGCCCTGCTCATCGCCGGGGGCCAGCCGCACCTCCGCGGCGGCCAACGCCTCCAGCGCCCCGCTGCGGTCGCCCGTCCGCTCGCGGAATCGCGACAGGGTGAGAAAGCCCTCCGATGTAGCTTTTCCCAAACGCAAATCGAGCATCCATTGCAGGTTCTCCTCCGCCGCCTTCCACTGGCCGAGGTTCATCCGAGCCTCGGCCAGAAGGCGGTACAGCTCAACGTCATCCGGGTTCCGCTTGCGTAACGTCTCGCCCAGTTCGACCGCCTGGCGGTTCTTGTTTTCCAGGACGAGCGCCGCCAGCCGGGCCCTATCCGGCGCCGGGTCAGCAGTACCCTGACCCAGCACCGGAACCACCGCCGCGATCGCCAACAGCAGACTCCGCATCATGACGCCATCTCCTCCACGCTGCTCAAAGCCGGCCGCCGGTTACGGCAGACAAGCCGCGCCCACGCCGCCCGTGCAACCCGGTTCACCCGGATCGATGTGGCGCCGGTCACGGCCACTTGGCGACGGCGCCAGGAACGGGAACGCACCGGCGTAGGGGGCGTCGTTCACGTTGACGCCATCGCCCAACCGGTTGTTCGGAGCCACGTTGAACGCCGGATTCAGCACTCCCACCACCGCGCGCAGAGCGATGTCCGTAACGTCATCCTGCAAACGCCGGCCGTTGGGGAACCCGGCGCCATCGCCGCCCAGCAGACCCAGCCGGTTGATGGACGCCTCGGGGGTTGGCGCAACGCCGGTGTTGAGCCGGAGCATGTCAGCCACCGGGCCCGTGGGCGTGCCTGTGGCCGCGATGGGCGGCGTGTAGACAACCAGCGGGAGAAGGTCCGTACGCGGAGCTGGAGGGATGGCCACGGCGCCACCGAAGGCGGCGTTGATCACCCGGGCCAGCAAGGGATCCAGGAAGAAACTGGCGAACTGGCCGTCGTTCTTCGGCTGATCCATGCTGAAACGATCCTTGAAGCCTGTGCCGATGATTAACTCATTGATCAACGGGTTGCCCATCCGCTGCACCTGCTGCCAGTTGCCGGAGCTCTGCTGAGAGAGCGGCGCACGGCGAACCGTCACGCGCGGACGGGAGGTGCTGGCCCACACACCGATGGTGGCGGCGGGCGAGGTGGCGGGCTCGATGGCGCCCGTCCTGGTGAGCATCGAGATGGGCACTTCCACCGCGATGGAGTTCACCGAATAGCCGGACACAAAGTCGGCCGCGTAGTTCGTCAGCGAAGCGTCTTCAGCCGGGGACAACACGGGGAACTTGTGGGTGTTCAGCGTGTCGAACGCGCCGCCCAGGTCGATCCAGAACCCGTCATCGGTGTTGCCGGCAAAGGTCCGCACGCCATTGGTCATGGTGTAGACCGAGGCCGAACGCAGAGCCGCGTGGTCCATCGTCCGGGGACCGGCATTGGCCGGCAAGGCAAAGGTAGGCCCGCCCGCGGTGAGCACGATGGGAATGCCGTTCTTCACCATCGTCACCGAGTAGCTCTGGCGCAGCCCGAGTCCCGGAGAACTGAAGGAGTTGATCTGAGGCGGCACAATCGGTGTTCCCGGGGGGACCGGCGCCGGGGAATTGGTCGGTGACACGATGCCGGCGCCCGCGCCCACGAAGCTTGTGAACACGCCGGGCAGCCGCAGTTCGGTGCGGAACCGGAATTGAAACACCACGTCTTCAACCGCGTCGTGGTTGTTGTCCACTTTCAACTCGTAAAGAATTTCGTCGTCGAAGGGGAAGTAGTTGGGGCCGTTGCCGGGCTCAAGCAATGGGTCCACGCCCATGATCAGCACGATGTTGTTGGTGCGGCCCGGCTCATAGCTGCGGAACGCATAGACGTCGGTGATGTCGGCTTTGTGGTCAAGCGCCGTGATGGGCGCCTCCCGGTGGTTGGCTGCCGGAAGCGGCGGTGCCATCATCAGCACCGAAAGCGGCACGGCGAGTATTGAGTGAATACTCCGCCGGTGGAACAGACTCATGAATCTTCTCATGGATACACTTCTCCTCTATGGTTTGGTTGTGAGACTGGTTTGGTCGTAAGACTGGTTTGGTCTTGAAATTGGTTGGTCCGGCAGGCCGTGTCACCGGCGCCGGCGCAGGAAAATCAGCGAAGCGGCTCCGGTTGCCAGTAGTGCCGTAGTGCCAGGCTCCGGAGTCTCATGGTATGTGTTGTAAAAGCCGCCCAGAAACGCGCTGCCGGTGAGTCCGCCGTCAATCGTGACAGTGTCGATCACGCCCACGCTCCACACCGGTGCAAAGTAACCGGACACGGTAAGCTCCTGGTCCACGCCGATGTCGAAGGCGATCAGTGTCAGGTCCGCCACGCCGGCGCAGTGGCCGCCGAAGCAGATCTCCTTCACCAGGGTGTTCGCGCCGTCCCCGTTCACGACCGATCTCACCAGCCCGCCAGTCACACCGATAATCGGATGCAGCAGCGCTGTCACCAGATAGCTGAAGGACAGCGTGTCAGAACTTCCAGCCCCCACACCCCGGTTCACATTCCAGCCGGACTGCACAGTATACGGGGCAAATGAGCCATAGGCGGCCGCTTGATCGCCGGCCACCGTGGAAACGGGCAGTCGCTCAAAATGCGAGAGCAGCTTGTCGCCCAGGATGCACCCCCCCGTGCCGAGCGCGACGTATTCATCCAGTGTCGCGTTCGCCACGCAAGCCATGGGCGCGGCCTGTGCGGTGGCGGCCAGACCGGCGGCCAGGCAAAGGTTCAGTAGTTGCCGATTCATTCAATACCCTCCCGATATGCGACCCGCTCGCGTCGAGTCTGATCTCTACTACGGGTTGGGTGAAGAATCGGATGGGATTTTCTTGCGGAGGGGCTGAAGGGGGGAAAAGGAACAGGGGCGGGAGGAGGAGTTCCCGCCCCTGGATGCTCGAATTCGAGGACAACCTTGTGGAATCTGTAATGGTAGTGCGCGCCCCGGGAGGTTTCTCTCACATTTTTTTGAAAAAATGTTTGGGGACCCGTTGCGGTACCCTTGAATTCGTCATGAAACCGGCATTCCTTCTCCTGCTGATGGGCACGGCGGCACGCGCGGCGGTGCTGGAAGGCCGGGTATTCGACCCGTCGAGCGCCGTGGTTCCGGGCGTTGAGGTGCGCCTGCTCCGCGAAGGGCAGGCGGCGCTGTCCGCGAAGTCCGGGCCGGATGGCTCGTTCCGGTTCGACGGCTTGCCGGCGGGAGGCTATCAGGTTCAGGTGCTGGCGCCGGGCTTTGTCCGGTTTGAGCGCGGGGTTCGGGTGAGCGATGAGGCCCCGGTGTTCCTGGCCGCCCCGCTGAGGCTGGGTGAGATTGAAGAGACCATCACGGTGACGGGCGCGGGCACGGCGCGGCCGCAGGCTCGAACGCCGGAGCGGATTCGGGTGGGTGGCAACGTGACGCCTGCCCGGATGCTGGCGGCGCCAAAGCCGGTGTATCCAGCCGAAGCGCAGTCGTCGGGGCGCGAGGGCGTGGTTGTGGTTCGAGCCGTGGTGGGGGTGGAGGGCAAGGTGCTGGGCGCGACCGCGCTGCCGGGGTCGGATGCGGTGTTGGCGCCGGCGGCCTTGGATGCGGTGAAGGGGTGGACATACTCGCCCGCGGAACTGAACGGAAAGCCCGTGGAATTCGTGGTGACGGCGAACGTCCGGTTCGTCCTGCGTTGATGTCAAAGCGGCAGTGTCATAGCGTGAGTGTCATAGAGATAGTGTCATAATCGAGCGAGTCGCACCAGGGACGCAGACTGCCCGGTGCGGCAAAGGAGTACCTATGTGCGATTTGGATCATTTTGAAGAGGATAGCCAGGAATACGAAGCTCGCGGGCTGGTGACGCGAAAGCGGTTTGGCGCCATTCTCGGCGCAGGCATCGCCGCCGTGCTGCCTCAGACGGCGAACGCGGTGGCGGTGGTTGAGGCGGAGGTCACGGTGACCACGCCCGACGGCACGGCCGACTGCTACTTCGTCCACCCGGCGAGCGGGTCCGCGCCCGGCGTGCTGATCTGGCCCGACATCTTCGGGCTGCGTCCCGCGCTTCGCCAGATGGGCAGGCGCCTGGCGGAAGGCGGCTATTCCGTGCTGGTCGTGAATCCGTTCTACCGGACGAAGAAGTCGCCCACGGCGGAGAATGGCGCCGCCACCCCAATCCAGCAAGTGATTCCGCTGGCGCAGACGCTGAATGAGACCACGCACATGACGGACGCCAAGGCGTTCATCGGATGGCTCGATCAGCAGGCGTCCGTGGCGAAGAACCGCAAGATGGGGACCCAGGGCTACTGCATGGGCGGTCCGATCGCCTTCCGTACGGCGGCGGCCATGCCCGATCGGGTGGGAGCCGTGGCGTCGTTCCACGGCGGTGGGCTGGTGCGGGACGCCGCCAACAGCCCGCACCTTCAGGCGTCAAAGACCAAGGCGGAGTTCCTGGTGGCGGTCGCGCAGAATGACGACGAGCGGGCGCCGAAGGACAAGGAAGTGCTGAAAGAGACCTTCGCCCAGGCGAAGCTTTCAGCGGAGATCGAAGTCTACCCGGCAGCGCACGGCTGGTGCCCGCCGGACACGCGCGTTTATAGTGAGCCGCAGGCGGAAAAGGCCTGGAGCCGGCTGCTCGTGCTGTACGGGAAGCTGTAGGTCTACTCAGACGGGCCGATCTCCGGCGCCGGATGACAATAGCCGTCAGGCTTCCGCAAGCCAACAGCGCCAACCAGCAAAAGCCCGCCTCGGGAACGATTGCCGCCGGCGCGGACAGCACCAGAGGATCTCCAGACCAAAGCGGCTCGGATGCGTTGCTGCCGAATCTGGCAATCCGGGCTTCTGGAACAACGGTATCCCGGTTCAACCTGCGGTGAACAGTCGAACAAGCCTCGCGTGCCGATTCAGGCGTTAGATCGCTTGGTGCGCCCGCGCAATGCGAGAAAGCCCGCCAGTACCGGCAGAACCAGGGCCCAAGCTGCCGGCTCGGGAACTGGCGGCGCATACCCAGAGCTCCAAACACCGGTTTCGAGCTTGGCGAGGTTGATGTTACCCTGCCCAAGACCATAGACGCTGCCAAAACTGATCGCGTTGCCGAAGAGGAAATCGGTATGCCCCGCATATCCCTGAAGCACCTTCACGCCGTCGATCCAAAGATCCGCAGTTGGGCTGGAGGGCGCTGCGGTTAGTTCGACCCAGCGATAGGTTGAAGTGTCGGCCGCAAATGCCCGGCTCAACTCAGACCTTCCTGAAAAGACCCTGTCGTTTACGCCAATCCTGCCGTCGCCGAAAAGGCCAAAGTCATAGCGGCGCGACCCCATGCTGAGTGCAATTCCGCTTCTGAAATGCGGATCGATCGGGGTGCCGCCCAACGGTACTATTCTGGCCACGAGGGTCATTCGCCAACCAGTCGTGAACGCTGTGTCTCGCTCCGCGGTTGTCATAGAATGTCGGTAGGTGAATTGACCCCAAAGACTGGGCACCTGCATCGCCCAAGTCTCAAGACCGAGGTCATTTGAAATGGGGAAAGCCGGCCCCACCGCCCCACAGCAGGAAACGTCCGTCCATCCCTCCGATGTAGGGTTGTTCATTCCCGAATGGAGTGCGATCGTCGTGGCATCCAAGATGCTTGCCCCGACCGCTACCGTGGTAACTAGCAGTGTTTTCTCATCCTTACTCCTTCGTCCGATGTTCATTTGGTTGCGCTTCAGGTTAGACCTTCGGCCGGTTCCGCTCTCAATCGGCTTTCGTTTGAGGCCGAAACATGCCGCGACTGAACGGCGGCTGAGTCTCGAAAAAGGACCCGGGGCCCATAAGGGCCACCGGGTCTGCCCTGAGTGGAAAACCGTCAACTATTTCCGCCACCGTCTGGTGGCAAGCAGGCCCAGGCCCGCCATGATGCTCAGCCAGGTCGAGGGTTCCGGGACCTCCGACGTCGAGATCACCACCTTGCTGAAGTAGATGCCTGCGTCAAAAGTGGCTGTACGGGCCGTGACCAGCGCTAGCCTGTCCCCGGCGCCGAGCATGACCCCCAGACTGTGACTGGCTGCCGTGTTGCCCAAGTCGAGCAGATGCGTCGCCACGCCACCCGAGACCTTGTAGAGATTGACGGTGACGTTGCAGGCCGGAAGAGCGTTCGTGCAGTACGACATCGACTCGAAATCATATAGACCGGCCGATGGCGCGGTGAAGTCAAGCGTCGAATCCCCCACCAGTATCAATGAGTTCGGATCATCGGGATGGGCGGCAGTCGTGAGATCGATAAAACGCAAATCCGGGAAACCGAGTGGTGTAGTCCAGATCTGATCGGTGGCATCTGCGGCGGTTCTGGAATACAGCGTGAGGGAGGTGATCCCGTAGCCGTACGCCCAGACGCCGTTTGGGTTGGAAGCCAATGTGTAATCCACCAGAGCGTCATAGGTCGCTGCGCGTGCTGGAGTCGACAATGCGACAGTGAGGGGCACGAGGACCCACACCGCGAATGAAAACAAGGAATGAAAAGGTATCATGCGTTCGAGAATGAGGCAAGAACCGCTGTTGAGTAAAGCGACAAATAGCGACGTCGCATGATTTCGCAGCGGTTTACGAGTTGCCTCCCCAAATCGCGCGCAAGGCCAGCGGAGAACCCTGGAGAACCAAAGACGTCCTGTGGTACCTTCTTTGGAGTGCGGCGCAGAATACCGCTATTCAGCCTGGTGTTGGCCTGCTTGGCGTGCGTAGGAGACGCCGGCTTGTACCGGTGGCGGCCTGTGCAGGCCGGGAAGCCCGTCGAATTGAGGAGCGTGGTTTTCTCCAGTGGCCGCGTCAAGGCGTGCATCGAGCAGCGCGATGTCGACTTGCAACTCGCTGTCGACGGGGGCGAAGGCCCCGATGCTGTCGATGGTACTGCGTTCGGACGTGAGTGTATTCATGTAGTCCTGACCTCCCCCGGCGTTATCAAAATGGAGGTACGGACGACGAACCATCGCTACGGCAGGGGGTACGTTCGATTTCTCCCCATTGAACGGAAGGATCGTTCTGCTTCCGACGCCCTGCTGATCGCTGCCCAGCGCCAAATGACTCAGGCCGACGTGCTGAACAGGAATCCGACGAAGGCCGCAGTTCTCCTCGCCGCCAGCCAATATGCTGAGGCGGCCAGGGCGGCCCACTCGGCCAGCGACGTGCGCCGGGAAGCTGAATGCGCAACCAAACGCGCGATGATCTTCCATCGACTGGCCGAGTTTGGGGCCGCCGAAGGCGAGTACGGAACCGCCGTCGCTCTATGGCGTGCCGCCGGCGATCAAACGCAGGTATTCGAAGTGCGGCAAGACTGGGATAAACTGGCCGGCCGGTTGGGAAATCCGCGAACTCGAATTTCGGAAACTGAGTCGGTTTCCAACTGGACCAGTTCCGCCGATCAACGGCACGCTGCACAGCTTCGGGAGCACCTTGGCACCAGTCTGTATCGTAAGAAACGATTCAGCGACGGTATTCCCCACTTCGAGGCCAAGGCGCGCCTCTCCCGAATGATCGACGATTGGCGAGGGCTGGCCGGAGCCCTGGAACGCCTGGCCGAAGGCTGGCAGGAACTCGGCCAGTGGAACCAAGCCAGAGCCGCGCTGCAAGACAGGTTGAGAATCGTCAACGCGGCTTCCGACCCGGCAGGAGTCGCGGCAACCCTGGGTGGCCTTGGCACGTTGGCCCTCAGCCAAGGCAGGTACCGGGAAGCGATCCAGAGTCTCAACGAAGCTCGCGCGATGCGCCTGGAACAAGGAGACATCACAGCGGCATTCTCCGCGGAATCGTTTCTGAGCATAGCCCACCTTCGAAGCGGAGACATCGAGACTGCGCAACGCATGGCGGAGGATTCCCTGGCACGGCAGGAGGATTGGAACGTCCGGGCCTCAAACGCGGCCCGTAGCTTTATGCGGATTAAGGAGGCTGTGAGCGCCCGCACTGACGCCATCTGGCTTCGGGCCCAGCGGCTTGGCACGGCGGAGGCGTGCCGGGAGTCGCTGGCGGAAGAAAACTGGATTCAAGGACGCTTCGTGATGGAGCGCTTTACCGGCCCCCGGATTCGCGCCGCGGACATGGCAACCTTGAGAAACACCCTGGGTGTGCTTGAACCAGGAGATGCTGTTCTCTCCTTTGCGATGGGCGATACGAGCTTGAAGGCTTGGGTGATGACCCGGGATCAATGCCGAATGAGGGAGATTGGACCACTGCAACTCATTGGAGATCTTGTGGAGGCTCAAGCGCTCCAGATCGCCTCGCGGAAAGGGCATCCATCGTCCGGAAAGCGCCTGGCGGCCCTTCTTGAGCCGCTGCTTCGTGATGCCGGGCCATCCCGCCGCATCATCGTCACCGGGCACACCAACATCGTCTCACTTCCGTTCGGAGCCTTGGCCGATCCGCTCGCCCACAATGGCGAACGTCTGGCCCAGACGCGTGAACTGGTTTACGCACCCTCTCTGCTCTTCGTGGCAAAATCCCGTGAAGAATGGAAGGGGCGCGGGACACCTCAATCACTGGCGGCCCTGGGTGACGCAGTCTACGAAGAGACCGACCCGCGGAATCGCGAGCGCACCCGCCAACCGGCGATCATGGCAAGCGCGCTCGAAAGCCGTCTGCGCGATGCCGCCCGCTCAGCCACCGGATCAGAGGTGCTCCCCCGGCTTCCTTTTACCCGCCGTGAAGTGGAGCAGATACTGGAACTCAAGGGAGAGGCTGTTCAGGCCTTCCTGGGCTTCCAGGCCACGGCGCAGGCGCTCAATGCGCCCGCCGTCTTGAAGGCAGGGATCGTGCACATCGCGGCTCATGGGTTCATAAACAGCGACTTTCCCGAGTACTCGGGACTCGCATTGTCGCGTTTTGATGAATCCGGCCAACCTGTCAAGGCCTTCGTGACCGTGGACGATATCATTAGCCGCGAACGGCCGCATCGCCTGGTGGTGCTCAGCGCATGCCAATCGGCTGCCGGAAGGCAGCCAATGGCCGACTTTCCCCTGGGCCCGGCCACGGCGTTTCTACGCGCGGGGACCAGAAGCGTGGTCGCTTCCTTGTGGAAGGTGGACGATCAAGCGACTGCGGAGATGATGCGCCACTTCTATAGGGCTCTTACTGACGGTAGGACCGGCCCGGCGGCGGCGCTGGCTGCGGCTCAACGGAAAATGATTGAGAGCGGAACCTGGTCGGATCCCTATTTCTGGGCCGGCTTCGTGACAACGGGGGACTGGAAGCCTTGACTCCTTCAGTAACGCAGCCACCGTTTGTCACTGAGCATGCACGTGTGCGGGCCGGGCTCTGCCGGTTCTTCCGGGCGGACGGACACCACGACCCCGAGAACGCGGCCGACGAGGTGATCAAGCGGTTGTGGGAAGCGGCCCAGCGGCCGGGCCTCATCACCAACTGGGACGCCTTCACCGTCGCAGTTGCCAGAAACTTCGCCCTTGAGGAGCGGCGGCGCTTCGCCCGCGAGCGCCGTTCCGTCCCGCTGCCTGTCTCGCCTGATCAACTCCACTCGGATCGGGAGCACCATTTGGAGCAATGTTTCCGGACGCTCAGCCCGGACAACCGAGACCTGTTGATCGAGTACGAGAATGCGCCTGGATCATCAAAGCGAATGGTCCATGAAGAAATGGCCCGCCAAAGGAACCTGAGTCCTGGGGCGTTAGCCATGCGAATCCATAGAATCCGAAGGCAGCTCATGAATTGCGTCCGGAACCGGGCAATCGAATGCCAATGATAACCGCTCCTGAGAATTGGCCGGACCGATCGGAGGTGCGGCGCTTTCTGTTGGATGCCAGCGATGCGGCCGAAACGGATCGCATTGCCCAGGTCCTCGTTCTGAGTGAGAGCTTTGCCTGGTTTGTTGAGGCCGTGGAAGCGGAACTGGCCTCCGAGTACGTCCGGGAAAACCTGTCCGTGGATGATCGCAGGCGGTTCGAAGAGCGGCTTTCGCGCAGCCCCGGCACCCGGGAACAGGTGGAGTTCGCCCGAACGCTTGAAGGCGTGCTGGCAAAGCGGAAGCGGCGTCCGCGTTGGCCGGCATTCGCCGCGGCAGTGGCGGCAATGCTTGCCCCAATACTGTTCTGGCTCGGCTCGCAGGCGCCTGTCCAGGTGGCGTCGCTGGTGGTCAGGCCAGGTCTCAATCGGGGCGGCTCTGGGCTTGCCACGCACTCCTTTGCCGCGGGCGATCAATCGTTGATCATCGAGGTGGAGTTGTCTGGTCCGTGCGAGATCCAGTCCTCTCTCATTCGGATCGAATCTGTTGACAAGGGAACTACGGCCTGGAGTGGCAACGCCGCTTGCCGGTCGGGCCGCCTGAATCTCACGGTTCCACGAACCGTGCTGCCGTCAGGTGACTACGTTATCCATGGAGACGGAATTTCAGGGGCACCGTTTCGGGTGCTCTGACAGACCCGCCGTCAGATTCCTGCGTGATAATTTCAGCCTCCGATCACTATTCATTGGGCCATTGTGTTCAAGGCGCACTGGTCGGCCGGAGCCCTTGAAAGCCAGACCGGCAAGAATGGGGCCGATTGTTCAATCACTTCAGGGAGGGCATTGATGCGATTCGGAACGTTCCTGGCAGCATTCGACCGTGGGACCGGCCTGGGGTTGGTGCTGGCGCGCTTAGCTCTCCGACAACTGGGGCGGGAAACTGCGGCTGGCGCCGGCAATGGGTAAGTTTTTTGCTGGCCGCCCAAACTCCTGTCAGAGGATACGACATGCACGATACGCGACGCCTCACGTCCTGGACTGAGATCGCCACCTATTTGGGCCGGACGATTCGTACCGCGCAGCGGTACTCTCAAAACGGCATGCCGGTGCACCGGCACCCCGAGACGGGCGAGATCTTTGCCTACGTCCATGAGATCGAGGAATGGCGGAACCAGACGATAGAACTTCCCCCTGTCCCTGGCCCCGCGGCGCACGGCATTCCGGTCTGGGCCATGTGGACCGGTGGCGCCGTGGCCGGGGTTCTGATTCTTTTAGCTGGGCTTGTCCTTGGGCGGTGGACACACCCGGTGACCGATTCGACTCCGAAGCCCGCAGGCAAGTCTGGAGGGTTCTTCCCGGCGCCGGTGCGCCGGATTCCGGTGGGCAACCAGCCGCACGGGGTGGTGGAACAGCCGGAGATGCTCCGCCTGGTGGTGGCGAACTACCAGGATGCGAGTGTCACGATCCTCGAACCCGATTTCTCGCTGGTTGGCACCTTGCCGGTTTTGCCGAACCCGCACACGGTCGCGGCGATTCCCGGCACCAGTCTGGCCGCCGTTTCGCATGGCGGAGGGGCCCTCTCGCTCATCGATACCAAGGCGGTCCGGATCTCGGGGACCCCGATCCAGGTTGGTCCGATGATCCATGACCTGACTGTGACGCCAGACGCCCGATTCGTTTACATCGCGGCGGGTCGTGCCGGGCTGAAGCGGCTGGATCTTACGACAAGAACGCTCGAAACCTGTGGTCCCGATGGCTACGTGTCCAGCGTGGCGTTGCCGGGCGATGGCAAGACACTGGTCGCCGGGTACCAGGGCGGCGGGCCTGGCGGCTCCCACGGCCGCGATGCGATGGGTGTTTTCGATGCGGCAACGTGCCGGTTCCAGCGCAGCTTGACGGGACTGCCGAATGCCGGCTCAGGAATCCGGGTACTGCCGGATGGCGGGTTCTGGGTCCACGCGGGCGATACGTGCACCCGGCCCCGGTATGACCATGCGGGGTGTCCAATCGAAGCGGCCCAACTGTTTCACCGCTTCGGCTCTGACCTCGGTCTGGTGCGTAGCATCGGCGCTCACATCGTGCTCAACGGCCGGTATGAGCCGCTGCCGGAATCGAACGCCGTGTTCATGCCGGGCGTCGAAGCAGCCACGATTGTGGACGCCGAATCGTTCAAGCCACTTGCCGTATTGCCGGAGCCGATGCTTGGCCATGCGGCGAAGATCCAGCAGGGTTCGTATCTGGCGGTGACGCAAATCCCGGCCCGCGAACTGCTGATCTACCGGCTTCGGCTGGAGCCACCGGTGTTCCGGGCCCCCAGCGGCGCCGTGTCGTACCGAGGGCTGCCGCAGGCGCAGGCGATCGCCATCGTCTCGAGTCCCGACTTTGACCCGCGCGTGGTGGATGTCGAGAGCATTCGGATCGATGGTGAGCCGCCGGCACGCAATGCGGCCGGGCATGCCGTTGCTTACCTCGAGCCGATCGGGCCCAAGACTACAACAACGCCGGATCTGGTTGTGTTTGCCGCCAGGCCAGGGTCTGCGAAGCTCTTGACCGCGCGGACAATCACGGGTCTCGCCGTGCGCTCGCGCATCCAGTAGCCGCTCACTTCACGAGCGCCAGCGTGATGCCGTCGCCCACCGGCACCATGCTCAGCCAGACGCGGTCATCGTGGTGGAGCGCCCGGTTGAACGCCTGCACCGCCGCTGTGTCGCCGGTCTGCGGCGGGTCCTCCAGCACGCGCCCGTGCCACAGCACGTTGTCGATGGCGATGAGGCCGCCGGGCCGGACAAGGCGCAGGGCGCGTTCGTAGTACTCATGGTAGTTCTCCTTGTCGGCGTCGATGAAGGCGAAGTCGAACGTGCCCGCTTCCCCGGCCGCAAGCAACCCGTCGAGCGTATCGAGCGCCGGGCCCAGGCGCAGGTCGATGCGGTCCGCCACACCGGCTTCAGCCCAGTAGCGGCGCGCCACGGAGGTCCACTCCTCGCTGACGTCGCAGGCCACCACGCGGCCGCCGGGGGGCAGGGCCGTGGCCACCGAGAGCGAGCTGTAGCCGGTGAACACGCCCACTTCCAACGTCTTCCGGGCGCCGGTGAGGCGCACCAGCAAAGCCAGAAACTGGCCCTGCTCCGGGCCGATCTGCATGTTTCCCAGCGGCAGCAGGCCGGTCTCTTCGCGCAGCCGGGCGAAGAGCGGGGGCTCGCGCAGCGACACCTCACGCATGTACGCGGTCATCGCATCGGTCATCAGTGTGTGCGCTCTTGACATCGTTACTCTCCTTCCGCTCGTGTGCCTTGTTCCCGAGCCGTCCATTCGGCGCCGCCCAGAATGATCATGGAAGCCAGGAAGTTCCAGAACACAATGATCACGGAAAACTTGAACGGGCCGTACTCGCTTTCAAACTTCGCCAGAATCCAGGGCCACGCGAGCAGGGTGAGATACTTCAGGCCCTCAAGCGCCAAGCCCACGAAAATCGCCACGGGAAGCAACTTCCGGGCCGGTACACGGCCATTCGGCAGCAGCCAGTAGACCAGAAACAGCACCAGCATGGACGCCGGCAGCGCCACCAGCTTGAAGAACATGACCCCCGCCACCGTCACCAGCCGCGAGTTCTGGCCAATCAGCGACGCGAACCAGGACTGGTTCATCGCCGAAAACGTGATGGACACCAGCGCCAGCGAGCCGCAGGCGAAGATCAACCCCAGGCTCACCAACTGGTTCCGCAGGAAACTGCGGTTCTTCCGTATCCCCCACACCTTGTTCAGGGCCACTTCAAGCGGTTCGAAGACGCCGTTGGCCGTGAAGAGCAACAGGAAAATGCTCATCACCTGGAATGGCCCACGGCTTTCCACCGTGGCTCGCAGGTTGCGCTGCAGGAACGTTCCCAGATCGCCGGGAAACAGCTCCGCCAGCGACAGGTAGACCGCCTGCTCCGCCGCCGGCCAGTGCAGCCAGTACTTGCACAGCGACACCATCACGATGAGGAACGGAAAGAAAGAAAGCAGCACGTTGGCGGCGATGGAGAAGCCGAAGACATGCACCTCGGTCTCCATCCAGTAGCGCAGCGTGGGCAGCGACTGGCCGTAGATCCTCCGGGCGTTGCCGCCGGCGGCGTCCGTGCCGGGCCTGGCATTTGGGTCCGGCACGATGCTGCCTACGCCCACGGTCCCCTCTTCAACAAGCGGGTTCCTACGCCTGCCACTTGTAGAAATAGAAGAGCAACAGCGTCTTGCCGGTGTTTCTGATGCCGTGGGTCTTATTGGCACCGCAGTACATCATGGAACCTGGGCCCACCTTCACTGTCTTGCCATCCACGAGCAGTTCGCCCGAGCCTTCGGTGATCACCATGAACTCCTCTTCCGGGTGGGCGTGGGGCGGGTGCGGCTCCATGCCTGCCTTGAGGCGCAGGCTTCCCGCGGTCATCGATTTCACCTGCTGGGTGGGGCCGTTGAAGAAGATGAGCAGGTCGCCAAACGGCTCGCGGGTGAGCTTAGCGTCCTTGGGATCAATGACGGTGTTGGGCAGCGTGGCGCCAGCCATGGGCAGTGCGCCCAACGCGGCCAGGGCGAACAGGTCGCGCCGGGAGTTCTTCATGGTTTTTGCTCCAATCTCTTGAGGGTTTCGACAAGCACACGGCCCACCACCTGGAGGCTCGCCGGGCTTAGCTTATCCATCGTATCCTGCGGGGTGTGCCAGAACTCGTTGTGGGGGCCGTAGTCGAAGTCGATCAGGTCCAGGGCCTGGGCTCCGCGCCGGATGAACGGCATGTGGTCGTCTTCTATCACGCTGCCCGCGGTGAGGAAGTGGCTGCGGTATCCCAGCCCGGCCGCGACGTCCCACACCAACATTCTCAGCCACGCCGAGGAGTTCAATTCCAGGGCGATGCCCAGATCCTTGTCGCCGATCATGTCCACGTTGATCAGCGCCTTCAACCGCTTCAGCGTTCCGTCGGCGGCCCACTTATCGGCCAGGTGACGGCTGCCGTACACGCCGTCCACGTCGGACCAGGGTCCGAACGCCTCCTCGGCATCGAAGAAGATCACGTAGACATCGTCCTTGCGCGGCCGGCCGGCGAGCACTCGCGCCAGTTCCAGCAGAAGGCCTGTGGATGATCCGCCATCGTTGGCGCCCACGAAGCCGGGCATCTGTTTACTGTCGAAATGGCCGCTGAAGGCCACGGCACGGCCGGAACTGCCCTTGAAACGGCCCAGGATGTTGGTCATGGCGATGGGTCCGTTTGGCGTGTGCGCAGTGAACGAATCGTCCATCACTTCCGCGCCGAACGTCCTCAACTGCGCGCGGATGTAGGCCTGCAGGCGCTTGTTCGCCTCGCTTCCCGCCGGGCGGGGGCCAAACGACACCGCCTTGCGGGTGAACTCCAAGGCGGAAGCGCCGCTGAAATCGGCGGCGGACGCGATGGCAGCCGCCAGGAAGATCAGGGTTTTCGCGCCGTGCATATATATCCCAGTGTAAAGTCGCGGCGCCGGTCCAGCCAATCGAATACGGGAGCGAGCAGCGCCGGCGGCGCCAGAAACAGCGCGGCGATCACGAACAGCGGACCGGGAAAGAACTGGAGTGCGTTGAACAGGCGGCGCGAGAGCAGGCGGAAGAATCCTCCCACCGGTTGGATCTCCAGATCGGCGAGGCCTGCCCGGGTAAGCAGAAGCTGAAGCCCGTGGCGGGTGTAGCGGAAGAAGTCATGAGGCGACTGATGAACTTCCCATTCGTGCGGCACAACGATCAACACTTGAGCGCCGGGCTTGAGCACGCGCGCCATCTCGCGCAGCACCTGTTGCGGGTCCGTGACGTGTTCAAGCGTGACAATGCTGATGGCGGCGTCGAAGCGTTGATCGCCGAAGGGCAGCGCCAGCAGGTCAGCCATGGCGCTTAGGCTGCCGTAGTTCCAGGCTGCGTCGCCGATGCCGAGATCGACGCCGATGTAGCGCTGCCGCCGGAAGGCAGGGGCGTGTTGGCTTTCTCCGGCCCCGGCATCCAACACCAGGGCGTTGTCCGGCAGGCCGCTCGCGAACTGGTCCACGGCTCTTTGGATGGCGGCTTCAAAGTGCAGCACGTAGTCGCGCAGGAAGGCCGGAAGCAGGCGCGAGGCGGAGTTGTAGATCATGCCGGTTTGCGCCCTTCAATGGTAATGGTGGATCCGAACCGGCATGCGGCTTCAAACAGCGTGGGAGGCACCGAGGCGCCAACCAGCGCCAGGTAGACCAGATTGCGAAGCAGGCGCCCCTGTGGCGATTCCGGTGTCTGCCGCAGGCGCCGGGCCATGGGGTCAAGCCCGGGCGCGAGCGTGGTGGCGAGGCCGGCGGGGTTATCGCGCAGGGAAAAGTGCTTCTCGCGCACCACCTCAAAGCCGCATTGGGTGACCAGGGAGTTCAGGTCGCGGGCGCGGAAGTTCCACAGATGCCGCGGTACATCCAGCCCGTTCCAGGCATCGCCGAACAGCAGGAACTGAAACGAAGCCGCGTTCGGCACCTGCACCACCAGCCGGCCGCCGGGCGCAAGCAGTTGATGGGCATGCCTCAGGAATCCGGCCGGGTCGAAGACATGCTCCAGGACGTGGAACATCGTCAACACACTCAGGGATGCCGGCCGGAAGGGGGCCTGCAACAGATCGCCTCGCAGAACCGGGACGCCGTTGGTGTGCCACGCCACACGGGCCGCGGCATGGGACCAGTCGAGCCCCAGCGCCGGAACGCCGCGCTTCCGCAACAGCCGTGCCAGCAGAGCCCCACCACAGCCGACATCGAGCAGGGGCCCGCCGGGGGAAGCCCGCCAGGCGCGTTCAACAACCCGGACATGATCGCGCAGGACCTGACGCCGGTACCACTCCTCGAGTGCGGAAACGCGTCCGCCGCCGGGCTGAAACCAGTAATGATCCGGATAAAATGCCCCCAGTTCGCCGGGCGTTGGGCGCGGGTGCAGTTGGAGCAGTTCGCAGGACGTGCAGGCGGCCAGGGTAAACTCGCGCGGGGTGGTGCGGTAGAGCCGGTCCCGGCCCTGGAACCGGGGTTCGAAGGATGTGCCGCCGCACAGCGGACAGGGTGCGCCGGAGACGGTCACGAGGCCTGCCCGTTCAGTTCCGCCAGCGGTATGCGGTGGCGTTCGATCAAATCAGCCACTTCGGCCCCGGAGAGCCGCCGGAAACGTTTCATTTCGCGCCGTTTCCGCAGCATGCGCGGAAGGCCGGCCAGGGCTTCCAGGTCGGCTAAGAGAAGGGTGCGGGCCAGGGTCCACTTGCTGGCATGCTGCCCGGCTTCACCCCGCCCGCGGGCAGCGCTCCAGAGCCCGTGGGCCAGTCTTGCCGTGTAATAGAACGGGTTGAGCAGAAGCAGCCGCCAGGGGAACAGTTTCGCCACCAGCCACACCCGGTTTCGCTCGATCAGCCGCAGGCGCCCGGCGGACTGCCGGCCGAGGGTTGCCGCCCGGTGGTGCCGCACCACGGCCCGCGGATTATAGACGCAGTCCCAGCCGGCGATGCGGCCGCGGAGTCCCAGGTCCGCGTCGTCGGCATAGGCAAAGAAGTCCTCGTCGAAGGGGCCCACCTCGTCGATCATCGCGCGCCGGTAGATGGCGGCGCAGCCATCGGGCCAGAGGACGGACTCCTCGCGATCAAACTGGCCCAGGTCCAACTGGCCATGGCCGCGCCCGCGATTCTGCCCGTCGCGCCAAATGAGGTGGCCCGCTTTGTCGATCCGGCGCGGGTCGTCATGCACCAGGATCTTGGACGCCGCCATGCCGGCGCGCGGGTGACGGCGCAACACGTCGAGGAGTTCGGCCAGCCAGCGGGAATCCGCCTCGGCATCGTTGTTCAATAGAGCGATATAGGGTGCGCGGGAGGCAGCGATGCCCTGATTATTGGCGCCGCAAAAACCGCGATTCTCCCGATTTTCGATGAGCCGCAACGGCAGCCCGCCGAATTCGCCGCGGACCATCGCCGGGGAGCCATCGGTGGATCCGTTATCCACCACGATCACCTCAAACCGCGCCTCCCGCTGGCCGGCCAGGGAGGCCAGGCAGGCGCGCAGCAGGTCACGGCGGTTCCAGTTGACTACCACCACACAGACCTCAAATTCGGGGGTTTCGCCGGCCAAATGTTGTATTATACGATTGACCTTAACAGGTTTGAATTCATGGCGTCGCTGGGTGAGAAGCTGAAGCGGGAGCGAGAGAGGCTGGGGATTGCCCTGCCGGACCTTGCCGAGCGCACCAAAATCGCTTCAAGATACCTGGAAGCGATTGAAAACAATGACCTGTCGTGCCTGCCGGGCGAGTTCTTCCACCGTGCCTTTGTGAAACAGTACGGCGCCGCGGTAGGCATGTCGCCCCAGCAGGTGGAAGCCGAGCTGCGGAACGAAACGCCCACCTTTGGCGTGGCGGGCGAGGATAGTGTCACGGCCAAACTGCTGGACGACATGCGGGCCGGCTTGGGCGTTCAGGAACGGACTTCCTTCAGCCGGGGCATTTCGAAGCGCTGGATCGCGGTGGCCGCCGCCATGGTGGTGGTCTCGGTGTCGTACCTGGGATGGCAGAGGACACGTACCAACGAGCCTGTTCCGCGGGCGGCGCCGGTGCCGGCACCAGCACCAGCGGCGGCAGCCGAGAAGCCTGCTCCTTCGCCCGTCGAGCAGCCCCCTGCAACTGCCGAGGTGCCGGTTCAACCGGCCTCGACAGCACCCACGGGTGAGGCTGCTGCGCCGCCGGTCAGCGAGGGCGGCTGGACCGTCGCCGTGACCGCGCGCGAGGCAGTCTGGGTGGAGTTCCGGGCTGATGGAAAGTTCGCCTTCGCGGGAACGCTGAACCCCGGCCAATCGCGCGAACTGCGGGCGCGGGCCGGGGCTCAGTTACTGGTTGGGAACGCGGGCGGCGTCGATGTCACGCATAACGGCAAAGCCGTGGGACCGATCGGCCCCGCCGGCCAGGTTCGAGTGGTGGTTTTTACTGGCGAAACGGCCGAGATCCGGCAGCCGCTGCCGAAGAAACCAGCCGCACCACCCCAGACGTAGCTTCCAGTCCCTGCGTACGGCTATCTTCGGCTGGGCCTTTTGCTGCCGTAGCGGCCACGCCTCCCACGGCGGCCAAGGCCATCTCGAAGAGGTGTCTGGGTAAGACGGAGTTCGCGATCCAGTTCTGTCTGGTCAAGGTTTTGGTTGACTGGAGGAAGCACCGGATCCGAACCGATCACTTGCGGGTCTCAACGAGCGCCAGGAGTGCCCATCCGGTGGTGGAGACATGCTGGGCGTAGCTGGCGCCACCCGCGGGCCGGGTAGTGCCGGGCCATCCTCCCGAGGGCAGTTGGCTTTGTTCCAGCCAACGGCGCCCGCGTTCCTCAGGCGCTTTGGCTTTGTTTCGCAGCGCGATCAGAACCACTGCCGTATCAAAGACTTCCGAGGGTGATCCGGGAAAAGCTCCCCAGCCGCCATCGGAGTTTTGCCGCGCCGTCAGCGTTTCGGCAGGGCCGCCCTCCAGAACCCGTACGGCGTGATCCAGGTTTGTCCGGGGTTTCAGCGCCGCCAGCCAGGCCTCGGCCCGCCGGGCTGGTTCGGCGAACCCGGCACCGGCCTGGGCGAGGACCCGGCGTGCCAGGTGGGTGGCGAGGGGAGCGCCATAGGTGACCGGAGAGCCGGCTTCGTCGCCTGGATCAAGGGTCCAGCTTCCGTCCTTATCCTGGTCCTTTACGAGCAGCCGGGCGGCTTCCAGGAGAGGAGCGGGGTTCTGGATCAACCTGTGCTCAAGGGCCGCTGCCAGCGCCACCGAGAAGGAAAGCCTGGCCAAGCGCTTGTCGCTCACGGCCGCATTGCCGCGATTGGTGTCCCAGAGGCCGGATGAGGCCAGCCAGCGCAGGGTGCCGGGGTCGGCGTGTCCGGTGGCGAACAGGGCACGGGCGGCGTCGCCGTTGTTGTGGCAGGAGTAGCAGCCGTTTTCGCGGTTCCAGCGCGGGACCTCGGCGTTCAGGTACACGATGGCGCGGTCAGCCGCGGTCTGGCCCCATGCGGCAAAGGTGCTTGCAAGGAAGAGGGTCAGGCGGTGGGCCATGTGCGCGGGTCCAGTTGCCGGGGGTCGGCCAGGGAGACGGCCCGAACCGTAGAAACGAACCCGGGCGGCAAGGGTCCAGCGTCGGCAAAGCCGGCGGCGGCGGCCACCTCCCGATGGTGGGCGGCGCCTACCAGCGCAACTGATACCGCGGGCGCGTTCAGCACGTAGCGATAGGCGAGCTCGGCCAGCGGCATGCCTTGACCGGCCAGGGAGGCTGCCGCACTGGCCACGCCGCTGAGCGCCGGGGGCAGGGGCTCCGGGCGGTCCGTGAGGATGCCGCGCAGGAGTACGGACCGGGCAACAATCCCAACGCCCTGGTTCAGGCATCTCTCGAACAGGCTGAGCTCGGGCCAGCGGTCGAGGGCGTTGTAGGCGATCTGGAGGCAATCGAAACGGCCGTCATCCAGCGCCCGCTCCGCCTCATCCGGGCCGTAGGTGCTGGCTGCCGCGAATCGAATGAGGCCCTTCTCCCGGGCCTGCATGAGGCCGGCGGTGGTTGCACCGCGTTCAAGAACTTCCAGTGACGCCCGGTGAAGAAACATCACGTCGATGCAGTCCGTGCGCAGCTTGGCGCAGGATGCCTCGACGGATCGCATCACGGCGTCTTCGTCTTCCGCGGCGGCCTCCACCTTCGAACAGAGGATGAACTCTGCTCGCCGGCCGGCGAGCACCTCGCCGATGATGGCTTCACTGTCGCCATAGGCCCGCGCGGTGTCGATCAGGTTGATGCCAAGATCGAGGGCGCCGTGCAGGATGCGCTCCGCTTCGGCGCGGCTGGGACGCTGGCTTCCGGCTCCGGGCAGGTGATACTCCAGGCCGATTTCCACGGTGCCCAATCCGATCTCCGAGACTTCGAGACCGGTTCGGCCCAGCACCCGCCGTTTCATGCGGTAAGCACGGCGCGTGTGGCGGCCAGCGTGAAATCGACATCGGCCACGGTGTGCGCGGCGGTGAGGGAACACTGCTTGGTCATGACCGGGAAGTAGTAGACGCCGCGGCCGATCAGATCGCGCCGCATTGCCTCATCCCGGGCGGCGTCGTGGTGGGCGGCCAGATCATGCCAGTCGGCCGGCGCGTGATCCATGAAGTAAAGGCAGTAGGCCGAACCCTGGCGCGTCACGCAGGCGGTCAGGCCCATTTCCGCGATCATGGCGTTGAGCCCGGTCTCCATGCGTGCGCCCAGCGCTTCCACGTGCCGGTAGACGGCGCCGTCATCGGCCATCAGCCGTTCAAGCGTCGCGATGGCAGCGACGGTTGGCACCGGGTGCGCGTTGTAGGTTCCCGCCAGCAGGACGCGCTTTGATGGATCGGGATGGGCGAACCAGTCCATGTAGCGCCGCGGGCCGCCGATGGCCGCGATGGGATATCCCGAAGCCAGTGCCTTGCCGTAGACAGCAAGATCCGGCGTGACGCCGGCGATTGTTGAATAGCCGCCCAGAGCGTGCCGAAAGCCGGTCTTCACTTCGTCAAAGATGAGCAGGAAGCCGTAGCGGTCGGCGAGTTGACGAAGGCCTTCCAGGTAACCGGGCGCCGGGTGCATGATGCCGATGTTCTGAAGGATGGGCTCAGTGATCACGGCCGCCACAGGATAGCGCTGCACGGCCCATTCCACGGAATCAAGGTCATTGAAGTTGACGGCGTGAATCAGCGCCTGATGCGCGCCCGGGATTCCCGAACTGATGGGGGCAATGGGATACTCGCCCGGCGACACGCGCGGCCCCAGGCGCTCAAGCGGCGTCATCAGGTTGCACGCCACGTCGTTATGCCAGCCGTTATAGCCGCCCTGCATGACGATGACGTGATCGCGCCCGGTGATGGCGCGCGCCGCGCGGATGGCCTGATACGTGGCTTCACTGCCGGTGTTGAGGAACTGCACGCTCTCGAGGAAAGGAACCGCCGCGCACATCATCTCCGCCAGGCGGCCTTCGAGAGCGGTGGTGCCGGACCCGTACAAGCTGGCGCTATCGCGAAGCACCCGGATCACCGATTCGGTGACGTGCGGGTCATTGTGGCCCAAGAAGTGCGGTGCGAACGCGCCGTGATAGTCCAGATACTCGTTTCCCTCGGCGTCCCAGATTCGGGCTCCCTGGCCTCGGACAAAGACGATCTCCGGCGTGGTGGCCCGGTTGATCGATACCACGCCGCCGGGGATGACCGCGCGGTTCCGTTCGAGAATGGCGGCCGATTGCGGATAGCTTCTCATGAGCAACTACCAGATTGTCACGAACGCCAATCGAACACGGCGCCGGTGAGGCTCTTGTCCTTGGACCGCGCCAGTTCGTAGACGCTGACCAGATCGCGCGCCGGGACGTGGTGTGAGATGGCGGGCCGGATATCCATGCGTCCGGCGGCCAATAGATCGAGCACGTAAGCCAGGTTGCGCGGGACATCGCGCGTCTGCCCGGATCCAAAGATGCCCAGTTGTTTGCGATAGATCCAATCCGGGCTGAGCGGATTGAAATCGGGCGGCGGTTGCAGCCGGCCGGGGAAACCGAGCACTGCCACGCGGCCGTTGCGGCGCGCCAATTCGAGCGACTGCTTGTAGGCGTCCCAGGAGTTGGCCAGCAGCAGAATCACATCGGCGCCGTTGTCCTTCAATGCTGCCAGGGCCGCGTCGTCACGGCCGGTGCAATAGGAGTGCGTCGCCCCAAGCCGTGTGGCGAGTGCGGCGCGGCCTTCTTGATTGGCCACGGCGATCACCCGTCGCGCGCCCATGGCACGCGCCAGTCCGATGCCGCCGAAGCCGATGATGCCAAGTCCCACCACAGCCACGTCTTCACCCGGCACGAAGCCCACCTGCTGCAACGCCGCCAGGTTGAGTTCGGTCAGGTAGCACAGGCAGGCGATCTCCGGCGCCAGCCCCGGAGGGATCTTCACGATGAGATCCGTGACGGGCGCGATGTAGGCCGATTGATGAGGCTTGGCGGCGAACACGGCGTCCCCGGGCGCGAAGGCGGTGACGGCGGAACCTACGGCCCGCACGATGCCCGCGTTCGAATATCCCACCCAGCGCGGATATTGCGGCGCCCCGGGCACGTAGGTGGAATCGCCCAGAAAGTTGCCAAGATCGGTTCCGGTGGAGAGGCCGCTGACCTGGGTTTCGACGTAGATCTGGTCCGGGGCCAGTTGCGTGGGATCGAGCGGGGTTTCTTCCAGCCGAAGATCGCCCGCGCCATAGAGCAGTGCGCGCAGCATGAACTGGCAGTATACTCTGTTCAAAGGTCACTCATCCCGTGAAGTTCATGGCGGGGATGTGCCTGGCGCTGTTATGCGCCGGGCAGAGTCCGCGGGACGGCGCTCGCGTTCCGCTGCCCGGAAGATTTGATCAACTCGTGCTGGCGATGCTGTGGGCGCCCGAGTTCTGCGCGACACCGGCGGCGGTGGACAATCCACTGATATGCGGCCCCGGTCAGGCCTGGAGTTTCATTGCGGGTGGACTTTGGCAGGTCCGTGACCGGTCGATTCCGCGATGCGCGCCGGCCGGCCCGGGTCCGGACCGGGAATTGATCGCGCAGACGGCCGCCGTCATGCCCAGCTATCGCATGATCCGGGAAGAGTGGCTTGCCCACGGCACGTGCGCCGGCGTCCCGGCGCCGGTCTATTTCGGATTCCTGCGGTCCTCGTTTCGCGACCTAAGAATTCCGGAGGAGTTGAGAAAACCGCGCTATCCGATCACAACATCCGTGGAAGAGCTGAAGCGCCGGTTCATCGGGGCGAATCCCGCGCTGGCGGCGGGATCGGTGGGCGTGCGCTGCGACGGAGTGAACTTTACCGGCCTCCGGATCTGCCTGGACCGCGGCGGCCGCCCGGTTCCCTGCGCCCTGGCGCCTGACAACTGCGGTGAACGGGTGCGCGTGAGGCCGGTGCGATGAAGGAACTGGTGGAGCATGTCCGTACGATTCATTTCGCGCTCGCCATCCTGGCTGTATCGCTGTTTCTGCTGATTCAGCGCCCTCAGCATGCCGGGTTCCGTAAGGCTGTGGAAGATGCCGAAGCGATCCACGAACTGGCCGAGAACTTGCGGCACGAGGCCGCGGTGGGTGATGTGCTTCGGCTGGTCCGCGGCCAGCCGGAGTTGTTGCGGTTGCGGCGTTCCGGGCGCGAGGAGTGGGCCGAGTTGCCGCGGTCGCGCTACGAAGGCGCCGGAGGACGTGAGCCGGTGCTGTTCAACATCACGCTGCTTTCGGAGTTCATTCAGCTTTGGGGTGCAATCGACCTTCTGGCGCTTCTTGTCGGCGCTGCACTTGGGCGCGGCGAGGCAACTGCTGGAGGTGCAGCGGCAGATGCGGATCCGGGTCTGGCAAGCGGCCAACGTGCAACTGAGCGAGGCG
>Ga0194132_10003018_pt1 | contig 30582 bp, 22 predicted proteins | sample TA2KigOf80mmetaG_FD_148612 | JGI IMG/M metagenome (GOLD analysis project Ga0194132, IMG submission 148612) | Freshwater microbial communities from Lake Tanganyika, Tanzania - TA2015054 Kigoma Offshore 80m | ecosystem: Environmental > Aquatic > Freshwater > Lake | place: Tanzania: Lake...
CCCTCGGCAGCTCGCTGTTGCCCTCTTGGCGCGTGCCGGGGGGAAGCGACACAGCGAAGCCGAACGGGATCATCGCCGCATCGATGCCGTCAGGCTCCCCGTTCGATCCCGGCGACGATGCCGACGAACTGTTCGATGGGGTCGAGCCGCCTGAGTGCATCCAACACTCGGTCGAGATCGAGGGCCACGTACTCGTGGATGATCACGTTCCGGAGGCCGGGCACGCGCTCGAGCTCGAGCACCAGTGCCGCGGGGAAGCGCGGATCGCGGGCAAGATTCCGTACCGCCTCGGTGTAATCCTCGAACCGATCGCCGCGCTTCGCTCAGAGGTCGCCGGCAATGTCGATGACCAGCTGCGCGGCCATCAGCAGCGAGAACAGCACATCGTTGTGGAGCGACAGGTCGCGTTCGAGGGCGGCGCGGTCGGTGGCACGCGGCGCGATGGCGCGCAGGTGGTCGAGGTGACGCTTCAGCTCGGCGAGACGCTCGACGAGGTAGGTCATCGGACCATCGCCTGCAACTTGATCGTCCGGGCGCGGCGGAGGAAGGGCTCGAGGTCGGCGGCTCTCGAAAGCACCAGGCGGCGATGCGCCAGGTCGCGGGCGGCATCCGCCATCACGAGCGGCCGACCCGAGAACATGACGTGCCGGACCAAGTGGGGCGGAGCGTCGTTGAGGATCACCAGATCGACGTTCCGACCCGTCGCGCGCGTCAGCCGCCCAATGAGATCGAGCCTGGCTTCAAAACGAGCCTCGGCGGCCGGCAGCACGGCGCGATCGAGCAGCACTCCCACGTCCGCGTCGCTCTGGCGATGCTCACGGCCTTCAGACAGGCTGCCGAACAGGTATGCGGACACGAGTCCGCGCACGCCCTCCAGCGCATCGCGAAGCCGGTCCGCCGTGTCATGGCCGGGCATGGCCCCTTCAGTGTAGCGCGGAGACGGCCCCGCGTTTGCCGCCGCCTCAGTTGATGGGCGCGCGAATGGCGCGGCCCGGCGGCGCGACGTTGGCCAGGCGCCCGTTTGACACGACCGGCGTGCCGGCTACGAGCACGTGCGTAATGCCCTCGGGCGCCAGCGACGGCCGTTGATAGGTCGAACGATCGATCACCCGCGCGGGATCGAAGACGACGATGTCGGCGTCGGCGCCCACCGTGATGCGGCCCTTGTTGCGCATCGCCGGGATGCGGGCCTCCAGCCGGCGCGCCGGCATGATGGTCATCTTCCGCAGCGCCGCCATCAACGTGAGGGTCTTCGCCTCACGCACGTAGCGGCCGAGCACCTGCGAGAAAGTGCCGGTGGCCCGCGGATGCCCGCGGCCCTCGCGCAACTGGCTGCCGTCGCTGGCAATCATCGTCAGCGGGCTGTTGATGGCAATCTGCACGTTCTCCATCCGGCCGCCCCGCTGAATCACCGACCCGCCCTGCTTCCGGTAACGCGCGAAGCTGTCGCGCGTGAGCTGTTCGCCGGTATTCACCCAGGTGATCTCGGCAATCTCGGCGTCGGTCATGCGTTCCCAGGTGTCGTAGAGCGCCGACTCGATGCGCGTGGACCCGCGATGGTAGGGATACGCCTCGGTGGTGATGTCGATGCCGCGCGATTGCGCGTCGCCGATCAGGGCCAGCATGCGGGTGATGTCGTTGCCGGCGCTGCTGTTGACGTGCACGATGTGCAGCGGCGTGCCGGTGGCCACGGCGTTGGCGAGCGCCTCCTGCACGCCTTCGACGCCGCGCCGCACGTGGATGTGCGCGGGCGCCGTGTGCCGGCCGGCGACCCGGAACATCTCGAGCACTTCCCAGGGTGATGCCGCCGGCGTGTAGGCGGTGCCGAACCCGACGCCCACCGCGCCGCGGCGAAGCCCATGGTCGATGCGCCGCGCCATCTCCGCCACTTGCGCGTCGGTGGCCACGGCGCTGGCGCCCGGGCCGCTCGGCAGGAAATCACCGGTGTCGCCCAGCACGGCCATGCGCACGCCGATGTGCCCGATCGCCACGCCGTAGTTGACCAGGCGGCCGGGCTCGCGTTGGCGATACCACGCATCCACGTCGGGCGTGCCGACCTCGAGTTCGAAGACGCTGGTCACGCCGTCCAGGGCGGCATAACGGTAGTTCTCGTCGTCCTGGCCGTGGCGGTGGAGATCGACGAAGCCCGGCGACACAACCTGCCCGCTCGCATCGATCACCGTCCGGCCACGCAGCGGTCCCGGCTCAATCGCCGCGATCGATCCGCCGCGCACGCCGATGCTGCGCACCGCGTCGAGTCCGGATTCCGGGTCCATGACCCGGCCGTTGGTGATGACGAGGTCGAAGTCCTGCGCGGCCGAGAGCCGCCCCGGCGTCGCCACGGCACCCGCGATCGCGAGGGCGACGAACAGAGTGGCGGACGTCGACGTGAGTCGCATGCTTTCTCTCCTGCGGATGAGCGCGCCCGACCGCGGAGCCGCGTGGGCCCGCACCAGAGGGAGTATACGCCTGCCCGCCCACCGCGGCCCCGCTTCTACACCCGGCAGGACTGGACGGGGCTCACGCGAAGGAATTCATCACCACACCTGCGCCGAGGGTTCCTTCCTCATCACCACGTTGCGCAAACCCTGAGCGGCTATACTCTGACCTCGATGCAGAGACCGTCCGGCCTATTCGAAGACCGCGCCATGCTGCGTGTCGCGTTCGTGATCGCCCTGCTGATTCCCGCTGCGCCGTCCGCGCAGACCGTCACCGGCACGCTGCAAGGCGCCGTGAAGGACACCAGCGGCGCGGTGATGCCCGGGACCGTCGTCTCGGTCCGGAACCTCGAGACCGGCCAGGCACGCGAAACCGTCACCAACTCGGTAGGCAACTACGTCCTGCCGTTTCTGCCAATCGGCAGCTACGAGGTCACCGCCGCACTGCCGGGGTTCAGGACGGTCATTCACCCGCGGGTCACGGTCGCGCTCAACGACACGCGGGTGGTGAATTTCGAGCTGGCACCGGCGGTGGTGAATGAGAGCGTCACCGTGCGGGCCGAAGCGCCGCCGATCAACACCACCAGCGGCGAGATCAAGCACGCCCTCGACGAGCGGCAGATCGACGATCGGCCGACGAGCAACCGCGGCAGCTTCCTGGGGCTGGCCGAGACGTTCGCCGGCTTCGCTGAGAACCCGACGTCCGGTCAGAACAACCCCACCGCCTCGTCAGGCTCGTCAATCAACTTCAACGGCACGGGCACCCGCGGCGCGACGTTCCAGATCAACGGCGTCAACAACGACGACTCCTCGGAAAACCAGAACCGGCAGGGCGCCGCCATCGCCACCATCAAGGAGTTCCAGGTCATCACCAATACCTACTCCGCCGAGTTTGGGCGCGGCTACGGCGCGGTGGTGCTGGTCCAGACCAAGGCCGGCACCAACCAGCTGCGCGGCGAGGTCTACGACTACCGGCAGGACAGCGACTGGAACGCGCGCAGCGCCTTCTCGCTGATGAAGCCCAACAACCAGCGCGACACCATCGGTGCCGTGGCGGGTTTTCCGCTCCGCCAGAACCGGTTGTTCGCCTTCGTCAGCGCCGATCACAAGCGCTTTGAAGGGTTTCAGACCTACGCCCGCGACCTGTTTCTGCCGGCCGAACTGGCCGCGCCGCGGTTGACCCGGGGCAACGACACGCCGGCCAATCGTGCCTTCATCGACAGCATCCTGGCGCGCTTTCCAGCCGGGGCCGTGCCCAACGATGCGCGGAGCAACCGGACCTACCAGACCGTGCAGTCCATCAACCAGCCGGCCGACGATCACTCGGTGCGGTTCGACTGGACCCCGACCGCCAGCCAGACGTTCACCGGCCGATACCAGTACACCAAGCAGGTGTTCGCGTCCGACGACATCATCGTCGGCGAACAGGCGCGTCAGAACAACCAGCAGAGCAACCTCGGCGTGACCTGGACGCACACCATCGGCCGCAACACCGTGGGCGAGCTGCGCTACGGCCTCGGCATCCGCCACACGCGCGTCGGCATCGCCGCCGGCAACAACACGCCGATTGTGCGATTCGCGCTCTCGCCGGTCTCGGGATCGATTATCGGCAATGCCGGCAACTTCCCGATCAACCGCGATCAGACCGACAACCAGCTGGTCTACAACCTCACGAAGCTCTTCGCCGGCAGCCATCAGGTCAAGGCCGGCCTCGACCTCCGCTTCCAGCAGCTCGACGACCTGGCGGACAACTTCTCGCGCGGCTTCTGGAGTTTCAATCCGGTTTGCGGCGGCGTGACCTATGCCAGTTCCTACGCGGCCTTTCTCGACGGATGCGTGACCAGCTTCCAGACGGCGTGGGGCCCGTTCTTTCTCGAAAACCGGATGAACGAGTACAACCTGTATGCCGAGGACAACTGGCGGGTGCGTCCCGATCTGACGCTGAACCTCGGCGTGCGCTATGAGTTCGTGGAGGCGCCGGGCGAAGCGGCCGACCGCCTCGACTACGGGATTGCGTCCGACGCCAACAACCTGGAACCGCGCCTGGGATTTGCCTGGTCACCATCCCGGTCCTCGGGCTGGCTCCGCAAGCTGACCGGCGGGTCGGCCGGCGACTTCTCGATTCGCGGCGGCTTCGGCCTCTATGACGGCCGCGTGTTCCAGTCGGTGTTCTCGCAAAGCGGCGCGAGCCTCCGCACGAATCCCCCGAACGCGTTGTCGCGGACGTTCACCACACTCCCGGACATCCTGAATCTGTCCGATCCGACCGGCGGGTTCGTGTTCGTACCCGGCCCGCAGACCGCGCGGCACAGCATCACCATTGCGAACGGTGACCTGGAGATGCCGCGGACCCGCCAGTGGAATCTGACCATGGAACGGCGCCTGCCGTGGAATTCGTCCATGCGCATCTCTTACACGGGCAGCAGGGGGCGGGGCATGCTTCGCTACAAACAGGACAACCTGCCGCTCTCGCCGCTGGCCGGCCCGGTCCGAGTCGCCGATCATCCCAACAACGCACCGGCGGCCGGCTTTCCCGATCTGCGGGGCAAGACCATCGACCGCATTGCCGCCGACGTGAACTGCGCCGGAACCGGGCTGCCCGGCATCGGCACCACGGCTGCCTGCCCGCAGGCCGTGCCGATCGCCGACAACGAGATCAGCTTCCGCGTGCCACGCACCAACGAGCGGCGGCCGGATCCGCGCCACACCACCAACCTGGTGGTCTCCAACGACGCGCTCAGCTGGTACGATGGCCTGCAGATCGAGTGGATCCGGCGGCTGTCCGGCGGCTTGTGGTTTCAGACCAGCTATACCTACAGCGTGAGTGAAGACACGACGTCAGAGGCGACGTTCGTCGGCGCCGGTGACAGCAACCAGCTGGGGCCCGACAAGCGGTTTTCGCGGGGCTACTCGCGATTCCACACGCCCCACCGCTTCACGTTCAATGGCAGTTATCGCCTGCCGTTGCTGCAGGATCGGAACGACCTGGCCGGCGCCATCGCCGGCGGCTGGACCCTGTCGGGCATCCTGCGCCTCGCGCACGGCACGCCGTTTACGGTCACCGATACGGCACGCGACTTGAACTTCGACGGCTTCGCGGAGAACCGTCCCATCCTGCTCGACGCGTCGATCCTGGGCTCCGTCGTCAGCGATCCGGCAGTGTCAACCACGATCCTGTCGCGCAACAAGTTCCGCACTGCACTGTTCGGTGAGGGCGATCAGGTTGTGGGCCGGAACACCTTTTTTGGGGCCGGCCAGGCGACGGTGGACCTCGGGCTCTACAAGACGTTCCGGCTGGCCTGGCGCCACTCGTTCACGGTGCGGCTCGAGGCCTACAACGCGCTCAATCGCGTCCAGTACGGTTTCCCCACCTCGGATATCACGAATGTGAATTTCGGGCGGCTGCTGACCGGTGCCACATCCTACGCTCCGCGCACGCTGCAGCTGGGGTTGCAATACAAGTTCTGAGGTGGAGGGGCGATTCCGGCGCTCACCTGCGTTTGGACGTCCCTCGGCCCATGCTTCGCACGCAGCGGAGGACAACGGATGCATCGGCGGATGGGACAGCGGGGGTTACTGAGTATCGCGCTGGCGGCGCTGGCCGCCGCGTGTGGAGGCGGCCCGCCGGCGGCGCCGGCAGCGGAAACGGCGGTGTCGCTCGACACTCCGGCCATCGAGGCCGCGCTCGAAGCCATCAACCCGGATCGCATCAAGCAGCACATGACCGTGCTCGCCAGCGACGAGTTCGAGGGCCGCGGCCTGGGCAGCAAGGGATACGAGGCCGCGCTGCAATACGTCGAGAAGTCGCTCACGGCTGACGGCATCTCCCCCGCCGGCGACAACGGCGCCTTCCGCCAGCGCGTGCCGCTCAGAAACAGCGTAGTCGTGCAGAAGGCCAGCTCGTTGAGGGTGACGTCCGCACGCGGCACGCGCACGCTCGCCTACGGCAAGGACTACCTGCTCGCCGCGGATCAACGGCGCGAGAACGTGAGCCTCGAGGCTGCGCCCGTGGTGTTTGTGGGTTACGGCGTGAGCGCGCCCGCGCAGGGCTACGACGATTACGCCGGCGGCATCGACGTCACGGGCAAGGTGGTGGCGTATCTCAGCGGCGCCCCTGCCAGGCTGCCCAGCAACGAGCGCGCCTACTACTCATCGGGCGCCGTCAAGGATGCCGAGGCCGTCAAGCGCGGCGCGGTCGGCACCATCACCTTTACGTCGCCAGACGACCCCCGCTTCCGCTGGGATGTGACCGTCGCCACCGGCACACAGGGCAACTACGCGTGGACCGATGCCCAGGGCCAGCCGAATCGCGGCGATCCCGCGCTGCGCGGAGCGGTGTTGCTCAACCACTCGGCCGTGGCTGCGATCTTCGAGCAGGCCTCGAAGACTCCGGCCGACGTGTTCGCGGCCGCCGCCAGGAGCGAGCCGCAGGCGTTTGACCTGGCGACGCGCGTCTCCATCACGACCACGTCGACCCACACCAGCCTGGAGAGCGCCAATGTGGTGGCACGCCTCGAAGGCAGCGACGCCGCGCTCAGGAACGAGCACGTGATCTACATCGCGCACGTCGATCATTTCGGCCGCGGCGTCGCGATGAACGGCGACGACATCTACAACGGCGCCCACGACAACGCGTCCGGCGTAGCCATCGTCCTGGAAGTGGCGCGCGCCTTCAAGGCGCTGCCGTCCCCGCCGCGGCGATCGATCCTGTTCCTGTTCGTCACCGCCGAGGAGCGCGGCCTGCTCGGCTCGGACTATTTCGCGCGCAACCCCACCGTGCCGGCCGGCGGCATGGTCGCCGACCTGACGCTCGACATGCCGTTCCTGTACCACCCGTTGAAGGACATCGTCCCGTACGGCGCGCAGCACTCCTCGCTCGCCACGCCGGTGAATCGCGCCGCGGCGAAGATGGGCCTTGCCATCGGCGAGGATCCCATCCCGGAGCAGGTGCTGTTCATTCGCAGCGACCATTTCAGTTTCGTGAGGCAGGGCGTGCCGTCGCTGTTCATCAAGAGCGGATTCCAGACCGGCGACACGCGCGACGGCGGTGCCATCAACGCCGCCTACCGCCGTGACGTGTATCACAAGCCGAACGACGACATGTCCCAGGCCTTCGACTTCGGGGCCGGCGCGGACCATGCCAGGCTGAACTTCCTGACCGGGTGGCAGGTCGCGCAGCAGACCGCGCGTCCGGCCTGGAATCCCGGCGACTTCTTCGGCGGGCTGTTCGGCAAGCCGCGCTGACGAACCCCCGGCGCGAACGGCACGCCCGAGGCGGGCGCCAGGCGAGACCGGCATCGCGGGACCCGATCCGCAGCGCGATAGGCGTGCCTGCGGCCCGGTTGATTGCGCGGCCGGCCAGCAGGTTGGCGTCGAGCCGCTTCGGCTTGCGCGCACTCGAACCGCAGAGGGCGAAGCGCCAGCGGGCACGGTGGCGTCCCATCAACGCCTGTACTTCGTTCAGGAGGGCGGGGATGCGCTGCCTGACGTGAGCCGGATCAGCTGAGAGCTGAAGGCTGAACGCTGCTCACGGATACGTATAACTCGCCAGCAATCCCAGCGGAATGCCGAGCGCCCAGAACAGCAGCAGGAACAGCGTCCACAACACGATGAACGCCGCCGAGAACGGCAGCATCATCGACGCCACCGTGCCGATGCCGGCGCCGGTGACATAGCGCTGGCAGAACACCACCACCAGCGGGAAGTACGGCATCAGCGGCGTGATGATGTTGGTGGACGAGTCGCCGATGCGATACGCCGCCTGCGTCAGCTCCGGCGCCAGGCCCACCTGCATCAGCATCGGCACGAAGATCGGCGCCAGCAGCGCCCATTTCGCCGACGCCGATCCAATCAGCAGGTTCACGGAGGTAGTGACCAGGATGATGCCGATGATGGTGACCTGGCCGGGCAGGGCCAGCGCCTGCAGGAACGCCGCGCCCTTGAGGGCGAGGAGCGGGCCGATGTTGGAGCGGCCGAACGCATCGGTGAACAGCGCCGCGAAGAACGCCATCACGATGTAGTAGCCCATCGTGCTCATCGACTTGGTCATGCCGGCCACGACGTCCCTGGCCGACTTCACTGTCCCCGCCGCCCGGCCGTAGGCGACCGCGGGGAACAGGAACAACAGGAAGATCAGCGGCACGATCGAGCGCATGATTGGCGCCGCGAAGGCGGTGAGCTCGCCCGTGGGGGCACGCAGTGCCGAATCGCCCGGGATGGCCCACGCCGCGAGGAGGGCGAAGCCGATCAGCATTGCCGACCCGCCGGCGGTGAGGCCCTGGCGCTCGCCCGGTGTCAGCGGCTCGAGCATCGGCATGGCGCTGGTGTCGCCGTCCACCGGCGTGGCGGCGAGCCGCGGCTCAATGATGCGGTCGGTGATGAACCAGCCGAGCCCCATGATCAGGAACGTGGAGGCGGCCGTGAAGTAGTAATTCGCGAGCGGGTTCACCTGCCGCGCCGGATCGATCAGCTGCGCCGCCGACTGCGTGAAGCCCTGCAGCAGCGGGTCGATGCCGGACGGGATCAGGTTGGCGCTGAAGCCGCCCGAGACGCCCGCGAACGCCGCCGCGATGCCGGCCAGCGGATGGCGGCCCATGGTGTAGAAGATCACGCCGCCGAGCGGGATCACCAGCACGTAGCCGGCGTCGGTGGCGGTATGGCTGAGGCACGCCACCAGGATCAGCATCGGCGTGACCAGCGCGCGCGGCGTCAGGTTGAGCATCGCCTTGAGGCCGGCATTGAGGAAGCCGACGTGCTCGGCCACGCCCACGCCGAGCAGCGCCACCAGGACAATGCCGAGGGGCGGGAAGTTCACGAACACGGTGACCATGTTGGCGAGGAACGAGGCCAGCGCCGCGCCGGTGAGCTGGCTCTGCACCTGGATCGGCTTGCCGTTGCGCGGATCGATCTCGGTGAACGCCACCGGCGCCAGCAGCGCCGACAACAGCCACACCAGCAGCAGCGCGAACACGAACAGCATGGCCGGATCGGGCAACTTGTTGCCGGCACGCTCGATGCCGTTGAGGCAGCGGTTGAGGGCGCCCGAGGGCGGGGCGGCGGTGTCAGCCATGGTGGCGCCATTGTAAGGGCGTGGCGCCCCGGTGGTCGATCTCTTCAGGCGGCGCGGCATTCCGGTGGCGGAACTCCGGCCGGTGGCACCGGCGCCGCACGCCCAGCCGCTGCTCGATGAATTTCCCCCGCGCCTGTTCCGACGACATGCAGGCGGTGGTCCCGAGAATCACTCCGGCCTGGGTCATGGCCAGTCCGGCGGCTCAGTACCGCCAGCTCGTAAGATCGGCCCCGGGCGGCGCCGTCTTCAGCATCCGCTCGACGCCGCGTGGGATGTACATCTGGTGATAGCGCAGGCGCGACAGCGCGTTTGGACGCGTCGGGTCGCCGTTCCAGCAATGCTCGGCGCGGTCGCCGTACTTCACCTCGCCGGCGTAGTACGGATTCTTGGTGCTCTCGAGAAACTCTTCGGCGAGATAGACCGCGTTGTTCAGATAGTAATTGTCCATGTCGCCGACGTAGATGTGGAGCTTGCCTTCGAGCTTCTTGCCGAGCCCCTGGTTCCAATCGCGACGGAGGATGTGCATCAGGTCGTAGTGCTCGCGCCAGTACTCGGCCACCTGCTTGTCGATGACGCCGGTGCGCTTGTCCCAGATGCGCGCCGGGTAACCGTCGGGCCCGACCGGTGAGAACACCGCTTCCCAGATGTCCCACTGCTGGCCCGATCGCGTCCTGGTCCCAAGCACCAGCTCGAGCTGGTTCATCTCCTGCAAAGTCGAGCTCACATGGCCCAGGTAGTTGCGCAGTCCGGGCCGCGGCGTCTTCTTCCAGGTGTCGTCGAGCCAGTAGGCGTTCTTGTCCTTGTAGATGTCGACCACCGTGAAGGCGCGGAAATCGATCGGGTCCGGGCAGGCGATGTAGGCGCCGTTGAACTCGTCCGGATACTTCACTTGCGCGCCCATGGCTTCCCAGCCGCCTGTCGAGCCGCCGTACAGGAAGCGGGCCCAGCCGTGTCCCAAGCCACGGTACTTCTTCTCCAAATACGGCAGCAGCTCATAGACGATGGCATCGCCGTAGGGGCCGATGTTGGCGGAGTTCACCGCGTAGCTGTCGTCGTAAAACGGATTGGCATGCTGGATCTCAATGACGATGGCACGAGGGAAGTTCGGGCCGGTCCACTCCTGGTAGAACTGCCACGCGTATTCCTGCTGCGTGCGGTTGTAGCCCTTCCAGTTGAAGCGCGCCGAGAAATCAGGAGCGAGGTTCGGATCCGGCGGCGTCTCGCGCCAGTTGCTCAGGTCGGCTGGGAAATGGCCGTGATAGATGAAGAGCGGGTAGTTCGCCTCGGGATGCGTGTCCCATCCTTCCGGCAGCAGCACGTGCGCGCCGAGGTGCATGGGACGGCCCCAGAACTTCGTCAACCGTTCGCTCTGGATGCGCTCGTGGCGCACGTAGTTGGTGTCCTGCGGCGTTGGCAGCGGCGGGATGATCTTGTCGAGCGTGATCGACACCATGCCGCCGCGCTTCGGGTCCAGCGTGATGGTCTGCGGCGTGCTGTAGAAGTTCCCCGGCGCCCGCGACCACACCTGACCCTCGCCGCGGTCCATCGGCAGCTTGACCGTGTGGCCATCGGACCGCTTGAACGTCTCGTAGACATGAATCAGCGCCTGCACCGAATACGTGCCGGCGGGGATGTCGTTGATGCTCTCGAGCGGAAAGCCCAGGGCGGAGCCGTCGAGCGTGACGGCGTTGCCTGGCCTGAGACCATCGATGTCGATGCCGAAGGCGAGCTGCCCGGAGGGGCCGTCGGCGATCTGGAAGCGTGGCTCGCCGGCCTTGGGGTCCCTGGCGATCATCACCAGCAGCCTGCCATCGACAGGAGTCGCCGAGGCGGCAGCGGGGAGCGTGACGTTGAACCGGAACGAACCGCCCTGAGCCCGCGGCGCCGGCTGGTAGAGGAGAAAGCTGGATATGACCGCAGCGGCAGCAACCAATCGCATAAAGGGAGAGTAGGAGGATTCCTGCAGGAGGGGAAGAGATAATTCTCTCTCGGTCGTCGAGAGGCGCGGGGCGGGGCTGGCCCAGTCGGCTCTGGGTCTGAGAACAGGCCGGTCGCGAGGGACCGCCCTTGAGCAATTCGCGACGTGCGAACCCAGCAGGTGCGCGCCGCCGCATCCGGCTGGTTTCTCCCCTATAGTTCCCCCATGCCAGCACCACTCCCTGCACTCCGCCGCCTGCTGCAGCCCCTGGCGGCCCTGGCGCTGCCGCTGGCCCTCGCCTCGGTGGCCGTCGCCGGCGACATCCGCGTGATGACATCCGGCGCCTTCGCGGCGCCGCACCTCGCGCTCGTCGCTCCCTTCGAACAGGCCACGAAGAATCGCGTGGTCACCGTGACGACGTCGACGGGCGTGGGACGCGACTCGATTGCGAGCCGCGTCGGGCGCGGTGAGGCCGTGGACGTGATCATCCTGCCCGCCGCGGCCCTGGAGGACCTGATTCGCGGCGGGTTCGTCGTGGCCGAAAGCCGCGTCGACCTGGCGCGGTCAGCGATTGGGATGGCGGTGCGCGCCGGCGTGCCCAGGCCCGACATCTCGACCGTCGAGGCGCTGACGCGCACCCTGCTGCAGGCGAAGTCGATCGCCTACTCCGCCAGCGTGAGCGGCGAGTACTTGTCGAAGGAGCTGTTTCCCAGGCTGGGGCTGAGCGAGACGCTCGCACCCAAGAGCCGTCGCATCGCAGGCGAGCGCGTGGGCGCGGTGGTGGCGCGCGGCGAGGCGGAGATCGGCTTTCAGCAGATCAGCGAGCTGCTCGAGGTGAAGGGCGTGGACCTGGTCGGGCCGCTGCCCTCCGCCGTGCAGCGCATCACGCTGGTGGCGGCGGGCGTGGCCGCCAAGTCCACAGACCCGGCCGCCGCGCGCGCGTTCATCCGCTTCCTCGCCTCGCCCGAGGCGGTGGAGACGATCCGGAAGACGGGCCTCGAGCCGCTCGCGCCGCGCTGAGGCCCAGTTGACCCGAGCGAGCCGACGACTTCAGACGGATCGGCGCGGAGGCCTGGGCTCAGACTGCCCGGCGATCATTTCGCCGTGTTCGGCAGGTACATCGACATCACCTGCACGGCGGATGTCAGATCGACAAACTGGTGCGGCACGCCGGACGGCACCATGATGAAGTCGCCCTTGGCGAAGTCGATTCTGGTCCCGCCGCTGATCGTCGTCCCCTGCGTGTTCGTGCCGTTCGGCTTGCCATCCGTAATCGTGCCGCCGGTGAGCATCGTCCCCGATCCGTCGATTACGTAGAAGAGTTCGGCGCGATCGGAGTGCGAGGCCGCCCCCTGCGCGCGAGGCTGCCGCTGCTCAACCCCGACGTTGTAGGGGTCGAGCGAGAAGACACGGACCGATGCGGATGGACGATCGGCGGGCAGCTTGCCGAGCGCCGCGTGCAGATCAGCGGCACGGAAGTGTGTGGCCCTCGTGCGATCGGTCGGCGCCGGCGCGGGAGCCTGCGCAAACGCGGTCAACGCGAATCCCAGAACAAAGACGGCACAAAGAACGTTTCGCATAATCCCCTCTCCCCGCAGCCCGCAGCCCGCAGCCCTATTTCGCCGCGAGCTTGCGGCGCTCATCGAGCAGATACGCGCGCAATTGTCCCGTCATTGCGCGATCGAACTCCGCAAACCTCGGCATGCCCCGCTCGACCATGGCGCCGTCGAGCACTTTGTCGAGACCATTCAAGATCCCCGGGGTGGAACGGCGTAAGTCTGGCAGCACCGTGGCGCCGCCGTGGCAACGCACGCAGTAGGTGTTGAAGAGCTTCGCGCCCGCGGCGATGTCGGCGGCGCTGGCCGTGCTCGGGATCGCGGTCACAGGGCGATCCGCCGTCCGTACCGGAGGCTTCGCATCACCGCCGATCCGGTAGGTCAGCAGCCGCCCGACGCTGCGGAACTTCTTCGGGAACGCGCCGCCCCATCCAGCCATCACCGACACGTACTGCTGGCCGTTGACCGCGTAGGTGATCGGCGGCGCCACGATGCCCGTGCCGGCGTAGGCCGACCACAACTTCCCTCCCGTGGCCGCGTTGTAGGCGATGAACTCGCCGGCCGCGGTTCCCTGGAACACCAGGTTGCCGGAGGTCGCCAGGGTGCCGCCGTTCCAGTAGTTGCCGTACTCCGCTGTCCACCGCGGCTTGCGTGCGATCGGATCCCACGCCAGGAGCCGGCCCTTGTGCGGGATGTCGTAGCGTTCCAAGTTGCGTCCCGTCGGCGCCAAGCCGAGGTTGTACTCGTTCGGAGTGAAGGTGAAGCCCTTGGGCTGCTCGTAGTACCGGCCGTTGTCCTGCGCCGGAATGTAGACCAGGCCGGTGGTCGGGCTGAACGACATCGCCTGCCAGTTGTGGCCGCCGAGCGGGCCCGGACGAATGTAGGTCCCCTTGTCGCGATACGCGGCGCCCGGCACTTCCACCGGCCTGCCGGTCTTCAGGTCCACGTGCGAGGCCCAGTTCACCTCCACGTACGGATCGGCGGCCAGCAGTTCGCCGGTGGCGCGATCGAGCACGTAGAAGAAACCGTTCTTCGGCGCCTGCATGATCACCTTGCGCAGCCGGCCCGGCTGGCCCGCCGCCGCTTCGGCGGCGGTGGGCCAGTTCAAGTCCGCCAGCATCATCGGCTGCACCGATGTGTAGTCCCACGTGTCGGCCGGCGTCGTCTGGTAGTACCACACCATCTCGCCGTTGTCGGCGTTGAGGGCGACGATCGAGCACAAATAGAGGTTGTCGCCGCCGCCGGGGCTGCGGATGTCGCGGTTCCACGGCGAGCCGTTGCCGGTGCCGACGTACACCAGATTCAGCTCGGGGTCATAGACGATCGAATCCCACACCGTGCCGCCGCCGCCGACCTTCCACCACACATCGCCCTTCCACGTGGCGACCGCTTTCTCGAGCGCCTGGTTCTCCTGCGGCTTGGAAGGGTCGCCGGGCACGGTGTAGAAGCGCCACGCCAGCTGGCCGGTGTCGGCGTCGTAGGCCGACACGTAACCGCGGACACCGTACTCGGCGCCGCCGTTGCCGATGATCACTTTGCCGTTGGCAATGCGCGGCGCGCCCGTGATGGTGAAGGGCTGGTTCTGATCGACAGTCGTGGCCGTCCACGCGGGCTTGCCGGTCTTCATGTCCAGTGCCACCAACCGTCCGTCCAGCACGCCGACATAGACCTTGTCCTTGTAAAACGCGGCGCCGCGATTGACGACGTCGCAGCAGGCGAGGTTGTCGTACTTACGATGCACTTCGGGGTCGTACTTCCAGAGTTGCTGGCCGGTCCTCGCATCCACCGCATAGGTCACGCTCCACGAGCCGGTGGTGTACATCACGCCATCAATCACCAGCGGCGTGGCTTCGAGGCCGCGATCGGTGGCGGTATCGAACGACCAGGCCAGGCCAAGCTGCGCGACGTTCTTGTCGTTGATCTGGTTGAGCGGGCTGAACCGCTGCTCGTAGTAGTCGCGGCCGTAGGACAGCCAGTCCTGGGTGCGCGACTCCGGCGCTCGCAGCGCCGCGTCGTCAATGGTCGCGGTGGGCTTTTGCTGTGCCGAACTCATCGTCACGCAGACGACGGCCAGGGCCGAGATGCTTCCAGCGAACGCGCGGTTCATGAACGCTCCTTTGACTCGAGGTTGCCGGATTGTCGCACTATCCGCCGCCAAAAGAACAGCGCCGCGCTCGGGTGGCAGGACGAGCCGGGGTGCGACGGGTGCGCCGACCCCGGGTAAGCCCGCCGACAACTCAAGACATGTCGTCCGGCGGCAAGCATGATATTTTCCCGCCCATGCGAAATCTTCGTTCGACCCTTCTTACTGCCGCCACCGCCTCGGCTATCGTCTTGCTGGTATCCGGCATGCGGCCGGCCGCCGAACCCCTGGACTCCGATGAGAGCGGGCAGGCCAAGCCGACTGCCAACGCGCCGACCTTCCGCGTCGATCCCACGTGGCCGCTCGAGATGCCCAACAACTGGATCATGGGCTCGGTCACCGGCGTGTTCGTCGATGCCAAGCAACACGTGTGGGTCGGACACCTGCCGGAGACGCTCACCGAAGAGGAACTCTACGAAGAGCCGTGGAAGGCCGGCTCGCCTGACCCTGCCAAACCGAAGCCGGCCGGCAGTCCGCTTGGCACCTGCTGCAAGGCAGCGCCTCCAATCCTCGAGTTCGACGCTCAGGGCAGGCTGGTGCAGGGCTGGGGTCAGGGATCGTTTACGGACTTCTCGGACTGGCCGCGCGACCCGCACGGCATCTTCGTCGATCACACCGATCATGTGTGGGTCGGCAGCCACAGCCGCCACCGCGTGATGAAGTTCACGCGCCAGGGCAAGCTGGTGCTGCAGATCGGCGAGTACGAAAAGGTCGGCGGCAGCGCCGACACCAAGCTGCTTGGCGGCCCCTCCGGCATCTGGGTCGATCCCAAGACCAACGAAGCGTTCGTCTCCGACGGCTACCGCAACCGGCGCGTCATCGTGTTCGACGGCGCCACCGGCGCCTACAAGCGTCATTGGGGCGCGTACGGAAAGCCCCCGGACGACACCGTCAAATTCGACTTCAGCACCATGACCAGCGGCCAGCTGCCGCCGCAGTTCTCCACGCCGCACGGCCTCACCGGCTCTCGCGACGGCCGGATCTACGTCACCGATCGTCGCGGCAACCGCATCCAGGAGTTCGATCAGTCGGGCAAGTTCATCAGGGAAAAGATCATCGCGCCGGCGACCGGGTCATCGGGCTCCGCCTTCGTGCCGGTGCTGTCGCCGGATCCACAGCAACAGTGGCTCTACATGGCCGACGGCACGAATCACAAGATCTGGATCTTGCGCCGCGCCGATCTGGAGATCGTCGGCGAGTTCGGCCGTGGCGGGCGATTCCTGGGACAGATGCTGCGTCCGCATGGCATGAGCGTCGACAACCAGGGCAACCTCTACGTCGGCGAAGCCTCGACCGGCCGGCGTGTGCAGCGCTTCCTGCTCCAGAAGCGCTAGCACGGCGACTCGTGGGGCCGGTTGCGCGCCGGCCCCACCCTTCCGTCCCTAAGGGAAACCTCCAGGTCAGCCGTGTTACGATGCGCATCCGTTTACCCGTACGGAACCCGAGGGAACCTTGTGAAGCAGTTGATGGTTGCAACCGGAATGATCGTGGCGGTGGCGTCACCCGCCTTTGCGACCTGGTCGGTCATCGCCGTCGATGCCAAGACCGGGCAGGTGGTCATCGCGTCGGCGACCTGCGTGCGGCAGCAGGGATTTCCCGAGCGCAAGCCGAACGGCGCTCGGGACCTGATGGACGTGCAGGCGGTGATCGTGCCGGGCATTGGCGTTGCCGCCTGCCAGGCCGGCGTCGACAACACGCGTGAGAACCAGATGCTCGTCTACAACGAGATCAAGAAGGCTACGCCGCCGGAGCAGATCATCGAACTGCTGAAGAAGGATCCGAACATCGAGCGCCGGCAGTTCGGCATCGTATCGATTCCGAACGGCAAGACGATCACCGCGCAGAACAACCGGGCCGGCTTCAACGGCGGCGGCAACTCGCGCTCGTCGAACTACCGTGGCGGGCAGGTTGGTGACTACTTCTACCAGGTGCAGGGCAACACCCTGCTGGGCGATCAGGTCGTCGAGCAGGCGGCGCTCGCCTTCACGCGCGCCAGGGGCACGCTGGCCGATCACGTCATGGCGGCCATGGAAGCGGCTGATGCCAACGGCGGCGACCACCGCTGCAACTGCGGCAACAATTCCGCACCGGACTTCCCGTGCGACAACCGGACGTCGCACGTCGCCTACATCGCGATTGCCAACCAGGACGATGTGACGGGCAAGACCCACAATGATGGCCAGTACTACGCCTACCTGGCGGTGGGTGACGATCAGAAAAAGGGCGAGAGCGCCAATCCGGTGAAGACGCTGCGGATGCGCTACGACGCCTGGAAACGCGATGGGGCCAGGAGGACTGCGCCTCCCGGCCCCACGCATTACACACCCGGCGGTCGGTAATCAGGGAGCCGGTCATCACCCGTGCTCTTCCTGATGGCCGGCCTCTGAGCACTCGCTACTGCTGTTGGCCGCCGCGGCCTCCGCGCGGTGGCGGCGGGTTCTTCAGCGTCCGGTACTGCGCAAGCGCCGCGTTGATCTTGAACTGGATGCCCATGCGGCCAATCTCGGCGGTCGCCTTCGTTGGATCACCCGACACGCCTGCATCCTTGGGTCCGCCCCACGGCATCAGCATGTTCTGGCGAATGCCGGCCGGGCGCACGTGCAGGATCTGCGACGTGTCGCTGATGCCGGCATGGCTGCCGATGATGTCGTCGTTGTAGCCGAAGGCCGCATCCATCCACGCGCGATAGTGTTCGCGTCCCTCGTTGTAGTACCCGGTCAGCGCGTAGACCTTCGTCGTGCCGCCCTTCCACTCGGCATTGAGCTTGTCGGCCACCGCGATCATGCCCGGCTGGTTGCCGCCGCTATCGCCGATGAACAAGATGTCGGTGGCGCCGTGGGCCTTCAGGCTGCGCGCAATGGCGTCGAGGACGGCGTCATACGCCGGCGACGGCAGCGAGATGCCGCCGGCGTTTTGTCGATCGGGGTTGCCCTCGGGCACGTACTGCAGCGTGGGCGCGACGAGCGCGTTGCCGAGTTTGCGAGCCATCGCGTTGGCGGCGTGCGTGACCGTGTAGTTGTGCTTGCCGAGCACCATGTGGTAGCCGTTCTTCTCGGTGCCGCCGATCGGCACGATGAACACCGTCTTGCCGGCTTTCATCGCATCGCGGTTCTCTTCCCAGGTGAGTTCGTCAATGAACACGGTGTCGGGCGCCTTGGTCGGCGTCTTGCTGGCCGGAGCGGTCTCCATGGTCGGGCGCGCCGGGCCCGCCGCCGCTGCGGGACGATTGGCGGCCGGCTGTCCGCCGCGACCGCCGCCGCCCTGCTGCGCGGGAGCGGGCACCGGCCCTTCGGTGCCGTCGTTCATCCGCGTGATCTGCGCGAGCGCGTTGTCGATCTTGATCTGCAGCAGCGCCTTGCCGATCTCGGGCGTCGACTTCGACTGGTTGTTGCCGCTGACGCCGTTGCCTTCGTAGTCGTTGCCGGTAAGCCGATCCTTGCGAACGTGCGTCGGCGCCACGAACAGCAGCTCGGAGGTATCGAGGATGTTGGCGTGATTGCCGACCTGGTCCTCGGCGACCTTCAACACCTTCGCGGCGTAGGTGTTCTGCTCGCGGTGCGCCTTGGTGTAGTAGTCGTCTACCCAATAGGCGGTGGCGTCGCCCTTCCACAGCTCGTTCAGCTGCGTCGCCGCCGCGCGCATGCCGTTGCGGTTGCCGCCTGACTCGCCGAGGAAGTAGACCTTCGTGATGCCGAAGGACTTCAGGCTGCGCCCCGCCAGCACCAGCAGTTCGGTGAAGCGATCCTCGGGCAGCGTGATGGTGCCGGGGTAGCGCATGTGGCCGGTAGGGGGATCCCAGCCGCCCTCGGGCACGTAGGTCACGACCGGCGCCACCAGCGTCTTGCCCAGCGCACGCGCGATCTTGTCGGCCGCAAAGTCCATGACGAACTTGTGTTCGCCGTCCACCATGTGCGGGCCCTTCTGCTCGGTGCCGGCCGTGCCGACGATGACGCTGGTCGTGCCGGCGGCAACGAGGTCTCGCACTTCGGCCCACGTCAGCTCTTCGATGAAGACCGTGTCGGGCGGTTTGCCGCCTGGGCCCGTCGCGGGCGCATCGCCGGGACGCTGCGCGGAAATCACACCCGCGAACGCCGCGCAGAGACAAGTCGTTGCAATCAGTACGCGCTGTTTCATGCGCCGCATCATACCCCGGGGCACCTCGGGCGGGACCCTCGTGGACCTCGTGGGGCTGGCCCCAAACGTCGCAGCGTCAACCTGTAGTCGACTGGGGGGGCTGGCCCCAAATGTCGCAGGCTGATTCTGGACGAAGCGTCGGGGCGATGCGCTAGCAGAAACTGCGATGCGAATCGGCACCTGCCACGGCAATTTGTTCGATGTTGGCATCAGGTCGAGCCGCCACTGCGCGGGATTCTGGCCGCACTTTCATCTGCGCTCGTACGGCAAGGAACTTGATACGAACACACACGTATGGCTCGACGCCTTCGCGAAGAAATAGCCGGCGGTACGTTCCACGTCATGAACCGTGGCAACCGAAAGGCTCAGATATTCATCGACGACCTTGACCGGCGCCGATTCTCGAGAATTCTGCTCGAGGAACAGAAGACTCACGGCGTCAAGGTGTGTAGTGAGTGTCAGATGGGAACCCACTTCCACTTGATCGTAACGACTCCCCGGGGCAACCTGTCCGACTTTGTCGGCGCGTTTGAGGGGCGCTTCGCCGACTACTCAAACAGACGGCATGGCAACGTCGGACACTTGTACCAGGGCCGATTCGTTGACGTCGTCATCGAGGATGACGTGCAACTCCTCACGGCGCTGTGCTACGTCTTTCTCAACCCGGTCAGCGCCGGGCTGGTAACCCGAATCGAGGACTACCCCTGGAGCACGTATCGGGCAACCGCCGGTCTGGGTCCGGCGCCGCCGTACCTGTCGCTCGAGTGGCTCGAGTCTCTTTACCCCGGCGAGCCGCTCAAGGATGCGCAGCAGCACTTTCGCGCACTGATGAACGAAGCGCAGCCGGTGGTTGCGTACTTCGGTCCACAGAGCGCGGCAGTCGACCCCTGCGCGGTGAAGCGGGTCGTGCGCTCCTACGTCGGCGAGAACCTGCGCCTTGGACAACTCCCGCGGCTATTCCGGTCGGCACTGAGGGCCAGCTTGTCGGAACTGTTTCCGCCGGGTCTTGGCCGGTCGGAACTGCCCACCCGCATCTATGATGCTCGGGTGACGCACGGATACCGCTTGGTAGAAATCGCCAGGCACTTGCGCCTGCACAGGGCGACAGTGAGCCGAATCTTCCGCTCAGCTTGTAAATCCCACGAGTGACGAGTGACTTGGGGGCTGGCCCCAAATGTCGCATTCACGCAACGCGAGCCGGGTGCGACGTTTGGGGCCAGCCTCCTGTGGTCGCCCGTGGTCGACGATGCGACGTTTGGGGCCAGCCCCCATTTGCTCGCGGGAAGTCTACAATTGCAGGTGATGCTTCGCGCTGCCCTGCTGCTTACGCTCCTGCTTGGCGCCTCGTGCGCTTCCACGGGATTACCTGCGCCCGCTACCCAGCCTTCGCCGGCGATGGAGAATCGCGCCGCGGCCGCCACGCGCCAGCAGTGGCTGGACATGTTCGCGCGCAGCTACTTTCCCGGCCGCAGCGGCCAGGTGTTCGTGGTGCCAAGGCAGGGCTGGTTCGTGACATCGCGCGAGCCGCTGTACGCGTTCATGCACGGCTCGCCGCACGCCTACGACACGCGCATCCCGATGCTGCTCTACGGAGCGCCGTTCATCAGGGCCGGCCAGTTCAACACCGTGGCGCGGCAGCAGGACGTCGCGCCCACTGTCGGCGCCTTGATCGGCGCGTCGCCGCTGCCCACCTACACGGGCCGCATACTCACAGACGCCATGACCAACAGCGGCCGCCCACGCGTCGTCACGATCTTCGTGCTCGACGCGATGCGCGCCGACTACTTCGACAAGTACGCCTCGGTGATGCCGACGCTGTCGCGCATGCGCAAGGACGGCGCGTGGTTCGCTCAGGCGGAAACCAACGTGATGCCGACCGTCACCGGCGTCGGTCATGCCAACATCGGCACCGGCACCGAGCCCCGCTTCCACGGCATCGTCGTCAACACGCTCTTCAACCGCAGCACCGGCAAGTCCCAGGAGGCCTACGACCGGCTCGATACCCGCGAGTTGATGACGCTGACCCTCGCCGACGCGTGGAACCTGGCGACCGACGGCAAGGCGGTGATTATCGGACAGGGCGGCGCGATTCGGGCTACCGTCGGCCTCGTCGGGCGCGGCGCGTGCCTGATCAGCGGCAAGCGGGTGCTGGCCGCCAGCTATGGGGGCGCCGACGGCGGATGGGAAACGAATCCCGAGTGCTACACGATGCCCGAGGCGCTCAAGCGGTTCGTCGGCCGCAAGGTGTGGGAGGCCGCCAACGGCACCTGGATGGGCCACGACATTGCCAGCGCATCGAAGTTCCGCGCCTCCGCACTCTTCCAGCAGTACGAAGCCGAAGCGCTGATGGCGGTGGTCAATGATGCGGCGGTGGGCGCCGATGACGTCAGCGATTTGATCTTCGTCAACCTGAAGGGGCCCGACTACACATCGCATGCCCACGGGCCTGATTCGGCTGAGCAGTCGGCCACACTCGCCGAGCTCGATCGCCAGATGGCGGCCTACCTGGCGCTGATGGACAAGAAGGCCGGCCCGGGCCGCCACGTCACCGTCATCACCGCCGATCACGGCATGCCGACAGCGCCTCCGGTCGGCGGCCGTGTGTATCTGGATGACCTGGTCGCACAGCTCAGCAAGCGGTTCGCAGCGGCGGGGACCTTCGTGAACTACTACAACGACGGCGCGAACAATCAGCTGCACCTCGATACCGCGAGGCTGCAGGCGGCGGGCATCTCGTTGCGCGACGTCGCCACATTCCTTGAGAGCCTCGAGGTGTTCGACGCCGCCTTCACAGAAGACGACGTCAAGGCCGCGCAGGCGCGACTGCCCCGGTGATGCGCTCGGTGGTCGGATCGTCGGCGTGAGTCCCGAACAAACCGTCGATCCTGGTGAGCACGTCTAGCACCGTCGCGGCGGCCTATCGCGCCCCCGCGGGCAGGTTCGAATAGAAATACCGCGCGATCAGCTTGTAGACGTGCGGGGTCGTGCCCGGCCCCTCCGAAATGCTGTGCGAGCGGTTTGGATAGATCATCGAGTCGAACGGCTTGCCTAGCTCGACCAGGCGGTTGATCAGCTTCTCGGTGCCCTGCACGTGCACGTTGTCGTCGCCGGAGCCGTGGATCAACATCAACTTGCCCTGCAGGCCCTCTGCAAAGTTGATCGCCGAACCAATCTTGTAGCCGGCCTCGTTCTCCTGCGGCACGCCCATGTAGCGCTCCTGGTAGATCGTGTCGTAGAGCTTCTGATCGGGCACCGGCGCCACCGAGACACCCACCTTGTAGACGTCGGGAAAGCGGAACAGCGCGTTGAGCGTGTTCGTGCCGCCGCCACTCCAGCCCCACACGCCCACGCGATCCTTGTCGAGGAACGAATGCCGCGCCATCAACGCGCGCACCGCGGCCGCCTGGTCTTTCGATGACAGATCGCCCACCGTGCCGTAGATCACCTTGCGCCATTCGGTGCCGCGCGGTGCCGGCGTGCCGCGATTGTCGATGCTGATCACGACATAGCCGGCTTCGGCGAGTGCCCGGTGGAACAACAGCTGGTTGCCTCCCCACGAATCGTTGACGGTCTGCCCCGCGGGCTCCCCGTAGACATGGGTGATGAAGGGGTAACGCTTCGTCGCATCGAAGTGTGACGGCTTCACCATGTAGCCATCCAGTTGCACGCCGCCGCCGATGTCGATGCGGAAGAATTCGGCGGCCGGGTTCAACAATGGCGCGACCTTCGCCGCCAGCGCCGACGGATCGGTCAGCGCACGCAGCGGCTTGTGACTCGGCAGCTCGATCACCTGCATCACCGGCGGCCGCTCGAATTGCGACCAGGTATGAAACGCCATTTTGCCGTTCGGTGACACGTCATAGCGATGCGTGCCCGGCTGGTCCTTCGGCGTGACTCGTTCCGGCTCGCTGCCGCCATCCAACCTGGCGCGATAGAGGTAGCGCTGCCCGGCGTTGTCCGGCGACGCCCGGAAGTACATGAAGCCGGCCTGTTCATCGAAGCCCGCGATGTCGGTCACGTCGGCACTGAACTTCGTAATCAGCTGCCCTTGGCCGCCTTCACGCGCTACGCGATACACCTGGTTCCAGCCGCCCTTCTCGCTCTGCCAGAGGAACGTGCGACCGCCATCCACCCACGGCACGTCCTCGTTCACATCCACCCACTGCTTCGACTCGTCCCGGAAGATCCGCTTCACGGCGCCGGTCTTCACGTCGGCAGACAGAAAGTCGTTGCGATTCTGCTGGCGATTGAGCTGCTGGATCGACACCGTGTTCGAGTCGATCCACCCAAGGCGCGCGAGATACGTGTTGCGCGGATCACCTTCGGTTTGCATCCAGGTGGTTGGCCCGCCCGCGGCGCTGATGACGCCGATGCGGACGGCGGAATTGGTCGTCCCGGCCTTGGGATACGGGATCCGCGTGATCACCGGATACAGCGTGTCGGTGTTGTTGATCAGCGAGAAGATCTCGACACCGGTGCTGTCGAACTGCCAGTAGGCGACCGACCTGCCGTCCGGGCTCCAGCGGAAGCCGTCGCGCACGCCGAACTCTTCCTCGTAGACCCAGTCGGACGTGCCGTTGATGGTGGTTTCGGAGCCGTCCCTGGTCAGCTGGGTGACCTGTCCGTCCGACAAACGCTCGACGTAGATGTTGTTGCCGCGCACGTAGCCGACCCGCGTCGCATCGGGCGAGAACTTGGCGAACATCAGCGATGCCTCCGGATGCGTCGTCCCGACCTTCTGCAGGCCACCGCCCCGCAGGTTCAGCACCCAATAGTCGCCGCGCGTGTTCTGACGCCAGACCTTTCGCGTATTCGTGAACAGCAACACCTTCGAGTCATCGTCCGACCAGACGTAGTCGGCGATGCTGAGCGGCGTCTTGGCGCCCGCGGGGGTCAGCTGCGCACCGGAGATGAGCACACTGCGCGCGCCGGTGGCGGCATCGACCTTGATGATCTCCGATCCGCCGTTGGCGCGCTCCACGATCGTGTAGGAGATGCCGTCGGCCAGCCAGCGAGCCGGGCCGAAACGCGGCAGCGCGTACTCGCCGCCCCCGTAGATGCGCTCGATCTGCTGCTCGAGCGCACGCCAGCGATCGTCCTGCTGGGCAGCGGCGGCGGCGCCCAGGACGAGGGCGCACAGCAGGACATGGAGAGAGCGGCGAATGACCATAGGGCAATGATACAGCGCGGTCGATCGCGATTGCCGGCCGTCGCGGGTCGTCGCTCTGCGGGCCGGCCGGCTACATGCGAGCGCGCAGCTCGGTATCGATCGCCGTCAGAAACTCCTCCGTCGTCAGGAACGGATGGTCCGGACGAATGAGAATCGCCAGGTCCTTGGTCATGCGTCCTGATTCGACGACGTCCACGCACACCTTCTCAAGTTTCTCGGCAAACTCCACCACGTCGGGCGTGCCGTCGAACTTGCCGCGATACTGCAGCCCGCGCGTCCAGGCATAGATCGAGGCGATCGGGTTCGTCGAGGTCGGCTTGCCCTGCTGATGGAGCCGGTAATGCCGGGTCACCGTGCCGTGCGCGGCTTCCGCTTCAACCGCCTTGCCGTCCGGCGACATCAGCACCGACGTCATCAGGCCGAGCGAGCCGTAGCCCTGCGCGACGGTGTCGGACTGCACGTCACCGTCGTAGTTCTTGCAGGCCCACAGGTAACCGCCGTTCCACTTCAGGTTCGACGCTACCATGTCGTCGATCAGGCGATGCTCGTAGGTCAGGCCCTTCGCCTCGAACTGCGGCTTGAACTCGGTGTCGTAGATGCGCTGGAACGTGTTCTTGAAGGTGCCGTCGTAGACCTTGAGGATGGTGTTCTTCGACGACAGGTAGACCGGATAGTTACGGCCCAGCGCGTAGATGAAACAGGCGCGCGCGAAGCCCTCGATCGACGCATCGAGATTGAACATGCCCATCGCGATGCCGCTGCCCCTGGTCTTGATCACTTCGCGCGAGATCCCCTCGCCGCCGCCCTCGGGCGTCCAGCTGATGGTGATCGTGCCGGCGCCCGGGAACGTGAAGTCCTGCGCGCGGTATTGATCGCCGAAGCCGTGACGGGCCACCACGACGGGCTTGTCCCAGTGCGGAACCAGGCGCGGCACGTTCGTGCAGATGATCGGCTCGCGGAAGATCGTGCCGTCCAGGATGTTGCGGATCGTCCCGTTCGGCGACTTCCACATCTGTTTCAGGTTGAATTCCTTGACGCGCGCTTCATCGGGCGTGATGGTCGCGCACTTGACGGCGACGCCGTACTGCCTGGTCGCGTTGGCGGAGTCGATGGTGATCTGATCGTTGGTCTTGTCGCGCGCCTCGACGCCAAGGTCGAAGTACTTCAGGTCGATGTCGAGATAGGGGAGGATGAGCTGTTCGCGGATGTTCTGCCAGATGATGCGCGTCATCTCGTCGCCGTCCATCTCGACGACGGGATTCCTGACCTTGATCTTTGCCACGCGGGTCTCCTAAACATACAATGGTATCCCACGACGGTAGCCGACTTTGTCGCCTGAGGTCGTCGGTCGAGTGGTGCGGGCCTCGGGGTGATGTGCGGAGTGGCGAACCTGGCCATCCGCAACACCGGACCGGCTGACGCGCACGTCTAAAGAGACATGTGGAAAATGGTGGTGGCAGTGGCTGGGGTGTTGGCACAAGCACCGTCCCTGCCGCAGGCCGTCACCCCATGGCCGGCGGGCCTGGGCGGGACGCTCGTGTTTCAGAGCGACCGGCCCGGTCCCGACAATCCGAGCCACCGCAATCACATCTTCACGATCGACGTCGGGACCGGCAAGGTCACGCAGCTCACCTCCGGCGCGAACCATCACGACCAACACCCGAAGTGGTCGCCCGATGGCCGGCGCATCTCGTTTGTGTCGTCACGCGGCGGCAACTTCGATCTTTACGTGATGGACGCCGATGGCCGGAACGTGACACGCATCACGGATCATCCGGCCAACGACTTCGACCCGATCTGGCATCCCGACGGCCAGAGCATGATCTTCAGCTCGGAACGCGACAGCCGCAGCGATTTGTATCGGGTGTCGCTCAACGATCGCCGGGTGGATCGCCTCACGCATCACTTCGTGGGTCGCGCCATCATGCCGAACGTCTCTCCCGATGGACGATTGGTGGCGTTCGCCGCACAAACACTGCAACGGCTGCAGTTCTGGGAGTATCAAGTCCACATCCTCGATCTCGCCACCGGGCGCACGCGCGCGCTCGACAACAGCGGCGGCGCGTGCTGGCCCAGCTGGTCGCCGGACGGCCGCCAACTCGCCAACGTCTTGCTGGCGAGGGAGCCATCCACGCTGCAGATTCGCAACGCCGACGGCAGCGGCGCGCGCGAGATTGCCGCCGACCCGAAGCGCTGGAATTACTACCCGGATTGGTCCAGGGACGGGAAGCTGCTGGCCTTTTCGGTCAGCCCTCAGCATCACCAGGGCGAGGACTGGGACCTCGCCATCGTACCCGTCGACGGCTCACGCCCCGTGCAACGACTCACGACCGGCCCCGGCAACGACCGCCTCCCCGACTGGCGTCCGTAGCGACACCTGGAGCGACGCCCGGGCGACGCCCGGGGGCTGGCCCCAAATGTCGCTGCGACGTTTGGGGCCAGCCCCCCTGGTGTCCCCGGGTGTCGCCCGGGTGTCGAGCACCCGAGTGTTGTTGGGGCGAGCAATCTTTGTAAGGTTTTGGCAGCGACTGCGACTATGTAACCGTGCCTGACCCGTATACATGCTGTTTTGTTACAGTCTCTGCGATGCTCAGACGGCTCTTCGTCGCGTTTCTTACGACATTCGTCCTCACCGGCTGCAACCAAGCCCAACCCAATCAGGCAATCGATCGACTTAAGCAGTGCACCGGCCACGACGCGCCGGTCGATGCCTACTGCGGCACGGTCAAGGTGTTCGAAGACCGCGACACTAGGCAGGGCCGCCAAATCGACCTGAACATCGTCGTGCTGCCGGCGCTGCGGGCAGACGCGCAGCCCGACCCGCTGTTCTTCCTCGCCGGCGGACCCGGCCAGGCGGCCGCCGGCATGGCCAAGCAGGTGCGCGACATGTTCCGCCGCGTGCAGACCGATCGCGACATCGTGCTGGTCGATCAGCGCGGCACCGGCAAGTCGAACCCGCTGACCTGCGATCTCAGCGACGCCGAAGACGACTCACTGCGGGCGGCGATGGTCTCGTACGAAGAGGTGCTCGGGCGCGTCAAGGCCTGCATCGACAAGTACGACGCCGACCTCACCCAGTACGCCACCCCCATCGCGATGGACGACCTGGACGATGTACGGGCGTTTCTCGGCTACGACAAGATCAACATCTACGGCGGCTCGTATGGCACCCGGGCCGGCCTGGTCTACATGCGCCAGCACGGCGATCGCGTCCGCAGCGCGATTCTGGACGGCGTGGCGCCGCCCGACATGCGCCTGCCGCTGTTCTTCCCCAAGGACGCGCAACGCGCCTTCGACATGCTCGTCAAGGACTGCGAGTCCAACGACGGCTGCCGCGAGGCCTACCCCAATCTCGGGCCGCGCATGAAGGCGTTGATGGAGCGCCTCGAAAAAGAGCCACCCACCGTGAAGATCACGCATCCGCGCACCGGCGAGACGGCGAACATCCGCGTCGATGCGCGCATGCTCGCCAACGTGATGGTATTCACACTCTACATCCCGACCGCCTCGGCGCTGGTGCCGGCCATCATCGACGCCGCCGACCGCAACGACTTCCAGAGCATGTTCGCGCTCGGCAGCCTGGGCGACGGCGGCGGCGCGCAACAGATGGCCATCGGCATGCAATTGTCGGTGTTGTGCGCCGAAGATGCGCCGCGCAACACAGCCGACGCGCTGGCGCGTGAAGCCGAGGGCACGTTGTTCGGCAACTACGCCATGAAGCTGCAAAGCGACGCCTGCGGCTTCTGGCCACGGGGCAAGGTCGATCCCTCGTTCTACGAACCGGTCACCAGCCGCGTCCCGACGCTCGTGATGTCGGGCGAAATCGATCCGGTCACGCCGCCGGCGTGGGGCGACCAGATCGCCAAGACGTTGAGCCACTCGACGCACATCGTGATGCCGGGCACCGGGCACACCGCCGGCGGCACCGGATGCGGACAGCGCATCATGGCCGCCTTCATTGCGTCGGGTACGGTCGACGGTCTCGACACGTCCTGTGTGTCGCGCGTCACGCGGCCGCCGTTCTTCGTCTCGCCTGCGGGACCGGACCCAGGGGTTCCGCCGGCATCGAACGCTTCCGGCTCCGCCAAGGCTGCGGACAAGCCAGCGGGACAGGCGCCGAAATGATTCGCGTCACCAGCCTCCGCAAACATTTCGGCGACGTGCGCGCCGTCGATGGCGTCACATTTGCCGCGCCCGACGGCCAGGTGACCGGGTTGCTGGGCCCCAACGGCGCAGGCAAGACAACCACCCTGCGCATGCTCTACACGTTGATGCGCCCAGACGCCGGCCAGATCCTCGTCGATGGCATTGATGCCGTCGACGACCCACAGGGGGCGCGCTTCGCGCTTGGCGTCCTGCCGGATCAGTCAGGCCTGTATCCGCGCCTCACCGCCCGCGAGCACATTGAATACTTCGGCGAGCTCCAGGGCATTACCGGCAGCGAGCTGCGTCAGCGCACCGAGCACCTGTTGCAGATGCTCGACATGACGGCGATTGCCGATCGCCGCGTCGCCGGCTTCTCGCACGGCGAGCGCACCAAGACCGCGCTGGCCCGTGCCATTGTCCACAATCCCAAGAACGTGCTGCTCGATGAGCCGACCAACGGTCTGGATGTCATGAGCACGCGCGCGGTGCGCGAGATCATCCGCCGCCTCAAGGGCGAGGGCCACACCGTGTTGTTCTCGAGCCACGTGATGCAGGAAGTCTCGGCGCTCTGCGACACCATCGTGGTGATCGCCCGCGGTCGGAGCGTCGCGGCCGGCACGCCCGACGACCTGCGCACCCAGACCGGACACCAGAACCTGGAGGACGCATTCGTGGCGCTCAGCGGACTCGAAGCGGAAGGGCAACCCTCATGAGAGCGGGATCGCTGACCCAAAGCCTCGTTGTCATGCGCAAGGAGATCAAGGACTGGTCTCGCGATCGCCGTTCGATCATCACCGTGCTGGTGAGCTCGCTGCTGGCGCCCGGCCTGATCTTCATCATGTTCAACAGCATGGCCACCCGGCAGCGGAGCGCTGAGGACGTCACGATTCCGGTGGTCGGTGCGAGCCACGCACCGGCATTCGTGGAGTGGCTCGGCCAGCAGGCCGGCGTCACCATTACCGACGGCCCCGACAACGCCGAGGATGCCGTCCGTAATCGCCGCGAAGATGCCGTCATCGTGATTCCCGAGAATTTCGCCAAGAATTTCCGGGTCTCGAGACCGGCGCAAATCCGCCTGGTCGCCGACAGTTCGAGCCAGAACTCACGGCCCAAGGTGCAGCGGATTCGCACACTGCTGCAGCGCTACAACAGTGAAATTAGCAGCCTCCGCCTAATCGCGCGCGGCGTCAGTCCCGCTGTCGCCACACCGATGCAGATCGAAGAGGTGGAAGTCTCGAGTTCGCAGCAGCGCGCTGCGACGATCCTGGGCTTCATCCCGCTGTTCGTGATGCTGGCGGCGTTCACCGGCGCCATGGCGATTGCCACGGACTCGACCGCAGGCGAGCGCGAGCGCGGCTCGTTTGAAGCGCTGCTGGCCAATCCGGCACCGCGGCTGGCGATCGCGTCGGGTAAGTGGCTCGCGGGCACGGTGACCGCCGTCGTGACGGTGCTAATTACCGCGGCGCTGTTGTTCTCCATGTTTCGATACTTGCCGCTGCAGGACCTGGGCATGCGGTTCCGCCTCGGCACGCCGGAGCTGATTGGCACCCTGGCGGTGGTCGTGCCACTCGCCCCGCTGATTGTCGCGCTGCAAATGTACGTGGCGACCTTCGCCAAGTCATTTAAGGAAGCGCAGAGCTATCTGACCTTCCTGATGATGGCGCAGATGATTCCGGGCATGATGCAGACCATGAACCCGACCACTGCCCGCGCATGGTGGATGCACTACGTGCCGTGGATCGGCCAGCAGTCACTGCTTACCGACGTGCTCGGCAACAAGCCGATCGGCCCCGAGGTCTACGCCATTGTGGGAGTGGTCAACCTGACGCTGGCCGTGCTCGTCGTCCGGGCGACCGCGGGGCTGCTGCATCGGGAGAAGATCATTTTCGGAAGGTAGGTCGGGCCGTCGGGCAGTTGCGGGCTACGGGCGGGCTACGGGGGCTGGCCCCAAATGTCGCATTTACGCAACGCGAAGCTGGGTGCGACGTTTGGGGCCAGCCCCCCCTGT
>Ga0194132_10003019_pt1 | contig 30578 bp, 27 predicted proteins | sample TA2KigOf80mmetaG_FD_148612 | JGI IMG/M metagenome (GOLD analysis project Ga0194132, IMG submission 148612) | Freshwater microbial communities from Lake Tanganyika, Tanzania - TA2015054 Kigoma Offshore 80m | ecosystem: Environmental > Aquatic > Freshwater > Lake | place: Tanzania: Lake...
GAGCGCCGATTCAAGGGCCGGAATGGCCAGGGGCGGTTTCACCTCCACCCCAAACTTTACACCCAGACCCCGCCGGACCTTAACTTATTGCAGGCGAAAAATGGTCTGGACAATGGGGTCCACCTTATATGACCCTAATTTCGATGGTTCATATACTGCCGCGTTTTGAGGCAGCCTTTCTCCTCCAGTTTTTCGTCAGGCGCCTTTTCCGAGTCCCGCGGATTGCTCCGAGGGCACGATACCTCTCTCGCCAAACGGAACTTCCAACAGCCCGCGAGTCATAGCCGCCACGAGTTGTGCCGATGGATGCAGTTGTTGTCGAGAACGGTTCCAAGAGCTACCGCATTTACCCCAAGCCAGCAGACCGTCTCAAGGAGCTCGTTTTTCGCGGCAGGAAGTTTCATCAGGACTTCTGGGCACTGAAGAACGTCAGTTTTCGCGTCCCCCGGGGCAGCACTCTGGGTGTGGTAGGAGAGAACGGATCGGGAAAGAGCACTTTGCTGCAAATGATAGCGGGCACGTTGCAGCCAACCGAAGGCAAAGTAACTCTCGATGGGCGCGTGGCTGCCTTGCTCGAGTTGGGCGCCGGATTCAATCAGGAATTTACAGGGCGAGAGAATGTTCTTCTGAATGCAGCCATTATGGGACTATCGGAGGAAGAGACGGTTCAGAGACTTCCTGAGATCGAGCGATTTGCTGAGATTGGCAGCTTCATCGACCAGCCTGTCAAAACCTATTCGAGCGGCATGTATGTACGGTTGGCTTTCGCTGCTGCCATCCACGTCGATCCGGAGATCTTGCTCGTCGACGAGGCGCTCTCGGTGGGCGATGTCTACTTCCAGCAACGCTGCATGAGAAGAATTCGACAGATGAAGCAGGACGGCAAGACGATTCTGTTTGTTTCCCACGACGTCACGGCCGTGAAGAACTTGTGCGACTCGGCGTTGTGGCTGGAGCATGGCGAAATCAAAGGCATTGGTGAACCCGACGAGGTGGTTGGCAAGTATCTCGCCTCGATGACCTTGCGACGCGATCCCTATGCCGCCGAGCTGCCACGGAGTAGGACTGGGCTGCCGATGCAGGGTGGGGACTGGATCGTTCGCTCGCTACCAAATGTTGACCACCGCTGGGGCAACCGCCATGCCGAGATTGTTGGAATCCAGATTCTCGACCACAATCACACTCCATGCGAAGCGGCCGTTCATGGCGACCGCATCGTAGTTAGGGTTTCGGCTGCGTTTCATGACGACGTTGACCGTCCGATCGTCGGTTTCATGATGCGCAACCGCCTCGGTGAAGACATCTGTGGAATCAACACCTCGGCCGAGGGTCTGGTACTTCCTCCGACTCGGGCTGGCCAGTACCTCACAGTGGATTTCAGCGTGAAATTACCGCTGTTGGCGCCGGGCAACTATCACTTCTCGCCCGCAGTGGCTCAAGGCACGCACGAGCAGTTTGTGGTGTGCGACTTGGTGGAGAACGCTATTCGTCTTGTGGTTCACAGCCGAGCAATCGTGTACGGGTACATGAAGTTCGAGTCCCAAGTCGAACTCAGGTACATCGGGTGACGTCCGCCCTGCGTCGCAGGAAGGACAGCTGGCAAACTTTCTCCTTGGCTGAGGCTGAGATTGGTCCAAGCCGTCGTGGAATCCGGTGGGGATTCCACCTTGTGGGGCTTTGCACGTAAGCGTCCGCGTGGGGCCACGCCCTTCAATGGTCCCTCGTCAGGAGCCTCTGAATGGAATTCACAGGCGAGCGTGTCGTACCTGGCAAAGTCGAGCCAGACCTGTGGAACGAACATCTATCCCGGTACTACTTCGCACGGCCGGTAGCAGAAGGGCGCCGTGTTCTGGATGTGGGCTGCGGCACGGGGTACGGCGCCGCCTGGGTCGCGCGTTGGGCAAACAAGGTCGTGGCGCTCGACCTCTCGATGGAGTCTGTGGCGTTTGCCAAGAAGAACTATCCGGCCCAGAACTTGGAGTTTCTGGTGTCTGACTGCCGGAAGATCGCATTGGCTCCACAAACGGTTGATACCGCTCTTTGCTTCGAAGTCATCGAGCACCTTGCAGAGCAGGAAGCTCTGCTGGAAGAAATCAAAAGAGTGCTTCGCCCTGAAGGGGTCCTGGTCATCTCGACTCCTAACCGGATTTACTACACAGAGGAACGGAACGAGCGAAATCCGTTCCACGTTCGTGAGTGCGACATCGACCAGTTTCGCACCCTGCTCCAGGGGTCGTTTGCAAACGTTGAGCTGGCCTTCCAAAACCACGTTGCCTCGCTCTATATCGGGGATCCTCGTCAGGCAAGGCCGCTCAGAGCTGAGATGGAGCGTGGCGGAGGGGATCTGGAACGAACCGCGCACTACTTCGTGGCGGTTTGCTCTAATGCTCCATTGGCCAGCCGGAGTGCAGAGCCGATCATTTATCTTCCGGCAAGTGGGAACCTGCTTCGGGAAAGAGACCAGCAGATCAAGATCTTGGAAGAACGCATTCGAACGCTAGACCGGAAGATCCTGGAGCAGCAGCGCGAGTACGACTCGCAGAGCCGGTGGTGTCTTCAGCTCGGCCAGCAAATGCAGGAGCGTATGGAGTGGGCGCAGCGGCTGGAGGCGAGAATTCAGGAGCTCGATGCCCGAATCGAGGAGCTTCAGCACCAGCATCGTGGGTTAGAGGAGGAACTGCAAAAAAGAGCTGAGTGGGCCAAGGGGCTGAACCTGGAAGTGGCAGAGCGCGCTCAACGCCTTACCCAGCTACAGGCCGAATTCGACGAAAGAACCGCTTGGGCGCTTCAGTTGAACGAGGAACTGAAGGTCAGCCGGGGCAAGCTGGAGCGCATCAAACAATCCAAGCTGTTCCAGATTAGCCGAGCCCTGGGATTGGCGCCGAAGGAATGAGCTCAGCCTGGGCCGGTCTTTTGGCGATACGGAGCTCTGAACAGCAAGGTGCCCAGTCCATGCGCGTCTGTCCCAGAGCGCGTGTCCTGAGCCGGTCACGGACCCGTCTCGTGAATTAACTAGTAACCGATTCGAGAGCCATCCCTTATAATCCCACTCGTTTTCGCGAGGAGGCTTTCATGATTCTGGTTGTCGGTGGAGCAGGGTATGTGGGTTCCGTCCTGGTCCGTGAGCTACTGGAGCGAGGCTACGCCGTCAAGGTGTTTGACCGCCTCTACTATGGCGACCATGGAATCCGCGATGTCGCGGAGAGAATCAAATTGGAAGCGGGCGACATTCGCACCATGGATGTTTCCGTGCTGGACGGCGTGGACGCGGTAATCAACTTGGGTGGCCTCTCCAACGATCCTACTGCCGAGTACAACCCCAAAGCCAATTTCGAGATGAACACTCAGGCCACCGAAGTCTTGGCGGGGCTTTGCAAGAAGAGGGGCATTCGGCGCTTTATCTTCGCTTCTTCGTGCTCGATCTATGACGTCGGGATCGGCAACGACGAAAAAGACATCGTCCTGGACGAAGAGTCGCCCGTGAATCCGAAGGCTGCCTACTCCAGTTCGAAATATCAGGCCGAAAAAAGCCTGCTCGCCATGACCGGCAGCGATTTCTCGCCGGTGATCCTCCGCAAAGGGACTATTTACGGATTCTCCCCTCGCATGCGCTATGACTTGGTGGTTAACACCTTTCTCAAAGACGCGCTGTCGAAGGGGCATTTGACAATTCACTATGGGGGCGAGATGTGGCGTCCGCTGGTGGACGTGCGCGATGCCGCCAGGGCATACATCACTTGTCTGGAAGCGGACGAGGACAAAGTGAAAGGTGAAGTCTTCAACGTTGTCTACGGTAACTTCCGCGTCTCGGAGCTAGCCTTGCGCGTGGTTGAAGCGCTGAAGGAAGTAGACGTCAAAGCTGAGATACGGCCTGACTATCGCTACCACGGTGTTCGCAGCTATCGTGTCTCAGGCAAGAAGCTGGAGCGTACCCTCGACTTCACCCCAGAAGTCTCGGTGGAAGAGGCTGTGAAGGATATGGTGGAGAGCATCGCCCGGTACCGCTACAGCGATTTCGATAATCCGCGCTACTACAACATCGCCTGGATGAAGCTCCTGGAAGAAGCAGACCGGATCATCAAGGTGACAAGGTCGGTATTCGAGCTGGCGCCATCCTCCGCATTTCAGCCAACGGTAATTGGCGCACAACGCAGGAGCCAGGGGGCCGACCGTTGAAGATTCTTCTCACTGGCGCGAACGGCCAGCTCGGGCGTGACCTCGTCGACGCTCTGCGCGAGCATGAGTTGGTGAAAACCACGCACCAGAGTTTCGACGTCGTGGACTTCGATCAGGTTCAGCGTGTTGTGCGTGAATGCCAGCCTCAAGCGATCATCAATACTGCCGCGTTCCACAAAGTCGACCTCTGTGAAACCGAGGTTCTCGCTTCATTCGCAGTCAACGCCTACGGTGTGAGGAATCTCGCTCTGGCAGCGCGGGAAGTCGATGCCAAGCTGGTTCACTTCAGCACGGACTATGTCTTCGAAGGCAATGTGGCCGTGCCGCGCACGGAATCTGACCCCACCAATCCGATTAGCGCTTACGGCGTTTCGAAGTTGGCCGGAGAGAAGCTTGCCGCCTACTTGTGGCGCAAAAGCATCGTCATTCGGACCTGCGGGCTATACGGACACGCCGGCAGCAGCGGCAAAGGGGGCAACTTTGTGGAGATGATGCTGAAGAAAGCAGCGAATGGCGACGCGATCCGGGTTGTAGACGACCAGCGGCTCACCCCGACGAGCACTCGGGAACTCGCGAGGAAAGTGGCTGAGTTGCTGCCTTCCGGCGTTTCCGGACTTTTTCACATTACGGCCAACGGAGACTGCACCTGGTTTGAGTTTGCTCGCGAGATTTTCAAGATTGCCGGTGTTAAGGCGAACCTATCACCGACAACCTCTGAAGCGTTCAACTCGCCGGCGCGACGGCCAGCCTATTCTGTCTTGGACAACACCCGCTTGAAGAGCATGGGGATGGACGACCTCAAGGACTGGCGGGCCGCTCTACAGGAGTACTTGCAGGAGCGGCGGCAAGGAGGCTAACCAGGCCCGTCTCGTTGAGACCCGACTGGCTGCAAAGCCGGGTCGTCGCGCGCCATACCCGCGCTTCGTGCAACCTGCCGAAAGGATCGGCTGTCCCTTTGAAGCTCAGCGTTGTGATTCCAGTCTACAACGAGAAGAAGTCGCTGCTGGAGATCATCAGACGAGTTCAGTCTGCCCCGGTTGAAAAGGAAATCATCTTGGTCGACGACTTTTCGACCGATGGAACCCGGGATCTGCTGCATGTCCTCGAGAAGCAGCAGTTCAAAGTCCTGTATCACGAAAAAAATCAGGGAAAAGGTGCCGCCCTGCGCACGGGCTTCCGGCACGCAACAGGCGATTTTGTCATCGTTCAGGACGCAGACCTCGAATACGATCCAAACGAGTACCCCAAGCTTCTTCAACCCATTCTCAACGGCGCTGCCGATGTGGTCTACGGCTCGCGTTTCTCCGGCCACCGCAAGAACATGACCTCGCTGCACACCTTGGGAAATCTGTTCTTGACGGGGATTGCGAACTTGTTTTTTCGCACCTCCATCACCGACATGGAGACCTGCTACAAGCTCTTCAAGCGCGAAACGATTCAGGCTATTCCGATCGAGTGCAACCGGTTCAATTTCGAACCCGAGATTACAGCCAAGCTGCTCAAACGCGGCTTGCGAATCGTCGAAGTGCCAATTGCTTACTCGGGTCGAAGTTTCTCCGAGGGCAAGAAGATTACCTGGCGGGATGGCTTTTCTGCCGTCTGGACTTTGATCAAGTACCGGTTTACAGACTAGTGGGTTTCCACTCAACGTTTCCCACATCGGATTTCAGAGCTGCACGATGACGAGGCTTGTGGATCTTGGCGCCCGGTTGAGCGACCGCCACTGGATTCTCTTGCTGTTTCTTCCCTTCGACGTTCTAGTGGCCCTGACGATTCTGCTTGCGGATATCGCCAGCCTCCCGCTCTTTCTCTTGCGAACAGGGAAGAAGCTGCCCCTTTCGAAGCCAAACACCGATCGTGCGAGCATCGTTGTTCTCAACTGGGAGGGCCGTCATCTGCTGGAGGAGTTTCTCCCGTCGGTGGTTGAGGCCGCCAGGCACGATGGCCGCCAGCATGAGGTTCTGGTCGTCGACAACGGCAGTCGGGATGGAAGCGTGGAGTTCTTGAAGGCGCATTTCCCTTCAGTTCGCGTCATTCCGCTCGAGAGCAACCGGCGATTCACTGGAGGCAACAACGCCGGAGTTGTGGCAGCCAGACATGACATTGTCGTGTTTCTCAACAACGACATGGAGGTAGGCCGCGATTTCCTGAAGCCGCTACTGGCCGGGTTTCAGGATGAAAGGGTATTTGCCGTGTCGTGCCAAGTGTTTTTTCAGGACAAGACACGCCGCCGTGAGGAAACGGGAAACACGAAGGCACGTTGGAAGCTCGGATTCATTGAGCCTTACCACGATGCGGTTCCAGAAAAAGGTAGTGGCGGAGAGAGCTATCTTCCGATCTTCTGGGGTGGCGGAGGGTCGTGCGCCTTCGATCGGAATAAGTTTTTGGCCGTAGGCGGGCTAGACACCTTGTACGACCCGTTCTATCTGGAAGACACCGACCTCTCTTATCAGGCTTGGAAACGAGGATGGAAGAGCGTGCTCGCGGTCGAGAGTGTCGTCGTACACAAACATCGTGGGACCAACAAACAGAAATTCGGAGACAACTTCGTCGATAACACCATTCGCAAGAACCAATACCTCTTTATCTGGAAAAATATCACCTACTTCCCTTGGACGCTTTCTCATCTGCTCTATTTGCCGATGATCCAAGCTGGGTTTCTGGTGCAGACGAGCTGGCAGTTCGAAACGAAGGCATTCTTCCGGGCGTTGCTGCAGTTCCCGGAGGCTCTGCTGAAACGCTATCGAAGACGGAATGAATACGAGATGCAGGATCCAGAGATCTTCGCGAGGACTGGCGAGCCGGCAGGTTAATCTGGGCTGACCAAACCGATGGCACTCTCACCTCCTGAAGTTGTCTTCACCGAGCCGAGCACCAAGCCCATCGCGCCGTCACGGGCTGCACGGTTCCTTCGAAGCCTGCTCTTCTGTGGAGTGGGACTGCTGGGGTTCATTGTATTGCCTCCGCTTTGGATCGCCGATGCGCTTGCTTGGGTGGCTCGCCGATTTGTGAGCGCCAGCGACCCATCGCATCTCCCAAACAAGGAACAGGCCAGCATCGTGGTATTGAACTACGATGGCCGCCACCTGCTGCAAGAGTGCCTGCCTTCGGTGCTGGCGGCCGTTCGGCAGGACGGGCGCGACCATGAAGTGATTGTGGTCGACAATGGCAGCCGCGACGATAGCGTCGAGTACTTGCGCAGAGAATTCCCTGGTGTCCGGGTCGTCTCGCTGGATCGCAATTATCATTTCGCCCACGGGAACAACATCGGAGTCGCCGAGGCGAAGAACGACCTGGTCGTCCTGCTCAACAACGACATGTTCGTCAATGAGGGTTTTTTGCGGCCTCTGCTTGAGGGGTTCGCCGACGAGCGCGTTTTTGCCGTCGCTAGCCAGATCTTTTTTCAAGACCGCGAGCGGCGCCGCGAGGAGACCGGCAAGACCGGGGGAGAGTGGCGGTGCGGCGAGCTAGATTTTTTTCATGGCGAAGTCACTGCCGGTGACTTGCAGCGGAAAGCCGTGCCCGTGCTGTGGGCCGGGGGTGGCTCCTGCGCGGTCGACCGCCGGAAGTTCCAGGCATTGGGAGGCTTCGACAAACTCTACTACCCGTTTTATCTGGAAGACACAGACCTCTCCTGGGAAGCCTGGCGCAGGGGATGGACCGTCTGGCTGGCGCCCGCAAGCACGGTGATCCACAAGCATCGGGGAACGAGCGCGGCTAAGCATTCCCGCGAATTTATCGAGAATACCATTCGAAGGAATCAGATTCTTTTCGTCTGGAAGAACCTCGAAAAGATGACATGGCTATTCTTTCATGCATGGAGCTTGCCTTCGCGACTTCATGACGCTGCTCGCGAAGGCGATTTCGGATTTGAAATCCGGGCGTTCTTCCGCGCGCTCGAAAAGTATCCTCAAGCGCTGCGAAGGCGGTTCCGGAGCCATCTGGCGGCGGGATGGAGCGCACAGGAGGTGCTTGAGCGCACCTCTTACGTTCGGCGCTGGGTGGGCGTTGCGTCCATCGACTTCTCCAAGGGAGGGTTTGAAGAACAGCTTGGAGACGGCTGGTTTCCGGTCGAGGCTAACCCGGACAACGTGTATCGCTGGACGGGGCGAGAATGCTCGGTAGTGCTTTATCCTCGAGGGCAGGAGGAATATCTCCAGCTTCGCGGCGCCATCCCGGGGATCGAGCTCTCCCGCCGACAGGAACTGGGCGTCGAAATATTCCAGGATGGGAGCCTCATTTACTCTCAGTGGTATGACCGTCCGCAATCTCTGTTCTTGAAGGTCCGCGTAACTCTGGTGCCTTTTCAGCCGCACCGCTTTGCAGTCCGGCTCAGCTCGACCTTTTGCCCCACCGAACTTGGGACGAGCAACGACATCCGCAAACTTGGGATGACGATTTCGGAACTCAGCTTGGCGTAGGACGGCCACCGGCGGCGAGGTTTGGACCTGAGTCAGATGGAGCAATCCTTTCTCCTGTCCAAGGATTGCAAGAACCGTGAAGGCAAGCCGTGTCGAGCTTGCTCGGTGTCCCATGTTCAGGCGGCAAAAGGTAATACCAACCCAACGCTTTCGCTCCCTAGCATTTTTCGTTTCCTCCTGGTTTTTGGGGCGATAGTGCGCGGCCAGAGCGGTCGCGCAGCAGCAGCGAGGTAGTCTGATCTGAGGGACCAGCTGGAAAGATCGTTCGGATGTTCCGTGGCGAGTTCGTCAAGTCTAGGTGGGTACGCGATGTGGGATTCGACGACCCTTGCGGCAGCGCTGCCTGAACCCCCTGACCTGCCGCACTCTGAACTGGTTTGGTACCCCGTGGGACTCCCTGTCTGCCAGCCAAATGTGAAGTCCCTTCGCGGGCGCATCACATGCTGTGGTCCATGATGGCAATGCTGCTCGTCTCGTCGGTTCTCCATGTCAGTGCTTAACATCCTCGTCTTGACTGCCCACCCTCCGGTGGCTGGCTCCAGCGGCGGCGGCGCCCGGATGTATTACAACCTCAAAATCCTGGCTTCGAAACATCGCGTGTCGCTGATCTCGTTCGTCGAGCGCGAAGCCGAGCGCCAAACTCTGACGGGTTTGGAATCGCTAGGCATCGAAGTGCAGACGGTATTGCGTCGAGCCGAGCCTCCTCGCCACCTCTGGTTGCCAAAGCCACACGAGTTTGACGAATACGCTTCCAAGGAGTTTCGGGCACGAGTCCGACAGACGCTCGCAGCCGCGCATTTCGACGCGGTCCAGGCAGAGTACTTCCAAATGGCGCAGCACGTGCCCCTCGACTTGCCTCTCCTGAGGGTCTTGACCGAGCACGAGATCATCTTCTCGAATTTCCGTTCCGCTTTCGAAAGCGAAGAACGGCTTTTCCGCAAATGTGTCAAGGGATACGACTGGTTGGTCCAGCTGAACTACGAAGCCCGCGTCTGCCGAAACTTTCACCGCATCGCCTGCATGACCGACGAAGACCGAGCCATTCTGGCCCGTTTCGTGGCTCCCTCCCGCCTTCTGACAATTCCTATTGGCGTGGACAGTACCTACTTCGATCCAGGCCAGACACCAGGTGAGGAGTTGGCCCGTCGAATGCTCTTTGTGGGCAACTTCCGTCATCCCCCGAACGTACAAGCGGTCTATTTCTTCATACGCCAGATCTTTCCGCTCATTCGACGAGAGATTCCAGACGCCGAGTTCTGCATTGCAGGCGCGAACGCTCAGCTGCTGGACGAGAGCATCGTGCGAAGTGCCGAAGGCGTACAGATGAGCGGGTACGTTCCCGACATTCGGTCCTGCTACCGTAGCGCAGCTCTGTTTGTGGCGCCGATCCTCGCCGGTACGGGCATGCGAGTGAAGTTGCTCGAAGCGTTGTCGATGGCAAGGGCTGTCGTCGCCACTCCGTTGGCGGCCCAGGGGTTTCAGTCCAATCAGGATCGTGTGATGGAAACGGCTGCCAGCGCCGAAGCCTTCGCCCAAATTGCCGTAGAGCTGCTCCGGAATCCTGAGCTTCGTGGAGACATAGGCGCCAAGGCGCGGCGAATGATTCAAAAGCGATACGACTGGAATGTCATTGGAAGCCAGTTCCTAGACCTGGTGGAGGCTCCTCGTGCCTGACCGGGTGCTGCTGGTTTGCAGCTCGACATCTGCCAATGTTCGGCGAGCCATCGAGCGCTTCCCGAACGACGCCGTCTTTCAGCACTGCGACCTGGATTTGCTCTGCACCGCGGGAGACTTGCCTGAAGTCGAGAAACTGACCCAGTTCCGCCGATGCCTGGTTTTCCCGAAACGCCGCGACCGCGTGGCTGCCGCGCGCCTTTGGGCTCGCATCGTACGGGAACGGTATGCGGTGGTTGTGGTGCTGTGGTGTCTGGAGCCTGGCAGAACGCTGGCAAAGTTGTTTGCTCTGCTTTGCCTTGGTCGCCGGCTTTTGGTCTTTAACGAGAATGCCGACTGTGCTTTTCTGAGCCTCCCGTTTCTGTGGTCCTTTACAAAGGCCAGAATTCGATCTGGCGTTTTTGGCAACAGCCTTTGGGCCAGGGCGTTCGTGAGCCCCTTGAGACAGGGAATTGGGGGACTGGTAAGGTTGGCGTTGTTCCCCATGCGGCTGCTGGCTTTACTCGCATCGGTCGCCCTGCTCTATCTGAAGCGAGATTCTGGCGAGCGCCGCTGACGGACCGGTCAAGAAAATAAAGCAGCCGGTTCGACTTTTTGGCCTTTATTCGCATCTTTCGTTAACAAGGAGACCCATTGGCGCTTGTCCGGCTGACTGACAAAGATCTGGCTCAGAGGGTCGCTCGTGGAGACGGAGAAGCGTTCAACCTCCTGGTCGGCCGTTGGGAGCAGAAGCTTTTTGGCTACTGCTTGCGACTGACCGGCGATCGTGAAGACGCTTTCGACATATGCCAAGACACCTTCGTCAAAGCGTTCGAACAGATCAGCCAGCTCCAAGACTATGACAAGTTCTCTCACTGGCTGTTCAAGATTGCCCGCAATTTCTGCATCTCTCTCTACCGCGAGAAGAAGAGCTTTCCCCGCCACGAGCCTGACGCGGGTGAGGATGATGCAGAAGGGTTGGAAACGCTCCTGTCGTCTGGCTTGCAGGTGCGAATCGATAGCGCACAGCGTTTCGAGCCGGCAGAACTTCGCCTCATTGTCGAGCGGGCCCTCGATCATCTGTCGTTCGAGCAACGCGAGACCGTTGTCCTCAAGATTTTCGAAGGTCTGAAGTTTACGGAAATTGCAGCGATTGCCAATTGCCCGGTGAGCACGGTGAAATCGCGGTTGTATTTGGGACTTAGCGAGTTGAAGAAGTTCTTAAGTGGGAATGAACGCGGGGCATCATGAATTGCGAAAAATCTCGTGAGTTATTTGCAGACTACCTGGGCGAAGAGCTGTCGAGCGGCGATGGGCGCGAGCTTCAATTGCACCTGAGGTCCTGCGAAGGCTGTCGGCGGGAGCTGGCACTGCTCGGCAGCGCAAAGGCCACGTTAAAAGAGGCGCTGCCGGAGGTGGCGATTCCGCAACGCCTGGCGTTCGATTTATCGAGACCTCGGCGGCAGGATTGGCTACAGGGGTTCTTTCGGTCCCGCTACACGCCGTGGGCAGCAGCCGCTGCGTGCTTCGTGTCTTGTGCGGCCGCTCTTGCTTTGTTCCAGGCGCAACTCAGGGTCGATTCGGAGGGACTTCAGATCTCCTTCGGCTCTCAATCTCCAGCGGTGGTTCAGACGCCTCCGGTTGCCCAACCCGCTGCCGTTGCTACTCTCGGGGCGGACGAGGTCGACCGCCTGATCGAAGGGAAGCTGGCCAGTCTTGAACAAGCCCAATCGGCCCGTTTTGAGAGCAGATTGGCGGCGGCCAAGAGTGAGTGGCAAGCGCAACGGCGGCAGGACTGGCAGCAGATGACGGCGGACTTGCGTTATCTTGAAGCCAATCAGAGATCGATGGTGCAGGACGCGGCGCGGAACAGCAGCTACATTCAGACGCTAGCGCATAACCTTTACGCCAAGGACGAACGTCCAGCGACGGTGCAGTAGACCGGGTTCGGCCTATTCTTCTTAGACCTAAGGAAGCGATCGATGAACAAGCTCATACGTGTGATTGGTGTGTGTCTGTTGTCTGCTCTGTCTCTCGGTGCCCGAGGCCTATCCGAGGGAATGCAGCCTTTTACTCCAGAGTTTCCCGCGATAAAGCAGGAGTTGCAGAGCTTTCAGGAGATTATCCAGAAGACTCTTCTGCGGAACCTGCTGGGGCCTGTGCCTGTCTTGAGCACACCGAAAGGGACCTACCTGCCCGACTACGGTGCGGTCTTCAACGTCGAGGGAAACCTCTACGAGATTCGAGCAATCTCGCCGTTTGGCCAGCAGCCCCGCACCCAGAAGGAACTTGACGACGCCTACTACGCAATGCTGAAGCGTGTCGAAGCCTTGCGCACGCAAATGCTTCAGGCCATTGGCGACTACGGCGCCTCATTGGAGCACCTGAAGCCAGAAGAGACGCTGGCAGTGGTCGTTCATCTGTTCAGCGGCTACGACGATCCTAAGCGGCCTTGCCCAACGCAGCTGATTTTTCGCGTCAAGAAAGCCGCCGTGGTGGACTATCGAGACAAGAAACTCTCATTCGACGAGTTGCTTAAGAAGGTCGAGATCAATCGCTTTTGACCTGCAACCGAGAAGCGAATCTTGAATTCGCAGAGGACCTTCCTTGGCACGAAAGCTTATCGGACAGTTGTTGATCGAGAAGAACCTGCTTTCGCCGCAAGAGCTTCAGAATGGACTCGCCTTGCAACGCGAGCGGCGCGAAAAGATCGGGCGAATCCTGCTGGACCTGGGCTACCTGGCAGAGAAGGATTTGATGGCTGCGTTGTCGGAGCAGCACAAGGCGCCCCTTGTTGCTGCGTCGGAGCTGCCCGTCACCCCATTGGAGGTCGAACGACTCTCTTCTAAGTTCCTAAGGCAATTCAACGTGTTGCCGCTGGACCTCAAAGAAAACCTCCTGACGGTAGCGATGGCTGATCCGTCGGATACGGATACCGTCGAGTCCCTGCGTATGTTTACGGGGTACACGTGCTTGGTGCGGTTAGGATACGAGAACGACATTGCCGATGCACTGGAAAGGTTCTACGGCACTGGAGACTCTGGGACCAGAGGGCGGAGCGAAACCAGCGAAGAACTTGGTAGCTATGTCGAGGGTGGGGAGGACATCGAGCATCTCCGGGACATGGCCTCGGAAGTCCCGGTTATCCGCCTGGTCAACAACCTGATCTCGCGCGCGGTCGAAAGAAGAGCCAGCGATATTCATATCGAGCCATTCGAGAAGGAATTTCGGGTTCGCTATCGGATCGATGGCATTCTGCAGACAGTCGAAGCCCCGCCGCTCAACCTCAAGGCAGCCATTATCTCGCGCGTCAAACTGATGGCGAAGCTGAACATCGCTGAGCGCCGGCTTCCGCAGGATGGGCGTATCAAACTCAAGGTGCTCGGCAAAGAAATCGATTTGCGCGTCTCGACGTTGCCGACCCTGTATGGCGAGAGTGTCGTGATGCGCATCCTTGATAAGAGCGATTCCAGCGCTTTCGATCTTCGGCGGCTTGGATTTCCAGAGAATCTGCTCGCGAAGATCGAGAAGCTCACCTCGATGCCACATGGGATTCTGCTCGTCACCGGGCCGACTGGCAGTGGCAAGTCGACGACGCTTTACAGTGCGATGAAGAGGATCAATTTGCCTGACAAGAAGATTATTACCATTGAAGACCCGGTGGAATACCAGATGGATGGAATTAATCAGATCCACGTAAATGCTCAGATCGGGCTGACGTTTGCTGCGGGTCTCCGCCATATCGTCCGGCAGGATCCGGATGTGATCATGATTGGAGAGATCCGTGATCTGGAGACAGCCGAGATCGCCATCCGCTCGGCCCTAACAGGCCACTTGGTTTTTAGCACTCTGCACACCAATGATGCTCCGAGCGCGATCACACGGTTGGTGGATATGGGAGTCGAGAACTACCTGCTGGCTTCCTGCCTTATTGGTGTTCTGGCACAGAGGTTGGTCCGCATCATCTGCAGGGAGTGCCGTGTGGAGTATGTAGAAGAGACCGAAAGGCTCAAGGCTCTGGGATTAGACGTGCCAAGCGGCCACGAAGCGAGGGTTTTCCGTGGTGAAGGCTGTGAAAACTGCGGATTCACAGGGTATGAATCGCGCAAAGGGATTTTCGAGCTGATGGAACCCGACGACGAGATTCGAAAGATGATCGTAGCCAATGAGTCTTCGAACGTCATTGCGGGCTATGCTCGTAAACAGGGGATGAAAACGTTGCGAGAAGACGGTGTCGAGAAGGTCCTCGAGGGGACGACGACATTGGACGAAGTGTTGCGAGTGACGCAGGACGTTTGAGCCTCACAGCCGGAACGAGTCGAGTTTATCGCCATGAACCGGGTTCTTGGGGCAGTTCGCAACTCGTTAGACACCCGTCAATGCCTTGTTCCCAGGCAGCAATCTTGAGTTTGGTGGTTCTTACAACGCTTTTCGCAGCCTGAAGGGAACCCGTGGCCACATTCTTCTACAAAGCTCTGGGAAAGAACGGAGGCATTGTTCAAGGCACTCTAGACGATGTTACCGACAGGGCAGTGGCTGCCCGGCTTCAGGATATGGGAATGACACCACTGGAGATTGCCACACGGCGAAGCGGTTCGGGACGGAGCTTGCACCTGCGATTGGGATTGGGCGGTGTCAATGCCAAAGAAGTCATGTTCTTTACGCAGGAACTCTCAACGCTGGTGAACGCCGGACTCCCTTTAGATCGCAGTTTAGCGATCTGCAAAAATCTGTCGGGACGCCCCAGATTACAGGCTGTCGTGGAGGATGTTCTCCAGGGAATCAAGCAAGGGAAGAGTTTTGCCGAGAGTCTGGCCGCTCATCCTCGAGCCTTTTCAAGGCTGTATGTGAACATGGTAAAAGCGGGGGAGGCCAGCGGTTCGCTGCCATTGGTGTTGGAGCGTTTGGTGGAGTTTCAGCAATCTGCTGACGAACTCAAGAGTTACCTCGTGTCGTCGCTCATTTACCCCTCCTTGCTCACTCTGGTTGGTGGCGCGTCGGTTGTCGTTCTGTTGAACTACGTGGTGCCGAAATTCGCTGCGATCTTCGACGACGCTGGCAGGGCGCTGCCGCTGCCGACGCAGTTGCTGCTGGGAGCGAGCCACTTCACCAAGACCTACTGGTGGGTATTCCTCATCGTTGTGGGAGCGGCTCTGGCGGGACTCGGGGCGTTCATCAAAAGGGAACGGGGCCGTCTGGTTTGGGATCGACTGAAACTGAAGATTGTCCTGCTGGGCGATGTCCTTAGGAAGATCGAAGTGGCCCGGATCTCCCGTACGCTGGGAACATTGGTCCACAATGCCGTTCCCCTAGTGCACTCCCTCAACATCGTTCGCGACATCAGCGGTAACAGCGTTATCTCGAGGGCGATTGCCGAGATCGCCGAAGGAGTGAAAAAGGGCGAGGGCGTCGCGAAACCCATGCTGAAGACGGGTGTCTTCCCACCACTCGCCGTGCATCTGGTGGAAGTAGGAGAGGAGACTGGCCGACTTGACGCGATGCTGATTGAACTCTCTAGGGTTTATGACAAAGAGGTGCGCTCGGCCATCAAGAATCTCGTTGCTCTGTTCGAGCCTGTCATGATTCTTGTGATGGCGCTCGTGGTAGGGGTTATCGTGATCTCCATGATGCTGGCCATTGTCAGTATCAATGATGTACCTTTCTAGCGGGAAGGCCCTAGAGAATAATAGGGTACTCGATCGCCTGCATGGAGGAACGAAGTGATGGACAGAACAAGACGAAAGCCTGCAAAACCCGCGAAGTCATGCCACGAAGCAAGCGCCGGCTTCACGCTCATCGAACTGTTGGTGGTAATGGTTATTATCGGGCTGCTGGGGGCCCTGGTAGGCCCACGCCTCTTTCGAAATGTCGGCAAGAGCAAGGTAACTGCTGCGAAGGCTCAGATCGGGATGCTTATGGCGAGCCTCGGCCAGTACAAACTCGAGGTCGGGACTTTTCCTACCACAGAGGAGGGATTGCTTGCACTCCGCGTGAAGCCAGTATCTGCGGCCCGTTGGGATGGACCCTATACCCAAAAGGACATTCCGCTGGACCCGTGGGGCAATCCTTATGTGTACAAGTACCCAGGCGAACACGGAGATGAGCCGGACATCGTTTCGTACGGCAGCGATGGCCGCGAAGGCGGAGAAGGTGAAAACGAAGATGTTGTCAGCTGGAAGTAGAGAGGCTGGAGCAAGCGGATGTAAATCGGCCGAGACGGTTGCCTCCACTTCACACCCTGGGTCTTGTCCTCAAGAACGAGACGTTCAATCGCTGGCCGCCGCTTCTGGCAAAGGGTTCACGCTCATTGAGGTGCTCGTCGTTTTGGCGTTGCTGGCCGCATTGACGGCGGTGGTGGCACCTTCGGTCGGTCGAGGTTTCGGAGCGATCGAACTCCAGACCAGCGCCCGCCAGGTTGCCGCAACTCTGCGGCTGGCTCGCATGAAAGCTGTGCGCGAGCAGCAGGTTGTTGGTGTTGGTTTCGACATCCAGAAAAACGAAATCGAGATCATACGAGAAGACCTTGCTTTTCGGCGAACGTTCGAGCTGCCTGACTCCATCAGAATCGAAAGAGTTGTCCGCAAAGGTGAGGAGCCGCTCAGCAACGAGAAAGTCACTTGCTTGTTCATTCCTAACGGACTGAGTGAGTCCTTGCAGGTGTGGCTGCGCAACAAGCGTGGACGCCAGATCAAGGTAGTGCAAGACTCGATGTTCAAGTCGCCTCGCATAGAACCTGCCGAAGAAGTTGATGAAAACAGCGGCCGCTAGTCGTGTTCTTATGAAGAGACAACTGCGATTCCCAGCGCGCGGATTCAGCCTCATGGAGGTTTTGGTTGCCATGATGGTGTCGGGCATTGCGTTTTCCACGCTGTTCGGATTGATCTTCGGAACGATGCGTAATGTCGACCGTCTGCAGGAACGCGAGAAGATCACTCGGCTGGCTCAAATGAAACTGAACGAATTGATCTTGCAGATGAACCAGGGTGGCAGCCCTGCGCTCTCCGGGTCGTTCGATCCCAAGTATCGTTGGCAGGGGCAGTTAGAACCCTTGTCGCTGGAGGTGGGACCCGGCATGAAACCGGGCTGTTCGCTTTTTCGCCTGCGGTTCTCGGTATTGTGGAGTGGCCGCAGCCAGGAGAACGAATTCGTCATGGAGACTATCGCCTGGCAACCTCATCCTAAGGAGCCGGAGCCGTGAGGAATGGGTTTCGAGAGCTTTCCACTTGCCGCGACACAGGTTTTACCCTGATGGAATTGCTGGTGAGCATTACCTTGATGGGGCTGATCGCAGTTGCCATCCATTCCGGCTTTCGGCTGAGTATGACTTCCTGGGAGCGCAGCGAGGAGGCCCTCCAGCGACAGCGAACACTGAGCTTCGTATTCGACTTGATTTCGCGGCAGGTAGGCTCGATCGTGCCGTTCTACTCACGGCAGCAAGTGGATGGTGTTCCCATCGACGTTCTGCTCTTTCAGGGGTCGGCCCGAGGCGTACGCTTCGTTTCCTCTTTCTCCTCTGAGGGTCGATCTGCAGGCGGCCTCCGGCTCGTGGAGTATTTCTTGGCAGACTCTCCCACCGGCGAAGGGAAGGCTTTGTTGAGCAATGAAGATGCGCTGCCGGACAACTCCGCATTGGTTGGGAGAGTGTTCACGTCTTTCTCTCGTGGCGAAGGTAACTACGTAGCCGCGGAGTTTGCCGGTTTCGTTTCCAGGCCGGACTCTGCCGTCTTGATTGAGGATCTCGTTGACCTGGAGTTCCAGTTTCCGAGAAAAGAGAAAGACGAAGAAGTGCCGCCGCCGGGCTCCAGCAACTTGCTCATGGCGGGAAGGCAGGGAATGCTGATGGCTTTCTTCAACCGAAGAGGCAGGGCCAGCAACAAAAGGAACCAACTGCCCCTTGGTCTTCGATTCAAACTTTCATGGCGCGAGGCTGGTTTTTTTCAGACTCAGGACCTTACGATCGCGGTTCCGATTCAGGCGGGAGTTTGAACGTGCATCGAGCTGCAGAGCACTGTCGTGAAGCTCGCGCCATTGGCAACCCGCGCCAGGACGGCGTCGTTTTGATTGCCTTGCTCTGGGTCCTGGTCGCTGTTTCTCTGCTCGCACTCAACCTCGCCTCGGTCGTGAGGAGCGAAACCGCCGTCGCGCAGGCGAGTGGCGAGGCGGATCAGTGCTACTTCTACGCTCGCGGCGTACTCGAAGTCGCGCTGTATCGCCTCTCGTATGCCGACCGTGATCCGGAGAAGAGAAGGCATCTTTTTCCTTACAGTGACGGCATGCATCACTTCTGGATGAGCCGTGACGAGATGTTGGGCCATGTGGCGATCTTCGACGAGGCAGGCAAGATGGATCTCAACGCAGCGCAACCTGAGTACTTGCTTCGGCTGTTTGAGATTCTGGCCGTTCCCGAGGAGCAGAAAGCTGCTCTCATGGATGCCATCGAAATGAGGCGTCCGACGGCCGCACCGGCCACCGGCGACGATGCACAGCCTCGACCGGGTCCTTTCGTGTCCGTTGAAGAGATCTTGCAGATCAGGGGCGTCAGCCGAGCCACACTGTATGGAACCCACCGTCAGGAAGGCGAGAAGACGGTCTACAGAAGAGGCCTTATCGACTTCCTGACCGTACATTCTGGATCCCGGCGAATCAATATCAATTCAGCAGAGCTCGAGGTTCTGGCCTCGCTGCCGGGAATCGACCTAGCTACCGCCTCATCGCTTATCCAGGCACGACATGACAAGCCATTCGAGGCCGTCGACCTGGCCACGCGCACCAGCGGCGTTCTATCGGGGGAAGCTCTTTCCCTGATCGCTGCGGACTTCTCGGGAGTCTACTGTCTTGTAGCGACTTCTGGAGTTAAGCACTCCTCGGTTCGCCGCAGCATCAAAGCGATCGCCAGTCTCGATAGCCGTGGGCTTCTGGGGCACCATCGGCTGGCTTGGTACGACGAATACTGGCCCCCGAGGCGGGTGATCCAACGGCTGGAGTCCCAGCCCAATAGCTTGGCGGCGCCCCAAATGGCAATGTTGACACCAGCTCTCAATCTGGGGATTCGATGATTAGAAGCTACTCCCTCGGAATTGCCATCGTGGGTAACACCATGCGTTTGTCGCTTCTCGAGCGGACACTCAGGCGCATTCAGGTTCTGGGGCTGCTGCAGCTGGTTGATTGGCCGACGACGCCGGTCCCTGAACTGAGAAAGCGGATTGCTGACTTTTTGGTCCAGCACAAGGCGGTGGGCTGTCCGGCCGTTCTGGTGCTTCCGAGAGAGGAGACGGTAATGCGGCGGCTGATCCTCCCGTTGGATGCAGAGCCCAACCTTGCCAAAGTGGTCGAGTATCAACTGCTGAACTTGCTGCCTGCTGAGGATGCCGCTATCACCTACGACTATGCGGCTTCGCGGCAGCAGGGATCGCCGGGCTGTCTAGGGGTCTCGGTTTTCTTGGTTCTTCAGGGAGCTTTAGGCCGCCGCCTCAGGGTTTGCGAAGACCTGGGTATTCGCGTGGTGAGGGCAGTTCCTTCAGGCGTAGCTTTTGCCAATTACTTGTCGGCGCTTTTCGAGCACTTCAAATCAAAAGCAGCTTTGTTCTTGAGCTTTGATGAAGAGAACTGTGAAGTCGCAGGCGTTCTGGATCAACGGATCCTGGTTTGGCGCGAGGGCCCCTGCCCGCTTGAAGGCGGAATGGTCGACTTCCTGAAGACAGAGGCAGATCAGTTTCGCAGCCAGGCGCGAATGCCCGAGGACGCCACAATCGATGTTTATCTCTCGGGCTTAGCCGAAGTACCTGCAGCAGCCGGTGAGGCTTTTAACGCAAGGTGCCATCTTCTGGCCCAGCCTGTGAGTTTCGGGTTAGGCATCGGAGACCGGGTGGTGACTTCACGTGAGATGCAGCAACACTTCACCTCGTTGGCGGCTGGGGTTTCGCTGCTCAAGAGAAAGGTGCCTGAGCCTGTGAACCTGTTGCCAGCACACAAGCGGGTTCGACGTATCACTTGGCAAGCCCTACTCAGCGGTGGCTTGGCTGTCACGAATTGCCTCCTTCTGACTGCTCTGTTGTTGCGAGGCCCCGTTCAGCAGAAGGTTTTCTCCTCCCAACTCGGTCAGGAGATTTCTCGCCTTGAGCCGGAGGTCAAGAAGGTACGGGGTGTCGAGGAAGAACTAAACCGTTTGGCACAGCGCGCAGACCTCCTTCTGGACTTCAAGGCAAAGAACGCCCAGGTGTTGACTGCTTTAGTGGAACTCTCGGAACTGCTTCCGCAAGACACATTCGTGGCAGATCTGGTTCTCAAGGAGGATACTCTCGAGATTAGCGGCCTCTCAGGACAAGCAGCCGCGCTACCTCAAATCATCGAGAATTCACCCTTGTTCAGGAGGTCGGAGTTCGTCTCCGCGATTACGCGAAGCACAGTCGCCCAAGACAAAGAAGCGTACCGGGTCCGGATGAGACTGGAAGAGCCGGCAAAGCTCCATGGCAGTCTTCGGAACCGGCTGCCGGTTCAGTCTGCAAGCGGGACTGCAGCGCAGGAAACCAAGGTGGATCCAGCCACAAGGAGGGCGCCGTGATGCAGGTTTCGATGCGGGAAAAGGGATTGCTCGGAACAGCTGCGGCAGTAGCGGTGCTTTACTTTGCCTGCACCTTGCTGATCTTCCCATACTGGGACAGCCTGTCCGAGACCACTGAAGAAATCGAGTTGCAAACAAAGCGGCTGACAAACTATCGGAAGATCCTGCTTGGCAAAGATACGTTGGAAGCTGCTTTCAGTGAAGTGCAACAGCAAGTGTCTGATGCCGAGAAGAGACTGCTCAGCAGCGCCAGCGATTCGTTAGCGGCAGCAGAGCTTCAGGGGCTGGTGAAACAGCTGGCTGTTGGGCAGTCGATACCCGTGTTACGTAACGAAGCGCTTCCCGTTAAACCCGTAAGCAAAGAGTATGGCAAGTTGTCTGTGCGGCTGGAGGTATCGGGGCCCATTGACCGCTTGGTTGCCTTGATGGCAGGTTTCGATGCAAGCGAGAAAACACTGTTCGTCGAGGATGCACGAATTTCCCCGACTCACATCAATGCGCCCAAGCAGAAGGAGGTACGAGCCACACTGACGGTCTCGGCCCTCAAGGTTCTGGAACGGCCAATAGCACCCCAGTCAAAGAAATCTTCACTATGAACCGAAACTGGATGCTTCTGAACATTGCTTTGTGCTCCACGGCGCTTCTGTTGGGCTATGAGCTTAGGAAGCAATGGCGAGCCTATCGCATCGCACATGACTCTGCGAAGTTACAGCCCCAAGGCGCAGCCGCATTCCAGCGGCCGCCAAGCGCACCAGGGAGTGTCGTCCCACCGAACTACTCGGCCATCGTCGATAAACACCTCTTCAATCTTGAACGAAACAACCTGGTTCCCCCAGAACCAGAGCCCGCGGCAGCCATGAAGGTTCTGGCCCCGAGGCCAATTCTGATGGGCACCATGGGTTTGTCTGGTAGCTCCTATGCCCTCATGGTTTCTGGCTCTGGGAGAGGCTCAAATATCTACCGCCGACTGAAGGTGGGAGAAGATCTCGATGGGTACAGACTTGTCAGAGTATTGCACGACAAAGTCGTGATGAGCGCGGATGGCAAAGAACTGGATGTACGAATCGCTGATCAGCCTCGGCCACGTTCCCAGCCAACAGCCTACGCTGGAGGAGTCGGAGCTGGAGGCGGCACCAGGGTTTCGGCGTTGGGCTCGCCTGCAAGCTCAGCTTCTGCCACACAGCCCAGCGCCGGTCAAATGCCTGACCCGGACGCCCCAGAAGGCACCGTCTTCAATGGGCGGCGAAAGCGTATCGTGGCTTCGCCGTTTGGTCCGACTACCGTCTGGGAAGATGCGAAATGAGAGCCCACAATGCGATTGTGAGCGAATCTGCGGACCTAAAACGACAAATGGGAGCTAAGAACTGACCAATGGTAAAGAAACGGCCGAGTGTTCCCCGTAAGCTCGCTTTATCAATCGCAGTTCTGTGGGCCAGCTGTGCCTCGACTCTGGCCCAGCAAACGAAAGAGGAGAAGAAGCCCCAGTCCGATGCTTCAGCAGCCTCGCAGACGACTGCACCCAGGCCAGAAACGAAAAAAGAGGAGTACGATGAGGTCCTCTCACCGTTCGGCATGCAGCGGTTGCCGCGGAAGGCGGGCGGGAGTCCGTTCCAACAGCCAACGGTTCCGCCTGCGAAAGCTGCAACGGCACCCCCTGCGGCGACCGCGGTACCCTCGCCGGCACAGACTCCATCTTCAGGGGCCACGCCGGCTCAGGCGCCGATGAAGCCGGCAGGAGCTGCCCTCCCGTCAACAGGAACAGGAATGCCGGTAGCAGCGCCAGTTCCGCCGCCTCAGAGTGCCGCACAAGCAGCAGCTGACAGTGGGCCGAGCGTGGGGTTCGTGTGCGTCAACTGCGACTTGTTGGAATTCATTCGCAACGTCGGGACCGAACTGAAGCTGAACTATATCATTGACCCGAAAGTGAAAGGAGTAGTGACGATCCACACCTACGGAGAACTTAAGCGGGAAGACCTATTGCCGGTGCTGGAGACGGTACTTCGCATCAATGGCGCGGCCATGGCCAAAACAGGCAATTTCTACCAGATCGTCCTGGCAGCAGGAGTCCGCGGGTTGCCACTCGAGATTCGAAAACCTGGACAAGAGGGAGAGCTGTCCAAGAGCGATTCTAAGGTCTTGCAGATCGTGCCAATGAGGTTTGTGGGTGCCGCTGATATGGTTAAGATACTAGAGCCTTACCTTTCCGAAGGTGGGCACGTGGGGTATCACGCCCAAGGCAACATTTTGATGATTACCGAAAATAGCGCCAACTTGAGGAAGTTGATGGAGCTGATTGAGCTTTTCGATACCGATGTGTTCCAGAACAAGCGGGTGCAGCTCCACCAAGTGAAGTACAACCGTGCCAAGGACCTGTTGCCAGACCTGGACCGAGTCTTTTCGGCTTACGCTCTGTCTAGCAAAGATTCTGCCATCAAGTTCATCGCAATCGAACGGCTCAATGGGATCCTAGCGGTTGCTCCAAACCCCAGCGTCACGTCCGAGATCGAAAGGTGGATCGCCCGGTTGGACCAACCCGTGCAGACTCTTGGGATTCGGAACTTCGTCTACAAGGTGGAGAATTCAGAAGCGAAGAAATTGGAGCCGATACTTCTCAGACTCTATGGACAGCAACCAGGCAGCCTCTTCGTCCCGCAGGGGCCGGCTGCTTCTCCTATGCCGGGAGCGTCTCCGGTCCCACCACCAGCAGCTTCGTCTTCAGTTTCGGAACCAGGCAAGGACATGGCGGCAGGCCAAGTCCATGGCGAGATCAAAATCGTGGCCGACGAGATCAATAACGCCCTCATTATCCGCTCTAGCCCACAGGATTACGAGGTGGTCAAGGAAACCATCCGACAGCTGGACGTTGTACCCAGGCAGGTTCTAATTGACGTGAAGATCTTCGAAGTAGTTTTAACCGGGAACCTCTCCATGGGAGTTTCGGCGTTTCTGCAGCAGCGAGCCAGCGGTGCGAAAATCACCACGGCCTCTTTTTCTGCAGCGACGGCCGGTGCTTTGCCTGCGGGGCTGAACTTCGGTACCTTCGCCAAGGTTGGCATGACCCGGGAGTTGGTGGCCTTCCTCAACGCGCAGGAAACGCGAAGTCGCTCGCGCGTTCTTTCGGCTCCCTCGGTTATTGCCTCCGACAACGTGGAAGCGCATATTCAGGTCGGCCAAGAAGTCCCAATTCTAACGGCGCAGGGCATCGTTCCCGGTGGCACGGGGGGCGGAAGCTTGTTTACCAATAGCGTCCAGAATCGCAGCACCGGAATCATTCTGAACGTGACTCCCCGCATCAATCCGAACGGCTGGGTCACTCTGAAGGTGCACCAGGAGGTAAGCAGCCCGGGCCCTCCTCCTGATGGATCAGCAATCCAGTCGCCTGCCATCAACATCAGGTCCGTCGCAACTCAATTGACCGTCAAAGACGGAGAGACAATCGCGATCGGTGGAATCATCTCCGAAACGAAAGGGCTGACCAAGAATCGGGTACCGTTGCTCGGTGACATTCCAGGTGTCGGACTCCTGTTTGGCAATTCGAGCTACGTGAATAATCGCACAGAGTTGATTGCTCTGATCACGCCGCGCTTGATCGAAGATATCGATCAAGCACACGATCTCACTGAGGAACTCAAAGGCCAACTCAGGTCATTGAGAAAGGACCTGCGCAGATCGGAACGAAGTCATTCGAATTAGTTTCCCGTTCCCGCGACAAGATTTCGCTAAAGTCCTACTGCTTTCTTCCGAAAACCTTGAAAGCCTGACGGCAACCTAAACTGATTCTCGGACTGAGGTTTCGCCTTGCAAACACCTATTTTGAGCTTGCTTCGACTTCAACCTTGTCATAGAGTTCACGCGGCTACAACGACGGGCGCTCACGAAGGGTTTCGGCTCCTAACCCCAATTCCTCGATGTTATTATTCAGCGCAGATTTTTTTTCTTAACCCGCCAGAAAAGCCTTGACACGACATTTTGACAGTGCTAGCGTATTGAAGACTTTCAATTTTTTTAATAATTTAGGGTCGAATCGAAGTTGGGAAAGTTATTGACAAGGAGGTGATAGATTAGAGTCTTTCAACATATCCGGGGTTAGGGTGTTTGAAGACATCTAGCCTGTCACCTAATTCTCCGGTGGTCCTGAAAGTAGTTGCGAGGAGGTGAAAGCTCACAGAGACCAAATTTTAGGAAGTCAGTCAAACACCGGAAATTCCAGTCTTAAGCGTTACCCAGTAGTCGCCATGCGAGAAGTCTGGCAAAGATGGTTCTTTGCGGAACCAGAATTCCAAACAACATCAGAGTGAGGAGAAAAAATGCGAGCTAAAACGAAGGTCATGTCGTTGGTGTTTTGCGCTCTCGTGCTGGCTTTTGGTGCCACCGCGCAAGCGCAGATCATCCACAACACGACGCAGCAAAACAACGAAGTAGTGCAATACGGTCAGACCGAGCTGTTGGGGGAGGTGAGATTCTCGGCAGCGGCGGCCTGCGGCAATGCCGGCTGTACCTCGGTCGCCAGCACAATCACGATTACGTATAATGGTGCCACGATCAACAATCTACCCTCCCTTCCTGTCTACTCAGGTGGTAACACACTGACGTATTCGACTGGTATACAGGTATATGTTTCTGGTGGGTACGCAACGAACTTTGGAATTGCTGATCGTGTTTCAATCTCTGCCATCAATACGGATCTTGGAGGGCAGATCATCATGACTGTTGCCGGCGGATTTACTGTTTCTTCCGGCGACCAGATCCGGATCAACGGCGTCCGCGCGGACGTTTCTGGCAAGTCGATCGGCGGCTCGGTCACTGCTCTGGTCAGTTCATCTCCTTCCAACGCCAATACGTTTGACTTCGTCAATGTCACGGTGGCTACAGTCAACAAAAGCATGACAGTGACTGTTACTGGCAAGAGTAATCCGCTCTGTATCACAACGATTCCGAACCCAACCATACGTATCACCGAAGGCTTCGCAACGGCATTTGTGGAATATACGACTCCTGGTGCTGGAGCTCGAGCACGGTTCGGAGCGACTCAGGATACGAAGATTAAAGTGTCGCTTAGCAATCTGCCGTCTGGCGTGACACTCAGCTGGCCGGCGACCATTTCTGGGACTGCAGTAAATAGTGCTGCGACGGGCGCGACACTTGTTCTCGCAGCTGACTCGACCTCGTCTGTTGCCATCTACACATTTAACACAACCAACCAAACGACGAGCGATTCCTTGCAGGAGTACTTTGATATCACTCCGGTCGTTTCGGTTGCCGCGACAGCTGCGCTCGGCCAGGCAACTGCTGGCGCCCAACTTTGGCCAGACACGGGGATTCTTCGTTACGCCCATCCAGTGGTTCCTACAACAAGTAACAATTTCTTTGCTGTCACCCGGTGTACCACCTATCTGTTGTTCCCATTTGTGACTGGCGGCAACACACCAGGGTTCACAACTGGAATTGCCATTGCCAACACCAGCTCGGACGACGCCGCATTTGTTACAGGCGGCGGCGTTGCAGCCGCCTCGACTGCCTCGGCTCAGTCTGGCGCGATCACGTTGTATGGATGGCCCAGCAGCACGAAGGACGCGACAGGGAGCAGCACGACGACATACTCCCCGAGTACCTTCACAGGGGCTGCCGTCTCGGCCGTGGTCAGTACGAACCTCGCGGCGGGTGACACCTGGACAGGAGTCATCGATGGAACAGCTGCATTTGTCGGATTCCAGGGCTACGTTATTGCGAAGTGCGACTTCCAGTTTGCCCATGGCTTCGCGTTCCTTGTGGGCAAGTACAATAGTGGCAGCGTCTTCGACGTAGCGCATGGCTACCTCGCTCTGGTAATCCCAGATCCGAGTGTTACGGTTAGAGCCACAACTTCGGGCGAGACTCTGAATAACTGATCCTGAGTTGTGCCTGATCGATTCGGGGCAGCCGCTTACAAAGCGGCTGCCCTTTTTCTTTTGCCGCAGTCAACTTTTTTCGTCTAGGATGGGTCTTAGATTTCGAAGTTCCCCCGTGATTTTCAGGAAGGGGGGGAGTTGAATACAGTGATGGTTTCTTGAGGGAGGTTCAACCATGACACGGGGCTTCCGCATCGCAGGTCTTCTGACTGCCACCCTTCTGGCCTGTGTCGCACCTGTGCTTCCGGAGGTACCAGGCAAGGCTGCTGAGACAATCAAGGAACGAGTTACGCAGTACTTCGCAGCGGTTCAGTCCGACGATATTGCCAAGGCGAAGGAGTTCGTTTTGCAGAAAGCGCGAGCGTCCTTTTTCCCACAGTCCGATAGCAAGCTGATTAATCTACGCGTGGCCGAGGTTCATCTTGAAAGCGGAGGGGTTTCTGCCGTAGTGAAGCTGTTTTGCCAGGTCATGATTCCGATGGCGATGCAACCGGTGGATGTGCCACAGGTGCAACGCTGGAAGTTGGAATCCGGCATTTGGTATTTCGACCCCTCCGACCCCCCGCCTTCTGATGCCAGCATCATGAAGAAGTACTACTATGAGAAACTGAAGAGCAGGAAGGCGAAAGACCCGAGCCAATGGAACGTGCGCTTCGACAAAGAAGTCCAGAACTTCGGTATTGCGGTAAAGGGAAGCACGGTTACCCTAAGATTCCCCTTCGTGAACCAGACTGCACGCGAGCTGCGCCTTGAAAAGGTAATTCTTCATCAGTTAATGAGAGACCTAACGAGTTCTCGAGTGATTTCTGCGGGGAAGAGGGGGGAAGTTGTCATCGCGCTGGACACAGCGCCTCTTTATCGTGACTTCGATCAAGATATCTTCGTGCAGTTTGAGCCCATCCAGGAAATGGTCAAGCTGAAGATTCATGGCAGGGTGTTCACGGCAAAAGATTTGGAGATGTTCAATCCGGCCGGCAATGGGACTGGGAAGGGCAAATGAGGCTGGCAAACTGACTTGGGCGGCTGCACTTGCGTTCGAAGAAGGCGCGTGGGACGTAGACTAGAAGAAGATTCGCCGTCCGTCCAGCTCTGAGATACTTATTTTCGCTTCAGCGACAAACGGACTGTCCGAGGGACCACGCCAGTGTTCCAGAAAACGCTGGAACGACTGCTTGGCTTCAGGCTTTTTTCCTGCGCGGCGATAGAGCAAGGCTAGATTGAAATGGGCCTCAGCGTAGTTGGGCAACCGATTAACGGCTTGAACATAGTGAAAGAAGGCCTGGTCCATGACACCTTTGCTGGCGAAGATCGCGCCCATGTTGTAGTAGACCTCTGCTGAGAAAGTTCCAATCTGGGTTTCCCGAAAGTCTTCAATTAGGGAATGTGCATCTGCAAGCCTTCCTTGATCCTTTAGCAGAACGGCGAGATTAACACGTGCGGGCGGGTACTGAGGCGCTGTCTCTAGTGCCTTCCGGAATGCCTGTTCGGCGTCGGAGGTGCGGCCGGACTTCGCGTAGGCTGTCCCCAGGTTGTTCCACGCCCGAAAGCTGCTGGGGTACTTTCCAACGTTGTCTGCCCAGAGCGAAACCTCGTCCTGCCAAGCTTGATTTCGGACAAAGGCGAGGCTGCAGGAGCAGGCTATCAGAAGAGCGAAACAGTACACCAGCGACGTGCTGGGAAGCGGCAACCAGCGCGCGAGGGCAACCTCCGCGGACCTCCCCAAAGCCAGAAAAAGACCAACAGATGGCAGGTAGACTCTGTGTTCATAAATCAGCTCCAAGGGCAGGAAAGACGATTCAACGACCAGATTCAGAAAAAACCACATCATCCCAAAGCAAATCAAAGGCTCCTTTCTCCTCACCAGCCAACCTACGGAGAAAAGAGCGCCCAGGAAAAGAATTGACAGCATCGTTGTGGGCGGCGTTGTCAGTGAAACGGATTTCTCGACTTCATGGCGTAGTGCCAGTCGAGATGGCAGGGGCGCCGCTAGCTGCGACAAATGGAAGGTCACGACGCGCGGCTGGGTTAGCAGCCTCTCGGTCATTGTGAATTCCCGCTGCGAATAATCCACTTCGATCCGCTTCACCAAGTCATAACGCTTCACGATGAATCCCGCCAGACAGAGGAACACTGCCAAGCCGCTCGCCAGATTTCGCGGACGCAGAAGCCTTCGATCCGTAAAAAGCCACTCGTATGCCACAAAGGTAAGCGGAAGCAGAAAGGCGTTTTCCTTGCTGCCGATAGCCAAGAGCCAGCTAAAGAGGCTTAGTGCTGGATACCATTTTCCCCTCCCGGCAGATCTCCACTGCATGAAGAAATAAAAAGACAACAAGGAGAAAAGGCATGAGAGCAACATCATTCGCTGCACCACATAAATCACCGCCTGCGTTTGCAGAGGATTGAGCGACCAAAGCGCTGTGGTGACAGCAGACAGGACTCGAGCCGATTCCCCATCTCTACTCGCTATTGCGAATAGCTTGGAGAGAATCTTGAATACGAAGAACGTGTTTAGGCCGTGAATGAGGAAGTTGACGACATGAAATGAGAAGGCATCTTCACCAAAGAGGTAGTAGTTGAGTGCGAAGCTGAGGTATGAAACCGGCCGCTTCCCGCCTGGGCTGCTGGATGCGGCCCGAGCGAGACTACTCCAGGAGAGATCGAAGATTTGAACGTCCGGGTTCCCGAAAACGTTGGGACCGTCATCAAAATGCCAGCCGGTCTTGAAGGAGTTGGAATAGGCCAGGAGATTGATAGCCAGCATCGGCACGCAAAGCTGCCAGTTGGCCCAGCGTCGCCTGGGTAACGGACCTTTGCCAGCTGTTTCCTTGCGCGGCTTGCTTGTTCTCTCCTTCACAGCAGTCATACAACTTCATCTCGCGTGGGGGCTTCCGGCTCGCAAGCTGCGATGCTTCGCCAGCATTCCCAGTGGCGTTCAGCAAGGCGGAGTTTCTACGAATGGATCGCTATTATACAGAGCCATCGCCCGTGAATGAAGTGACCACGCCGACAAATCAGGGGCTTGCCCCAATGTACTCCCTCGTCGCGGTGCAATCTCCCTCCAGACGCTCAAGATCCTGCCATTCCTGCCATTTCGCCCTGCCTTGACGGGTGTAATTAAGATGGCAGTCATTTCACGCTGCTTGTCGCCCGATTTCTGACCAATAATCCTCCCAGCCTCGGTTAGCCCTAACCACACGGAGGGCCACCATCTTGGCGAGATTATTCAGTGTCCAGCACGCTCCGGCGATTTTGAGTCGATTCTGCAGGATGTAACGATGGGCGCTCTCGATCTCGCCCGAACCAATGAGCAAATCCTTGGCGAGGGCTCCCTGGTAATCCAGGCAATTGGATCGATTGTTGATATAGCGGTGGCAGGTACGGACAGGAGCGTCGTCGTCAGCCGTGTCCGCCGGTTCCAGAAACGGTTCCAGCTCTTTCAAAACCTCTCTCCAACGATTTTGTTTCAGCAACGTTTTCTTCGCTTCCATCCAGCTCTGTTTGTCACTAGCCGCCACCGCAGCGGCCCAGAGGTAGTCGCCCAGGTGATAAAAGTTGACCAGATACCGGGCTTGTGTCCCAAGTTGCAGTTCCATTTGATCGGTGATCCAGCAGGCTCCATCCCCTAAGAGAGTGTTTAAAAAGGCGCCCTTTGGTTCGTAGTCCCGCCTTGAGACGCAAGGAAATGCTGTGATTCCGGCTAAAGCCGGGACTTCAAACGTAGCTGACTCCTTGAACCAGGCCTTTCTAAACACCCCCTAAGGCATGAATCCGGGTCCGGCTTCCCGCTCCGGCCGCGATCCCGCAATGCCGCCATTGGGCTCCCGCTTGCTCGACTCCACCCGTGGTCGCCGCAAACACCGGACTGACTGAGCCCGGTTC